>Ga0065711_1029738_pt1 | contig 35007 bp, 18 predicted proteins | sample Hoacrofraction12_FD_59098 | JGI IMG/M metagenome (GOLD analysis project Ga0065711, IMG submission 59098) | Hoatzin crop microbial communities from Cojedes, Venezuela - Epithelial fraction 12 v2 (version 2) | ecosystem: Host-associated > Birds > Digestive system > Esophagus > Crop | place... | reverse complement strand
TGTGGAGAGGGACCTGGGAGTGCTGGTGGACGACAGGTTGACCATGAGCCAGCAGTGTGCCCTGGCTGCCAAGAAAGCCAATGGGATCCTAGGATGCATTAGGAGAAGTATGGCCAGTAGGTCGAGGGAGGTTCTCCTTCCCCTCTACACTGCCCTAGTGAGGCCTCATCTGGAGTACTCTGTCCAGTTCTGGGCTCCCCAGCTCAAGAAAGATGAGGAGCTACTGGAGAGTGTCCAGCGGAGGGCTACGAGGATGGAGAGGGGACTGGAACATCTCTCCTACGAGGAGAGACTGAGGGAGCTGGGCTTGTTCAGCCTGAAGAAGAGAAGGCTGCGAGGGGACCTAATAAATGTCTGTAAATATCTGAAGGGTGGGTGTCAGGAGGATGGGGCCAAAATATTTTCAGTGATGCCCAGCGACAGACAAGGGGCAATCGGCACAAACTGAAGCATAGGAAGTTCCGTCTGAACACGAGGAAGAACTTCTTCCCTCTGAGGGTGACGGAGCACTGGAGCAGGCTGCCCAGGGAGGTTGTGGAGTCTCCTTCTCTGGAGATATTCAAGACCCGTCTGGACAAGGTCCTGTGCAGCCTACTGTAGGTGACCCTGCTTCGGCAGGGGGTTGGACTAGATGACCCACAGAGGTCCCTTCCAACCCCTACCATTCTGTGATTCTAGATGTGTAGCTGCATCCTGCACATGTGGAAAACCAGAGGACGCCTAAAAGCTGTAATTCCATTCCGTTACTTTTCTTTCTTTTGGAGGAGCAAAAGTTAAAGAAAACAAATCTCACAAAAACCACGCTACCTGGATCACATATACTAAAAGACATATGTACACTGCAGAGAATGACAGGCAACAGCATCAGAGTTTCAGCCTCAACAGATGCTGGTAGAAGCATCATATCTCAAATAAAAGTGAAGCTGTGTTTTTAATTCAGGAAAATGACCACAGTCTGACCAAATACAAGGCCGTGTGTTCTGGGAGCTTTTTTGGAAGAGTTATTCAAAAGGAATACTCTCTATACACAGTGCTTAATACTTCTAAGTAGGGTGGAGGTACACAGCTAACTTCTGAGGTAGGTGTTTCCATGTTTTAACAGTGGCAAGGAAAGGCAGCAAAGACAGTTGAACAATTTTCATACCTTCTTCTGCTCACAAAGTATCTCTCTGCTTTCTATTGCCCTCATACAGTCTCATTTCATTTTCAGGGCCAGAGCTTCCCATTCACGCCTCCTGAGAAATCCCTGGGTGATCTCTCCAGAAGTAAATACTCCGCATGAAACTTCATCAATCCACATCTTTGTAAAATCACATTTTGGGGAAAAGTGATTAAGTGATATTCACAAATGAGACACAAATGTCTGATGCTGTTAACGCAGACTCTACAGGCAGCTTCCAAATTTGTGGGAAGACAGCCAAGACAACCATCTTTTCTTTAGCAGCTTTTAAGATTTAGATGCTTCAGACCAAACCAATCCACTGATGGCAAAGGCAGTTTCTTCCAGACCTGAATTTGGCCAATTGAATTTTTTGAAATACATTTTTAAAATGTAAATGCAGTTTTTACTTTCCCTCTTTCTTGGAGCTGGCAGAGCTTCTACACGAATAATAGATGCCTTCATTATAGGAAGCACACATCATGCAGTGGAAAGAATTATAGGGTGGTGTATCAACTTTTTTGTATCCAAGTAATTTTACATATATTCCTTTGTTCCCATTTACATCTCAATTTTAATGCCTATGGATGCTAAAAAGTCTCTGCCTTAAGCACTGTCATTTACAGTGACAAAATTATCTTTCAGACTTCTATCCAGCTCGAAAAAAAAGAGCCAACTTAACACTGGCATCTTTGTCCAATAGAGGAAATCAGAGCATCTTTTTGGCTTCCCCTTGAGAAATTCAGTGCCTTCCTTTGCTCCTCCTTCACTCGACAGCACAGACATTTTTTCTCCAGACAGACAGGGGAGCGGGTGTCACTCACAGCATCACACCTGAGGCTACTTCTGCCACAGCTCTACCACACCGTTTGCCTTCCTTGGATGTGAAAAAAAAGCTCAGTGCTGTCATGGACTCAACTCTGCCACCTGAATCCCATAACACTGGGTTGCGGTCTCTATGTAGAAGTGTCCTACTGAAGGTATTTTCTTATTTCAGCCTATGAAAGTAAAGGGACATAGGTAAACCTACCTACCATTTAACTTTTGGTGGTTTGGGCTATGAAAAATCTACTTTTGGGGATATTTCTCCCACTGGAGGACGAATAGGGAAAATTTATCTGAAATGTTATCAAATGTATATAGCCATCCTAGACATAATTCATATCAAAGAATGGAATTCACCCACCTCAATGTAACTTCCAGAAATTATGCATTTCAGCAAAACTAGTGGCCATTTTATACATAGTGGGCAGAAAATGGCAACCCTATGGGGGATTTATGTAAATCTAGAACAGGGTCCAGGATGGCTCATTTGCATCACCTTACCAGAGACTCCTTCTCCGCATTGACTATAAAATTAAACTAATGTGACCAGCTCCAGTTTAGGTGTCTAATATTAAGTGACGTAAGTCTCACTTTCAGACCTGTAGGACAAGAGAATCCTGACTTATGGAATAACAGGAACAGTGTAGCAGCAGTGCTCATTATCTGTATTTCTGCTGCCCATGTCTTACCTCAGGGTCAAGTCCTATTTGCTCAAAATGTAGAGCTTGACATGGTTCATCCATATTTTCTACTCTAAAGTTGAATGCATGCAGCTGAGTGTTTGATCTGGGAAAAAAAAACCAAGAAGTGGTTATGAAATTTCTAACATTACCTGCTAGAATCTATGGCTGGATAAAAGACTATTTCAGGCAATAAAGATGCTCAGATTTATCCGTGTACTTGAAAGCAGGAATTAGAAACGCGCTGCTGTTATCGGTGTATCATTTGGCTGAGATAAGCTCAGCTGGTGAGCGCCCCAGCAGCTCATCGTGGGTACCTTCAGACTAGGGACTTGGAGCCCTTTCTAGTCCCCTGATCAGCCACACACCTTTGTCTCAAACGCGCTGGTACAGGTGAGACCTAGACGTACAGCAGCACTGACCTCCCCTCTTCCCCCTTCCAGACATATGTCCCTTCGTTCTGCCCATTGACATGGCACGTTTGATGCAGGGTCCAGACAGAATGGTTAGGCAGATTTTCACCTGAAAATGAGCTGTGGAAGGCCCCAAGAGATCTGTCTGTATAATCAAACTACTCCAAATGGTGTGCTTAAAATCAAAAGCAGAAACTGCTGGTAGAGAGCATCTTAAAGACATCTTTGGCCACAGAAAACTACTTCACCTTCATTTCACTTTTGTTAGCATGTCTGTGGAGATAAAAAGAGATTAGGTAAAACAGTCTATCCTAAGCTTTGGTCCACAAGCATGACACTGCATAAAATATGCATTGGTTCAGGTTAGAGAGTGACCCATAGGTCTAGGATTTATTTGCATTCATTGACTCCCTTTTGAAAATACCTACATTCAAAAAGTTATGTGGGAAGCCAAACAAATCACATTCACCTGCCCTGGCAAAAAAAGTAATGGGAGTATATTTGTATTACTCAGTCTGTTTGATTTTGTTTCTCTTGAGGGATCATACTTGAGGACAGGGAGAGAACTACATTTTTATTTTGTCTCATTGTACAAAAAAATCCATACTTTAAGAAATAAATCAGTGTGATTTTTTTTTCCTCGTGTTGAATTCATTCCAAGCATAAGGAACAAACAGAAATGTACAGTATATGTCTTGTGATTGATTTTGAAATAATTCTGTCATTCTTATGAATTTCCATGAAGTTTTACTGAACAGGCAGACAAGATAACTCTCAGAATATCTTTGAAGAATTCTGTGTTCTTGTTTTACTTTACAATGAATTTATTCAAAAGCCAATATGCTTACCAAGATATGAAATACATTTACATATAGTCTTAAAATAAACGAACCTTATCAAAACATCTGTCCAGGTGACTAAATTAATCAGTCGTGAAATTTCATTGAATTCACAGAGTTTCAATGACGTGACTGAATTTGGCACAGTATTTTTCTTCAATAACAGTAGAACATCTGTGGAACTTATCATTTAAAAACAGAAGATACTGGTAGAGTTGTGAATCCCCAGGCACTTTTAGAAAACTAGACCTGGAAATGACTCAGAGCATGAAGCTGATCTAACTCTTGTAAATGTTAATGTCTGACCCGTTTTCCCAAGTCTCCCTGTATACTCAGTGGAGAGAATAGATGCTTCTGGAGTAGGATTCACCTTGTCATAAAGCAAGTAACTGGAACTGGTCAGGTGAGTTATATCCTGAACAGATCTATTCCTCTCAAGAGACTAAGGTGTCTAGCTTACATTAAGATGTTTGTGCCTTGTAGACTCTTTAGGTCAGGTGACGCCAGAAGGATCCATTGGATCACCCACTTCCGAAAACTCCACTCAGTAATATTTCATCCTGTTGCCTCTATACTGTGCCTGGCTAAAGAACATCTGACTAGAGGCACTGAGGCATCAAGATTTGAAGACTTCAATGGATGAATTTGTTCCAATGGCTAATCCCCCTCCTGAGGCTCAGACATATCTGATCAGCTGAGATTTGGGGGACAATATAACTGGCGTACAAGTCATTTATCAGCACATGCAGATAGACACTGTATTCAAAGAAAAAAACACATGCTTTAAATGTCATCCAAAATGATAAACAAACCATACTGAGGAAGACCTAATATTTCTGTTAATTCTTCTATACACAAATACACACGACTGTGTATAAAACTTGAACACTACCTTACTGCATCAGACAAAGGATCTATCTAGCCTGATAGCGGGTATCTCAGTGTGGCCAAAGTGAATGCCTAGAGAAACAAATAAGACCAGGACAAGTATGTATGATGTTTCCCCCACATACTCTCCCTGCTTTCTACTCTTTAAGGTTCAAGGACTTCCTAAGCCAGACATTTTTCCTACAATATTTCCAGTCTCATTGGATCTGATGATATTTCTGATCTCAGATTCACTTCTTCACTGAGCTCTCTTCACCTCCAGAACTTTCAGTATCTATAACATGTTGTGCTGAGGTGCTCTGGAGCCAACCTACATGCTAGGCAAAAAGTCAGTTGCTGCTTGCTGGTGTTGAACCTGGCACACGGCACACACCTTTTTCGTTTAACACCTTCTCATTCTTGTGTTGAGAAATGAAAATTGGGTCTTTGTTCAGCCACTCAGTTCTGCTCATGAGTTGAGAGACCTTCATCCTGTCCTCTGCCAATCATCTGCCAATCACTGTTCATGTGCAACCTGTTCTGGTTCTGTCACCAGCAACTAAAATCTTGCCTCATTTCTGTTTAAACTCTGGTGAATACACCTTTATAATTTCTGTTTTATTGGTGCTAAGGTCTGCTCTGTCAGCCACTTGAATTTGGTCACACCATGACAGTAACTTTGGCATTGGTGTCTTGCCGACTATAGCCACAAAATCCGTCCTGCAAACCTGGTGAAGACTACAGACTCAAAAAGATTTGGTGACATCATCAAGGGGTTAACTCTGACACCCTAACATGCTCTTCCCGGAGAAACTATATCATGCCGGGACTTTGGATCAATCTGCTGCCCACTTCCTTTGCAGCAGGAGCAGTTATAGGCCCAAGTATTTATTTTGCTCTTTTGACTCTGCCTGAGGAATCATTTAATGAAGACTTCATAGACCTGGGTGAATATTATAAGCAACTTTTCCATGGCTGCTTATTTGATTTCCCCTGCTTCATTGTTGCTCCCATCCCTTCCTGCAAGTAGGCTAATGTATTTGATGCCTTCTGGCACAAATGCTCAGCGCAGCTGGGAATTCTGGCTAAACAGGAGCAGAAAGCAAATTCTGAATCCCTAATTACTTTCATCACAAGAAAGGGGACTCCTGGAGTTTTTCATAAATAGTTCTGGTCTATGTGACCCAGTGAATGTCATTAAATCACGGAGGCTTGCACTTCAGTCCTGAAAAGCTAACAAACTAATCCGAGATAAGACTTGACAAGTCATTGCAGCAAACCACATGGGAGGAAGGAAGCCAGGGCTTGCTGTGATAAATGCTGTATAGTTCCAGAAAAAGTTTGTAAAGACACATATCATTCTAAGTTTTGCTTGTTTGCTATGAGTTGTAAATAAATGCAGGCATGTTCCCCTGGCTATGAGCAACTGGTACTTTCCTTCAGTAACCCAGTTAGCATGGATCACAAAGACAATCATGAAGAAATGCAGGCGGGAACTTCTGAGATTAACATGCGGACAGCCTTTCATGTAAAGAAAGCAGAAACAGAAGTGAACGAAAGTGAAGAGATTGTTGTTCTGCTGGCAGAACAAATGGTAAATAAGTTATCTGAGCACAACCTCATGGAAGACAGGAGTAGCACAAAAAGGCAGCAAACTTCTATATAGACATAATAATTCAGGAATTTCTGCATACCTTTCCTCATGCTTGGTGGGGTTTTCATTTTTCATCACACTGAAGCTATACCTTTTCCTCCCATCACTTCTTATGGGTGCTATTGCTGGAGCTGCTGTGGGGAGCTGTCAGGTCCCCTCCTGCTCGCTGCCAGTCGCAGCCTCAGAGGCTGCGAACACTCGGCACATTGCACCACTGTGGATGCTCCCAGAGCCTGAGCCAAACAGCGATTCACCAAATAACAGATCAGTCTGAGGAAAGGTGCTGGAAGAAAGCTCGACACAATCCTGAATAATGGTGCTTGAACTCCCACCACTTTCAGGATTACTGCATCTCCCCTCAGTGCAAAGGTGGTCAGACTGAGAAGCGGCATCTCCTGAGACATGCTCCTACCCGGGATGCTGACCTCAGGAGTTGCTCAGCACAGATCTAGGTCTCTAAGACAAGACCTAGCAACACAGCTTATCCAGTCCATGGGGATTCTGTTTTGAATCCATATACTGGAAAACAAAATCACACTGAAGTCAAGTGTGGCTGAAGTGGACCTCACAGGTTGGCTGCATTTTCTGTGTGGTCATTGCGTGGCTGACACAGCAGGGTCTTGGTTTTGGCTGGGGCATCTGAACATCGTCGTAAAAGAGAGAAACAGTCAGATGGCAATATTGCAAAGCCATAAGTCCTAGCAGAGAGGGACTGAGGCTTCTGCATTTGTTTGCGGTTACTAAGTACAGCAGGATGTCCTTGCTCTGAGCAAGACACGCTCACAATGAAAATTAGTCCTTGTGCTAGGTGAGAGTAGGTTTTGGTTCAGAGAGGATGCTGGGAGAAGGCCTGGAATTTAGCTGGAAACAGAGCTCATCATTAGCCATTTATGCATTCTTCCTCCAGGTAAGGTATTGCCTTTACATTAATATTTCTGAAGAGGCTAGCCTACACAGAGGTATCTGACAGGTGAAACTTGCCAAACAAATCACAGGTTACATCCAATTTACAAATGAAGTCTCACATTTTTTTGAGGGAAGAGTGGATTAGGCAACAACTGAATGGGAGACTGACATTCTGATGACAGAGCAGAACTCAAACTCAGGAAAGACAATTAATCTGAAAACCTGAGAGAAGTGAGAGACCTGGTGAAGCTGCCGTAAGGCAAGTTTTATTGTCTGAGGGGGGTTCTCAGCTTACCATCAATCACTTTTCCGCAAACATCCCTGCATGTGCTAGTTTATTAGATCCCCTGCTATAAAGCAGCCACTACCACTGTCAATGTTTAGCAGTACAACAGCAGCTTTCACTGTGTGACCTTGCTGAGTGATGAGGAGGTTGGAAACATGACAAAGAGTTTAAAGAAAAACCAAGCATATTTTCTTACTAAATCCATTATTTATATTTTCTCTCTCCCTTCCTAAAAATTTCCAGTAGAAAGTTAAATTATAACTAACACTTGTGGGATTTTTCTTTTCCAAATAAATCCTTTCTTTGGGTACATCATTAAAGGATGTGTTACTGTCAGGTCTGGTGAAACTGTAATTACAGTGAGTGCAATAAATAAAAGCATAATGTCTCCACTGCATAAATAATCGCTCATTATCCCAGTCTTATTGGTGTTTAGTTTGTTGAGCAAATAACTCCTTCTGCATACCCAAACAAACTGTTCTGATCTGAACAATTTCTGCTAGGTTAAGTGAAAGAAACAAAGGAAGAGCTTTAGTAGAAGAGAGGACATTCAGTCACACTGGTAGCCCCCTTGCATGGGCTTGCACCACTGCTTCCTGGTTGAAGAGATGTGGCAGCATCCCACCTTGCCATGGTGCTTACCATGGGCAGTACTGGCACAGCAATCCACTGCCTTGACAGGGTGCACCCAGCCAGTCTAACTCCCCAAAATCCCTGCTGGGGGGGATAATGCTTTGGGCCTGGTCACGCCGCTTTGTGCCGTGAGAAATGGTGGCAGAGTAGCTCCAGGTTGAGCCTCAGTGCTCTGCTAACATCGTCCCTCCAGAAATTGCCCTCTCAGCCATTCTGGGACCATTATCACGTTTCCATCCGCCGAGTCTTTCCCTTCCAGTCTCCTGAACACTTGTTTCTGTTTCAGTACCCTTGAGTGAGATTATTAAGACATTAATGTTAGTTTGAAACCTTCCAGCCTCCTCAGGGCACCTCATTTCCACCTGCTTGCCAAGGGCAGAGTGTTAGCTCCTGTCTTTGCACCGTTGTGTGTGTTGACATGCACCAAAGCAGTAAGCAGCAACAAAACCAATAGCAAAGCCAACAATCTGCATGGAAGAGCGTGAGGGCGAGGTTTTCTCATGCCTCCTACTCACTTGCCCTTCTCTCCAGAACAGGTATGATTTAGCCCTGCAAGGCTGGCAGGAACTGTGTTCTAAATTTTGTTCTCATTGCCCTCATGCCATAGCGTCAGACTCTGAAAGGGTTGGAGATTACTCTGCCTTTTGTCACTTGAATAATAACAACAAATGAAGTAGAAAACCCTCACTTATTGGAAAGTTTCAGCATTTGAACAAGGAAGAATCGTGAAATGTCGATCCTCAATCAGAGATGCACTTGGAAGATCAGAACTGGTGGTCGTACAGGCTGCTTCTGACATCCAAATTCATGCTGAGTGCTTCTTCCCCACTGCAAATACACCCACTCAAAGCCACGGGACTGTTCATGCCAACAGGGGGGACAAAACCAGGTTCCAGATGATTATTCATTACTCATGCAGGCAAGTGTCTGCCTGACGGGGACACGTCGTTCAGCTCATCACAAATGCAAGGCACTGAGTGGTAACAGATACGTCTTCAGGCTAGACATATAATCAGATTACCGTGGGGTAACGAGTTGTCATGTGACCTGAGCCCCAGTAACAGCCCGTGCCTGTGCTCCTTCCCTGTGGCGAATGGAGCACTTTGCATTTGCCATGAACCAGAAGTGCCTGTGGATGTTTTCCCCGGCCCGGCTGAGCACAGTGACCCAGCCGCTGCAGTGCCTCCCCCGAGGCACAGCCACCTGCTCGCAGAAGGAGGTTTTAGCCTCACCGCTGAGGCTATTGCAGCTCCCACAGGTCAGGCTGGCCCCCGCAACGCCAGAATCTCCTCTGACACTTTTCTAGAGTTGGTCCCTCTCCTTCAACCAACACATTCTCCTCTCTCGGTGACTGTGGCTGATCTGGGTCTCCCCCAGGATGCTCTGAAATCAAGTAATCAGCAGGATGACACAGACTGACCCAGGAAATGGGTGAATAATATTAAATTTTCTACCACTATTGTGACATTTTGATATCCTCTTCGGGTAATCAGTTTAAATTATGTTCAAGAGTGTCATAAAAACAGCATTTAGCACAGAATCCTGCTCAAAATGCTAGGCATTCTCTTGCATATTGACAGCCTTGGATGATCTAGTATTTCTAAGCCAAGCCTGAGCCCAGCACAGCCTGCCTTGGGCTGGGTTTCCTGGTCCAGGCATTTTCACATGAAGTTCTTCACTGGGCTGTATGCACCATACTCCTCAACTCAAGTGACAGCACGGGCATTACGAGAGTGGAATTATCAACACAGAGCTGCTCATTGCCCCTTCCTGTGGCAGTAACCCTGTCTCCAGCCATCCCAGACTCCTACCAAATACTTCTCTTGGGAGCTCAGCAGGCTGGCTCAGTTCAGCATACCTAACACTCCTGTCCTGAGCATGGCTGTTAGCACTACGGATTTCACTCACACAGCTGGCTTCCTGACTTTCAAGAATTGCCACGGTGTGTTGTACAAAGCCTTTGTGGCTCCCTTTTGGGTCCTACCTGATGGCTTGCATCTTGGAGAAGCTGCAGAGGAACCATCACACTTCACCACGCTCCCTCTTTCTTTCCTCCCATGGCATCCAGTTTCTTTTCTTTTCATCCTATATGTCTAACTGTGGATTCACTTTCTGGACCTAACTTTAGCTCAATGGTACTTGTTTTCCCTCATGATTGATGTTTTGCACCAAGGAGGTGCCAGCTCTTCCTCCGTGCAAAACAATTTGGTTTAATACATTACATTTGTTTGCTTTCCATGTGGTTGGATTTGCTGTAATTGCTTAAATCCCCTCTGTATGACCCTCATCTAGGGCTTTAATGAAGAATTGCTGAAATGCTTTTCTGAACTGTGTGTACTTTCTTTCACGTATGCTCCCATATTTACATGTATGCTCCCTGCATAAACAATCATCATCAGTGTTTTCTAGGGAAGCCGAAACACAAAATTGCCCCAAAGCTACCTGTTACTTGGAACATTTACTTTAGATTGTGTTGGCACATATCTTGGTGAGTTTTTCACCGAAGGCTGTAAATTACAATTCAGAGAAAACATAATCCCTGCCTTTTTATTATAGTTCATCTCACAGCTTGAAAGCCCCTTTTTAACAGTCTGGGCTGTGCCTGGCAGGTCATGAGCTCACTGCAAATAAAATATAAACAAATAATAAACATTAGGCCACAACAACTTCGGTACTCTTGGGAGTGAATGCAGTCTTGGGCAACTGCTCTGTTTCACTGGGGTTTTCAGTGTTACTCCTCTACAGCATAGTTTCAAAAGGAACTGAAGGTCTTGCCTTCAATATACATATCCAGTGTATGTGTTTTCCAGATGGCAGCTCGAGTGTCAATTTCTTAAGCTTTTTTTAAATGGAAAGACATGTAGCAAAAGAATGGGACTTCTGTTATCATTAAAGATTAAAAAAATCTGTGCTTATTTAACTGCTATTATATAGTTCCATTATCGCTTTTTGAATAGCGCATTACCAGTAATTGGTTTAAACTTTATAGCCATATCTATATCACATCCATTATCTAAGCAGATTCGAAGAGCACTAGCAATGTGCAAAGACAAACAGAGCTAATTGAACACATACGGTCTCATGAACCAGGTTTGCAAGGATTTACCTAGTGGAAAACCTGGTTTGACTTTGTCAATTAATCTTCAATTGAACCACCTTTTTGGGACCTAGATGCACCAGTACAGCAGCATAAGAAGCACCCTTTTTATATTCTGCACTGTTGAGCACTTACTCAAAACTAAACAAAAAAATGAACACGACCTTAGGCATTCTATGTAATGAGTCAATATTTCTTATTGTAAAATTATTGAATAACAGATTATAATTCTCTTCAACTGTATTTAAGTTCAGATTGCTGTCTCATTGAGGGGAATGTAGGGGGGGAATTGAGACAAGCTCAGAGGCTAGCAATCAACCCACAAAATCTAAAACAGGCTGGCAGTGATGAAGAGAGACAGAAAAATCGTTATTCCTTTTATCAGAAATCAGCATCAGATCATATCTAGATACCCTTATGAAGATGTCATTATATGCAAATATTAGTCATGGCTATCTCTGGAGGTTTCTTGGTTCAGCAGATCCAGCAGCCATGAGCTTTCTTCTCAGGATGTAACTTTAACTGCAATAGATTTTAAACTAGTTTTATTAAATGAGTTTTTAAACCTTTATGGGGAATTTTTCTCCCTTTCTAACTGAGCATCCGTCAGATGACCCCACTGGTTCCTTGACTGGTAGAACAGACACAGACCCCTGGAGCTGGAGTTTCTGTTCTGCATCACCAGGGCTTCAACACTCTTCATGGGTACAGTAATATCAGCATATGGCAGAGGCCAAGAGCTCTTTATGTGGATGCCATGCTGTATTCTGACACAGCAAAAAATCACCATTAACACTGTCACCACTGCAAACTGGTTGAATTAGTCAATGTGTAGTAGAGGTCTGCATACACCATAAACTTCTTCCAGTACACTTCTTGCAGTCAGGGATCCCACTTCTTTAAACCCCAAAGTACCACCTGTGAGGCAAGGATGCACCAAGCAAGGGTTGGGAGACTCCCATTGCTGTTTCTTTCCTCCATTGAATATTGCAGGACTGAACACCACACCCACTGAGGTAAGAAAATACATAAATTGTCTGACTTCCATAGCTCATTCAGGGCACCACCCACAGCATAAACTTCTAACCTTCTCACAGGCATGCATTTCCCCTAACATGATGATCTAAAATCATAGAATATCCTGAGCTGGAGGGCACCCAGGAGAATCATTGAGTCCAACTCTTGGCTCCACACAAGGCAACCTGAAAGTTAAACCATATATCTAAGACCATTGTGCAAACACTTCTTGAACACCAACAGGCTTGGAGCCATGATGTCTTCCCTGGGGAGATTGTTCCAGTGCTTGACAACCCTCTCAGTGAGCAACTTTTTCCTATCAGTTCCAACCTGAACTTCCTCTGATGCAGCTTTAAGCCACTCCCATGTGTTCTATCACCGGACACCGAGAAGAAGAGAAGAGAAAATCCTTCTCCACTCCCTCTCTTAAGGAAGTTGTAGACAGCAGTGAGGTCATCCCTCATGCTCTTCGAAGCTGAACAAACCAAGTATACTCAGCTGCTTCTCATAAGTCATGCCCTCTAGTTGTTTCACCATCCTTTTTGCCCTCCTTTGAACACATTCTAATAGCTTATAGCCTCCTTATATTCTGGAGCCCAAAACTGCACACAGTACCTGAGGTTAGGCTGCACCAATGCTGAGTATAGTAGGACAATCATTTCTTTCAACTGGTTATGTTTTATTAAATAATCCCAGAGTCATTTATAAAAGGGAAGATATTTAAAAAGAACATTAAAAATGCCTCTTCTCCTACTCAGGTCCCCTGAAGTTACCCTGAGTTACAACTCTTTACTCTGGAGTACTCTTAGGATTATACATTTCTGTTTTAAATATGCATTGCCTTTATTTTTAACTGTAATGTTATGTAAAGTTAGATATTTTTAGTATAAAAACTCTACACTACTTATTAGTAGAGTTGTACTGATATCAGAGCTTTTTTCCTCACTCATTTCTCCTTGATTCCAGGAAACCACGATCCTTCTGTGAGAACATGGGTTTATTCATGGCATTTGTTCCCCTGGCTGATGAGTTTGATTGCGTTTTTCTACGGGGGAGGAGCGCCTACCTGAAACCAGCCATTTGTGAAACTCTTTGCTAGAGATACTCCTCACCCCAGGTAAACTTTCTGGAGGAAAGTGTCTTGGCACTGAGGCGATTTTGTCTGAAGGGCCAGCAAGCCAGCAGCCATGGAGCGTTAATTGCAGGTCATTAAATTGTTTGACCTGATGTTTACTCTCTTCATGCTCTTTGCTTCAAAGAGTAGTTTTGAAAGATTACTGAATGGCAGGGTAGAAAGAGAAAATAAAAGACTAAAATCACACTTAGTTTTTTATGAAACACATACAGCAGGCTCAGAAAGGGATTCAGTTCAGACTGCCCATCACAACAGTACATGGAGAGCTGGCTCAGTGCATATGGGTGCAAAAGGTAGAACAGATGTCTTGAAAAGGGTATACATTTCTACTGCCTTGAAGAAAACTTCACATAAATTCAGAGTTTTGGTAATGCTTTGCACATAATCAGAACTGTCTAATCTTGTCAAACATTTGCCCTCTGGCAAACAGGCATTTCTAAGGAGTGCATCTGACAGTCAGCTGCGTTTTAGCAACCAGCAGCAGAAACACCCGGTAGGAGTTGCACCCAAAGCTTCCTTCCAGCAACAGCAACATTTAAGCAGTTTTTGTTCCTCAGGCAATTTTAGCTTCCAAGCGTAGGGTGATTTTTTCCCTTCTATTATGAATAGTGTTCATTTGTACCCTTGTAGTTTCAGGAAGCCCAAACCATGTTCACATCCCGCTGTGCAAGGCCTTCTAAAACCCCAGGAGAAAGCAGCGTGGAGGTTGCGATGAATGCCATGAACAACTTTTTCCCGGTGGGGATCAGCTCTGTTGCTTCACTGTCATGGCTCACGAAACGAATCTGGCCTTTCTGCTACTGGTAGGTTTGGGCTCCGCAGTGTTTCTTCGACGTGCACTTGTGACAGGTTCTATGGATCTATTGAACTGTGATTTTTCCTTTGGGGACTGTCCTATACATCTTCCTGCTGATGCAAGGAGGGTTACAGTGGTGATGGCAACTGTACCGAAACGCACAGAGGAAGGAGCCATCTCCCCTTTCTCTGTTGGGAGCACAGGGCTGTATCGTATTACTCATGGGGACAGGCAAAACTTCCTCAACAGATGTAATGTCTTTTAACTGCTAAACTGTGTGAGTAGAGCAAGGTGTTTAAAGGCAGGTAGGTAGGTAGGTAGGTAGCAGTGTGCCTCTGAGTTGCAGGTGGTTGAAAACTGTCCAGATAAGCACTTGCAAAGGGGGCTACTATGAAAACTGGATGCCTTCGCATAGTGCCTCCAGATGCCTATGTACATCTTTATACATCAATATCCCTTAACCAGTTTGCATTCATCACCATGAGGGGCCTTGGCTGAGGACATTTCCAGGCACGTGTGATCCAGAGGTACTCTAGCCAGTATTGCCTAGGTAGGATGCTGGCAGGAGAGAGAGAGTGTTTGGAAAATGGCTTGTTCCCCTCCCTTATATCTTTGTCTCCTGTCTTTTAAAGATTTGGGTCTTTTTTTCCTTCCCTGAATAACAAATGTGAAATTACTTTTTTTATGACGCATTTGCTTTGCAGTTTCCAAAAATTACCTCACCTTAGTGAGCAGCAATTCCTGTCCCCATTGTCACAAGGATCTTCCATTAACCCTCCAGGAAGTGTCCTGTGCTCAGGATTGGAAAGCTCTGCAGCAAAAATGAGAGCAACCTGAGAAGGTGGAGGCATCTCACATAGCTGGAAGTATTAGGGCCATATCACAGCTGGAGGTGTAATATACATTTTGCTAATCCCAGTGTGTGTGGCTGCTAAAGTACACCATGAAAAGCCAGAGAAAAGCAAACACTCCGTGAGCCACCTGAAGTTCAGTTCAGACATTGTCCAGCCTTTCCTGCTCCTGGGCTTCTCCATGACAGTGGAGGGATTTATTGCCCCAGCAGTGCTCAGCTGTCAAGAGGGGACCTGGCCTCGAAGGCAGGACGAGTTATGTGGGGTCAGTCACCTAGAATGAGAAAGCTCTGTAGGCCAGAAGCCACCAGTACTTTTCAGGGCAGGAGCTTTTTAAGTCTGTGATCAAAATGAGACTAGGATAACAAAGACCACAGAAAACAGTGTGCAAATGGCCTGGGGAAAAAACCAAAAAGTAATTCCAAGCCCTACCTTTTATTTTTCTGTTTGAATGTTTTTATGGCATTTTCCCAGTTTCCTGGTGAAGCATCAATAGATATGAGTGCTTCTGTCTGCCATATTATTTTGTGAATTAAGTCTCGAAGGTCTCCAAAATCCCTGTTCACTTGAACACTCCTGAGGTCAGAGGCTGCTACTGAAGGAGGATGCTTCCCTCCACCTAACTGCAGCACCCTGAGTCCACCAGCTGGTTTTTGCACCCGGACTCTCTTCACCCTTTCCTGGAGACTCCTGAACAGTGCTGTCAGTCCCTGAACAATACCGAGCCTGGTGCTTCAGTCCATTTGTCTTGCCAGACTCCAGTCAAGAAGCAAAGCTGTTGGGAATGAGGAACGGCTTCCCACTGGGACCTGCAGAGACATGCCTCTTTCCTGTTACTCCAGAGTCTGTTGGGCTGGAAGGAGTGGAGCCATGATCTTAGCATTTTACTGCAAGTTTCAGTAGAGCACTAGGCTGCAGGCTGTCCTGTGACCACCACGGTGCTCAAACACTGCACCTTTCTTCCCTTGTCTCCCTGACTCCTGTGTGCAAGCCAGGAAAGATCTTTCTCTGAGTTGCAACATACAATGAATGAAAAGCAAGATTTGGAACGACACATTCATGAAAGCTTTAGGAAGAATGACATCAGCTCCAAAATCCCTTCAGCAGGAAGCTGTCATTTCCGTTCACCAAGTGCTCTCTCATCATGAGGAAGCTGTCCAGCTACACATGCATTCAAACAGTGTTCATCTCTATCACAGACCTAAATGCAAAGCACAGCATTCAGACTCCTAAGCTTTTGAGTCTAAAAAGCAGCAAGTGTTTGAGAATGAAGAATAAGTGCTTCTACCTGTGAAGGAAGATCTGTCCCAAGTGTTTAAATCAAAGGTTCAATAAATGTTTAAATGAACATGTTATTTACCAACATTTAAAAAAAACAACAACCTAAGTCCTTTCTAGCATGAAACAACATCATACTTCTGTGATAAATACAATAACTAAAGATTCAGTTTTCCTTGTATAAAGAAGAACCTGTTGAACCATATCAACCTGTACTGGATGCGTGTTGCTAAGAGAAGTCGGTCCTGTCTTTGAAGACAGCTGTCTATGTATTAATCTTATGAGTCAGTAAAGATGACACTTTACCTTTTCTGACTTTGTATTTCTCTCATATAACCTCTAGATACATTATGTTGTGGCAAAAATATCTTCATCAAATCTGTAGTAAGAGACTTCTGTCAGGGAAATGACACACCACTTGCTGCTCTCCAGCCCAGAGTTGCACGTTCGTCTCTGTAGACCACAACTGTGGCATGGAGGGTCTGGAGTAAATGATGTGGCTGAGGGTAGACATTGTCGGTGCCTTGGCAGGATGGTGGGCAGCATGGTGCTAGCTGTGGAGCTACAACGTGGCACGCCATCAGACATCCAGCCCCACTGCTCTGGCTGGAACTGCTAAAAGCAGGTACAGGGACGCAGGATCTGTCCCGACTGTCAGAGCAGTGGGTTGCAGTAGATCATGTAGATCAACACTCCTTGGTGGGGAATGCAGGAGCAGTTACCTAATGCATGCCTACATTAAATCCCATAGAAAATACCTGTGCCAATACCAAGAAAGGAGGGAACACTCACACAGTTCAGTCACTTCATTGCAGGTTCCTGCAGTCTGACACTGGCCATGAAGTCCAAAAGCCCAGTGGCCTGTCCTGACCAACAGAGCTCTGGGTGGTTTTGTCCCTGGCCATGCAGCACCCAGGCTAGCAACAGATAGAGCCAGCCAGGAGGACAAGAGATGGTGAGTGGTAGGACACGCTGAGAAGTCTTCACGCATTTGGCTATTCCAAGTGTCCTCTACTGAATGTCTTCAGGACAACACAGGATGGGGGTTCCTCTTCCTGAGCAGCAGCAGGGCACAGGACTCCTCGTGTTCTCCCCAGGGTCATCCATTGTCACAGACTTGGTTATGCAACCTCACTTCTGACTTCCTCCCACCTCCTCCTGGCCTGCCTTCCCCATTTCAGCACTGCCACCAGCCTTGACACCCTGTGTCCAGCCACTGGCTCAAGGACCTGTAAAGCTCCCTTTCCCATGGGTTCACAGGGCTTGGGCTGCTTCCCCAGGCTGGTCTGCAGCCCAGCAGTTCCCCTTCCTGAGCCCAATACTCCTCTGAAGCTGCCAGCAAACTGCCAATTGCTAATGGCCAGGCAGCAGGACCACTGGGGAATATAGGCGTCATTAAACTAGCACCTGTGGCCTCAAAAAGAAAATCTGAGCTCTGCATATTCTCTACACTCCATAAGCATGGTTTTCTGTCACGGTCGCCACTCTTATCCCTCCCACACTTTTGCTGTTTGCTGTGCCAGCTGCTTGCCTTGCCCCAGGGGTCCTGTGGACAGGGACCCTCCCAACACTGCGGCTGGAGGATGCTCAGCTGGGCATGCAGACTCCCCACCCCAGCCCCGTGCACTCATAAGGTGAGAGGTAAATAACACCCATCGTAGCTGTCATCTTTGAATAATAATTTTAAAAAATGACTACATTTGATGCCTGCAGGTTATCATTTCTTTGGCAAAGTTGAAATCATCGGACAGATAAAAGAGAGGTGCACTTATAAAAATTGGCCACACTTTCCTTTAGATCAGCTTCGAGATTTTGAAGTCAGCTGTAAAAGAGGCACGGGGGGAAAGGACAAAGCAGGGCAGGGTTGGGTGAATTGTCTTTCCAGTTCCTGTCCTTCCCTTGCCTCATAAAATGAAATAATGATACAGTAAAGTACAGAGCACTTCTGATCTTGCAGCCTCACTAGGAGATGTCATAGCTGTGATAGCCTAATGAGCTTGAAACGACTGAAGAGTGTCAATAGATAAAATCTATTGTGGGAAGATTTCTAATCCTCAGCACAGCAGGGAAACACTTTCTGAAATCCCAGCACATTCGTCAGCGACAGCTCAGACTGTAAATTCACGCAGTATGAAGATACATTCAGTGCTCTAACAAAACACATTTTCATTTTTATGAATCCAGAGTATTGATGAAATAAAAACAGTTCTAAACAAAATCTGAATGTGGAGTGTTGTAAAGTGAAATACACTTTAGAAACCTGAATTTTTGAAGTGGTTTTTTTTTTTTTTTAGAATGTTGCTACTTAACATGGAATATTAGGAGTAATTAAGCCTCAGAAGTACATCAAACAGTTTCCTCTGCTTTCAAAGATATATGGCCAAGATTTATATATTAAAACAAACTGTGTCAAATTAATTAAATTACCTTCTGCAACTTCTAACAGTCCTTGTGAACAGGGGTGAAGGAAGAGACATCACAACTTGAGTATGTTAAAGTTTCTTGGTGTTGTTTCAATTACTTTCTCATAAAGAAGCTAAGGAAAAAATGGTTAAGACTGTTAAGGGATGGATGCAAAACTGGGTCCATGCCCTGATCCAGAGAGCTTGCTACCCAAAATTTGCTGTCATAATGAAGAAGTGGGAATTTACTGTTCTATCGTTGATTTTACTGCACCTATCATTGTTTCCAGTAGACACCAGGATAACAGAATACACAGATGTGAATCCAAAGGGCGCAGCACAGTGTACGGTGGGAGACAATTGATGTTGTTGCTGGTCGTGCTGGGGAAAAGATGAGCCGGTGGGAGGCAGACAGGGTGCAAGAGATGGACAGTCTATCACAAGTCTGATGTGACTCGTTGTTACAAAATAAAGCAACTACAGCACTGAATGCACAGACTGGATTTCAGCACATATGGTAGTCCTTCAGCTCTGCTTGGCACTGGTAAGACCCCATCTGAAATACCAGACTTCATCTGGGGCCCTTGTGCTTTAGGACAGACGTGGTCCACTTAGAGAAAGCCCAGAAGATACTGGGGAGCATGACAGGAGGTCCAGAAACCATCCCTATAGAGAAAGATTTAGAACAAAAAAATTAAGAAAGGGGAAATATGATACCAAATATGGCTCAAATTCCAAGAAGACCCTCAAGAGGAGAATAGACAAGCATCTCCAGGGTCTTGCATGGGTGCAGGTGAACCAGAGTGGAGGCAAGAGAAGGGATCAAGACCTGAACATCCCCCTAACCTTCTCTTTCTAAGGTAGCACAGAAGTGGAGCTAGACAAAGGGCAGAACATCTGCTGTCCACAAATCTGTTGTTCAAAAGGACAGTCCAAACCCTGGCCAGATCCCACCTGTGAGCAGTCTGCCCCTGAAGTGTGGGACAAGGACATGAACAAACAGCACCTTCTGAAGTCCAGAGCAGAACCACGGCTGATTATACTGTCCATAGTCTCAATGCAGAAAAATCTGTGTCATGTGGTAGCTGATACATGGGATTTGCCACTTGATTTTATTGAATCTGAGCATGATACAGAGATACTAAGAAATGACTAAAAACTCATTACTGGTGTGTCTGTGTAAGTGTGGAGGAGAAATCAAAATTTTCTTGAATTTGAGAAGTGGTTCTTTTTAAGTATTACAAGCGCACATAGTTTCCCTTCATGTTATTCCTTCACTTTAAAAGCTGCATCTGACAAAAAAGCTAGTCTCCTTGACAACAAAATTTAGCCTTTTACACAGAAGGATCATGCAGTACGGCTCATCACAACTTCCAAGACACTGTCACTGGACAAAGTGTACTCACTCAAAACAGGCAAACTCCAGTTCGCACAGTTCATGGCAACAACTTCCTTCACAGCCTTTCATGGAGAGAGTTGGGGCTGTTCAGCCCGGAGAACAGAAGGCTGCGGGGAGACCTTATAGCAGCCTTCCAGTACCTGGAGGAGGCCTACAAGAAAGCTGGAGAGGGACTTTTTACCAGAGCATGGAGTGATAGGACAAGGGGTAATGGCTTTCAACTGAAAGAGGGTAGGTTTAAATTAGATATAAGGAAGAAATTCATTACTATGAGGGTGGTGAGGCACTGGAACAAGTTGCCCAGAGAAGCTGTGGCTGACCCCTCCCTGGAAGTGTTCAAGGCCAGGCTGGATGGGACTTTGAGCAACCTGGTCTAGTGGAAGATGTCCCTGCCCATGGCAGGGGGGTTGGAGCTAGATGATCTTTAAGGTTCCTTCCAATCCAAACCATTCCATGATTCAACGATTCTATGGTCAGCGATACGCATTAGAAACCAAAGGGAAGAGGGGAGTTTCAGGGTAGTGAGTTAAATATTTTTTTCCAGGATCAAATAAAGCATGGTGGTGAATTGATGCATTTTTTTAACCTGAGATCCTTACCTGTTACTCGTATTTCTAAGAGTGATGTCACAGAAATACATTAGAAAAGCTCTTTTGTATTCATCTTATACTAGCAATCATGTGTATGAGACAGAGTATTTTATGACATTGGGTAGCTGGCTCTTGGCTTTTTTCAGGCAGTTAACTCTTCCTTTCTTTTTTGTCTGGTGTAAAAAATAAGTATAAATGTTGGGAACTGGAAATCCAGAAAACTAAGAAGAGCTCTAACCTGAGTCCTTTCATTTCTCTCACTCAGTTCACCTATGTGTGTATTACAATTATATTGATATGCAACAGTGGAAGTAGGGTAAATTAATTAACAATTTTCTCATTTTTGAATGAGAAAAGCTCTGGAAAGGAATACTATCATTTGTGAGTTTAATCACATTATTCAAGTTTAATAACGTGACAGAGTACTTAGACTCAGAAAACTGACTAACTATTCAACTGTTTCCATGTTTTTCAGCTTCTTCTGAAATGTCACTTTATGAGTGTAAAATAGTACAGAACAAAAAACAAATCTCTTATTTTGCTGGGTTTGCTCTGAGAAGAAATAAGCTTTACAAACTGTAAGTAATTAAAGCCTGTTTTTAATAGCATGCTAAATTCACTGCAGTCATCAGAATTTTTGCTTAATTCTGAAAACCACGTTTGTCATGAGAAGTCAAGGAGTTTCAGAGACAAAGACTTCTGAGCAGCCGCAACTGGCCTGGCACAGGCAACCAGAGCACTCAGCCCCCGCCTCTGAAGCAGAGGCACATTTTTAGAAGGATGCAGAAGTGTTGTTCTCGTTGCTAAAGGATTCAGGCCTTTCTTCTGTTGTCTCTGGTCACTCAGGGAGTAAAGGGACATGCAGAACAGAAAATTTGTTATTAAAACAAGGTTGTCACACATCTGTTTTGTATCGATTCAATCAGCACCGAACAAATTGCATGCTAGATAGACCCAGGATCAGGGCAACTATTTTTCTTCAGTTGCTGCATTTGTGACCCAGACTTTGCTACTTAACCAGAAACTGGGGCAATGAAACAGCAGAATTAGCCAATGGAATAATTTAATGTATCGGGAAATATATGTAAATAAATATGTAAACTAAATAGTTTGTCCAGCAAACAGCTCATTTGAGAAATTAATATCTGAACTTTGCTCAAGGTCATGTCATCTATGCCTGCTGGTTCTTTTCTGCTCCTAGGCCAAGAAGGTGATGAATACGAAGCAGGTAAGGAACCTTTGCAAGATTTTTCTTCAAAAGTGTTCATCCTTCATGTGGACCACAAAGAATTCAAACCCTGTCCCTCAGGTTTTTCTCTGATGAGCCTGGGGCATGCTACCCTGTTAATGACAATTAGTCAAATCTGGCAAAAGTAACAACTAAGCTTTATCTGATCTCAGTCCAGTCTCACAGTCAAGGCTGGAAAGAACTGGCTCCTGACAACCATACTGTGCAACACAAAGTCCCTCCCAGGTTTCCATGCCCAGCACAGAGCCTGAAGCCAGTATGAAGCCGCGCAACCTAGCCAAATAACCAGCATACATCCCAGAAGCCCTGTCAAACACAAATTGGCAACCATTTCTCTGCCTCTGTTTTTGTCCCTGCTGCTCACTCCCTTCCCCATGCCTGGAGGTGCTGTTTTCCCTGTCCTCTGCAGAGGCGTGTGCATGCGTGCAGGTGCTTTACAGCTAGCAGAGGATTCTTCGAGTGAAGAAGTACTGGTAATGGTGCTTGAAAATGTTAGCAGTGGTGGCTGGAAAGCTCATTTGCTTCAGATAGTTGTGAAGGTGCATTTAAATGTGGTTCAGACACAACAGGACAAAAACTCATAATCCGAACTAGGGAGAGAAATAGCGTGATGCAGGGGAGATGATGAAAGACTCCGGCATGTGCAGATGAAAACCCAGAGAGGCAAAGTGAATCCAAAACACACAGTCCTGCCCTGTCCCTCCTCTCCCTTGTGAGGAACGGGTTGGGTGTACTCCTGCCTTTGGTCTGAAAAGCAGAGATATAGTGAGGATCACAGAGAGTTTCCATCCTCGCATCCCACTGTTTCTGCTTTCACATCTATTCCTCCGTCATCGCCCTGAAACTGACACCACGCTGAATTCACTGCACAACTGTTACCTTACTCTGAAAGCTGAAGTCATCATCAAGAGTTAAGAAGTTTCAGAGACAAATGTTCCTGTGCAGCAGCAATCAGCTTGGCAGAGGCAAATAAGCCATTTGGTCTGTTTCCATGCTTTAAGATTAAAGCTCCTGCTAACGGGAATGCAGAAGTATGGCTTCAATTCTTTCAGCATGGTTTTGTTGCTAAAGCAGTTGGGTCTTTCTTCTGTCATCTCTGCTCACTCGCTTCCCACAGGAAAGCGGAAGACAAGGGTGAAGATTCCACGTATTCCCTGATGGATGGAGGCCCTCCAAATAGAGAGCTGGAGTGGCTGGTGGCAGCAGTTTCCAGACAGAGACCCACATACAGCTGCCAAGCCAGACAGTTTCCCACAGAGCTCTCTGCACTCCCACCATCCAATCTGTGAGCGAAAATTAGAGTCAAAATGGACCTGAGCATTATTGCCTGTCCTCACTGCTGCACCACGGACCACTGCTTGCAGACCATCGTCTAAAAGATTAAAAAAAAAAGCCTGAAGAACCGGTGAGCACGTGCCTAAGAACAGCTTCTCCATGTGTTTGATACGAGGAATTCAGCAAACAAATTAAGCCTTTTTATTTTTCATTTTTCAGGACTTAAGCAGACTTAAACGTGGGATGACAGGCATACAGACCAGGGTGATAAGCCAGATAACTGTTTGAGAAGGTGGGAGGCAGAAGATGGTGGGACCACTGGGTGTACCAGGGTGCAACCAAGGTGATGGAATCAGTTAACCATGATCACAAACAATACTGCTATGTCCCTTGTACAGCCCTACCCATCTGGACATTAGGTCTGGGGACAGAAAGTCTAGTCTTTAGGTAATCATTAATGTTAACAAAAGAACAGGCAATGTGTTTCTGTCAAGAGAGAATGATGGAGTGTGGTTTTGTGAAGCGGACTGAAGAAACTGACCAGGATTGACAAGATTGGGAGCCTGATAGGTAAAAGGTAATTCCAGCAGGGGGAGATCCCGACCACCGACTCACTGGCCCCCTACTCAAGTAATACCACCTACTCAAAAAGGAACAATAGAAGAGGGTAACTGAGTCTGCACAATAATTTACATAGGAAGCGAGAAAGTTTACACCAGTCACCAAAGAGAATATTACTGAATATGCATGAATGAAATAAATATGCATATTTTTGATCTTTGAAAAAATATGAGGTATGCACATTAGGTGGAACTATCCCCCCTGCATCCAGTGCTGCAATAACGAATGCCTGCCATTTAACACTACATTGGTGTTACGAGGTTTTATTCCCGGATTTTCGGTGACAAGGGCATGGACGCATAGAGAATGAACAACTCTCAGGAAGATCAGGAACCATTCAATGACTCCTGTAGGAGAAATACATGTGATGATAGAGACAGCTGGATGCTTCCCTGTGTTTTCCTTCTGCATATGCTGGAGTCTTTCTTCCTTTCCACTGCATCATTCTGTTTCTCCCAGTGATCTGAAGTATGTGTTTCTACTCAGTATTATTATTTTCTGGCACCTTTCTCATCTGCCATTTTCTCTGTCCTACTTACTCAGCATGGCTTTCCTTTGTTTCATCACCTCTTCTCATTTTTTTCCTCAGTTTTGTTCCTTGTCTGTTCCTGCATTAATTTATCCTGTTGGCTGGCCATTATGTAAAATACTGTGGGAACAGGACATTCCTTTGATATACCATTAAGGATAGAGTGAGAACAGCTGATCTTCTGGCATTTTCACCAGGGAAAGAAGAAGAAAAAAAACCTTTTCCATCGCATGCCTATTTTAGATGAAAATTGCACTGAACAGTAGCCAGGTGGTGCAGTGACGCCAAATATCCCCCAAAACCTTCATTCTTCTTAGGCTAGGATGACAAGCATTCTCAAAGTCATCTTCACGCACCAGTATTGTCATGGTTCCCTCAAAATTAAAACATGCAAATAAGAGGAATGAGTGAGGACAGAAATCAGTCTGCTTTGGCAAGGAGTCTTTCAGCAAAAAAGAACATGCAGTGGTGGGTACACTGCAGAGACCTGGTTTCTTGTGGAGTTTGAGCTTTTTCTTCAATCAAACCCGTAGCCTTCAGGAGCACATATGATGTGGAGAGGGGAAGGTATACTTGCGCAGAAAACTTCCTATGAGTGTGACTTTGAGAAAGGTGTGTGGACAGTGGTGACCAACCAGCTGAACATGAGCTCTCAGGACTAGGCAAAAACAAATGACCTACAGATCTACATGATCTACAGCGAAGAGATGGATGAAAAATTGGACCAGGTCCACAGTGAAGTATGAGCATTAGCAGTTGGTAGAATGTCAAGACACTCTAGGAGTTCTCAGGTTATTAAACATAGGTTAAGCTCTAACTTCATCGCAAGCTTATCTTATCCATCTAGAGAAAGGGCACTCAAAATAAACAGCTATTTTTAGCCTAAATACAGTCAATAGAAAATAAAGATGTACAAATTTACCACAAAGAGGAGCTAAGCACTGTAATGTGTTACTAGCGGTGATGGCAGATGCCATGGACCAGGATTTTTAAAGAAGAAATTGAATGCTTTTCTCGGTGCTACTGAACACTTCAATGATTCATCTGGGATTGTCCTCCAGCCTGTCCTGAGCAGCACGACAGGCGAGATGATCACAGTGATCCTTTTAGGACTTGTACATTACCACACACACTTAATAAAAGTGTATGATAAGGCTGACTGGCATCAGGCTGTGTATGGTGGATGTGTCCTTACAGTATGCACAAGCTAGGTGTGCTTTTCAGCGGGTGGGATCTGAATCAGAAACTATCTGCCTCGAACTTCATGAGGCTGAGGAACAGTCTGAAAGCCCATGCAGGCGTGAGCATGGAAAATACAGGAAAAGGCAGGAGTCACCAGGGCCATGGACTGACACATGCTGCTCAGATGCTTCCTCAAGCGGAGTGGTGAGGGCTGCTCCGAGCACTGCGCTCGGCACCCGAGCCAGCCTGGCACCTCGGGTCCCTGTGGACTGAAGTCACGCTGCAGGTCACCACCACTGCTTGGCACAAACATCGTGTGAGTGACCTGCTCAGCTGAACAGATGCCAAAATGCAATTATCAAAGGCTGAGAGGTAAATCAGGCTCTATTCTTTATCAGAGCATTCACAACCTTTGCTGTGTTTCCTCTAATTTATTCAATATTTCACACGCTACATGTTAAACAGGGATTTTTAGGAACCAGAGATGCTACCATCTAACTTTATAGAAAATATACTTATGATGAGGGACAAAAGAAATTATCATCATCCCCTCTGCTCTTGGAAGTTCACCCACTGTGAAAATGTCAGAGTAGGCTAATTTTATGCTGCGTGATGTATTTGACCTACCCCTTTCTCTCAGATGCATTTGAAACTATGCAGCTGATCCTAAGTAAATCTTGCAGTGAGCACTAAATATCCCATGTTATTGATTTATGCTTTTATTACCCTATATAAGAGTATAACTCTAGAACGCTGTTCAATAGGTCAGCACTCTCTTTGCTTAATTAATATTTGCTACAACCAGTAACCTGAAGGCAGCTCAGTGAAAAAAACACTGGAAATATGCAGCCTGTAAGCTTTGTGAAGCTAAGAAGGTATTTACTCTTCCTTGACATCCTGCATTAATATTCCGTTATATCCTCAGACACATACAGTGAATGTTTTGGGTTGGTCGTAGAAATACAGAGAATTTGAATGTTACTAAAAATTCTCTTCTTCTGTGGCACCTACAAATAAATGGATGCTTAATCATGAATACATGCATTCCACACAATGTCACCTCCTCAGTGCAACCCTTCTCCCTTCTCCTTCAGGTAGCTCCATTTTGCCTGCCCGTGACGCCAGTTGGTCATGCCATGTCTACATGTACGCTTCCAAAACTGCGGTGTCAGGCTTTAGTTTCAGGGAAGAAGAGCTGAGGGATTTTGCGCTGTAGCTAAATACTCACATGGGCTCCCTATAACTTAATTTTCACAAACATTATGGCTTTGACCCTTCAGACAACCATCAACAATGCTGTACTTCACTGCCAGGAGGCCCCGGCACCACAAGAAGTGGTCACATTCCTGAAGCTCAGCATCTCCAGTAGGTTTCAGCAGGTGTCTATGTCTGCAACAGGCCCAGTGAGTCACCTGATGTGCTGTGAGACCTCTTGCCAAAAGAGCGATACCCAGCCCTTTGGGCAGATCTGAGCAAGTGGATTATGCTCAGACACCTCTTTTGGTGCCCTGGGGGATTTGTTAACACCCTGTTATGGTCCAGCCTGGCCAGCCAGGCTGCCTCTGCACCAATAAAGCTGCTCTGTGCTCACACAGACAGGGCTCGCCTGGCAGGGAGAGCTGATCCATGCCAACACCCTTATGCCGAGCAGTTGCATGCTGCCTGCCTCTCAGTGGAGGCAGGACAATTTTCACATGGTAGCCTCTGAAGAGGCACACTAATTGTGAACTTACAGGTCTCTGATCTTCCAGGAGACTCTCAAACACAATTTTTAGATGTTTTTGTTCTTCAAGGCTGTGGTGTTTTGGCATATGTTCATTTTCTCCATCAGTGGAAGCTATAATAGCATCCTCATTACATCACGCAGCAGAACATACCTTGCCTCGTCATGCCTGCTTCCCTTTATTTATTTTTACGGGCAAATTCATATCTATCATTTCTATCTCTCTGGCACTACTCCCGGCGACCTTTAACTCTCCTTTCCACCACACTTGCAGTCACCCAGCAAATACCACTGCTTTCTTTGCTTATTTATTCTTGCTTAGCTGTCCCTTGAAAGAATTCTTTGTGGCTGGCCCTTAGGTGAATAGCTGTTTTCTCACTCTCTTCCAGGAAAGGGACAGGAACTGAATGGTGTGGGAGGAAGGAGAAAGGCGGAGATGTTCCTTTTTGCAGGCAGGGAGGTCACTGTGACATTATGAGATTTGCCCATTGTTTTACACCCTCCTTGGACAGATATTTCTTGAAAATCCATAAATCTTCACCAGCTGGTTTCTCTTCCTGCACTCTGCTTGGATTGTTTCAAGCAGCTACCACAGCATCCTCACAAAAAAGATATAGGTGACTTTAAATGACAGATGTCTGGCTGGGGATGGCAAATCCTATTTCAGTTTCTGCAAGTCTCTCTAACCTGGCCACTGTGCTTGTTTCCTCCGCTTCCCACAGCCTGTTGACAGTGCCGCAGCTACAGCTGTATTTCTCTCCCCCTTCCTGCCCTCCATGGCTTTTTTCATTTTTTGATGCGCCTTGATACCGGCTGCTCCTCCTTTCCCTGTCCCAGCATGCCCTGTCTCTACTCCAACCTCTAAGCACCGTGTTTTTCCCCTTGCCCCCTCTATTGCTCCCCTAAAATGCCCAGTCTTCCCAGTTTTCCACTATGTCAAGCTGTGAATCTTTTTTTTCTTTTTCCCACCTGTGCCTGGGGCATTTATTCCCTCACGTAGGATCATCTCCTTCCTTCTCCCTCTCCCTTCTTCAGCTCAGTTCTGGTGGTCGCAGCAGTAAACCCCACACTGGCCCACTTGTCGCCTTCGTTGGCGTGGCGACCCCTTTGCCTCTCCAGTTGTTCTGCATCTTTTCATTGTGCTCACATGGCATCTCTGCATTTCAAATGCATGGCCCTCCACAGCTTGATTTCCAATAGATTCTAGTCTTTAGTCAGCCAACACTTTTCTATAAATGCTCAGTGCTACCTCTGAACAAGTCTCTCCACACGACCTTCATTCTGACAAGTTTCTTAAGGGGATTTCCTTGAACCAAATGCTTAAAGCTTCAGGTTGTATTGTGTCTGCTCCTGGACCATTGCTCAGACAATCTACCTGCAGTGAAGCTGCAGGACTTGGGCAGATGATTGCATTTCTCAGTAGCTCATCAGGTTTTCGTTCCCCTTCATATTTCTACTGACTTGATATTGTTGATTATGCTAACCCCAAAAGAACGTTAATAAAACCTCGTAGGGTAATTCTTCTGCAACAAGATCCTTCTTGCCATGAGAGCAGTTTGTTGAAACCTCAGCATCTCTCTCTGGTCTGCTGCTAAATGCAGACATTATAAAGATGCTCTAATGAACACAAATAATATTTTTTTTTAACTTCATACCAATCACTTCTTTCTTCTGCGGTTCTTGTTCTTCTTTGTTCCTGTGAGTGAACGTGAGCCTTCATCTACCACTAACTGCAATAGGCATGTTGTGAAAATACATCAGCACGTCCCTAATAAGGCTGGAAGCAGGACGTGGTATTTATCCCTGTACTTTCTAACAAGTCCAGAACTCTATTTACAAAAACAACATCATGTCAGGGAAAAAAATAGCTCTGCTAGCCGCATTGCTGGCTAAAACTTTTCAGCAAAAGGTGCAGCTGCAAACAGCCAGATAGAGACCTTTGAAAAATTGATGAAAACAACCTTTCAAAAAGTAAAATTAAAAACTGCATGAAATATCACTAATTTTTTAAGACTCTGGAGTCAGTACTACTTGTCACGATATGTTTACTTCCAGAAAGAAAAAGGATATTAATACCATGGCTAAAATACAGTTGATCAATATACTGTTTAATGGAATAGACAAGAAGTTACAGAAAAAACACTTCAGATTCAGGGAAACCTTTAGACAGAGCACAACATTTTTCCTATGGCAGCAAAACTTATACAGGGAGTCAACAGAGCCTGACCAAAATGGGTAGCTTCATCTTTAGTTTACTAAATGCAGGGGTAGAGCAAGTGGAAAATGATGATTCTTGGGAAATAAATTATGTTATGAGAAGAAGAAAAAAAGAACTCTATTACTTGAAGTGCTTTGGACTAACACAGTATTTTACTCTACTTTTCTGTTGTCCTGAGTGTTATGAGAAAGGGGCTTGTTGCAGTGAATTTGGATTCCTGCACAAGCACCACTTGTGGAGAAAAAAGATAGAGATCAGGCGTAACTCTCAAGCCAGGCCATGAAGAACATGAGTGGCTGGTCCATAGAGCCCATTAGCCTGCCTGAGCGCTATCAAGAATAGATGCAAACAGAGCAGGGGAAGGTATGGTGATACCTGAGCTCAAGTCTGCAACTCGGAGATTTTCTGATGTTATAGTTCTGTGTTGGTGCATGGAATAAGGTAAAATTGAGTACGCAAAGAATGAGAATGATTTTCATTAGTAACTCCCCAATGAACTGTCCCAATAAATCTAGAGGCGCAATTAAATCTCATATACAATATCAAAAATAAGGGATTAGTGCTGTTCTGCACTGGTTAGTCACTTCTTTCCTACTGAAATCTATACAACCTCTCTCTGTGCTGCACAACCTGTGGAGCTGTTATTCTAGTAATGTTCTGCGGCCCCATAAGGAATCAGGGTCCTGGCCTTTGCACAAACACAATCAGAAGATAATACTTTCCACCTATCAATCTACAAAATAGCTCTTTCACTGAAACAATAGACCGTATAGCAGGAAATAAAGCAAGTACCAGGATCAGTTGTGAAATGAAACTGTCCAATTTTCTGGGCAGTTATTTGCTGGGAGGCCTTGCTTTACGGCAGGAATGACAAAACATCTTTCCTTGAGTTGCAATCAAGACTTTTAAATACAGGCAAACAAAACTGCTGTTGAGAACAACAACCCTCTGGCCACAGGGGAGGCCAAAACTTGTCCACTTTATATTAAGCTTTTGAAAATGTGATCCCACTTTTCCTGAATCAACTTTATTTCTACCCTGAAGGTACTGCAGCTCCTGACAGGCTGAGGCACCAGCTGCAAAATGTTGCCAGTCACCTTGGTCACAGCTCCAGGGAGATCAAAGGGGATGATCATTAGAAGCTGGGCTTCAGGAGGCCAACTGCGACATGTCTCATTGGAGAAGGACATCCAGGAGTGATCTCCAGAAGCTGGGTGCCCTGCACCATGGTGCTGCTCAGCCACCCAGCACCATGAAGGATGGTCTCCATGCAAGTGATGGCAGGCACCACCACAGCTGTTTCAGCACTGGGACGAGGGAGAATTGCAACAGTTGGAGCCCATGGAAATCAGACATCCCTTTGATCAAGATTAATGCAGACAACACAGCTTTACCAAAGGCTCTCATTCATTAATGGCTAGTTAAAGCCATGATATGCTTGCACAGAAGCGTATGCCATCTTCTGTAGTCCACTGCTAAAATCTTCAGGGCTTATGTATTGCTGAATTTAAGATGTTTTAATCCTTCACCCTCTTTAAAAAAGACTTGTAATGCACAAAGAGACTGCTTTTCTCTTGGAGCACCTGGAAGAACCCACTGCCGCGTGTCCCAGATGGTAAGTGATGCTCTACCTTTGCTTCCTATCAGTATTAGCAGCAGGGGAAGGATGGCATTTGCTGACATGGGAATTCTACAAAAAATCACCAGAATGTTAAACATAGTAAGGGGAAGGGTTATGAAGACTGCCTTTTTTTTACTGTTCTGTGGGGCTTATCCAGAAGTATCAAAGAAACCACCAAGTGAAGATGGGAAATTGCATCCCATGGCAAATCGATGGGAAGTCCATACCTTCCCTCCACTGACAGGAAAGGGGACCAGGGTGGCTAGTACAAACCCAGCAGTGGCAGCAGATGAGGAAGTGGTGAGAAAGCCTTGGCCCCATGTTTTCTATAGTTCTCTCATTTGATTTTTTTCCCCTCTTTTCCCTTCAGCTGGCGTCCTGTTTGCTCTTCAGTTAGACCTGGGTGGCCTGTCACTTCCAGGCTGTAACGACAAAAAAATATACTCCATTTAATCACACTCTTAAAAGCACCTTGTCGCTTTGCTGAATTGCGCACACTCGGGATGTCTTGCCATTGTAGCTAATCCCCTGCACAGCACAAAGAGCTCGGGCCAGCTGGTCGGTGCTCATAACGGCCTAACATTTATTACATTTAATTCCCAAAGTGAAAGCAACTTTGCAGTTAGTGAAGATCTCTACCAGTTCGTTTATAGCAGAATAGCTCATCTAAGTGCTAATAGAAGTCGTCTTTGATTACCAGTGTATTCATGGAGACTTAAACGCCAACGGAAGTAATTAATTCCTTGTCCACTATACACAAATGAAATGGTGCTAGAGATTGGAAATGCATGGAAGAATATTTTCATTAAAAACTGAATATAGCCATTTACCAATTTTAATTAGAGTGGCATCATTTGCACTGCTATAGTTAAAGGCATGTTGGTATTTCTGGTATAAATAGACTGACGATGATTGTAAATTCTCAGTATGCATTTGTGCTGAGATAGAATATGACAGGGTGTATTAGCATGGTTTTTAAATGTTTTTTAAATTGTTAATTTAATACCTTTTCAGTGTAAGTACAAATTTAAACCCAGCTCTGAGAGGAATTAAATGTCCCTACTGTAGGGCTGTGTTATATTAGAAAATCCTTTTAGCATTAACCAAATGAATTTCCTGCCCTGAAAAACATTTTCTGAGTTTTCCAGGTTTTTTCCTGTTCTCTTTATTAGAATGAGGCCAAGACCCTGCTATAGTTATTAACAGCAACAAATGCCTGCAGAAAAATAAGCCTCACCTTAAACTATCTTGGGGATGCCAGCTGTAGTCCCAGCTCCTCTCTGCTTCATCACGCTCTTCTGTACACCCTTGCAGGTGCCCACGTATGTTTTTTTGGGGAAACACCTCTCTCCAAGTGACCTTCCAGAGATATAAAGGATCCTACAGTGCTGCCACTTCTGCTCCTTTTCGTCCACCCACACACACTACCTTGGCATCTATTTTAATTTGTACGAGCAGTAATGAAAGGCCGTAGCTACTTATGAGCCCTGTTATGCCAGATCCTGTGGGACAGTATCCCAGCCCTCAGTGTGCTGGTGAGCAAAGGCTATACAGCTTCATTTACAAATTAAACACCTAGGTTTTGTGTAAGCATGACGATGGGCATTCCCATCCCTGCTGCACAAAAGTACTGGCTGCCAAAGTGGGGAGTAGCCAAGCTGCCCATGGCGTGTCTCTGCTTAGCTTTGTGCAGAAAGAAAGGAAGAGAGCAGACAGAGTAACTCTCCCAGTGTAAAAACACTTCTGAGATGAGAAAGGTGAAGTCCAAGGAGATGCAGTGGAAAGAGGTTGAGGAAAGACAGGCTGGTCAGGAAAAGGATTTTTTCTTCCCTTAGCACATCTCCTTGGCAAACGGGGTCTTTCAAGTTTTCATTTAAAGGACACTTTGAGATGGACAGAAGGAGATGGCCATGAAGACACAGAAAATCGGAATCTTACTGAAGTCCTGTAAAAGTGATAGCACCAGAAAACATCAAATGGTAATTGAGCAAGTAAGCAGCAGCAGCAAGCACCTGAAATCTACACAGAGTTTGCTGGAAATGTACCTGAGAAATTCAGAGTGGATAGCAGAGTGGCATGAAGAAGAAATCAAAAACAGTTTCCATGACAGGCAATTGCTTCCTATTCCTCCAGACTTGTGCCTCATCTGTTTTATTTGAGGGGTGAGATCTAGCAGCACTTTAATAGGGAAGATACCTGCTTTGCTTATAGCTGCGAATGTGAAATCACCAGCAGTACCTTTGTAGCATCCCATTGAGGCTAAGGCAAGTGAGGAACCTGCTTAAACATGAATGAATAAATAAATAGCTAGGTAGTCAGGCAGTTAAATACTAATTTCTATACACATTCTAAGAATCTTTTTTTTTCTTCTTCTGTCTATCGTGTAGGCATTTGTAAAATACTAGTTGGTACAGCTTTTAAAGCAAACTCTTCTGCTAGGCACCTAAGCATGCTGCTAAGGTTGTTTATACCTCTGCTTGTCTGTATAGGTACATCAGTTAATGCAGAGAGACTTGTGTCATTAACTGTACTGTGTAAAAGTGTTGGTTGTGGGTGACTGCTGGAGGTCAATTAAAAACAGGAAATTCTTCAGGAGATATGAGGAGTAAGCTCCAATTCTGCTCACTCTGAACTTACACAGATATTCACTAAATATACGCCAAAGACCCTTACTTGGCCTGTCAGCATGGAAAACCCGTCCAAGGTGTTTCTCCAGGGGCAGCCCAAATTCCTGTGCAGGGCGAGGACCTGTGGCTCGGGCTTGCCCTGAGCAAGGACACCCCTGCCCACCAGCTGCGGCTGCTCCTCTTCCTCGGCAGGCCACTGCTTTCTGCTGTTCTCCCAACCACCTCCCCCCACTACGTGCCCGCCCCACTCCGAGAGACCCTCACCCAATTATCTGCGCCTTCGCCTTCGCAGTGCTGAACTTCATCCTCAGGTGGGCAGGGGGATGGAATGGGAGATTCCCACCCATGCCAGCGTGCAGACGAGGGGGGAGCCGGGCGCGCCAGGCATGGGTGCTGCTCACGGTTTGTGCCCCTCTCCTTCATTTCTGCTTTCTGAGGATGGACTCGACACTGCAGGGGGATCGAGGTCCTCCCAAAACAGCTTCTTAACCCACTGCTCACCAGTTCCCCAGAAGTGCTGTACCTGCTGTTCATGAGGCAATTACAGCTAGACAAGGAACTCCTCTCTTTCTTGAACACATTCCTCGTATGTTGCCATGGATATGACAACCTGTTTCTAAACTCCTGTTTTTCACTCTCAGCATATGATCTCTATTATGATATTTACATTTTTATCTATATTAAATATGATTTTTAAATGAATTACTGTTCTGCTTGTATCCTGTGATCCCCAAACTCCCCTCTAATACAGTAACAACCAATTCACCTTCAGCCAGTTTTTTCAACAAAATCATCACTTAAAAACGGCAGGAGAAGGAAAAGCTGATTTGGTTGAATGGGTTTTTTACTTGTTTCTTTGAGCGACATTTTGTACCACAACAGCAAAGCTGAAATGGATGTGGTGAAAATAATAAATTTTTAACCATGTTCCCACATACAAGCTCCAGAGATCCAGAACTTGGTCAGTAATGCGAGAGAAAACTACCCAAATTAACTCTGCAACATGTTTATTCATCGGCTGTGCTTGTTTACATGATGTATGAGAGCAATAAATTTTGGGAATAGTAAAAAACGCAGTCAGGTAAGAATCTAAAGCCTCGACTGCAAGCATCTAATAAGAAATCACTGGGGGGGG
>Ga0065711_1029737_pt1 | contig 35021 bp, 18 predicted proteins | sample Hoacrofraction12_FD_59098 | JGI IMG/M metagenome (GOLD analysis project Ga0065711, IMG submission 59098) | Hoatzin crop microbial communities from Cojedes, Venezuela - Epithelial fraction 12 v2 (version 2) | ecosystem: Host-associated > Birds > Digestive system > Esophagus > Crop | place... | reverse complement strand
CCCGTTCCAGTGTTTCACCACCCTCATTGTAAAGAATTTCTTCCTTATATCTAGCCTAAACCTACCCTGTTTTAGTTTAAAACCATTACCCCTCGTCCTGTCACTGTTGTCTCTACTAAAAAGATTGTCCTCATCTTTCCTATAGGCTCCCTTTAAGTACTGCAAGGCTGCAATCAGGTCTCCCCGCAGCCTTCTCTTCTCCAGGTTGAACAAGCCCAACTCTCTCAGCCAGTCAGTTAAATCTTAGCTGATTCTTCTTTCTGACTAAGCAATAAAGTCATTTATTTATCTTTTTGAGCAGGTAAGTTTGTAAGGTTTTAAGGTGAATATTATTAAAGCTAACAGAAGACTGAAGCAAAGACATTACCAACTTCTTTACTGTTACCAGAGTTTTTGCGATCATTATCGAGTTCTCAAGCCTGCACTTGAAGACAGCAATGAGCTCTGCCTAATTGCACATAGCTTCCCCTGAGTGTACACCATCATATTAGGACAAAGAAGTGGTAGGAAACAGCCAAACCAAACTCAAAGAGGCCAAACAGTACCTGGGTGCTGGATGGCAGTATCAGAAGAGAGAGGAAGCATCAATGTTTAAGTAGTTGTGGAAGCGGCAGGAGTGATGCAACAGGAGTAAACACAGAGCTTAGATTTGTCTGGCCTGCCTTGCAGGGTCTGATCTCAGGTCATTTGCACAAAGCAGAATAGACAAGGAAAAGGGTCAGATTATTTCCCCTCAACTCTTCATACCAAAGATAAATTTTTCACTCAAATATTCCAAGTCTTTATTAAAGATGCAGTTTTCAAAGGGGTAGTTACCACAATTAATAGATCTTATTGCTAACTAATTAGTCCATGCAAAATGCATAGGCATGTATCTTTCTAAGCAGTGAGTGATGATTCCAACAGATTATCCCGCTATTTCCATCAGGGACTTGCAGCCACTCTGAACACCACAAGGTGCAATGAGTGTGCACCATTAAAACAGAAGTTAGAATCTGATTGCAGGGGTGGCCAGATGGTGCGGTTGGTAATTGGCTGCCTATAACTTTCTGGATGTTATCTAATTATTACTTACCTTTTTCTCACTACTTACTGGCATAGTGGGATCTTACTTCTAGCTTTAGCCTGCTAACAGTCAGTGGTCTAGGCTCAACTGTCTGTGTAGGACCCCCTACAGACAGTGGAAACATCTCCAGGGATGATTTTTTTTTTTCCTCTTACTGTATATATTGGACTGAAGTGCCCCTCTCCTTCCATTAACTAGAGATAATTAGCTAAGACCAGACATATTAAGTTGTATATGCAGATTTCTATCTGTCCTGTGGTCTTTTCCCCAGAAGCACCAGGCCAGGTGCTGAGCCTGGCTCTCCATTAGTGCACAGCCGTAGAGTTAAAGCCTTGCTGATAATCTGGACACAGGGATTTTCTTCCCAGCCGTTTACAGGGCTGTTGACTTTTGCGGTTTTAATAAAACAAAACAACTCCCTTCTCTGTCCATAGAAGAAAATAGAAATTGCTTTCTTGAAGAATTGAGGGCTGGCATTACTTTTATGCATCTCCTCATTTGTAAATGGCTTTTACAGAGGTCTTTGCTGTCAGAAGTATTGAAAGAGGGAAGTAGAAGGCTGAGACTAGACATGAAGCTCACTTTAGGAATTAGAGAAAGTCACTACAGAGCTTAAATTTGAGAGGAACTTCAAGCTAAACTTCCTGGAAAAAGATTACAGAAAAAAATGAAAAAGCATATTTCTTTTTCTAAAGAAAATAACATGTAGATAACAAAAAAAATAGGAAATTCTGAAAAATTTCTTCAGGCATTAAAGAAGGAAATACAAAGATAATTACAAGAATAATTGGTAGTGAAGACAAAATTCAGTCTGCAAGCACTCCTCTATGAAGATATTTTTATAAAACAAATAGTAATAAACATGTAATCCATCTGTATTTTGATGAGATTTTAATGTCCTTGTCAATGTCTCTTTACACCTCTCGTGCACTGTTGGCATGGGCTTTTGGTGGGTCTATAGCAGACCAAATCAACGAGCTGATCAGGTTGCATGTTACTTTTGCTTTCTATGTTGCTTCTCGGCTGGATCCGTTTGGAGGGTTTGGCACAACGAGGCTAAAACATGTGTCAGGCTACAATGCTTCAATCTGGGTGTGAAATTCAATGACAATCTGAAATTTAGATTTTGTAGAGTGACGACATAAACGAATATGGCATTGAAAGACATTCTCCAGAGCCAATTGTTGACCAGACAGCTGACTGAAAAAGGTGGAGCTACCTTACCACAACCAGTGACTACACTCCCACATCAGGCACCAGACACTCATTTTGCCCTGAAGATTTATCTGCATTAACACGTGCCATACATGCTATGTCTGGTAGGTCACATTTTTCTAACAACTTCTGCAAAACAAATATTTCAATGAAAAATTTACACATGAATTATGCAAAGGCTGCCAGCTGTGGTTGCCAACGAGCTGGAAGGTGTTGACTTGTCCTATATGTCAGAGAGCCAAAATTTTCGTATGCTTCAGTTTTTCATGCCACCTACTTCATTATATTTACTTATTTTTTTAGGATTTCCAATAAATCTAATAAGATTGCTACTTGTCACTCCTGAAACTCTGGTGAGCTGACTTTTTGACTTCACTGACGTGAGTTCATGTCTATGGCTACACCACTATCAGTGGACTAGTGGTCTTCAGCAAGTGATTGAAATGCTTGCCACATTTCTCTCCAAGCATGCTGTTAGAAAACACGATTGAGATCACATTTAACAAAAAGGCTCCTCCTTAGCTCCTGCATAGCTGTCTCCAGAGACTAGTTAGTCAGCCTTTGCAAATTACCTCTGAGAGCTACAGTCCTGCTGGCTGAAGATGGCTCTGGAGCCACAATAAACCATTATATGAGGCCATTTGCAGCCAAACTGACTTCTCCTTCCCTCCTTTAACTTATTTACCAGATTAGAACTTTGCATACAGGCAGATCATACATGCCTGAGAATAGGAACATGTGGGAAGAAGGTCTGCAGAAGAGAGTAGTACACTGCAGGGACAGTAACACAGCAAGGTTGATCGAGACCCTGGGCCTGGAGGTGAAACGGAGGATCAGTCCCCCTGATGTCAGTCTCAGCTGCCTCTGTATCCAGTGTGGACGCTCGGCTGCATTTGTGCTTCATGCTCAGCTGATGCAAAGATCTTAGAGGCAGAGACTGTCTCCTACACATTAATGAAGCACCTGGCACAGTGCGTGAGGAACGTTAAGGCTTTAAGCAGCACTACCATGAATCTGATAAGTAGAAGAAATTACATAATTAATCACCTTCCAGAAAGCCTTCTTCCCTAATATGGCTTTCAATACAAGTATCCACTGGATTCACTGAACTTCAAAGTTGCATAAGCAGCCCTATGATTATTTCTTATTTTGGCGTTGTTTTAGAGTTCATCAAGGCTTTGTCTACATTAGCCAACAAATAACGCAGGGACTAGGAGTCTCCGGGACACTCAGAACTGGACTTTATCCATTCATTTGCATCCAGACCCACTGTAGCCACCCTAACCCAATACAGCCACTCTGACTGGGTGCTGGGAGGCTGTGGTTGTTTCATCTCGGGCATCAGAGCTAGCACTGTCAGTGCTAGTTCTGCAGCCTCTTCCACACGTGGTTGCACCAGGTGGATAAACCCTCTAGCTCCCCGGGTATTTCCCATTTCCTGAGACCTCTCCTGCCTCTGTCAGCTGCTGAGAGGAGACCAGATGACGCCCAAGCCCACAGTAAGTTCTCACTGGTCTATTGATACAAGTAGCTGCAAATCTCAACATAAACTGATATAGCTCCATTATTTTCAGTGGAGCTATGCCCATGTACGTAAGATGTAGATCCAATTACTTTCCAAAAAATTGAGACTATATTACTGGTTGGTTGTGTCTGTTTAATGGTTACTGTTGTTAGTTACTGTTACCAACACACAGTCTATTCTTCAGCCCAAAGCTCTTTACTGAACTGGGGCAGTCTACTGTAACCTTAACCAGAGCTGTGATTTCAAGTGTAGCTCTATAAACAGAAATGTAGAAACTGACAGCAGCCTGCCTTTTGGGAAAACCTGGTTTGCATCTCCTGTCTTTAGAGCAATCACTCATTTTTAATGAGTTTGGTTTTTTTAAAATGTTGCAATATTATTTAATGTTATTATTTTATTGGAGAAAAAAAAGCAACATGTAATCTATTAGTAGATACATGCATCTTAATATTTAGTGCCTATTCCAGTGATATTTTGGTCTCCTGGGAACATTGCTAATGATTTATCATCATGAAACAGAGAAAGAGTGAAGCTACTTCACTGGATTCTGAAACAGTATGAAATCAAGTGAGGGTTACACTGATTCTGCAAAAATGCACTGCTGCTTGCAATTCTCCCCATGTTCAGCAAACCATGAAATAACACTATATCAAATTTCTGGCACTTGAAAGCAGGAAAGCAATCCAAAGACAGTGGCCATTTGGCAATGTCTAGCAGAAAGGTGAAAGTGCTGAAGCACGTGACTTCCTTTCTTCCCCCTCTCCTGGTATTTGGATGTTCATAAAGAATCAGTGTAACAATTTTCCACAGCCTAGATCAATGGAAACATGGAAATTAATTATTGCAGTCACCTCATTACTCGACTGTCAGTGTTAATAGATGTTTAGCACTGCACTAAGAGCAGCAGAGGTGTACGATTTTATCATTGCAGAGAAGTCCTTTTAAAGAGAAAGCTCACCAGGAGACACTGAGCCAGGTGCTGTGCACCAGCCGTACAGCTCAGGATGACCCTGCCTTGCTGCTGGGGAGAGAGGGAGCGATCAGAGCACCGCAGCTCCCTGCCACTCGCTCACACAAGCAGCTTACTCATGGCAAACCCGTCTCGCGTGAACAGTACAGAGCAATCATAGAGAGCAGTAAATCAAAGCCTATATACAATATAGCATAAAAGTGATAAAACATTTAGAAGGAGCTACTCTTTGCCATTTCTTCTAAATTTCCAGAGTACTGCTATGAATATAACTTCATCACCACCCTGTGGCACCAGCAAGCAGGAAGATAGCCCGGCATCTGGAGCTGTTCAGAGGCAGTACTGCTGAGGCACATGTCAGCTGGGCTGGAAACATCCACTTCACTACAGCTCTATCAATAGTCCCAGCATCAAGCATTGAAGTACAAAATGGTTTGTTTGTTACATATCACGGTGAAGCAAGCAACATCCTTCTATGACCTTGGTAGCTGGATCCTCAGATTTCTCAAATGTGCTCATTTTGAAAACAGGCTAAGCTAGAAAAAAATGTCTATGTGAATTGAGTCCTGAACAGGATATCTGTGTTGATAAGGTTGAGGATATGGCTGGTCAGAGGCCTGGTCTCGTGTCCTGGAACCACATCACAAAGTTCAGTGAAAGCTGGGAGAGGATTCTTCAGAGTGCTTTCTTCATGTGGAAATCCATTCCCCAGATTAGCATGCTCAGGAAAGTGCATCTAATTCTATTCTAATTGAACAGAAGACATTTTACACCCTGATGAGACAAAAGATTGTGTTGGTGGTGGTGGTGGTAGTGGTAGTGGTGTGCTTGCTTTTTTTTTTTAATGGGAGAAGGTGCATAGTGAAAATTATCTAATAAAACAAGAAAATGCCTTTTGCTGTACATCCTTTTTTGCCAAAGCTTGAGTAATGCTTCAGAAACAAAGGCCAGGTTTAACCAACAAACAGTATGTAATTGTTATAAATTCATAATCGCCAGAGCTTGTGTACACCACATGAAATGTTTTACTGACCTTTGCCAAGATGACATCATTTTAATGGCTGTTAAATTGTCGTCCAGACACAAAAAGTCTTTGATTTGGGGCTTCCAATTCTGAAGCTCTATTTGCTCAAGCTAGTTTCTTTGGTCTGTTTCCCTAGATTTTGTTCTGCAGATCTCAGTTTCTCCCTCTCCTTCTGCACTTAAGAAGTATCAGTCAAAAAGGAATTTCGAATGTCTGTAATTCACTGCAGAAACTTTTCAGGCTGCAGAGGAGACAGATGAGACACTAACTCTGACAGTATCAACAAAAGAAATCCTTCAGCACCAATAAATTGTATCAGTTCTTGTTTATTGAGTTTAGGTCTTTTTTCACCTGTCCAAACTGATGGCAACTTATCAAGGCAATGCTACATAGTTTGATAGTATACTTACCAGCTGACAAACCTGTAAAGCCACACAAAACTTAAAGCTCCTGTAAGAATGTAACCAATGTGTTGTCTCTTTCTTCCCTATGTCAGCTGCAAACCACACAATGCGTAAGGAAGGCCTTTGTGCTTGAATTGCATACACCATTTCCTACACCCTCGGAGCAGTACCTATGCACCTACACGTTTCTCAGTTATGACCTACGCTCTTCATCTCAGTTTCCACTCCAGCAGGTAAAGCAAGCCTTGAAAAGGGCAGAGCAATCATTTCAGTGTAGTGGCAATCGGACAAGCCATCGAGAGGCTGTAGAGACACAGATGGGACCTTGTGGATAGCTGGTATGATTGTAGCAACTAAACCCTCTAGAAACATTCACGTGAGAAGAGGAAGCTGACATGATTGCTACTGCGACCTACTGTGTGCTGCCTAGTCTGTTTTCCTCTCCCTGCACCAGGCTTATTTCTGCACAGAAAAAATCTCTTGAACAAAGACGACCCTTTCTCTTGGGCTGAGTGTCCTGAGGCTGGACATTAGATGAAATTTTGGGTGCAGAAGGTGAGACTGATGCACCCATTCTCTACTTTAATGTTGAGCCTCGCATCTTCTTGAAAGTGAATTCAGAAAGCTGCCCGAGTTTTATTTCTCTATGGGGAGCAAAGATGCAATGGTGCCTGCAGTCTGTGATGACTGTTAGAAATGTAATCTGCTTTAGTACCTCATGTCTTTGGAGGCTCCATTTGCAGATTTTTGTGCTTCGGCTAAATGCAGTCAGGATTCTGCTGTATCTAAACTTTCACGTGACTCAGCTCTGCCTCCTGTGGTAAAGCATCCTTCTGACTGTCATCAGTTAAACTGCTGGGCAACAAAGAAAGAAAGATATATGTCTGGTGGTCTTGGTGCTGGGAGATGTGACAGCATAAACTCCTGAAAATCTTGCTTCTCTGCTGCAGTCACGGAGATTGAAATTTGTAACTAACCAGTGTCAAATATGCTGTGGTATTCAACATGGAAAAATGTTACCTCAGAAAACATCAGTTAAATAGCTGTAAAAACAAATTATAATTGTATGCTACTAAGTAAACAGGTAGCAAAGACTGCTGACTTTTGATGTGCCAAAGCCCATGAGGTAGATCTTCTCCTTCAGAGGAGGGGTGGTGTAGGACAAACAGGACTAGTAATTTGGTACACAGACCTTGCCTTTTTCCCCACCTCAGCTCACAGAAAGGAGTAATTTGTTCTATGCCAACGGCGAAATATAAGTTTTATAGATGTACTGTGGAGAGCAGAAGTTGTGTTAAAGTATTACCTCAGAAACTGACTCCCCAGAGTGTATTGCATGCTTTAATATGAGGAGCTAATTCCCCAGCGTGTAGGTCCTCCAGCAGCAAACATACAAGTGAAACTCTCTGGATCACAGGTTTCAGGAATGGAGTAAAGAAATTAAGTTGTAGCAGCAGTGAATTTGGGGTGATAGAAAGGGATTTGACTCATCACTCATCTTTCTGGCAGCTATTTGTTTATACCACGATGTCATGCCAATCATGTCAGTCACACTGTGTCAAGGGTCCCTGCAGTGAACAGAAATTCTCCTCTTCGCCGTGTCTTTACACGCAAATAAAAAATAAATTTATAACACTGACAATTTGGGAAGACATACTAAGCAGAATCTGTTTTAAAATTCAGATATGCTCTTAATTTTTTATTCCCCTTTGTTCTTTATTCTTATTATTATATCTTTACATCTAAATGCACTTTTTCTGATTTACTGGATTGGTTGCTATTTTTCATAATCTCTTGTATGCAGTTTTAAGGATGGTGTTTCGGTAGGGGGTTTTTTGCTATTTGTGATCCTTTAGACATTTTTATGCTTTTACTGTTCTTGAAAAGAAATTCTCCTTCTGACTATTTCTAAATACTGTGTATTCCTCTTTTTGTTACATAAAAAGTGGTGGTGATTAGCATTCCAGAGGCAACATGTATACCATGCTGACTGCAACAAAGATAAATTATCTGGTTTATGCTGCACAAATTCTCTTCTTTATAGAAATGCACACATCTATGGGACTAAGTTCATTACAATAATTCATTATAAATAGAGGATAATGTTCATCATCCTAACATCAGATAGATATATAATCAACTTATTTAAATTAAAAATTCATTGGAAAACAATTCTTTTATTTTTTAACTGTATCCTGGCTGAATAAAAATAAACTATGATTACTAAAACATTCTGAATACAAATTTTCCTAGGTGGTATTTTCCAGCGAACTACACAATAAGATTTCCATTCATTTCAAAGCTGAACAGTTTAAATAAATGCTCTGCATTTCGTAAATATAAACCGGACACAAATAACAAGGGCCTAATAGGCAGACAAATGAACCTCTAAGGGTAAGAACCTTCAGGCAAAATTATGAAATCAAGTTACCAGTGAACTTAATGCAAACACCGCTAACACACCTCAATATCTATATTTCAGCAAGACAATTACATTTGACAGTAATTCTCGCCCCGTTCCACATGACTCAATGAGACTGAAGATGAGGAGGGTGACTGTCAGCTTTGTGCTCCATCACTCCCTGGGCTGCCAGCAGATGTGCCAGCTTCCCCCCGGTGCGGCAGCCTCGGGAGCCTGTGCTGTCTGCGGCGATCACGGCAGGAGGGCTGTGCTGGGCGCGCTGCCTAGCCCAGGCACTCTCTTAGCATGGGAAAGAGAAATGAGCAGATACACCAGGGGTAGAAGAATCAGTTTTCCAGATGGGACAACACACAGACTTTTACTTCTCTATACCTGTACAGTTTCTTAATAACTTGACTCAAAGATGCCACATTAAATCTGGGTTATGGTAATTAATCAGTTATGCTTAAATTAGTCTTGTTGATAGAAAATCATTTTTTGCCAGCTCTGATGCGTTGTCAGCTTCCATAAGAGGGAGATATCTGTTACACAGATATAATATATACATAACATATCTAAATATATACATGTTGTGTAGTTCTAACTTCGCCCATATTTGCACTGTTTCTGTAGCCTTGGTCTTGAGCTATCTGATGTTTTCACACGGCTGGGCCTGGGTATCCTGGGTGCACTTCTGAGCAGAAGCCAAGAAATCAGATTCATTTAAAGCATAATTCCTGTCTGTGCTGTGCAGGAGGCAGGAGAGAAAGGAAATAGTTTAAGCTATAATTTGTTGTTTCCACACAGTTAAAGCATAGTTTCAAAACTAGATGAAGGTTTGTAATCACCGGGAAATAAATTTCTGGACTCCTTGCCAATAAAAATAATGAGCACAAACAACATAACCTCCTAAACAAATGGAAGATAAAATGAAGGTTCTGACATTTCTGGCAGAACTGTGCAATATCGTAAACCATGACAGAACTGAGCTGGACATTGTGATACAGGTCTCTTCCAGTCCTAGGAGTGAAGTTCCTACGTGCCAACATTAACTCAGAGATAAAAAGTTGTGTCAGGAAGGGCAGACAGAGACAGCTATCTGCGTACATCAAAGGAAACCTCCCTTCTTTAGATCCACTCCTACCGTAAAAGTAGTATGTTGATATTCATGAAATTGTTTTGCCTCAGGAGGCCTATTTTGTCTTTTCTTGATTGCACTATTACACTTATTTAAATATTATTTAAATATTATTTAAATTCACATCTCATCATCCAAACATAACAAAGCCTACAAGGGAATTTAAGATGATATAAAGCAAGTTAAAGTGATCTTCAATTTTTAATCCCTGTCTTGCCATCCTAAACAAAAAGGATGAATGTGTCTTCAGCAAGTGAAACATTGCTGTGGCATTATAAATTTCCAGATGGTGTTAGCAATAACTGAATGAGTTCATACCTCTGATGTAACTCCCATCAAATTAATTGCACTACACCAGGAATTAATTTGTCCTAGATCTGTACAAGTCAGACACAGAAAACTGTAGTAACATCCCTTTTCTGTGCTCTAGTCATTAAAGATATAAAATAGAGAAATTTCTAAATTCACACAAATTCTCATTGTAAATCACCTCCTCAACATGTAATACATCATACAATACAAGCTATACAATACCTCATGTAATACATTTCAGTCATGCATTTTATATAATTTCAGAGCACCATATAATTACATACAATAATTTCACTGTAATCTAACATATATTCTTACTCATTATCATCTGAATTAAGCCATATAGTATTTCCACTTATAATACAGAAAACTAGCCACTCTAGATATTATGGGATATGTGTTTTTTGTTTGGTGAAATGGATATTACAGAAGGAATAGTCTTAAAAGTTGAAAAAGAATGTAGAGCCTGATTTTTCTTAGCATTGACATAAAAAAAACTGCACAAGAGACCGTAAAAAATAAAAATGCACAGAGATGAAATACAAACTGGAAGTGATGACTACAAGAGGTTACAAGAAAAAGCAGCAACAACATGGAAATTACACCCTTGAAATACTAGCAAATACAATACCTTTGCCAATAGTAGTTCTTGGTAATGCTTCCAAATTATTTTCCCTGACAATTTAGTGTAGGGTATTTTTCTTTTTGCTCCCAACAGGTAATATTGCTGGTGAAAGCTTGACAAGCCTACATACAGCGTATTTTATTTCCCCACCCCTAAAAAATCCAGTTGGGCAGAGTTTACAGGAACTTCTGGAAGCCAGAAGTAAGCAGGTGTGGATGAAAAGCCATCTCTGCACAGTCTTGAAAAAAGACAGTGGATGTGCAATATGATTATCATGAATGATGTTTTCAGCAAAGTTCAGCGCTGATTTAACCTGCTTTCGCATAAATAGTTGCATGTTTCATGCCATAGTTGAAATCTTTTGAAAGCCATGGCTAGAGTTTCCTAAAAGAGTTATGTAGGAAGGGGAAGAGAGACCTTCCTTGAAATATTCAAAATTTCTAGTCAGCTTCATGGCAGATGTTACCTCTAAAAACATGATCATACTTGATGGATACTGCAGTCCTGTGCTAAGGATAATACAGATGGTATTCATCAGACATACTAGCTGTCTGAAAGCTAAGCATCTAGTCTAAGCCCACCATCAGTACAATAAGCATGTAGACTCAGTAAGGAGTAATTGAGGCTTCCACTATAGTTACTGGAAAGCAAGATACGTTCTCAAAAGCAATTAATTTCAAACTTGGATATCTAAGGTACAAAAGGTGAGTTTCTCTCTGAAGGTTCTCTTTCTCAACTGTACTGAAAGTCCAAGTGACTTTCTTAGACTAGAGACCTTTTACATAGTCTGAATTGGGCAAGAGGAATTGCATCCTTAGTATCTAGTAAGATGAGGTGAAGGGTTTTCAGTTAAGGGAGATATTTGGACGTAGCTATTTTCTTATCACCCCATATGTAGTATTTATTACAATATTACTCGGTTAATACAGCTTTGAAACTTTTCCAGTTTGCAGAACTGGTGTGTTTTGTTAAGCCAATTTTCATCTGAGATTTCACAATACAGGCATTGCTGCTTCACCTCCAGGAGTACATAGACGAAAGGTCCGCAATGTACCAGGCTCAGTTCACACGGGTTAAATAATTCTCTATTTGAAAAAGCTTGGAACAAAATGTATGGTAACAGGCAACAAGGGAAGATAAACACCAAAGAGGAAAAAGGCAAGGAATACAAAAACACCTGGGAAATAATTCTATTATAATAAACAGTTTAGCCTTTATTGGATCTGGAGAAGCACCATGCATTGGTTTTGAGGATCAGTCCAGCGGGTTCCCCCATATATAGACAGTTACGTGGCAGAAAAGGCCAGGGAACTTAGAGGAAAACGACTACTGCAGCTGATTAATTCATCTTCATAGGGAAAATGTGGTTTTCTTATTCATTCTGACAATAGTTTAATGCAGCTCAGGGAATAAAAGAACCAGATCTATTCCTCATCCTGCTGAATAATAAAGTTCTTATAGGACTGAAAAAAAAAACCAAAACCAAACACACATATGGATTTTTATCAAGCTTAGCATTTTAATTCAGGGGTTCTTTTTTAATTTTTGGGTTGACCTAAGTGTTGAAGGTAGAATATTAAAATACTGTGAGATAGATTGACATGGATGGATGGATGGATGGATGGACAGATAGATGGACATATCTGCACACAATCTAGCCAGAAATAAAGAAATCTGGGACATATTGTCAATGTCTTTCTTAGAGTAGGTTGCGGGCATTTTTATGCTATTCTGAGTTCTTATCTCAAACTTGACCTCTAAATCTTTCTAGGTACGCTCAGTACCATGATTTAGAAAGCTGGCAGCCTAACACCGTTATAACACATTTTTCAGTCATGGCTGAAGGCATTTTTTATTATGTCTAAATATACAGCTCTCAGGATTGCACAGTGAAGAAGTATTATTAAAATTAATGGAACTGATATTTGTACACTGGAAAAAATAATTGCTTACTTCATGAAGTGCTACAAATAATGAGTGTCTTGAATATTATGTTAGTGAACATTTATAACATAGTGGGTAATTTTGCATTTACAATTTTTGATGACATCGTTAAAGCTAGGTAACTTATTGCACTAATCTCTTCTGTTATGTCTCCTGGTATAATCACATTAGTTATTATGTACAGTGCTTTTTAAAGAAATCATTCCTGCCGTTAAATATTTCAACCTTACCTATAATGAAATCAGCATTAACAAACTGCTATCGGTACTGTAGGAAGATGAGATCAGCAATGAATTAGAACATTGAAGAGATAAGTTACAACTTTAATTTATTTTTAACCATTCTATATTGTTATCTCATGAGGGTTAACAAAACGCTTGTTTCAAAAAAACACCCTGTTTTTCAAAATAGATGCAAATGTGCACATGCAAGAATAGGTATCAGAGGAAGAGCAATGCATCTTCTCATTCTTCCTATATGTACAATAATTTACACCTGTCTCAGTGTATTTCATTGAAAGCAGGAATACTATTGCTGGTAAAAGACAGTCAGAGAACATAATCTGCTGTATTTGGAAGCTCAAATACAAGGTATAGAAAAAGCCCCTCACAAGATATTTTTAAGAAAAATAAATACACAAGGACAAAGTTCCAACTGGGTATCAAAACTAGATAAATCAGCAGAAAATAGAAATCTAACAATCCTACAGCCCTTGCAACAGAATGAAGTGGATGATGCATTTCTTTAGGGAAGTATGAATTGTAGTGTGTGAAGAAGCAATCCTAGGCAGCACCAGACACCAAGGAATCCAAAACCCACAAAGAAATGAGAGGAAAATATTGCTATTAAGGTTAATAAAAACTCACATAAGGTAATGATTCACTCCAGATGTATTGAATGAAATTGAGAGACTGGGCTGTATCACTGCAAAATGACTGTTAATGTCAATAAGGACATAATTTGAAATAACCTGTGTTTCTCATAAATTTTATGAGCTCTAAGCTAGTAAGATCCCTTTAGATGGAAAGATCAATGAGTTTGCCTATTGAGATTATATCCGGAATTAAAGAAAATTGCATGGATTCATTCAGGTGGGAAGAAGAATGGTAAATTATTGTAAAGGTTACAAGCACTGGTGTTTCTCACACTCAGAAGGATGTATAGCAGATACATCAGGGAAACATCAGAAGGAGTAGGCCTGGAGCAGATGCCTGCTCTAGTGAGCCCTCTCTGAAACTTCTGCCACTAGCTTCAAGCTGGACAAGGATATCCTGTGACCATTTTCACTTTGCAGTCGTAAATATCTGTACAGTAAGAAACACAGGCTAGTATCATTGCCCAAGAAAGTTAATGAAATTTAAACAATGAGAATATAAAAAAGAATTATTACATACTTTTTCACACCATTTTAATTTATATGAGGCCCTCAGTGAAGCTAAAAGTCAGTATGTACATGAGGTACAGAAGATTTCTCTACAGACCAGAGGAGCAAGTTCTGTCACTCCTTCATTTTCTTTCTCAAGTGTGCATGCCTCGCCACCAATGGGATACAGGACAACAGGGCACCCACTTATATCTGACGAAGACATATACTATGAAAAACTGAGAAATCTCAACAGACTGAAGTCAAACATTGATAGTAACAGGTTGAGAAACTGTTTTACAATAAGTTTTTGTAATGGAAGAGCAAACTGTACATTAAATTCTCCCAGATACAAATTAAAGATTCTTCAAGGACTTTTTTCAAGGATTTTCAAAGATTTTCAACTTTATGAAGTTAAGCTTGAGGCTTTGCAGGATAGACTATGCAAACAGAAATTGATGTAGCCTTGTTGGCCCAATAGACAACTCAAAACAGTGATTTGAGCATTATCACACATATTTTTATTGAAGATTCCTAACGCAGTCTTCCCTTGTTAAACAAATGTGTGAAACTACTTGCTACAGCTGCATTTCTACTGTAAGAGGCAGAGCTGAACTCTCTATTGCATTATATCCACCTTGTCCCGGTACAACCTGACTGATTTCCACCAGGTCTTACTTAATTTCAAATGCATATGAAAAACTACAGAGGTATATGCTGTTATTTGAGAGGGAAGTCATTGAGGTCACACAGGGTAAAAGTGACATTGTGGACCATAAAATAAAGACTGAAGATCTGTCCAGAGCAAAGCAGTAGTGATTTCCTTCAAAGGTAGAAAAATATACTAACCTAAAACTGCTGTCATTTCAAAAAGGATCAGCTCCACTAAGGTGAAAAAAAGAGTCTATGTTTTGTAAGAATTACATTGCCCTGATGAGACCAAAGACAGAACTTCAAAAAAAAAAAAAAATTGTGTGTAGCATATGGGGAAAAAATGTAGAACAAAAGTGAAAACACATCTTGACCTTTTTTTTCTTTAAAAAAACCCCAAACCATAAAACTAGTAAAAAAACCCCACACGTCCTAAATTCAGTAGCACAGAAAACCACAGGCACTGCTCCAAAAATCTCTGAAATTTGCCTTCAGCCTTTTAAAAGACACTAACATGAGGTACAGTACAAAAATGCATTAGGTTTAACCATTTCTCACTATTTTCTGTGATGTTTACATGAGACTGAGGGGGCATTTGAATCAATTCTCGTTTTAAAACCTCGGGAGATTGTAAAGCTTTTAAAGGAGGCTTTTTGCACACTTTATAATATTTGTTATCATATCTCTCTGTGCACCAGCTACTGTATATCTTCATTATTTTTTTAGCAATTTTTTTAACTGACAGCCACCTCAAAGACTACTTAGATAATAAGGTGAAAAAAGAATGGTTACAAAGAACTGACTTCACACTTGATCTCCCATCTCTCTTTATATATGTCCAATGCCTTTTCATGTTCATTTGATATAGAGGCAAGTACAAATTCTGTGTGTATCCTAAGACCTTATCTAATCCTTCTAGATGGATGGCAAGCCCTTCAAAGAAAGAAGGACTAATAAACTGCAGAGTTATTAATTTTAATCTTTGGAATCCCATTCCAGGAAACTTTAATACCAGTAGATTTACTGCAGCTCACAATGATCCATGATTCTTCAATGTAGAGACTGCTGTTATTATTTTTTTTGTCTTGTACTTTTATTACAGATAGCTTTGGCAGCCATATTTAAGAGCCAATATTATTTGTCCTAGCACACTGAATGTAAGAGACCAAGATCATCTGCACCTCTTTGTGTTTACTCACTGTAAATATCCAGGCATCTAGCCAAAGCCACAGGTATTGTCAGAACTGAACACTCACACCAAATTTCTTCTGAATTATCAATTCATCAAGAAAATTGATGCTAGTTTCCTAGCATTGACGTTCCAATGGTGTCAAAAAATATTCCTACTTAAAGCAGCACTTTCCAAGGAAAGAATTTTCACAATCTATTATGATGAATATTTGGAGATGTATTTCCATGTCTTCAATGAATTTGATATAGCCTGCTGAGAGGACAGTGCAGTGATTTACATCCATATTGTGTAGTGGTCTGTACAATTGACTGTTTTGTTGAACTTCAGAGAAGAGACCATTTGGAACTGCTTTAATCAGGTACAGAGACAAAGGACATTCAGAGAGGTAAGGCCCAATTAATAGCTTATTTTTGGCATAAAGTCATACATTCATTCATTACAAGACCAGAAGAGACCCCAGTGATTTTGAGGTCTGATTCTTATACAGTAGGACTTCCTGAACTAATTCCTGTTTGAAGCAGTACACATCATATAGAAAAATACTGAATCTTTATTCACACACTTCTGGTAAGCCTATCATTTTTAACCTGGATGAGACCAGGGAGCAAGATAAAAAAGCCTTATTAAGGTTATAGTTACTGCAACAGAGTTTTAGTTTAATTTTAGAAGCCTGAAGATTTTTCGTTTTGCATCCTTACAACACAATATTCCTGCAACTCAAACACAGAATTCTATGACAAAACAATGTTTTCCTTTATAAAGTGTATTCTTCTGTGATTATCAGGGTCTTTTGCAATTTCTGAAGGCCTGAAGAACTCCCGGTCTCGGTTGACTTCTAAGTCAGTATAGCATGAAAGAATTCAAGACTGATGTGGGAAAAATGACCTATGTTTATAAGCCCTTGGTGCTATGAGGGCACTAAAGTGTGTCAGACACGTAAATGTTACTGTTGATGGACCTACAAAACTGAATTCTAAGTCTTCATTTTGAGGGATGCTTTTTGGTAAGTTAATGTGAAAAAATGGTAGAATGATTTATAACACTGATTGTCTGCTTATAGAAGAGTCTTATTCAAAATTAGTATGACACTCATGGACACTAACAGTGTTAGCTGGTGAATTTCTCCAAGGAATGGATAAAATTACCTATTGACGTTGGAGGAACCAAGATTTGGCTCATCATACAGCAACAAGTTTCATCTTTTTGTATCAATATAATTTTTGGAAATGTAATACACACGTATTTCTGCTAACACGGTTCAGCATAACGTATTGAAACAGATTTTAAAATGCCAAGAATCTAATACTGTGTTCCTGAAGATATTAGTATGTACTGACAATACATGCTGTCATCAATGTTTTGCAACTGATATTTTAACAGAGCCACACCGTCTTGCAAGAAAATTCCACCTTTTCTGACTCATTTCAGCTAAGCATGCAAAGATAAGGATAAGTCAGACAGGGCATACTCTTCTTATAGGAATATGCTTTTCATGAACAATTTGTTACCTTTGTGTTCCTAGTTTTGGATGCAGTCCGTCACTCTTTCTAGTCAGCTCAGTCCTACAAGTCACTCACATCTTGAAAGGATCCTTTGAGAATGGAAGTCCAGCTTAGCTTTGAGTAAAGCAAGGATGTGAGCTTCTACCAGGCTTCAATATACAGTCATATAGAACATCTGAAGAAGTGGGAGCTGTACCTCTAGGGTGCTCAGGATATTGGTAAGTGTAAAAACGACTACTTAAAAGAGAAGCAAAACAAATGGAAACCATTGTCCCTCAAGTGCTCAAAATGCCTCTCTGTCTCCCATCCTGAAGTACATTTCCTCACTGTGCATGGCCACTGGCCTAAAATATTTCATTCTGTGTTTTGAAATAAGAGTATTTCCCACACTGATATTTATTTCCATTTCAGTTTACAAGTAGTAAGAGGCAAAGATCAAATAATCCTTCAGATAAGCTACTGGCAATTTAATTTTCTGGCCCAGTTTGTATATGCAGTTGACAGTCTGGGCCAGTTAAAGACTTACCCTGTGCCAATCAGTATGAAGGCACCACCTTCCGGTTTGTCTGAATTAGACGTACAGCTTGTGGCAGACCAGAGACAAACTTTTTAGGATTTTTTTATATATTCTATAACTAATTCAACAAAAATACTTATAAAATTAAAAGCTCTGAAAGCCACTTACAATATCAGCCTTTGGGTACTGTATAATGGCTTCCATTATGGACTGAAATTAAGCAGTTTTAAAAAAGCAGTAATTTCATAGTTAGCCACCCAGAAACTTGGTCATGTTAATACAGCATTTTAGAAAATTACAGGTAATATTATTACTGAATGCAAATTAATGTAACTTTTGTTAGCCTCCTGGGATAAGCAAGCACAAGGAATTTTTTCTGGAGTCAACAGTCACAGAGAGCTATCATGATCAGCCTGAATCTCAGAAAAGAAGCCATAAAATGAAATATAAGTACATGTAATTCAATACAGGAATATACGCACTGATAAATAAGAAATGAATAGCTGTTGTGACATTCCATTATGACCATTCACCCTGTGGTTTCCTGATGAATGAGAAGAGGAAACATCTGCTTTTACACAACATGTGAAATCTATCCCTAGAGCACTTAAGCTTCAAGTATCTTCTGAAAGTCATGCCCCAGCAATGAGCCAACATTAAATAATGCAACGCTCACATACTCCTTTATATTTTATCCATTTATCCATGAAAGCTCAACTTTAATATGCCCACTGATTTTAATGGAGTTTGACTGGATCCACTTTTGTGCCTAAACTGATTGAGGCACAAGAAGGAGCCAGTGACTTGGAAAGAGTCACACAATTAGGCGGTGAGGATGCATGTTTTACGTCTTCTGCTGAAAACAATGATACTCATAGCAAGAACACTTTTCCTACAGAAAAACTCTAGCCATTTAGTCAGTAAAGATAAATCAATATCAACAACAATAAAAACAAATGACTAATATTTTTAGAATAAAACTCTAATCTCTGTGATGTGAAGAGCTTTACTCCAAGAAGGACAATATTAAATCTGACTCGGAGCCTTCAGATCTGCCATCAGATGGATATAGAAGGTGAGCAGTTGCTGTAAAGCTGCGCTTTGGCACAAAATCATAAGACCCTCCCTTCAATGGTTAATTCATTGTATCAACCTTTAATCAGCCATCTATCAGCAAAGTATTTTGCAGAAACTGATTTTCTAGTATGTATTTACAACACAGTAAAGTCAAACTGAAGATGTATGTGAAAACCTTCCCTTAATTGAGACCACAGCATTGCTGTATTTTCAACCAAAAAAGAGAACATTTTAAAAGAAATAGTTTAAATGCAATTTATAAATTTGAGATCCAAGTGTTTAGTGAATTTCTCTGTCTTTCTAAAAGATTATTAAGGGTCTTAATTATGTAGCAATTAAGCATCGGACTGAAAAGAGAATAAAGTGTATGCACAACTACTGAAATAGTGTAGCTATCTCTGAATATAAACATCGTTTCAGTTTAGTATGTAATAGTAATTTGATTGTATTTCTGAGTTGCTATACTTTGAAAAGAGTCACTGCAAAATAATGCTACTTTTAACCCTTTTCAAGGACTCTTTATTTTTGATTCAGATCCTTTCAAAGACATAGAGTTTATACTGTGTATTATCTGCTCGGGTAAAACTCTTGGTTTTGACTTTTGTTTTGAACAGTCTTATATTGCTTTACATTTTCAAAGCATTTTGTGCCTTAATGGTTCATCCTGACAACACACAGATGCACTTCTTGCAAGCACATTTCAATTTACTTCTTTAACTAACTAGTATTGGCCTGTCCACTACTGTACTGATATTCTGAAGCAGCTATTCAATTTTCTGGCTCGTGTATCTGGTCAGAAACCATGGCCATATTGCAATTCAGAGCATTTCTGATAAAGCAGTATAAACCTTAAAATGCTAACAAAGATTTTGAGCCTTGCTGGTTGCCGGCTTTGCACAATAAGCGCTAGTCATGCTGGAGTACAGGTGGATGAAAGGCTGGACATGACCCAGCAGTGTGCACTCACAGCCCAGAAGGCCAACCATACCCTGTGCTGCATCAAAAGAAGTGTGGCCAGCAGGTCAAGGGAGGGGATCATGCCCCTCTGCTCCGCTCTAGTGAGACCGCACCTGGAGTCCTGCGTCCAGCTCTGGAGCCACCAGCACAGGACAGACATGGACCTGTTGGTGTGGGGCCAGAGGAGGCCACAAAAATTGATCAGAGAGCTAGAGCACCTCTCCTATGAGGAAAGGCTGAGAGAGTTGAGGCTGTTCAGCCTGGAGAAGGGAAGGCTCCAAGGAGACCTTTTTGGGGCCTTCCAGTACTGAAAGGGGGTTTATAAGAAAGATGGACACAAACCTTCTAGCAGGACTTGTTGCGATAGGACAAGGGATAATGGCTTTAAACTAAAAAAGGGCATATTTAGACGGGATATAAGGAAGAAATTTTTTACGATGAGGGTGGTGAAACCCTGGCACATGTTGCCCAGAGAGGTGGTAGATGCCCCATCCCTGGAAGCCTTCAAGGCCAGGTTGGGCGCAGGTCTGAGCAACCTGATCCAGTTGAAGATGCCTCTGCTCACTGCAAGGGGATTGGACTAGATGATCTTTAAAGGTCTCTTCCAATCCAAACTGTTCTATGATTCTACGTGTCCACTTACATCCACAGTACTCAGCTGTAGAGGGAAGAGAAAATCAAAGTAGATTTTAAGTGAGATTTTCTAACTGCAGAGGAGAAGATAAAAAATTAATCTGGAATATTTCTGTCTCTTTCTTCTTTCCTTTGAACAAATCTGATGTACTTTTAGATTGTTTTGAAGAATAAAATATTCACTTTTCTAATGAACTGAAGAGACTTGTCTTCATGGGTAAAATTGCAGAAGGTGAGAAACAGATTTTTCTCTTTTGCGATGACATGTAGAAATGCAGTGCTTAAGCTTTGTCAGTGCACCTTTTAGAGACAGTTTGGGAAATCTGTAGTACACAGTGCAATATCTTTTATTACAAATGCCTGTTCATCAGTCAGTACTATTTTTTTCAGGTTTCATTGCAGTAATTAATGACAACATTATAAAAAGATAATAACAGATGAGCAAAACAGATACTAAGTATAAATGAGAGGCAGACCATGAATGAAGCAAAACCAGACTGATCAGCAAAGAAAGCACTGTTGTAGATAGGAGGTAATAAAAAAGGATGAACAAAATTTAGACTGACATCCACATTACAAATTAGATTAAGGAAGATAAATAAAAGACTTGTCAGCCATACAGTGAAAAGGAGAGAGGGGAAGAGGAAGCAAACGCTTGGCAGCTGTGGAGTGAAGCTATGGGGAGACCAAAATTAAAAGAATAGAGACAGACTGCCCAGGAGGAATGACAAAATAAAAATAGAGATTACTGCATCCAAGATGGAAGGAAAACTCAGAGGTTAAGGCATTCATATGGAGGGGTTTCATCACTCAGAGAGTTTTGAAAAGGCTGACAAATGAAATCATAGCCCACTTAATTTGGGTTTGTGTATCCAAAAAGCTGGCATCAGTGATGGAGAGCTATCATACAAAAATCATACTTTTGAGAAAGGGAAATTTAAATGATACGTAATTAGAGGCTTTTTATGCTTACCTCAGTGGTACAGGAAGGCTATAATACAGATTTTGAGAAAAGAGTAACTTAAAAATGACAGAAAACCAAAATGAGGTAAAATATCATGCAGATTTACCAAAAAGATCAGGTAAGACTAACTTGACACTTTCACCTGATAAAATAACTGCTTTTCTAGACAATAAGAAGGAAGCTTGTCAGTCTGTTTGCATTACAGCAAAGTATCGGGGACAGCACCACATGGGAAATTATCAGTTACACAGGACAAAATGTAGCTCTAATTCAAGAACTGTAATGTAGAGAGGGAACATTATAAGAGAAGAAATAACACACTGTGTTCTCAGTTTCGACGTATTTTAACATACCTGAGTTTCTTGATGGTTTCTCTTGGTTTGATTTTAACATTTTCATTAGTCAGCCAAAAAACAGGGAGTGTGCTAATACAGTTTGCTAGTGATAAAAAATTGGGAAATGTTATGAAAGGATATGAATATCATTCAATACATTAAAGATTAAGAAATTAATTAGAATGTCAATAAGTGAATAAAAGGGATCAGATGAAGTCAGATAATACTAAGTGGAAGAATATTCTTTTAGGAACAAATAAAAAGACATATTACAATAAACTGGCCAGCAATGGCCCTCTGAAGCCCTTGTGTAACCCACATCTCCCAAAACTATTCAGATCTGCCCTGTCTAAATTGCTGCTAGCAGAAAACTATTTTTAACACCGCTCTAAGTCCTGGCCCCAATTCAGCCAGCTGCAGCAGGGAAAACACAAGACAAGTATATATCTGAAAGGATACCCAAAGTGCAAAGACATTTGACTGTGAGATTCTAGAAGATCTGTCTCACACGTGTAAATTGCAGATCTGAAAGGCTTTAAAAGCAGCTCTCAGTTTAAGTCCATCTTCTCTTACACTGCAAAGCCACTTGTTTCACTAGTTTTTAAGTTCTTCTCCACAGGCTAGGTGAACTAGGGCATCCCAAAGAAAAAGGCACCAGAATTTTTTTAACATAAGCAAAACAGTACAATTTTCCTAGCTTTGCTCTTGCATACAGCTGGAAAATTTCCCCTGAAGTTTTTCCAGTAAATTCCAGCTTAAGGCAGGCACAGTGCATTGAAGGTTACTACATAAGAGGTTTGAGCTTAACAAATGCTTATGCAACCGAAAAGAGGCCTTTATATGCCTCGTGTTGTCAGCTGGAGGGAGGTGCTGGGCAAGAACATTAACAGGTGTCACTGCCTTCTTGCCTGTGATGTCAAAAGATGGTCTCTAGGCCAAAAATCTTGCAGTATTAACAGATGGCGAAAAAAATTAAATAGCTACAACTGTTGTGTTTGTGAGGAGGCACATGAGATATCAGATAATGTTGAATGTATTGCATTTAAAGTAAACACAGGAGTCTGACTGCGCTTTTAGCTCCTCCATAGTTAGCAAGTCACCAGCTTTCAAACCAGGCACATTTTAGATGAGGCCTTCCTGATCACATACGACCCTGTAGGAATTTTAAAGCTCTAAATGCAAAGCATGGTGTGTGGTGGTTAAAAGATATTGCTGCTGTTTCTTTGGGAAGATAAGATTGCAATGAAGAGACCCAGAACTGATGTGGAGCAACGTAGGCTGGGAATCTGACCCACAAGCATTCGTTTTTTGGGGATGTTGCCAATTCACCCCAGGGCAAGTTTTAGGTTAAGCACTTTTTTGTTGTGGTCATGGAGGAAGAAGAGTTGTTCATTTATTCACAACTGTAACACAATTCTCTTGTTACGGTTCTCGTCAACATGGCTGTAGCTTTCTAGATTCACTCAGTGGTGTTAGCTAGGTCTCCTTCGTACCAGGGTCAGAATGTATCAACTTCAGAAGCTTCATGCTCAGTCTGTCGCGTATGTTTGCTGAAGGGAGCACAAAAATAAACTAAGCGCTTTACCTATGACTTTCAAAGGGGAATGCTGTCAGCTAATGACATTTTCTCAGTAGTATTAAGGGGCTAAGAGACCTCCACATCTTTTTGAGACAAATGCATAATTTGTTGGCTAGCCCTTCTAGATTATTCAAAGATTTAAAGTGATTAAGTTATATTTTTGTGATATAGAGAAGTTTATTGGTAATCGTAGACTAAGATAAAACTGCAAATTCAGACTTTGAATTTTTCTTTCTTCTCATTCAGTTTCAATATAGAATCTTCTGTAGTCTAATCTGCATATGTTAAACACTGTAATTATAAAGCAATCCTTTATCCAGTGAGTTCAAATGCAAATATTGGCTCTTTCCAGAGTGCAGGGATCGGTTTGTGCAAGTGTATTGCAATTTAACTGAAGCTACTACGCCTTTTCTCTTTTACTTAAATTAATGTAATTATTATCTGGCTAATTAGCTTGCAGAATGACTTGTTCTGTGATTCATTAACTGGGAAATTTCTTTCTGGATATAGAAGAATATGTGAACATTCATTTATCTGCAGCACAAAATACTGATTAGGAACACATCATGTTATCCAAGAAGACTGTAATGATTTCTTTTAAAAATGTCTTTTATAAGGAAAACTCTTGAGTCAGTAAAACTGAGTCTATTGTAAGGACTGTGAATTACTTGTCACCCTTGGAAAAGGCAGCTAGCTTTATAGGAGAAACAGAAGACAGATACAAGGCAGCCTTCACAGTTAGTATTTGGTGCTGTCCCTTTTCCATACACCTGTCTTTCTATTTCTAGCACTGACCTCTGTTTTACAGTCCCTAATGGTGTCACATATTCAAGTACGGAAAGTATGTGGGAAGAATATTTTCACAGTTACCAAGCACTGATATACAGTCAATCCCCAGCATGAAATTATAAAAATGAGTCAATAAACTTTAAATCATCTTGTGCAGAAGAGATAGCAATAAGTCCAGAGCATCCTCGTTACAGAAAAGAAGCACATTTGCAGGGGCTGTAGCTAATTGAGGAGATACACACACACATAGAGTTACTTTTACTTTCCAAAGCTTCTTTCATCATTCCTATTATGCTTTGCCATAAATTAAACATTTGCTATTTCAAAGTCTCAGTATGATGAGTATGGAGCCAAACCTGATATATGCTTAACAACAATCAGTCGAAAAAGAAAACCTTACATTTTTCACTGCCTGTGAACAAAACCATTTTCATGTTAGAACACTTTTTATTTCTTTGTAATCAAGTGTTGGTTTTATAACTTTACAGACTTCTGTGCACAGAATAACTCCCATCAATTTTGAGTTCAATACTAATTCCGGCATGAACATCCAGGAAATAGACTGGATTGCTAACAGGAGTGCTAAGTCCCAAAACACCACTGTGATGCAAATATTTCTGGACCCAAAGTCCTTTTCCTCATCTGCACTCAGGTCTTCTAGACCTTGTTAAGGCTTCCCAAGAAGTTGGCTTTAGAGTCCAAAGACATCATCTACAAAAAACAATTGTTCAAAGAAGGGCTGAATGTGGAAGGAGTTGACTACTTTTCAGACGAAAAAAAGACATTCACAAGCTGACACATGGAAAAGTATGAACAAAGAGAAAGTTCTGAGAAGCTAATCCTACAAATTCTTCTGTTACCTGAAATCACCACTCAAGAAAATGGCAGAACAGTTTGTTCCTGTTCTGTAGGCAACATTATCAAATGCAGCAGGTGGAGACTATGATGAACGGCCTAGCCTATGGCTTGAAGTCTGAGGTCTGTGGTCGTCTCAACATGAGACTAACTATTTTTTTTTTCTTATGTCTGGGCAGCGCTAGCTTGGAAAGATATTGTTGGCAGGTCAACAAGGAATCAGTAATTTCATCAATATTTTTTTAAGATGGTCCTTGAGCAAGTGCCAGTGATTATTCCTTATTCTTGCAATATCTGGAATTTACGGCCACTTGTAAATAAAGAGGAAGTCCACAATATTAGTAGCAATGATCACAAGCCGCCTTTTGCCAAGTCTTGACTCAAAGACTTGCTTGATTATTCAACTCAGGCCCAGTCTGTTCATGATTATTTACTATTTTACCATTAACCATTTTATCTTCTTCAAGGCAAATATCTCTTTGTAGCTGTGATGTATCTAAGCAAGCAGAGCAACAATTAGGAATGGGGTCTCCAGGAAATGCAGACAGAATACTGAGCAACAAGGTATGATTGAACACACACTGACCGAATTGAATTCAACAGTCTGGAGAAAAGATGCAGATTTGTACTGTAATTAAACTGGAACGTCTCAGGTTTCCTTTGAAAGCATTTTCTTAACATTATTAAAGTTTTTAATATCTTCATATGCTTGATTTAACAGATCAACAGCAGTGATTTGAGGGGATTGGATACCCTGGGACCTTACATTTTGAGGATGGTTTTGTGGGACTAAAATTCAAAAACCCTGACATTTCTCCAGACTCATGCTATAGACTCACCCTGAGACTGTCGTAAATGATCTGGACTCAATGCCTGAGATTTTCCAGGATGGAATGGTACTTGCAGACATATTGTGCATTTTACCTTTAACAATACTGTCAAATCCAAACATCTAAAAATCATGGCCTATTTCTACCTCTCCCACTCACCAAATACTACTGGGGGGAGGGGTTTTTTCTTTGCCATTATGTTTTGAATGTAGAATGTTCCTATCTTCCAGGTCTTCTCTGGAACCTGGAGAAATCAGTTATATTTTTGAATGGTAGCTTTCTCCTCCATTCCTGTTGATCTGAAAAAGATACAGCGAGCCTTCTCACAAAATGACATATCCCCCAAACCTCCACAGCAATGAATAACTTTCTGTTCCCAAATAGTGCAACTCTTAGCAAGCTGTGTTGGTCCTAGCAATGGTCATGACTTTGGTGAACACACAAACGAACTGTTGGGATGACGATGCACTGCTAGTAATTCACAACCTGATAATCTTTCAATTCTCTGCACTGGGCTTTGGCTCAGGTTCTTGGAGTGGTTGGCCAGTATTTGTTCCTTCAAGAATACCTAATGTGGAAAAAGTATAGAGCCTGCTGGGAAAGCAGTCGGTCCCTATGTTTCTCTCTTTCTCTAAGTTCTTTCTTAACCATTGACATCCTTAGAGCAGAAAGGGTCTCCCTTGGAAGCACAGGCAGATTACAACTCTGAAGCTTCCACTTTTCCATCCAGAGCACATCTACAAAATATGATTTTCCTTATGAAAATTCGGTGTATTACTGGATGGAAAAATGGATCCTTTCATTAGGAAACACTTCAAAAGTGGACTAGCTACAGATTCTAGGTAAATCTCCAAGTTAACATTGTCATTTGATGATAGACTGCACCTCATTAAAAGAAATGTTGTATTAATGGTCATTTAAGCATATTACCAATAGCACTAAGCACTGTGATCTGTCACCAAGCACTAACAATATTTATTTTAAAGTCACTGACAGACCAATACTGCACATATGGAAACCTCTCACTGCTTCAGAATCAACACACAGGCTTATGGCTTAAGTCAGCTTCACACAGAAAGAAAAATATTACATGGAAAAGGCAGTTGGATTCTCCCCAAGATGTCGACGCAGACATCAAGGCTGCTACCACGAACAAGTAGACTCTATCAGCAAGAACTTTTCACTGCCAAGAACTTGCATCTATCTTTCCAAACACTCCCCAGCTATTTCAGAAGCTTGTTCCTTGGCATTCATTTTAGCTGATTCCTGCATCTGGAATCTTTCTGGAAGTTAGGTGTATCTGACATATTCCCAAATGTTATACTCTGTGGGTTTTGCTCAGAATATATTCAAGATCTTTTGAAAAAAAAATGCATCTCCATTCCTAGGTTTGGTATTGCTTTTCACTTTTCATGATGTTTGAAAACAAAAGGTTTCATTCACAGACCACAGCAAAAACTCAGGTCATTTTTAAACAGCTAATTTATTCAGTATACAATCGTTTTTCCTGCTTTAGTTTTGTCCTGCAGGTGCTCAGTTCATTATTCCATGATCATTTGCATTTGTATGTGCAGAATATTTTAGACCACTTTCTTTTACATCTTGTGATCTTTCTTGCAGGCTTCTGGTTGTCTTTCATCTCTGTCACTCTCTTCTCCAAAGTGTTAATCTCAGCTGTAACTGTCTCAAACCTTTCGTCCAGAAAGATCATTGAAGTCTGTAATTTATCACTTTCCTATTGTAACTGCAAGAGTAGTTCTAGGCAGAACAATCCTTATCTCTTTGATAGCTACTTTGTCACTTTGTGGCTGCAAAGCATTCAGAAACGGCACTTGATACATTAGCTGCAGATGACATCAAGGGGATTCTGAAGAAATAAATTTTCTGGTTTCTTTTCTGTTATTTCTTGATATTAAAATGCCCAAAAAACTTTGCAGTGACTGCACTACATTTTTTTAAATAAGGAGACGTCTTCTGTATCAGGTATCATATTTTCCTGGGCAGATTATTATGGGCTTGGAGCTGATCCAAATTCCAGCTTCTCTGATGAACAGCAAGACTTGCCCCATTAAGCTTCCGTATTAACACCACTCCCCCTTCAAGACCATTGTTTCTCCTATATGTGGCTGTGGGAAAGCTATACTTCTTGCTAATACCATCGGAGTCTGTGGCTTCTTGGTTGGTATTTTAGTGCAATCCATGTCTAATCACTGTATACCCAAGAAGCTTAGCGGTGTGTTGCAGCAGACTGCAAATTAGCTTGCTTTTCCATTAAAATACTCTTGGATTGTTCTTTCCTGTGTGTTTATAAATTTGACTGGCAGAACACTTGAGCACTTGCTTGTTTTATTTGTCTAAATGATTGATGTTTAAATGGCTTAATTGCATTCATTCTACATTTTTATGGTTGAGCAAGTGTTCATTGCATATTTTTTTAAGACGCAGAAGAAACAAATTCAGTTGGAACTCAGGAAGGAATTTGACTACTGTGTACCAAGGTGGTGCAAAATTCAGCATGGATCGTATTTCTTGAATATGTACTGTGGCAACATAAGCTTAAAAGATCTTCACAGCCCTGTGAAGGTACCAAACAGCCTAGCTGATTTTGCTACAGAGGTCTGTAGCTAGTATTGAGGCTATGAGAGTAAACCCTCTGCAGATGATGAAGAAATGCAGAGGCACTGCCAGGAAAGAAGGATTACATCATTTTAAGGAATAACCAAAAAAAGGAATGGGAGGGGGAAAGAGGGAAGGACTTAACACTGCTCTTCATAAAGTCTTTAACAGTCTTACCTATAGGCAATGGTAAAACCAAACCAGTTTTTGTCAGTGAGTCAACAAGATGCAGGCATTTAAACACCCTCTTTCTTCACAACTGTGAAAAGGGATTAGAGGGACTTTGATTTACTTGATAATTGTAAGCAGAAAAGCACTGATCAAGCTGTTCTGTATGAATACTACTCCTGACAAATTTAATCTTCGTATTGGTTAGCCAACTCCTGTGAAGTGATCCTAACTTTCTGCAGATACCCACGCTTTCTAAGGAATGGCTGTAAAATCTGAAAAGTGATATTTCTGTTCTGGATGACAAATAGGCCTTCCCTGGTCCCTATTTGATATTTATGAAGTATAGTTACTTATGTCATAAGGTATTTTTCTAGTATTTTTATTCTGATTTTTCCTTTCTAAGTGAATACTTAGAGCATTGTTAACAGGAAAATCATGACTAATAATCTCATTTTCAGTTCAGCCTCATATTTCCTCACAATGAAAGTCCTAAAAAATGTTATTTTTATTCAATTCCATATATCCCTTGCAAAGCTTCCAAAAAGGTTTCTTCTTCAACAAACAGCTCTGGATTAGATTTAGACTTGAAACACCAGTATGTAAAGAGTCAGTAAACACCATTTTCAGACTAAAAACTGTAACTAGATTATACACCTGTGGAATATTCTTTCCTTCTACAATCACAGATGCTAAGTAGTTTTAATGAGGAAAAATTAAATCATATCTAAACTAGCCTTCTTCTGTCTCTTCTGTGACAGCAAGAATACAGACCATAAAAAGAAATAAATCCAGGGAACAGTTTACAGCTGCTGAAGATACATCTAACTTCACTTAGAAGAAAACTGCTCTAGGAAGAAGAATAGGACCAAAGTTCTAGTAAAATTAATATTTCACAAAGGTCTGTACTTCCTCTAAGCCATGTGATTCATTGGTTGATGTGGTGACTGAACAAGCACCTAGTTACTGCTATTATGTCAAGGTGAACTCATATTGTGTTTTCATTCTTTGCTCTTCAGTCTAATATCTTTAATATCTTTTAATATCTTTTCAACATGAACTTCTTCATTACTGTCAACTGTACAAATAAAAGTGGAGAAAAGTGGTATTGAACTCCATTTGGTGCTTAAAATATCTCAAAATTAGTAGTATGAGATGGAAGAGGAAAAACATTTCTTCCAGCTTAGCTTACAGATGCTGACAGCCTGCTGAAGTTGTGTGTCATAGCAAATCATACAGAGAAAGGAAAAAAATATCGTGAACGGCAAAACAGCAACAGCAGTAATGATGGAGGTAAATTGTGCATGCAGCTGGGCAAACTGATTTCAGGAAAGCTGAACAAGAGTTTGCAGGTAAAGCAATTTCTTTGCACATCACAAACAGTTGTCAGCATGCCTTGTAAGCTAAGTCAGTGCCATCCTTGACAACTTAGACCAAAAATACGAAGATGCAATGAATTCTTGTACTACCTTGCTTGTACACAGCTAGGATACCTGATGTACATCATGCAGGGGTACCCACCTCATTTTAGTGTGTGCATGGTTTCACCAGATGCACTGAAACCGGGCTTGCACTCTTTGTTTTCTTTCCAAGACAAATATGTAAGTTTAATGTTATGTGCTCCACCATAATTCACAAAGGACTTGTCATAGCATGACTCAAAAATAAATGATAAATGTCCTTGCTCTTCATTTCACAGACAACTGCAATTTAATATTTCCAGAATTTGAAATATACTTTGTGGAATTTAGGTCCTGAAAAATACTACTGTAGTCCTCTCACCTTAAGGAAATCGCATAGATTGTCTACTAAATGGAGAACCTATTCTTCTCAAAGCCATTTACGATATCTCTACCACCGTCTTTTCCACTTCTTGGTTTTGTCTGGTATCTGTGGCTCTGAACTGATCTATTCATTTAATATTTTACCTCTCTCTCGCTATTTTGTTTGGTTTATGCATATTTGCTATCCATCTTGCTGTTTTTAATAGCCATTCCAGGTGTATTTGTCTTGATATGAGTAGTCTGCTTTTCCGTTAAGATTTCAAATTTCTTATTTCCCATCTTGTGTTTTCTGTCCTTTTTCACGTCCCCTACATGAATAAGATGGGGCAGTTTTATTTCAGCAGTTTGATTATCTCCAACTGCCTAAAATACCCATTTCCAGACTATTATTCTTATCTTAAAATCTAGTATACAATACAATGTTTCAGAACATGAAATATACAGGGGCTAAAAAAGGGTGTTGATACTAGGCAGTCAGAACTAATGTGCAGGGCAATTAAAACGGAGACAAGTGTTTTTGCAGCTGGTGTGTTTGTACTCCAAGTCAGTATCTGACTTTTTCCAAGTACTAAACTAAGAGGGTCTTCTTCAAAACTGAAGGCTCCTCCTCATCATCAGAGGAAGTGGTGCCGCAGGAGAGTTGAGGTGGGCAGGGTTTTGCTCCCCTTATAAGCAGCCACCCTCTCTCTGTGGAGGTAAGCCTCGGCAATCCTAACACCAGTGCTCCAAAGGACTTGTGCTATGGTGTGACCAGAGTGCCGTGCTTTGCACTGACTAATCCTGGAAAGTCTCCATAAATACAAATTCAAAAGATACAAGTGAAATTATTTTAATTAGAAAGTGATCTGCACTAAAATGTGAATTGCTTTTAGATCCTATTTGCTCTGTCAGTGAATTTAAGGGGAGAAATAATTATGGTCTGAAAGGAAGAGAATTTTGATCAAAAATAACTTTTTATCATACTATAACAAGCAATAGTATGCTGTCATCAGTGAGTCAGGCAGAGCGACAGAGGCAGAAACGTTTGTGACAGTACCTTCTAGTTCAGGTGTGAGCTGCTGCCTTGTCTTTGGCTGCTTCTGGTCGTCCACCAGTTGGTCCAGTCCCTATGTAGCATGGCAGCTCCCATCTGAGTCCCTGAGGACAGGCAGACTTCCCAAGGAAAATCCACAGCCCCACAGAGAGTCTGATTCTTAAGAGCGAGGATCAGGAGCACACAGGTACGTTGGTGCCTAACAGGACAGAGAAGTCAGAATAGTCAGCTCCTGCTGAAGTCGACTTAGATCCAACTTTCAGCATGCCAAATGCTTTCGTAAATCTAGTATGAATCAACATTGCTCCATTTACAGTTTGCACCAGAGAGTAGAGGTGTTACTCTCCAGCTCACTTTGTAAGCAACAGATAAAAGTAAGATTTTACACTAATTTAGCTAAGTGTGTGTTTACGGATTTCAGAAAAGTCTGCAAAAGGTTCTTAGCAGTTTGTGGCTATATTTAACTTACTATTTAATTAAAGATCCTATAAATACTGTTCAATTCTTTTTTTTTTCTTTTTCTTTACCTGAAGCAGGATAACTTCAGCACTGAATGGGTAGAAGGTAATGGACTAAGTTCATTGTTTCTTCTTTCCTTATTTTAAATTGAATGCAGACTTCGGCTGAGAGACAAATTACCTGAATGAATCATTGTTTTGCAGTCAGGTCTGGTTTTCCTGGCACAATTTTCTCTCAGCTGTTTCCAGTAGCTTGAACATAATGTAAATATTTAGCAGCCCTGTTGCACAAACCGAAACCCTTCACTTTGTCATGCATCATGTACCCAGTTGTTTCCATGTGGTTAAAAAAAGAATTAAGGCACAAGCAAATGGACTGATACAAGCACTGCAGTAGCTTTAGTTGATTTTACAGCTCTTTTTATTTTGGATATCAGATTAGGAGTTAGATCTAAGCACTGACATATGAACAGGGAAGTCTGGCTCATATTCTCAAATCCTTTCCTTGATATCACCTACACATTGTCCAAGAGCAATCAGGGAAATCTATACAGTCCACTACCTCTCTACACATACAGAACAGATAACTGGACTGGTTTCAGACTGGAAGTAATGCAGACCCATTAGTGCATGTATCCTGAGATAATCAGCCACATTATGAGACAAAGCTCATTAGTGAAAGTGCAATTACCTTATAGAGCTGTTATTATTCCTCTGAGACATAAACTGGTATTTTAGAAGCTAAAGTGGAACAGAAAGTGTGATAGCCCAAGGACCTGTTCAGCTATCAAAATATAACACAGCTGGCATGCAATGTCTGTACTGTCCTGTGAAAAATTATTGGCATAAAGATTGTAGAGCTGAGGTTACAGATTTTATAAAGATGGTTAAAATCTGATTGGATAAAGCCAGGACCAACCTGCTGTATGTTTGATGGTAGTCCAGTCTTGAGCCAGAGTCTGGTCCTTCAGAGATCCCTCCGAATCTAATTTTTTTTTATGATATTCTGATTCCTGCCACTTATCCCCACTTCTTAGCAAGACAATTCCCAAATCCTTTGAATAAGAAAAAATGCAGCTGAGGCCTGTACTCCAGATCAGATATGAGATCTAACTCAAAAAGCCCTCCAAGGATGTAGACCTTCCCTACAAAACAGGTGTGTTTTAGTATATACTGTAGGATGAACCAGGAGGCAGAGGAGCAGGACATAGGAACATAGTAAGTTTGAAGAACCTTAAATCTCATACTGCTGCCAGAGACAACATATTGTCAAACCACAGCTGATCTTCTCCATGGAGCTATCTTCATTGCTTTAACTCAATCTGAAGTTGAAACTTCAGCAAAGTATTGTACACGGAAATGCCCCACCTCACTTTTTTCTTTATTTGAAGAAGGCTTTTCAACAAGGACTACCAATGGTGTTCAAGGCTTTTGTTCAAACATTAGAACAAAGATTTTGATATGGAGCAAAGAAGGCAGCCAAACACAAACTTAGATTGCCATTTACAGGGGAGCAGACCATCATTTTCTTACCCAGTGAAGTCCTCATGCATGACTGAGGCTATAAAGTGTCACAGCAACAGCAAGAACTGATAACAATAAATCTGTGGTAACAATGATAATAATTTTTATCATCTCAGGTGTTCATTTGCAAAGATTCCCAGACCAAGTTCCCCAAAGCCAGACTAACTCCCTCAAGAACCACTCCTGTCCCTTTCATGGTGGCATTTTGTGCACTTGTTCCATGACCCAGAACAAGAATGGGGTCTGTGGTCCACCAAAGTCCCTGTTCAATGAAGGGACGTAAGCACAGTATGGCTCCTCTTGTGCTCTTGAGTAAGAAAAAAAGGCATGCTTCCAGGCATTCATCACTACTTTTAAGTGAGGGGAGGAGGTGTGAAGGGGAACGTATCCTCAAAGAGGCAGCAAGGGAAGGTTTCTAATGGCACAAACATAAGTCAGGCAGCTTCCTCCAATTTGTTCTAAATGAAAGGCAAGCACATAGTTGCCTCTTGTAATACCTTGCACGTGGAAAGCACCCTTTTAGAATGGAGATGCTGATAAACATGACAGTGTGCACATGGGCTCTCTCAGGTGGCAGAGTAGAGGGCAGAGAAGTGGAGACAAGGGGCAAGAAAAGAGATTTTTAATAATGGACCCAGTAATACAGACACATTTTGATGTCTGAGTTCTAAAATAGGCAGAATAATTCAGAACAGAGCCATTTTTTTAGTTTCCAAATGATTATTTATTCATTTAAACCTTAACAATTTTTTTTTTCTCCAGTGCAGCTACAAAAGCGTTGTTTCAAGATTCTAGGTGCAAAATCTTTTTCAAAGGCTCTAAATCCTAATGTTTGGAGCTCAGCAGCCTAAAGTACTTTTGGAGAAATATATATGCATAGTCTGTGTGTGCTTGTAAAGGAAGAGATGGCAGAAAATGCCCTCTGTGCTCCACATACGCCACTTTGCTGCAGCAAATTCTGCCCACTCAGAGACAGACTTCTAACTTCTCTTCCTCTGTTGTCTGCTCCAGATTACAGTAAGGAGGGAATGGACTGAATTGTGCAGGATGGGGGAGGTGCATTTACCCCTCGTGGCAGTCTGTCAGCTCAAATAAGTTATCCCTTGTTGCTTATTTTACAGATGTTGATGGGACTGTTGATGCTTGCAAGATGAACGGTTCTGTGTTACTTTAATACATGGAATTGTGGCCACCACTCCCAGACACAACATTCTATAGCTTTCAATATCTTGAGCTACCTTTTAATAAGTACAGAATCACAGAATCACAGAATGGTAGGGGTTGGAAGGGACCTCTGTGGGTCATCTAGTCCATACAGCCTGCATACAGGACTTTGAAACCTCTGCAGGAGAGAAGATTCGACCTTGAGTCATTATTTGGGCAGCAGGAGGGAGGTGGGAGGTAGCTTTCACAGAATCACAGAATCACAGAATGGTAGGGGTTGGAAGGGACCTCTGTGGGACATCTAGTCCAACCCTCCTGTCAAAGCAGGGTCACCTACAGCAGGCTGCACAGGACTGCATCCAGGCGGGTCTTGAATATCTCCAGAGAAGGAGAATCCACAACCTCC
>Ga0065711_1002286_pt1 | contig 35021 bp, 18 predicted proteins | sample Hoacrofraction12_FD_59098 | JGI IMG/M metagenome (GOLD analysis project Ga0065711, IMG submission 59098) | Hoatzin crop microbial communities from Cojedes, Venezuela - Epithelial fraction 12 v2 (version 2) | ecosystem: Host-associated > Birds > Digestive system > Esophagus > Crop | place... | reverse complement strand
GTGAGAAAAAAAAACATGAGATCCAGTCTTAAAATTTCCAAATAGTTAATTTTCTAAATCACCAAACGCACATCTTCCCATGGGAGTGTGCGCACCATGTAGTTAACAACTAAGAGCAACTCCACCTGCTCTGAGTTCCCCCTTGTCCAACACATGGGTATTCACCGGGATATTCTTGACTGCACAGAAAATTGGTTTGCTGCCCCACTATGTGAGGTTCAGCATATGAATTTGGTACCTGTGTCTGAGGGCTGTACCCCCGGCACGGTGCTGGGCTACCCCAGCCTTCCAGCAGGTCACTTGCCAAGGTCCCAGCAGCATTTCCCATGCAGAGCCGCCTCGTGGAACTGCCTCTCTCCCACACATGCATCCACAAAGCTGCAGCTCCATGGACAAGGTCAGATCAAAATTATTTTAGCCAAGAGTTATATTTCCATTATAGTTCCAGCTTAGACTTGTTTGTAAATGCTATCTAGGAAAGTGCTGGTGACATGCTGGTGTGGCATTCTGGCCCTGAGAATAAGGCAGTTGTACCACACTGCTGGGACTGCCAGGAAAGCCAGGCTCCAACCCTCAGTGTCACACTGCGACGTACTGTGGGTGCTTGCCACGGTGCTCAGCATGCTGAAAGATGCATCCGAACGAACAAATGCAAGGGGCTAGAAAGCAGCTCTGGCCCTGGGCTGTGCAGGGACCTGGTCTCCCCATCCCACGTGCGTTGCTCTGGCTGCCTGTGTAGGTAGGGCTCTCCCCACGGCTCTGCCGGGCGGCCCCATCAGTGCGCAGCCGTGCAGACGGCGAGGAGGAAGCCACATTCCTACATGGAGGCGCAGGTTTTGTCAATGAATTATTCCTTTCCCCAGATGCAAAGAAGGCCAAAAGTACCCTGTTGTGTTACAGAGTAATATAAATGTTGTTTTTGGACTTTGGTGCTTCAGTGCTCGTTTTCCAATTATATAAGGCTCAATTGTTCATAGGAGAATTCCTTGTTGACTAATTGGCAAAAACATATACACAGCTAAGCAGCACAGTGTGTCCTACTTTGATGAAATGTGCTACCATTCCATCCTAAATAGAAATACTCATTTGCTCTTTTGATTGCATACCTTTGCATATTTACAGCAATTAATACATTGTAAAAGTGGAACATACTAAGTCTGTCTAATATTTGCATTTCTGCTAGTTAAATCTCTTAAGGCATCGCTCCCACATTAGGCTTTAATTGTGTGAGGAATGCGAAACACCTGATGCCATACTGGAACCCAGAATAATTTTCTTTGGACTCCCCTACCTGGTCACCGATCAAAGCCGTGTTTTCTCCACAAAAATTGGCTAAAGATCTACTTCCCAAGGAATTAATGCTATAATTGCATGCATTTTTCTAACTGGGTATTATGCCCTTGAAATACTGATACAATCTTAATTACAGAAGTATGAACAATACCATTATCATGAACTGCTTTCTGGTTTATGCCAATTATGCAAGTAATCAACCACATTCAGTAAAAATAACACCTTTTAGCAGTGCTCAAGTCTTCTCTGTATTTTTAGCAAGTCTGGGAGCTGCTTATGTTTGCTGCCTGAAAATATCCTGCCACAATAAATGTTCTAACAGCAAAATGGATAAACATTTTATTTCTGAAACTTCCTTATTAAACAGGTGAATTCTCAGTTGATTCTGATTTGAGCTGCTCTCTTGTTTTCATTGAGACTATATCAGTTTACACCAGATGGGATCTGGCTCACCTTATAATGTTACAGGAACTGCTCATGTTTTATCTGGAAGTTCAGGAGGGTCCTTTCTCCATGAAGAATTTATTAATCACAAAATATATGAAATACTCCCATTTGAAAGTGTTCAGTGTACACACACATGCATGCATATGTAGATGTAAAACATACAGCCTATTTTAAACTGTGATTTGTGCAGCAAACCAAATAGGAGGAGGAACATTTTACATTCAACAAGCTCAACACAAGAAATAATAAATTATTTTTTTTATACCTCCATACACCCTCACTGCTTTCCCAAATCTCACTAAATCGACTCATGACATTCTCATGAAATAGTAACATCAAGCTTACTCACAGTCCTCATTTCAGAAAACAAAAAGGCTGCTGGCATCCCTGTCTGAAACATCTGGCTTTACACCTTCCTCTGGATTAGGGTTTTATCTGGTGGCATTTCATGCGGCTGCACCAATGCCAGTAGAGCTCATCTGCCTGAGCTGAGTGGAAAGCCCGTTCCTCACTACAGCCTTTGTTATTTCTGGGCTCAGAAAGAAGTGTCCTTAATAGAATAGGTCCACCTCACAGGATTTTTGGATGCTGTTCATAGCCCTAGGAAAATACAGAGCATGGCAGGAGAAGAGAGTAAATATAGTACTAACAGCAACAAGTTACTGAAATAGCATTCCCAGCCTGCAGATAATTGATGCTCCATGGCGGTGGCAGGGCAGAGAAGACACAAGAAAAGGGTAACTTAACTGTTTATAGTTTTTCTAAGAATTTTGGACAGGAAGGTTGCGCTGGAGCAGTCTCTGCTGTGGGGCTGGATGAGGCACTGGCCAAGCTGAAACCAGAGCTGCATGGCAAGAGGGAGCTGGGGCGCACAGACAGGGCTGTGCTGGCTGGACTTGGTGGAGGGATGACGGCTCCATCCCATGGAAACACGCAGAGTCCACCTTTGCAACATTTCAACAGACACACGTTGCTGGCTGTTAGGTCAGTGGCTTCAGAAATTGCATTTAAATCCATTTTCTGTTTATTTCACGGTAGAAAGCCAAGTCCAAGTTTCCTACTTCTTAAATCAAAATCACTGTTATTCTCTAAAAGCTATTTCTTAGCCACTTCTCTAGATTTCACATAGCCATAAACATTTCAGCCATAGTAACATCTTTCAGACTTTGGTAGAGAGAGGATTTGATTAGCAAACTCTTCAGCTGCTGTATTTGGCAGAAAATACTCAAAGCATCAGGCCTAGATGTGGCAGAAGCAAATCCTTCACCATTCCCTCCACCTGGAGAGCGTCAAGCCCAGCTCTGTCTTTTCAGATGCCTTTATAGCACCATATTTAAGTATGCAGTTATATTTTCAGGCATTCATTCATTCAAAACTAAGCCTGACATTTCTAAAAACATATGCAGCTGGTGAACAAAAAAGCTGTCTTATTCTTCGTAAGTAGAAATTCCAGATTTTAATATCACAAGACAAAAAAAAACCCTGTTGGTTTTGTTTTTTTCTTTCACTGTAGGGAGAATTTAAAAAAAGTGGATTTACAATTTCAAACTAAACAAGAAAATTATGTTTGCACTGCAACTTTCTTCCTTTCCAATTTCAGATGTTTTCAGAGAAAAAGGGGAGGAGAAGGCTACATGAAGATGAAAGGGAAATTTATCCCAATGGTGAGCTTTCAAAAGCTGAGAGCAGAAAGAAAACCTGATCAAAAACTTGTTACCAGAAACTGGAATGACTCTGTGTGTCTGGGGTGGAGGAGAACTACAATACTCACAAGCAAAGAAATTTCAAGTACAATAGAAAATGGTACTGGATATCCACTGGGAGATAGAATGATTTCCACAGAGCTCATGGGAAATTACTGTATGGATATCTGAACGATGGGTCTTGTGTTGAAAGCACACAAACATTTAATCAGTTGCATTCAGGTATGGGTAGGGCTTAGTTTGTAAATAAACATCGGCAAATTAAATTACAGACTTGCTGCTAGAGACCCAGTCTTAAACCAGAGACAAATCCCACCGATATAATTATGTAGATTATCAGCATTTTATTGATGTGAAATAGTTTAAAATGTAAGGCCTATTCAAAAGCAAAATTTAATTTCAAATGATGCCCTACAGTAAAGCATATATTAAGCATTTCATTTTGCTGTCTCATAAATTACTAAATGTTTTTAAAAAATTAGTAATTTTATTCTCCAACAATGACACAAAAAGGATTTATGCTGTCAAATCCCAGCATTTTTGAGTGAGCCCATTAAGATCAGAAGTGCATAGCCAGAAAGGCAGGGCCAGGAATGGTCTTGGAGGCTACTGAGGGACAGCCTAGCACAAGCTTGAACATTTTACATGGTTCACAAGAAACCAGATAGGCAGTCCTAGCCATATATATCTGTATCTATATAATCTATACCTACACAGAATTGGAGAGGTGGTGTGGGTGATATAGATGGAAAGCATGCAGGATAGGGTAAATTTGTTCGTTGAAATAAATCTGTCCCCTCCTGGAAAATGTTTAATTTTCCTCTGACAGTTCTCTGATCTTCTGCAAAGCTCCCAGAGGTGACATCAGACAAAACTTGGGAGCATCTTTGTAGGCAGATGCTCTCTGCAGAAGACAGCAGAAGTGTGCAAATGTGGTACACGTCCTGCAGATGGGACATCTCTCATTTCACAGGAGATGTAAGAGCTCAGTCATGATGAGAATAGTTAAGAAAACATAGTCAAAAAATTTCTCTCTTTAGGGTTATGCAACAAATGCATAACAATACAATTACAGACACAATTTTGCAAATTTGATGGAAATAGCTCTTTGATGATGTGTGATTTCCTATTGATAAAGCATTTCTAGCAAAACTGGAAAATCCTCTCACACACCGCACAACAAGGCTATGATTGACTGTCTGCACAGAAATGAGTTATAATGGGATTTGGCACCTCTGAGCTGGGAGGACACAGGGAGGCCAGCAATTGTTTGCATTTTTGGAGGGGTTATCCAACTTCAGAAGTGTTCAGCGGCGTGTTTCAATCAACAGTAGGAAAGTACAGCTACCTCCGCTCTGAAGAAGTTTAATCTGTGGCTACGATCCAAAAAGACCAAGTGTCCTCTGAATTCAAAGGCAGGCAATCTTCATAGACTTGAGAAAAGATTATCTAGAGATTATGTTGGTAATTAACTGAGGAAATGGAAAGTCGATCTAAACCCTGTGAATCTGTCTCAAAATGACATAGCTCTTGTCTTTCCGTGAAGGATGTGCGTTGGAGGCTGTGGACACTCTTCAAAGCGGAGCACGACGCAACATGGGTAAAGCGACCGTGGGAGTCTGAACACAGGTGTCTTTCTTAGCTACCTCTCTTCACATTGTACTGGACAAGGGGGTGGTTGACAATAGATAATTTCTTTTGTAAAACAAAAATTAAAACTAGCAATTACCCACCAGTACCCAGCAATCATCCTCTCACTGTTAACACGTGTTACTGTCATTAGTAGCATTTATTCTAACTAGTCTTTATTATATCACTAGTTTACTGTAATTACTCCCCATTAGACAGAGACTGTGAGCAGCAGCTTTTACACCCAGTAAAGCTCCTGTCACATCCTGGATGAGCTGAAGGACCCCTCTGCTGAAACCCTGCTAAACAGACAGACTTCATTTTATATTACTCTGGAGAGCTTCTCCAGACAAACACTTCATTCTTATAACATTATATTTTTTCCTCTTATTTGCATGGTAGTGCTTCACAGCTCTCCTAAATCTTCAGTTACTGAGTAATTATTTCTGCTTCTCCTCTGTTAACAGCATGGAGTGTAACCAAAGAGCGCTGCATAGTTACAGGCATGCAACAGCCTTGCTATTTTGCATTTAGATGGTGCAACGGAGAGGGCCGATGTACCAGATAGGTGGAGGGGAGGTGGACGCGAGCAGCGACAGTTGGCTGGACAGAATGCCCTCTCTCATTTCTTTCACCGTGGTCCCTGCCAAAAACATTATGCCACTTCAGGCAGACAGAGGAAACTCATGCCTGCTTTCCACAGGTCTGCTCTAATCACTGCATCCCACTCTATGGACATTGCTCAGGCTTCAAGTCACCGCTGTTTTGCAGAGTGAAGAACAGCTTGAGACAGCTTTAACAGGGCAACAGAGGCCCGTGCACCAGGCAAATCTCCCGTTGCAGACTGAGTGCGTAAAATAGACATGCACATTGACATCCCACAATTCATCTTCACGTAACCCCAGACAATTACCAAATTCCCAGTTTCCCCACCAGGAGCTTAGCCTCTTAACCCAGGATATTCATGGATGTCTGGGAAGTTTTGGAATCAGTGCTCCATTTTTAATGATCCTTTCACTCTTTCCCACATGAATCATTGTTATTTGCATTAGCGAATGCACTCTGTGCCGAATTTCCCACAGGCCTCTTTTCAAATTAGGCATCTGCAGCCATGTGAAGCTTTACATGCACACAAAGTATATGAAAGGATACCCAATGTACTATCAAATCACATAGGTACTTAACCACCTCTTAACATCTTGCAAACGCGCATTGGCCATTTCAGGTAAAAGCAGTATGGTCATGAATGGTGGCATAACATCTGAGCAATCCACAGGCATGATCGTGCATTCCCAGACACCGTCCTCCAGTTGTCACATTCAAGGTGGTGATAACCACGTAACAAAAGAAAGCTTCTAACTTGAAGCATCCTTCACTCTTTAAAAAAAAGGTGATGTTTTTCCATTATTTGCTCCTTAACAACAAAACATGTAAGGTCTTTACTGCCTACTGCAGAGCGTTAATTTTTAATGGAAGAAGCTACACGCTGCTTGATTTCTTTAGCACATGAAGCAGCCAACCAATGATGCATCACCTATAACTCCAGAAAAGCAGTTTCAGCAAGGAGTCTTTACAGCTCAGAGCATCCTTGAGGGCTAAAGATGTCAAACAGTTTAAATGCCAATGAAATCAAGAAGACACCAGGCTCAGATGTGTTAGATAAAAAGGACAGGAAAATAGAGACCTCTACTGAGAACATAAAACTTTGCTCTGCATTAAGAAATAAGGATCCAGTTATGACAACTGTAAAGCACTTGCCTGGTGAAATGGGGAGAGGAATAAGCAGCACCAATGACAAAGTATATAGCAAATTTCATTATGAAAAATGAGTGAAAAATGGGCCAGAGGGCATGTGAGAAAGTCCGTCTCTCCCTCTGCCCTAAGGCAGAATTAACTGTACCCGAGATGTTACTGACACATGCCTTAGCCTAGCCTGTCCAGTTTGAGGTCTGATGATGGAGACCCTACAATGACCCTAAGCGATTTGTTCGAAGACTTAACAATTAGACATTTTTTCCCTGTAATTCTCCAGAGCACTCAAACTCAGTGCAACTGTGCCCACTGCCAGTCTTGTAAAACTCCCAGGCACTGACACAGCACAGGACTTCCCACCTCTCAAAGCTAAAGCTCACTTGCTAAAATCGTTTGTTCACACTGCTTTCAGGACTGCCTGTGCCTGGGCATCCTCCCTACCTGTCAGGTCCTTCCGCCATGGGGCACAGGCCCTTCTCAGGAGCAGCATGTTGCTCCAGCCCCTGCAAGCAGTACAGTGCAGAGGTATCCACACCTCAGCACCTCGCTCTGACACTGGACAACAACCCTCAAAATATACCAGATTGCATTCAAGAGATCAAGATTTCAGTGGATAATCCAAGCTATATTTCTGCAAAGGCTCCTTTTTTTTCTTTTTAGCAGTGATTCTGAGCATTTTTTTCAACTTTCCAATGTGCTGTGCAGCAGGATTGAAAGCTAATAACCATTTAAGCCATTGCCAGAATAAGGATATTTCTGCTTTTGAATCTTTAAAAATATCTTCTGGAATGAAACCACGGATGCCAATTTTCAAGGTTGAGTGAATTTTTATAGTAAAATTATAAATCCCTGAAAATGGAGGATAAAATGGAGGGTGTTTAATAAGCCTTAACCGAAACACTGCTATCTGATGCCCCTTTAATAATTTTGATAGAAATTTATCTTCCCTAAGATTATCCTATCTGTGAGTACAACATTCAGCACTGGTATCATTCTGCTGGCGCTCAGTATTTAAAAGTATTTGAAATACACTGGAGAATGCATAAGACCTAGCAATGGCACAATGGCTCTTCTGCAGGCAGAAACATGATAAAACACAAGCAGGGCTAGCAAATTTTCCCCTAGCCCACTTCCACACCACTGTGGTTGCCAGAAATTTAGCACTGCCTTGGGGGACAAATCTTTTCCAGTCTTTCGCCGGGTGTTGGATGCTCTAGAGAAGCATGCATGGACTCAGTGCTCTGTCACGGTCCTGAGGAGCACTGCTGAAGGTGCCCCCACCCAGTGAGCACCTCTCTGGTCTGGAGACCTCAGGGTCTACTCAAGTTGATGCTGCAGTGAGAGAAGAGGGTACTAACAATAGTAAGCTTTGAGTAGCACCCTGGAAGGAGGGGAGTTTATCCTTATCATGTGCAGTTTAACCTCTTTTAAATGACACTCTTGCCTAGAGGAAACGGTTAGTGCCAACTGAGATGTGTCAACCCAAAATCATGAAAGATGTGTTTTGTGATTTCACATGCTGACTTCAGGAGTGTTTATGGTTGGCTTCAGTCCACTTTCTCTCCAGAATTTACAGTGATGTAAGCTCATTTTGTAATGACATCATTACACTGGTGCGCACGTGTCCATTTCTGCACTTCAAAGCTAGGCAGCAACAAAATGTGTCTTGATGATCAGAAGTAATGAAAAAGGACAGCAGTGTCGGTGCCACTAAAGGGCTGTAGCCCAAGTCAGCCCTCGGGGGAAGACGTAATTTGGTAGCTAAACACTGGCAGCAATACATTTGCTCCTAACTGGCATGGTGCTCTGCTGCTACTCCACCTACAGTTATTTCAAACAGTAGTCGTTCTTCAGGGTGCCTAGGAATACCATCAGATGCTACCCAACAACTACTAAAAGAGGTATTAGTCTGCTATCCCTATAACGTACTGAGAAATCTTCCCTGAAGAGAGATCTTCCTTTCTTTTGGGGTTTTTATTTTTGGCACTTCTGCTCATTTTTTCTACACTAGGTCAAACTATACTTTGTTCCACCGTTTTGGTTCAGATGAGCATGTGTAAGTAAACCCTTTTATAACACTTCTACTAATTTTTCTGTATTCCCTCTTTGCTCAAGCCATCCTCAGATCAGTCCTTCCCAAATCAATGGAGAGGATATGGTTATTTGAGAAAAAAAATCTACTTCTTTAGGTCTGTCCCTGTTTTTAGCTTCAGGCCATGAGCAAATAAAAGCATATACTGACAGCAGTGTAATATGCAAGATAGAACTTCAGCCAAGACTCCTTAATGGAAATGGCAACTGCTATTGATTTCCTAAACACAGAGGTTGTGCCCTTCACCTCTGTGACAAATCAGTTAGTGAAGACTTGGGACTCAAGGGAAACCCCTCCGTGTGTAAACATGAACTTGTGGTTTACTGTTAACACAATATACTCTAAACTTCTTCTATGGTGAAGTCTGAGAAAATACAGGAGGAGTCTGCAGGTGGCAAGCAAACATATTCACAGTAAAAAGTAATCACTAATATAAATGGAATTGAATTCAAAAAGCAAAAGAAACAGCAAGCACATAAGAATATCAAGAAACTGTGGTTAGCCTTTGAATTACCATTAAATACATAAACAAAAAAAAATCAGATTACTTCTTAGTTGTAATATAAGACATACAGCGATAAAGAAAAATAACTGTTATTTATCTTCTGATAACAGTAGATTGCATTTAATGCCATTCAAATTAGTGTAAGAACTCAGTTTGACAAGGACAAACATCTTTATCATGATGATTGTCATGACAGAAGAGACAAATAATATTTTTTCAAACAATAAAATGCGGTTAAGAAGCTCCTCATTATTTGGTAATACATTTTATGTTTTGAATACAAGGAATATCCCATTTAGTAGCAGAGGAACTTGCCCCTGAAGCATAGTTCCTTCATAAACAATGTTTTTACAGGCATTAGCAAGGATGGGGAACTGAGACATCACCCAGAGATGTTTGCAGCCCCTCTTCTCTCACTACTAGCAGGAAAAGCAGCATCAATAAAACCCCTCACTGGCCTGGTTCTACCAGCAGAAAGCTCAGACAGACAGCTTAGATGAATAACACTGAGAACAGAATAACTTCTTTCGTCCTTGAAACAAAAGCAACTTCCTTACACCCCTTAAGTTAATAACGCTTTATTTTGTCCCCAGCTGTTAAGTTTATAGAAATTAAAAGTCATGACTATTTGTCTTTTGCCAGCATGAATTTAAAAGTGCCTTTAAAAAATCTCATTATCATTGTGGATTTTTTTTCAAGCAGATTCAATACAAAACAGATTACATCCTGCCTGCACTAGTAAAGTGCACATAAATTTTTCACAAACCAATTTATCTTAAAAATTTGTCTTTCCTCATTTTGATTCTGGACACAGTGCACAGCAGAAAGGCACTTCAAGTATTTTTGAGATAACACAATTCCAGAGAAGGAGAGGCATTAGCGTTTCTGGAGTCTTTCTGTTTTATAACATTATTTCCACACCATCAGAAGGCACCTTTTATGAAGTGGAATGATCTCATATGAAACAATTATATTACCATGAAATTTTACTCTAATATTCAACCTGAATTTTAAGGTTAGAACTACAAGATGCATTCACAGGTAACAGAATAAGAGGGTAAAAATAATTTCCTTGGGTAAGGAATGTTGGACACATCTGATAAATCATCTGTAAGGGGGTTGCATGGATTCCCTACACAATCTTTTGGGATATCAACAATCCTGCAACCACACAGCTGCGGGACCATCGCCAGTTCCCTACGCTGACACCAGGGACAGCCAACAGTACAGTCACTCCATCAACAATCACATCCTTTCAGAGGTGCAAGCCATCCTTTTTGAAAGACTAAGAAACAGAGGTGACCGTCATTTTTACCAAGAGTCTTTAAGAGTGACGGGAGGAGAGACTAGATCTCCAGCTCTGTGGGCAAGCATTGCTCTGGAGGACAGCCCTTTGTCTGCAGAGACATTACTTAACGATGCTTGCAGATGGTCAGGAGATACAGGTTGAACAATCACTTCCAGTAAAAAATTACACTATACTTTGAGTTGGCAGAGATATTTATAGTCAGCTTTGTTTGAATGGCCATAATAGCTGAGGTACTACTTCTATTCTACTAGATGGCTCCTGAAAAAATCAAGGCAAGGACACTTGTGGAACAGCAAAACTTTCGCTGCCACTTTTCATGCAGCATTTTTCTCTCTCTGGCACTGATGACAGCCTTTTCACAAGTACCATAGCTGCTTTACAGAGAGAACAAGACATGAGTATCTGTCATGACATGAGTGCACAAAAGACCAGAGTGAAAAGTACCTTATACGAGTCTGAGTCACTGTTAAGACATATCAAAATCACGAATCACCCTGACTCTTTCATTTGCTTTCACTCCCGCCTAAGGAAGATTTTTGAGTACACTTTCATTTTAGCTCACAAAGCGCTCACTTGTAATATATTTACAATTAATAGTATTGTTGTCCCCTTTGAGCGACAGACACACTGACAGTCTAGGAACAGTTAGTGAATAACTGGGCCCAGTAGAGAAACAAGAAATTTTTTTGATATTTGGGTGGACTGTAAATGTGTCATCTTATTCCTGCATGTCTGCTAGTTTCAGAGCAGAAGTGGTCAGAAACAAGAGTATGTCATTACTTTTTTTTGAGAATCTCAGATTGTGCCAAGAAACTACCCTACTCAGAAAGCAATGTGCAGATTAAACACAGTTCTTCTCCCACAGCGTGCACCTGCTGCAGTACTACAACCATGGCATTTCTGCTCATGCTTGCAACACTCACTTCTATACTAGGAAAAAGAATCTGGAAACCTGGAGGTAACAGAATAACCCATGGCACGTTCAGAACAAAGCTGTTGACTAGACTGTTCTGGTTTGGCCACAGTGCTTAGCTGCCCAGAAAACAGAGATTCCTTTTACTTAAAGAAAAAAAAATTGAAAAAAAATCACACTAAATTATGAAGAAACATAATTCCCTGTGCTGCCCAGTAAGTGTTTCCAGAAAAAGATAAAAACTCCATCTACCCACGGCTGAAATTTCTGCCCTGGGGAAAAATTCTTGCACATTCCCTTCCCTCCAGCAGACAGGCAGTGACAGTAACATCATGGTCCTTCAGGAGACCCTTCGGGGATACACCAGAGAAAACTTCCAGTTCTCTTTTCCACATTAATTTGCATTAAGCTGACATTTTTCATGATGGGCATTTTCAGATTTGGGAAGCAAGATGATATTTTCCTTTGGAAACTCATTCGCAGAAAATTCCTACTATCTCTAGTACTTCAGATTCCTCCTCTGTCTGTGATAGTGCTGCCTTTTGAAATGCAGGCGTGAGAAGGCACTTACGACATCTCTGCATGCGCCAAGTCTTTACCGCAATTACATTCCTATGTATTATAATACACACTTCAGAAAACACACAGTTGGAAAGAGGGGATGCAAATTTCAAATTCAGGTTATTAAACCATTCTTTATCATGGAAGGGCTGATGGGACACTCGTTAGAAGGAACCAAAAGGCAAAGCAGTTCCTTACACCTTCTCAAACCCCCTCCAGCGATGTTTTGGCGAGCGCTGACTCTTCTGCATTGCTGCACGCTAAACCAGGAGCGACATCCCACGATGAGCCCCGGAAGGCCACCTGACTCAGAGATGCATCTCTGAATCACAATCACCTACTCCCCTGGGAGTGGGAGGGAAAGGGTAGTGATTTACCACTGGCCTGTAACAGGACTACATTATTACCTCCCCACACACAGGTGCTGGCTCAGCTATTTTGACCCACTGAGTGGGAGGGCTGAGCCAAGGTGTTACCCAGCCCTTGGAGCTACCCACCACCTCCTGGTCTACTCACGGGGAGCGGAGGTTTAAGCAAGCTGCAGGAGGGAGGATGGTTTATATACCCTCTTCCTACCTTCTCTAGACAGCTGAAGCCACAAACCAATTAAACCACAAGTTATCCTACACTTATTTTCAAATTAAAGCTGTGTTTAATACACAGCCATTCTGCGCTCTATACTGCGAGTTCTGCTCTGAGAGCCTTTCAGAAATCATCAGCGGACAGCAGGAAGCTGAAAGTTAGCAAAAGGCATGTTTTGTAGCATCCCAAAACTGCCAATATTTTTAAAAAGGAGAAAATTATTCTTTTCTTGTACCTCTTGGCCTTCTACCCATGCCAGAAATAATCATAGTTCTGTCCTTACTCAAGACAAACCAAGTTTAGGATAACTATCCTTGATATGTATTGCAGGAAACAAAACACTGAATTACCCATATAAGTATTGAGCAATTCTGTGGTCTGGATAAGCCTACGTCACTGAAGTGTTTGTGTGGAGTTCAGCAATAAAAGACCTGAGATATAAGAGCAAATGTTCAGTGTAGCAAGAACCAATTATACAAACAAGCATTCAGGTTATAAACTAAAGTTCATTAGTTCAGTGTGCTTAGAAACAACAGCAAAAAGCAAATGACAACGCTACGTAGCAATGGCAATCATGGGCATAAACAGAAGTGTTTTAAATGGTAGCAAGCTCCAGAAATAGGTACCTTTTTTCTGAGCCAAGAAAATTCAATTTTCACTTGGCACAAAAGAATCAATTAGGTATGGCACTTACTGGTCAACGGAGAGTTGGATACACCTCTTCTCTCTCCTAACACTTCAGACTGTACAGAAATCAATGATCAAAAGTAAATGCAATCATACAAGTTTGTGAGTTTGTTGTAAAGCCATTAATTTCTGAAGTCTGTTGCTGCGTGTGGAACTTTCTCAGAAAAATAGAGATAGGTGCTGTCATACCTAGCATCCATTGCTTGACAGAGGGGAAAGGAGCAGAAAATCAATAGGTTTGCAAACGCAAAACTAATTGAGCCATTCCCCAACACCGCATGACTTGCAGCAAGACAAGGAACCATTTAATGACTGAGTTATTTTACCTCTAATCTAGGTACCTATGTGGCTTGGAAGAGCATCTCATTTAAAGCCAACTTCAAATCACGTATATAGGCAGAGATACGGACTAAATCTCGCGAAGTGGATAAGTTGTCAGCAGTGCAAAGAACTTCTCCAAAGGCCATCGAAAGCCAGGCTTTAGAGGAGACTTCATCTGGGTCTAAGGAAGAAAATGCCCCTAACTGGAACTGGCTTAAGTGCAAGGCTTGGCAGATGAACCAGCTTGTGGGATTTGGGCACCTCATTATCCTTACAAATCCGGTTATTACGCAGAAAGAAGACTTTAAAATGACTCGACTGACACATTAATTTAATGGAACTACGCTTCATCTATTCTATACTTCCTTGAAAGAACAGCTTCAATAAAGTGATTTCAAAATGTAGCCTACTGTTAACATTTTTCTGCATTTCAGTTGTTCTTTAATACCTCATTTCAATACAGTCCGTAGAACAAAATCATAAAACAGCCAAGCTGCCATATTAACTCAGATTTCTGAACAATATTCCCCCGGTGAATAATACCATCCCTAATCTGATGTGCAGTAAATTCCCGTCCACCTTTCCTCATCTCCCAGTCCTCTCCCCAACAATGACAGTTCCTTTTTCTTTTTTTTTTTCTTTACTTTCTCCTTCAGTTGTCTGCAGTGTTCTTAATGAGCATAACAAAGAAGCATGCAATAAATTTTTTTGTCTGTTTTTAGACTCTAGCATAAGAACACCACGAGTACTTTGCTTCAGTGAAAATGTTCCTACTGTTGGGCACTCCAACACTTGCACAGATGTCAGGACAGACATAACCAGATTATTCATCCCAGTGACTCCTGTGTTTTTTGGAAGTTATTAACAACATTAATCCTTAATTCCTTCTAACTGAAGGCATCTGTCCTGGTATCTGCCTCTTCCATCTGAGGAGCCTGTGTCCCCCTATGCAAGTCTTGCTATTCAGATTCCAATTCATCTTCTTGCTTGACATTTTCCTAGCTGGAAACTGTATCTGTAAAGCACCTCCAGAAATGGAGGTGTGATGTTCGGTAATACTTAATATCCTAAGATAGGCTGGAGAATATATAGCTTGCTCTTACAATAACCATCACTGTGCAGTTAAGTGGTGCCAAGCCACAAAGCACATCATCTGAGCGATGGGATTAGTCCATTTTGTGACAAATATTGCAACTGCAAAAGCATCTATCACAAAAACTCATAGGGCCAGAAAACATTTCTTAGCATAATATCATCATACTCAGATCACAGAAACTTCTGAAATGCTGAATTAACACTCCTCCCTCCCAACCTGCAACAAAAATTTTACACATCCTTGAAAATGTCAGGATGCATGGAAAGGATTCACTCTATTTTTGTCCCAGGACCTACATTACAGGGCACAGGACCAACTTTATGTGAGGCAGAAAGTGTATTCTATCAGCTAGAGTGGGGAAAACTTTCTTGACAAAATTATTTCTCTGAAAATGGAATGTACAAGTTAATCTTTACAGGAAAGATCCCCGACCAACCAACAGGTTCTTCAAGGAAAAGACGCTTTTTCTCAAGAAATACAACACCTTTGATTCAGGAACGGGAGCTACGACATTTGTAACCTGTGGTAAGCAACTCTACATCTTTCTCAGACGCAATTGTTTTATTCTGTCTAGCTACTACGGTACTTCAGTGGCGTGGCGTATTTCATACGTGTAACTGTGATTGACTGGGGACAATCCTTTGAGGCAGGGTAGAGGGAAAAAGGAAAACAAACTCTGTTCAAGGAGAAAGTAACAAAAGGGAAGAAGGTACCTGACCATCGTACTTCATCAGAGACAAGAGGTAGCTAATACAGACAGCAGGAACAGGCAGAGACCAATGCTGAGAGGAGATCAGAGTACATCTCCAGTACTGATGGAAAGGTTTGAGTTTCCCCTACGCAGCTTGCAGATAATGGGCTCATCACTCTCCTCCATGAGCTCCCATAGAGACAGCACTCACAGAGCAATGTTCCCAGGGACGCAGACAGTAACTGAGAATGTGTCAACGTCTTTCCCACCTTTATCCTGTGCAGCAAAATTATGACAATGCCCTACAGAGACAGAGTTTACCCTAGACCTGCTGAAGCCAGAGGCTTCTGCTGTAAGACCAGGTTTTGTTTGGTTGGGGTTTTGGGGGGATTTTTTGTGTTTGTTTTTTGGTTTTTAATATTTTTAGAATAATAGGCAAAATGAGACATGCTGAAAGAAGGGGGTAAAAAAAAATCTGAGGTATAACCTGTATGAGCTGATTCTCAGTGTTCTCTCTACCTGTACATTCTGCAAAATGCACTGATCTGAGGCTGGTTATATGGTCAATAAAAATACATTGTTTTTTGTTTTCATCTATATGACAGGAATATGTAGAAGCAGAAGAGGAGGAACAGGCTGTGCATCTGTGCATATTAAACACATATTTGTGCAAAATATCACGTCTATTTTAAAAGTGTGTTCCCAAATCTGAAGATAACTTCTCCAAGAGACTGGACTGGAAGATGAAAGGTAAAGGTACTCGTTTTGGGCAGAGCTGAACAACATTCATCACCACTCAAGCACGGAAATACAGAGTAAGAGCTTCAGCAGCTCACATCCCTGGAATGAGTTATCTAATGATTCATCTTGGCCACAGTAACTGTTGCAAAAATCAATTCTACAGCTATCCTCCAGTCTTGGGCTTTGCATGGAAAAGCAATTATTTAAATTAATTATTTATCAAGTACTTTCAGGAAGTTAAAATACAGCAGCTAGCTATGAAGTCTGTTTATTTCACAATCACATAATTTTTTTTAGTATCAGCATCTCAGATACACAGATATATGATTAAAAACAAACAGTTGTAAGAAATGTCAATATAAATAGTAGACAATGAAATACAGCTTTTCAGTTCATTAATATCTGTATCTTAGGTGACTGCAGGTGCACCTTAATGAATTACATGACTAGTAAAATACAATGCAGCTGCATATGTTTACAAAACTGCAGAACCAAATTACAGGTATCAGTAGCGCCCATAACTCATCCATAATTGACAATTTTCATATTACCGGAATAAGGAATCAAGTCATGCAGATGATTACTGCATTTGCCTTTGAGCACTAGAGACCTGGGTTCATTTCCTATGCAGTACCACAAATGAAACAAATTACATGCTTTCAGGTTAAGACAGACCTGAAAGCAAAAGCACCACTGAATGACAGCCAAAAACCCAAATCATTCAAGGTGCTATTTAACTGTCAATAGAAGTTCATGAATGGCTGACAGTTGACATAACTTAAACATGTTGTTAATAAAATATTCTTCTTTACAGGGGAATCAGCATGCCTCTGCTGCAGAACCAGGTTCTGACCTGAGTTATCCAGTGGGTGGATTTTCTTGCTTCAAGGACATGACAAGGACATAACAGAAAGGAGAATTTGTGACAAAGGATTTGGGTTTCTTCTGTGTCCCCTTTTACACACAGCATAGTGATGATCTCTTTTTTGGCAGGACATTTTCTATTACAGTACTGTCTTCTGCATTTAATTTTAGTTTCACCCACAGATCTCATTAGGACCTTATGTAGCATGGGTTATTCAGACCTTGACTGAAGAAGCTCCTGAGATGCCTGCTCTACATGCTTCGCTGTAAGCAGGAGCTTAGACTAGATGATGGCACCCAGAGGTACCTTCCAATTGACAAGAGCCCATGGTTCGATTCCCTGTTTCTCTAATTGTTCCCAATACCCCCTACAGCAATATATTACCAGGGTTATATGTTGTCCAGTCAACAGCACGCTGGATATGGAGATCAGGGACAGCTAGATTCCAGTATTGATCACTTCAGCTGTATGAAGAGTTACTGGGGAGAAAATACCTTCGTGTGCATGCTGGCAGTGGAGCGTTCAGTACAGAACGGTGTTCAGCTTTGGAGACAAACTCAGACAGACCTCCTGCAAATCCCTGCGGACCGCACCACACCGTGCTGCACACCTCTAATAGCCAGAGAACCAGACAAGCACAGACACAATGGAACCTCTGCTGAGGCAGGATTTTGGATGATGGCATAAAAAAAAGTGCTCAGGAGCTCAACGTCTTCATAGAAAGACCCCCCCAAGAGCACGGACCAGGAAGCCTGACTTGACTTCATCACAGAGCTGTGTGTTTCTAGAGCTGCAAGGTATTGCAAAGACACCACAAAGCTCCCTCACGTCACATGAAGGGCAGCAGGGCAGAGAGCTAGCAAGCAATAAATTAATTATATTCAAGCATGCAATCCCCCCCCCCCGCAACAGCCCTCCTCCCCCGTGACATTAATAAATCAGCTGTGCCTCAGCTCATCTTCATCCTACCATGCATATACATATAACAAACCCTCCCTGACAAATACCTGATAAAGAAAAAAGCTTAAAGAGACACCACTGATCCTGAAGTAAAACCAATCACAGTCACTTCTCTTTTTTAATAATACACATCCATTGTAGTTAATACTTTTGATATGCTAAAAAAAAATTAAATGTAGCAGTCTTTGTTGCTGGTTTCATTTTGCTTTAAAATGGATGATAGCCAGTTCACATTTCTAAAAGCAAAAAGTATTTTCTGGAAATCAAAAAGGGAAAAGAATTAATTTCACATGTTTCTTGATGGTGCACTGGCTGATCTTATCTTTTTACTATACTAAGCAGTTTTATTCAAAGCCCCTGAAGTATTTCAGCACCAAGTCCCAACAGATTTTGGCGAGAAGCAGGTGCCTAAAATAGACTAGAGGTTGGTGACAGGATCTGAGGCTTCCAGCTCTGTCTTCTCCCAGTGTTATTTGGAGACAGTTTTCAGAGTGTTGGGTCAAGGGTAAGGTTGTTTCCTACTCCACGCAGTGATGACTGCGTTCCCTGAAACCGTAACACAGGAGGGCTTTAGGTTGGGACCGTGGGTCACTGGTAGTGCCTCATGGAGGAGCAGCGTGATACCTGCTAACTTCACATGCAGAGCCTTCTACCTAGGGGTGGTGCTGGGCCATGCTCGATAGCTCACCCGATGCTTGCCTACCCTCCCAACGGCACATGCCTGGGCCAGCTCGACAAGGGTCAAGCTGGCAAGCCAGCTGGGGAAGTCAGAGCACGACCCACGCTTTGCGTGTTCACTGTGTTACCATGCCTAGAAGACAGGGTCAGCAACCTCTTCCTACACCCTTCACCCTGCAGTAGCGTCTTGGGATTTTTTGAAGAAGGAAGAAGAAAGCTCGACTGGAGATTTTGCTCAGAGGCAGTATGGCAACGGCAGATACCATACATGCAGTAACCATTGCAATCAATACAGCTATTGTGGGTGCTTACTCTAAGTCTTCCTAAAGCTGGGGTCCAAATGCTCAGAGGGATGAAAGAAGGGAGGAAGGATAAAGGAAAGAATAAAAAGGAGACAAATTAAGAAAAGAGGAAGTAACACATAAGATATCAATAAGCTACTGCGCGTAAGCTATGCCTTCCAACTAGGGACTTAACTGACTACCAATTCATCCTTCAGGAAATACTTGACTTCACAAAAAGAGCTGTTCATTTTATGACGCTTCCAGTATTTATCTTACCAACTGGAAAATTTTAGCTGGCTGCACTGTGTGCAGGAACAGTACCCAGAAAACCACTGCTATGATTTTCCTCTGCAAAATTATTGTGGGCGAGATGTAGCAAGCCTCAACTTTCAAAGACAAAGATAAAAAACAATTTCCTGAGATCATCTGTTTGAAAGCCTCTTTGCTGGATTTAAAGTATAAGTTATCAGTAGGATTTTATTTTAAAAGAACGGAAGAACAATTTTGCAAATTTATACTGACAAGTAGGTGTTTGTTATCGCTTAGATTTTGTAAAATGCCATAGTTTTATTTTTGGTTGTTTTATGGGTTCTATTACTGAAAGAAGTCCTGGCCACTTCTCTACATAACCAAATGGATGATCTCTTCTGTTTCGTAGGCGGGGACCCCGAGATCGTGAAATGCTTGGTCCCATAAAGGTGCTTAACTCCTTTAGCTCTGTTCTTACTTGTTAGAATTTGAGATGAGGAATGAGTTGATAGCACTATGGGCTGAGGAAACTGTAATTCTCAGTGCGAGATACTTGGAGAGCTTTCATGCTGTTAAATCCTATTGTGCTCATTCGGTATCTGAATACGCTCCACAAATTTTGAACATAGAACAGGGACATTGCAATGTTTTCAGCAGCAAAAATTGCTTCTCAGTCTAAAAAAATCACTTTTTTTTTTTTTTAAATGTTTATGGAAACATGAAAAGAGTATCTTCCCAGCCTAATACATCTCCAAATACCTTCAACCTGACAGTTCCAGGTGTGAAGCCTGAAGATTTCCATTCTTGGCTCAGTAAAGCTTTCTGCAATGTTTTTGCCAAAACATCTACTTGTACTACATCTCACTGCACAGAAATGCTGTGTGACACTACATGACACCAACATCCCTTTCTTGCATACTCATGGCTAAAAAACTGTCCCTGCTGTGGCCAGCTCTCCCTGCGCGGTGTAATGGTTTCTGTCCTAGCAGTGCTGAAGTGGTGTTCACGGTCACCGTGGTCACTTGCTAACAACAATGTTCATCAAAGCTTGTCATTCCCTGGGAAATGCTGGGACATCAGTTAAGAACATTTTGAAGATTAGGAGAACAGAAAAGAGCAAGCCCACCACAACCCAAAATGTCACCACCCACCAACTTTAAGACAACATAACCTTGAGCAGACATTGTCCTTTCTGCAGAGTCATTCCTCTAGATGAGATACGGGCCACATGAGAGCGTGGTACGTACCTCGTACACAAAATTCCTCTGAGGTTACATTTAGCGTCCCCCTTGACCTCCACAGATTGGTTAGGTTCACTAACGGCTCACAGTGAGCAAGAAGAGTCCAGAACTATCCCATGTGGGGACACAGAGGAAGGAGCTTCATGTGGACATTGCCTCAGAAGATCCACACCAGCATTTCAAGACTCGGTGAAGACATGATTGAAAGCTATTGTGAGCTTCTATCCACACAATCCTCCCACTCCTCTGCCCCCTGAAGAAAGACAGAATCGTAATACATCCCAGCCTTAGCAGGAGCTACTTATATCCTGCAGTAGGAGGCTTTACCAGCTTCGCTTAGTTTCTAAGTGATATAACACAAATCTGTCACCACAGATGGTCTAGCTGATAGCATCTGTGGCTGAAGTGCCGAGAAAGGAAGCCATACTTCTTACCACTGTGTATAAAAAGAAAAGTCTCCTGCAGTAATATTTCACCACTGACAGCATAGCATCTTGGTTAAAAAAAGAAACACTCATGTATCCTAATATTCTGCCTTCCTAAATAATAAAATCAATCTCTATGTTAGCAGCCTGTCTAGTCAATATTTCCCCTATAAAGCTAACTTATATTTCATTTCTATGTCCAAGATAATGTTTAATGGGAGGATAATCAACACATTACAGAGTCCTGATTCTCTATATGTTACAAAGATTCCTCCATCTTCATTAACTAAAAAGGAGGCAGCTTGCAGGACTATTTTTCAACTCCTACTTCACATCATAAGCTATTCCTTTTGCTATTATTTTGTAAAGGTTTAACTTGCACACACAGATACATGTGGAATTCACCTCATAGATTTCTCTTCCATATCTATAATCACAGCCATGTAATTTAGCCCCCATCCACAATGACATTGCCTGCCTGCTAACATATTTTGCCGAGATTTATTTCAATAAACCAACATAATGGTATACCTTCCTCAGCATGCTCAAATGGTCATTTTTAGGAAGGAAGCAAGTCCCTAAAGTTATCAAAACATTGTTTTTTCATTTTCGCTAGATGTGGAATGCCTTTTCACCAATTAATTTTATCTAAGGCACAGGAGTGCCTAGGCATTGCTCTCGGCCAGTAAAAGCTTTTCTGGAAGTACAAATGTCTCAGTGTAAAAGTCCATTATCTCACATCCCTTCAAAAGATATAAGCAAAGGCTCTTCCCTCTCAGAAAAGACTGCACAAGCATAAATTCAGTGTGACCTGAAACTCCAGCCCAGCAAGTAAAATTTCTTTACTAGATATTACATATGCATTTAGATCTCAAAAGCATGAGTCTGCAAGACAAACATCATGACTCCTTCTGCCTTCTAATAGGCACTTGAAAATTAGGATCAGTTTTAATTACTTAATGACAGAATTTTGCTTACATGCTACCTAAATCTGGGTATAGGATATAACAAAACACATGTAGACAGCAGCCCTTGAAGTTGCNTTGTGATGGAGACTAAACAAACATACCTTGAGAAAAACATTAAGCTGTAATCCACTCATGTACCTTCCATAGCCAGAAATGTAATTTGACAGGAGCATGTGTTAGGTTTCTCACATTTAACAGGCATTTTTAAGCTTAGAGGATATTAACACATATAAAGCCCTCCTTCCACTTTTTTACCTTCAAGACTCAAAATTGTAAGCTGAACTCCTGATAAATTAGTTTTTCCCATCTAGGCTGGTGCCCTGGTGTCATTAACTTGTAATAACAACTGCGATGCTCTGATCTAAGAAGACACCTAATACCTGGTTCACTAGATGTTAATTGTGACAGCAAGGTGACATGGTATGGTACAAAAAGGGTTTTAGCCACCTTGTTTACAATATCTACTGCTAGTTGAACAACTGACAGAAACGCCCTTGCCATCATATCTTAAATAACATGACTTTTCAAGTAGCTATGTATTTCAAATATGAAGGGACATCTTTAAAGGGAAAGAAAGGAAAACTAACCTATAGAAACCTATAGAGCAGGTATTGTATATTATTATCTGAAAGCAAGGTAGATATGAACACCTTTCCTCCTTTGGTCTCCAAACACTGAAATTACGCCCTGTTCTCCTCCCTTGTGCCCTGGCTTTTGATTTGACACATAATCATTTCTTTGTCATTTGGATAGCCACATCCTGGGATCAGCTGATATCAGGAAGTATAATTCCCATAACACAGTGGGGCACAAGATCTAGTTTGTGTGGAAAAGGTTTTGACTAGAAGGATTTACGTCAGGCAAGATGTTGGAAGGTCTCTAAAGATATTCTTTCATAAGCAATAATGACACAAAATGACTGAGAAGAATGCTAAAGTTGCAAAGTCAATTCCTTAGAAAGCAGGATCCAATCTGCTGTCAGGTCTAATCCTACAACATTAGTCCTGCAGATGAGTTGTACATAATTCCATGCCCCCTGCCCCTCAGGACCCTGCCCAGATCAGTAGGTAGTTTAGCCAGTGATGCAGACCGTGCAACGTTTATTCTTCGCTTCAGCATTCAATGTGCAGCCCTTCTGCTTCACTCTCTGCTCAAAATCCAAATCCAGCAATAAATGAAACAATAAACTTGCTGAATTCCCCACCAAAGAATACTTCATTCACGATCCTACTTACACAAGCAAAAAGATGGGTGTCCTGAGGAAAATACAAGCACTGAAGGAGCCCTGTCTCCGAGAGACAAGTAAGCTCAGGAGACTCATGGAGAAGATGTCACTTTCTCTAAAATCTGCATGGGATGGACAAACGGGATAAATGGATGTTTTAAGACCTCGCTGTAATAAAAAACAACAGCATGAATCATTTTATTGCTGCTGCAAAAAGGTTTTTCTCTTTGCCATGCGGGAAAACTGATCCTGACTGAAATGCATTGCCCGTGTAAATTCTGCACTCTCAGCAATGGTGTTCCATGGACTGCAGTGAGGATCCCACCTGCCCTCCCAGCTTCCGCAGGTGGTCCACAGGACACCCGTAAGCATTTCACTTTGGTCTGTGGAACCACATTAAGTCACAAAACGCAGAGGTTAGGTTTGATTTTTATTATTATTATTATTAAAAGTTTAGCTATAAGACTAGAGTTGCAGAGAACCCTCTAATTTTTGGTTTGCTGGCCAAAAGACTAGCACAATCAGTGATGAACCGTATCAAATCTCACCTGGTTTTACCCATTAAGAATACATACGAATTTGCTAATCAGAGAGTACTTGGAGAATTTCAATACTTCTCAATTAAATAGAATGGCCCACATTTCCGTGATATTTATATAAACTATTGTTTCTTTTTTATTCTCCCTGTAGAACGATAGCTATCATTTTCAGCAGGAAGCCAGGACTATTTGTTTTTCAAAGGAAGCTCTTTGGAATTAATTACTCTGGTGTTAGACTGAGTGACAAAACAGGTAGTGCAGAACCGAGAGTAACAAGAAATCTTGTCTCTCAGCTTTTTAGAATCAAATTATTCTCCCAACCTGTCTGACAGTATACCATTTAATCACTATTACAGCCAAGACATATTTAGAAAAAATCCAAGATTTTTCACTGCTAGTTATGTTTATTTCATTTTTTAATTGCTGGCTTAATTTTTTAATGCCAAAAAAAGAATCAAATTTGTGTTGTAACCATTCAATCCAAATATATATAATGAAAACTTAATAGATGCATCCTGTTTAAGATTCAGTTAGAGTTTCTTCCGTGTGATGGCACTGTATCAAACATGACAGCTGCTCTTCAGTGCCTGATGTCCAGCCCACCTGAGGTAATGCTGCTACATCTAGTGAGTTTGTATGTTGTTTTGGTGACAATCAAAACTGGCAGACAGTTAAGATCTCCACTATAATGTTAATTATTAAGCCATTTCCCAAGATGTCATAGCTAAGATGGCATTTGCAAAATGGCTGTCAACATTTTGACTGAAAAATACTAGTTTAGCTTTATTAATCACTCTCTCCAGTTGTCAGAAAACTGCAAAAGGTTTATAGCATACCTGCAAACTTGTGGATGCTGCCTGATGAGCCCTCTTTTTGACACTGAAAGTTGCAAAGAAAAGAAGAAAACTGAGCAGCACCTGCTGACATGCATGAGTATTGTGGCTCAGGGTACAATGATAAATCAGGTTAAATAGGAAAGCTGGTTTATGATGTTCTCATCCTCCAGTAAACTCTTCCCGCCTTCTGCCACGGTTTGTTGCCATCTTAGTTCTGCAGATAAAACTCTTTATTGGGTCGTAATACAGACTGGATCTCTAAAAGCAATGTGCATCACAGGGAGGATGAGAGCAGCATATGACCAGAGGGGTGAGGAGCTACAGAAGGAAAGACTCAGGGCAAGCATCAGTCATCCTGAATTTGCTAAAAACCAGCTAAAAGTCATCAGCATTTGATGATCCTCACAAGCAAGAGCAGTGATTTTAAAATTAGACATAACCTGCAAAAGCTTTCAGAGGCAACCTTAAAAATGATGAGATAGTTCTCACATGGGATGTAGTCCCTGCTGAAACCGATTAGATAACATCTTTTGTACGCCACATTACGTGGGTTTTCAGGGGAAACAAATGTAACATGGCCTTATATATCAGTTTTAAGCAGCCACGTGCGAAAACCTGCCAGCAAAACTGTCAGTCAGTAGTGTTTCAAAAATCATGTCACCGGCTGAACTTATCGGCCAGAGTTTTCAGATCCTCGTGTTCAGCAGAAAGGAGGGACCCCATTTTACACCATTAGCCTTTCAAATGCAGCACAGTGTAAGGAACTGAACACAAAATAGCATGTCCAGCATACAGCAATTTGGAAATGCATCAAGGAAAAAGACCTTCCAAAAGCAAGCTTTATTTCAAAAGATTGTGACCCCTAACAATATAAAACTATAAAGAGAAGACAATTTCTTGTGGAACCCTTGCTCTTGGAGTTTTGTTAGAAACCACAGTTCCCATATCAAAATGAAAACAGAAAATTAAGTTTAAAATGATTGGATGTTTCTCCTGACTATTGTATTGCTGACAATGGATGTGTTTTCTAGTCTCTGGCAAAAAATTAGAAAAAGTCCCGTTTTATAGGAGTAGATGTGGAGGCATCACCAATGATCCATGAGATGAGTCCAATATGAAAGCGAATATCGAGCCACAGAATATTTTGCGCTCTTTACTTTTTAGGAAGATGCAAAACAAAGCAAGCAGCTAACAGGCCCTGACCTTCAGCTGAGCCATCTGACAAGAATGCAGTAGTGAGGACAGGAGAAGTAGGATAATTAATTGCCAGACTGGAAGCAGACTGTGGCTGAAAAAAAGAGGGAAGGAGAAAGTTTGTGTTAAGGAACTGTCGGGGTGGATGTGGTATGATTGATCAAGTCAACGTCATAATGTCTCAGAGGCTCAGTAAGGGACGCGGAAAGACAAGGTAGTAAATTTATTTTTAACTGTATATGCTTTTTTTCTTTTTCCCCTCCTAGGACAGAGAAAAGGTGGGGATGTGAGTGGAAGAAAGGACGTCTTTGGACAAATCCTGTACGCTTCTGCTTGTGTCTGATTCTTTTCCTGTCGCTCTTTTTGGGGTGAAAAAAAATTAAAACATACATCCTAATATGTCCTTTTTTAAAAATAGGTGAAGATACAAGACTTATTTGAAGCAGTTGCCATGGAGAAGCTGTTCAACCGAAGAATAATTACTAGGGCAAAATCACATACAATATGGGGATTGATCCTTCAGCTTTTACCCATGCAAAACTCCCACTGAAGTCAACTTGTTATCACACATTTTTAGAAAGCCAGGAAAAGAAAAAGAACTCATACTTCACTCCTACTAAAAGAAAAAAAAAATTGTTTGCGTAACACAGCAGAGAGGATAGGCTGCTTCTGCAAAATTCTTTTTTCTAAAGAAGATTCCACAAGCCACCTTGTAGCATAGGTGGGATATTTTCACTCTTCGGATCAAAGAAGCTAATTAATGAGCAGTAATTTTTAAGTGCATAGTAGGCTCTTTCACATACTATCAGAAATATTGCAGAATGTGTACTTAAAACAAAATGAGGTCTCTCTTTTTTATTTAATCAAAAAATAATAATTGCAAATTCAAAGAGAAGCATTTTTAGGCAGGTTCCAGCTGGCTATTGATGCTGACTTGCAGAAAGAAACAACATTTCTTTGTCCTGAACACACAAAACTCTAAAATTAGAGTTTTGTCTCTTCAAATCAGAGTGGTTACACAAAGACTCCTAATGCTTTTAACTGCACCTTGCACAGAAATGCCAGCAAATTAATTCCCCCCCTCACCTGCATTGCCTCCCCTACTCTTAACTTACCCAGCCTCAAAGCAAAGCTCTGAGTCTGGGAGTATTCTCTCTGGCAGTGAGAAGGAAATACTCACTGAGCATGCTGCTTTTACATTTCTCAAGACTCCTATGCTTTTTTGATATTACACTATAATATCATCTCACTGAAAGCACATGTCGGTCCATCGCTTTTCAGAATCTGTGGTACCAAATGGGAAATGTCCCTGCTAGATAGCTCCTTTTTAATATTCTGCAAAGCAGCGGGATAACAGCTACCACACAGCGGACTGAAGCACAGCCCATGGACAAAATAATCCCAGTGGGCTGTGCCACACAGCCTTCCCAATTTTACCAGGCGCTGGGACACACATCCACATGGCTGTGGGTATGGCAGATGATGGGATGCCCCTTTGCAGATGGCTTGCTAGGGCCTGGCACTCCCTGAGCTCTGGTGCTCTCATAAGGGTGAACGTACCTGCCAAAGTTTGCTCCCTTTTACCCAAACCATGTCACAGCGGAAGCACGATAAACAAGAAGAAAATAACCCTCTTCCTGGAAACCATGGGGTATTTATGCTGGTACAATTAGAGCTGTATAATTACACTGGTGTAATTACACCAATAAATTTCCCCATGTGGAAAAACCTTTAAGCCCCTTGACTCTAGCTGCTGCCAAATACCCACAAACTGTCAACGGCCTGCTCCCAAAGCAGCAATTACCAATTAGGAAATGTCTCTGGAAAATAAGGACAATACTTAGAGAGATGATGATCTTAAAACCATTCAGTTGGATCTTTCTGCTGTGTTTTCTTCTAATACACAGTCTACACAAGGGCTGGATTGTGGTATACACAACCCTATGATCATAACACACCCGATGGGCCTATTTCTCTTCTCCAATATCCATTTCAGAGGAACAATAAAACCATTACAAATTGGGATTGGGTTTAAATGACCCGTGGTCCTCATCCTGCAATCTAATCCTAAAAGGAGTGTGTGGTATATAGGTTCCCAGCAGCTGTATGAAATCCAGCATTACCCACTGTCGGGCTGTTAGGAAGCCAGGCCTGACCCAGCAGCCACATCACCCAGGACTCTCAGCAGCTTTCCTGTGTGCTGTATGGCAGATGCTTTCTCGCAGTCTTCAGCAATTTAATGTTACGGGTATTATGTTGAGGGAAACCTTAAATAAACAAACAAAACCCACAACCCAGTAATAAGAACAAGATGATTTTTTCTTGAATTACCCCAATTAAAGCACCAGTTATTACCTTGTACAGCAGTGAAGAGTGAGCACAATTAGAAAATTTAATTAATTAAGCTGAAGGCAATCATACTTATTTTAAAACCCTCAGTGCAGTTAGATTAGTAGACCAGCTCAGTGAAGCGGTAAATACTTAATGCTGAAGGAGGCATCAAGCCCATTCATCGGACTCTGCAAGTGGACGGCTGGCTGGGGTAATTCATCCCTCTGCAAACGAGCAAATGGCCTATAGGTGTCTTCTGTATTCTTCTCACAACCAGAGTTATAGACAGAACAACAGTTGCCCTCTACATCAGAGTGAGCGATGTGAGAAATAACCATCATTGGCTTGAGCTAGACAAGGCAAAGCTGAGGGTGGGGGTACAAATGTGTATTTTATCATTACAAATGAAGACATTGCATTCCATCGACAGCAATAAAAATCAGGTAAATCAGACTGATTTACACAATCGTAGCGTGTTAAAGGCCTGGCTGCTGTCAGAGATGAGCCCTCAGCAGTACCCAGAAACTCAGTAAGACACTATTAGAGCTGCAGTGGGCCGCTAAGGTTAGAGAAAATCAGCAGCAGTATCTAAACTGAAAACTAATAGATAATACGAGATAAAAGGGGAATCAAACCATAGTGAGGGGGAACTAACAACATTATTCACTACTATTATAAAATGTTGTAATGTTTGCACAGACACTGAGGAAGCCATCCAGCTCAAGTGCACAAACAGAGATGGAAAAGGTGGGGCAGGAGAGGTGCTGAGGAGGGTGACTCAGAGATGGCTGCTCTGCTGATTCCACACTCTTGCTAAAAGAAGGAAATTGTGAGAAAACCAACCAGAAAACCCATCACGATATTTACAAATTCCGTCCACTAAGAGGGGGAAGGTCCAGATGGTACAAACTCCATTTAGAAATAGAAGAGAAAAAGCATGGCATGACCAAGGCAGATGGTTGAGTTGGAAGGGAAGTGCCTCCTTCAACTGAAAACAAACCGGTGGAGGAGGCAGCAGATAATGGACGGGCTGTGAACCAAAGCATGGTCCTTGCAGCCTGCCCACATGCTCCCACATCTGGTTACCCAAGGTCCACCAGGGATCAGCCAGCAAAACACCTTGGGTGGCTTCTTCAACCTTAAAAAAAGCGCGTATTTTCTGTGCTGCTTCCACCATGGTAGACTGTAAGAGCAGTTATGATGTAAACTGAAATAAGCTGCTATGAACAGAAATAGCTGCACATCCATTTCATCTAGTTTAGGTAAAGTAGTGTAAACCTGTTTGTCAGCCACCGCCCTGAGAAGAAACTAGAGTGCCAGGAAAACAGAGGAGAGGAGGAGGGTAAGGAAAGGGGGATGGTTATCACTGGGAGAGCAACTACTGGGGAAGAGGGAGAGCCAAAGTAGGTGAAACATGAGGGTTCGCATTGAAGAGGACAGTAAAGGACAGGAACATGGGAAAAAAAAGGGATGAGGTGATCAGAAAAAGAGAAACAGCAAGGAGAGGTCTTGAAGAGAAAAACTTTTTGAAGAGTATGAGAAATAAAAAAAGGCAAAGGATAGACAAGAAGAAAAGCAAGGAGGGAAGGACCGGGCCTGGAGCAGCACTTGGTGTCCTGCTGGGGAGTGGCTTTGAAGGTATCACCAGAGACGAGAAGGCAATTTGATCTGCATGGCAGTTTTGCATGGCAAGTGTGCAGCAGAAGCAGGGATGGGCTCAAAAGGTGCAGTGAGCATGTGATGCTCTTGGAGTTTTATAGAGATTTGAGGTAAAAAAGCCCAATGCAGGAAACAGGGAGCAGCAGCCTACTATGACTTATTTTTTTTGAACTGGCAATAAAAAATACTCTTGTTGGCATAACTGAGAGTGCCAGAGACATGGCATTACAATGCTGGCAAAGTGGCATTTAGGAAAGCACTTTTCTATCTATGACATAGTTTTCCAACAAATAAACACAATTAAAATAAAATGCACATATGCATTTAGTGTTGTAGAAATAAGATTGAGAAATAAGCGTGGAAATGAACTGATAAGTTACACACAATAAAAGATTTCCTGATTTGCATTCTATCGTATGATTTTCTGCTGACAAGTCTATGAAACCAATAGACAAACTCGAAATACTGTTGATGAATTCCCAGAAACCCAAATAACACATTTCTCAGAGCTGATATCTAGCTAATAGAGACAAGAAAAAAGCAATTAAAAAACCAAAAGAAAACTCTTTCCGCAAATGACTCACTTCTCACTTAAAAGGAGTACCTTTCCTGAGCCCCCACCGCCCTTTAATAGCTCCTTCATGCTGACATCACTTCAGGTCAAAGGATGACAGACCCTTGTTCTTTTCAAGATCAGTTCTTGCCTGTTATCCCATGCAGAGACCTTTGTGTCTCCTTTTGCTGTACAAAGCTGACTCCTCCTCCTCCAGCCTGAGCTTTTGACTTCTCCCCCCCCTCCCCAGAGACTATTTTTGACAACTTTTATCAAGCATTTCTTCTGTCAAAGAGCACTTGTTGATGGTCCTGCATGTTGGCTATTCCATTAGAGCGCAGAGCCATCTCAGGTTAATTTGCAGGTGGCCACTTGTTTTTTGGGAAAGCCAAGGTACCCAAAGCCTGGCAGTGGGCTAGCTTCCCACTTCAGCATTATCTGTGCTGAAAAAGTTACTGCTGTACTTGCTGTGTCTAATGCACGCAGCAGCATTTGGTTTTGTGCTTATGCCTCCCCAAGGAAATTTAATGTTCAGAGATAATTAACCTGTGGAACCTTTGACACTATTTGCAGCAGAAATATGTTTCAGATGTCCACATAGGCCCTACAAGCACAGTGGTTGAGAGATGGCCCATTCTTGTAGCTGATGGACGTATGAAAATAACTTTCCATGGCTGTTTCGACACAACAGTCATTTTCACTTGCAGTGAAGAGCTGAGTCATACACACTAGCGTTTAAGGTCTTTGTTTCAGATCCTACTTGGAAACAGGGGTCAAAGTCCCACTGTTACTGGATGAGGGATCATTACGTTGCTCCTGAGCACAGTGGTCTTTTGCTTTGGAAATCTGGAAATGGAGGGAGCTGGGTATCAAGAATGCTGTATGAATGCCTGTTCCTGGAAGGATAAGAAAAAAAATCATGGGAATAGACACTGAAGTATTCCCATTTAGATGAGACATTTCCATCATTGCTAGAGAAGTCTAACATTCCGATTATAGGGCAGAGAGAGGAAAAGGTTGTAAAACGCTGATTTTACTGTTCTGCCGTATAACACAATAGGAAAAATAACAAATCAGATGCCAGTCTTTGCTCTTTCTCTTTTTATTTCAGGACAATAAATTACTAAGAAATAGTACAAGCAAACAATTTAGTGCTTAATAAGTACTTAAGCGAATTAGGAACCTAATGACTACAACTGAACTGCTGAACAGCCCCTAAAAATCAATGAAAGCATGGGAACAAACTGAAAGAGAAACTGAATGATGAGCTTCAAAACTCTTCTCCCCTCTTTCCTTGTAAATTGGGTTTAAAAGCTTGCCTTGGTAATTACTTGCATACCCATGCTTTTGAAAAATCATACTGGACCACACCCTTTCCAAGAATGGAATTTTGGGTGTTAAGTTCTTTTAACAGCCCATACAGAAAATTGTGTAACTGTTTCTGGGGGTTCTGTTGTTGTTTTGGGGTAGGGTTTTTTTTGGCTTTTAAACACTGAATAACTGTCCCTCACTTATCTTTCCATTTAGGTACCAGAATAGCATAGAGGGGGCTACAAGCAAGGACATGTAACACTGCAGTCATAGAGGTCTGTTCCAACCTATGATTCTAAGATCGTTATGTCCAACCATCCACCCAACACCACCATGCCTACTAAACCATATCCTGAAGTGCCACATCTACACATTTTTTGAACCCCTCCAGGGATGAGGACTCCGCCACTTCCTTGGGCACCCTATTCCGATGCCTGACCACTCTTTCAGTAAAGAAATTTTTCCTAATATTCCATCTAAACCTCCCCTGACGCAAATTGAGGCTATTGCCTCTCATGCTATCTCTAGTTACTTGGGAGAAGAGACCAACACCTTCCTCACTACAACCTCCTTTCAGGTAGTTGTAGAGAGCAATAAGTTTCCCCCTCAGCCTCTTCTCTGGACTAAAGAGCCCCAGCTCCCTCAGCTGCTCCTCGTAAGACTTGTTCTCTAGACCCCTCACCAGCCTCGTTGCCCTTCTCTGAGCATGCTCCAGCAACTCGGTGTCCTTCTTGGAGTGAGGGGCCCAAAGCTGAACACAGCACTCAAGCTGCGGCCTCACCAGTGCCGAGTACAGGGGCACGATCACCTCCCTGCTCCTGTGGCCACACCATTCTTGGTACAAGCCAGGATGCCATTGGCCTTCTTGGCCACCTGGGCACACTGCTGGCTCATGTTCAGCTGGCTGTCAGCCAGCACCCCAAGATCCTTTTTCACCGGGCAGCTTTCCAGCCGTTTTTCCCCAGGCCTGTAGCGTCACGTGGGGTTGTTGTGACCGAAGTGCAGGACTGGACACTTGGCCTTGTTGAAACTCATACAGTTGGTCTCAGCCCATGTGACAGTCTCTGTATTTTTCAGATTGCATTAGGATCTGCCAATCGCAGCAGACAGTACTATTTATCAAAGGGTTTCTCAAACAGTTAAACATTAATATTGCAAATATATATTTCACTAAGACAATTACAATTATCCACTTTTCTGAAACTCCCTCCCCCCCACCCTCCCCCAGTATTTAATTAATTTATGCAAGGAGTCATGAAGATAGATACTTAATCCTGAACAGTCTTTCAAAACACAGTATTATTGCCCACAGCACTGCAAACAGAATTAGGCATATATTTAAAGTCAGTTTAATACATGGGCTCCACGTCAATCTAGTGCTGCAAAAATGCATAAATACAACTATCACTGGTAACAAGATTTTTATATCCTGGAACTCACATGTGTGTGATTTTATTTCAGTAATATTTAGTCCTCAAACTAAGATTTTATTGAATCATGTTTCACTGGATGTTAAGGGGAATTCTTGAGTTTTCACTAGATACAGCTAGGTCCAGCTTCAGCTACTGGATCCGTGAATAAAATGCCCAAGGCGGAGCTACAGGCTGTACATGCAAACCCATCCTGTTAATGTGACATGATTGGACTAATGGAAGATACAAAACCACATGGCATTCTCCTAGTCCAGAAAAATAAAAACAGATTAATTAATAAGTAATGATTACATGAAATGCAAATGAAACCGGAGAAACGCTTCCCAGAGCACTGTTACCCTGCAGGTCTCTGATTTCTGTCCTGGGGAATTTTGAGGAGTGGGGACAGAGTGACAATCATCTCCTGTACCCCAAATCCCTACGGAGACAAGATTTGCAGTGCCAGGCACAGGAATGCAGCATGCTGCACGTTGGGAAGATTTTAAATGGCTCTAAGACCAAATGTATGAGAAAACCCATGGACTGATGCAATGAGAGGACTGTAAAAGAGTGGTCTCAGAGGTGGATTCTGGTCATCACCTCATATAGTAGTGCTTTTGAATTAGTTTGGGACTTATTCAAGGCAGAGATGTGATAATCCTAATTTTTATCAGGAAGAAGAGGAGGATGGTAAGAAAATTCCATAACTTCCCAAAAGGACCAGACAGGATTCAATGTCATGAGGTTCTAGCACTCACTTCTCTGAGTTTTGATGACAAAAGGCATGCAGTTGCTTGGCTTTTGTGCGCCTACACATACCTCCCGAAATTAAGGAGAAAGCAGTGTAAAACTTTCAGCCCAAGACAGTAGATTTCTTGGCATCTTAATGAGAAAATACTTACTGAATATTCAAAAGAAAAAGAAAAGATGAAACAAACTTTCTGAGATTCAAAGGCCATCATACAGTAGCAAAGTATCCAGGAAGGCTGAAGTTTTATGCTCCAAAGACCCAAGCAGTAAGTGCTGCTTAAATTAAATAGACAACTAGACTCTCACACAGCTATTAAAAGCTGCTTATTAAATTAAATAAACAAAAGCTGATTAATAAGACACTTGGTGTCAAATGGTTAGCCTCCTGCTTGCTCTGCAATGTTCATTCTACAATAATAAATGAAAAATCATCATGCCTAAGCATGTCTAAATCTGGGCTATAAGGATTCTTAATATATTCCTGCAGTGAGGCAGACTGAACAAAGAATTACTGACATGAAAGAATGATACAGCACATAGTAATGGAAAATTTGAAGCGCTGTCGCAATTAACATGAGCTCTATTCAACTCTCAGTGAGGAAATAATGAAATTTGTTAGAAGTTTTCCTTTGTGGTCAAGATGAAATAGGATTCAAGGGTCCTACTGTGTAGAGAAGAGCTTCCTGGCGGTTATAAGACTGAAGAAACCCTAGACTACAAGTGTCTGCACACACAAAGGTTGCTCCCTGCTCCCCACAATGGTGCAGATGAGGACTCTAGTCCAAGCCTGGTCCTACCTAGCCAGGTCTGCATGTGGTGCAAGGGTCTTGGACAGAAAGGTCTGGTCAGAGAAATCCCAGCCAGGACAGAAACTACAACAAACCCTTTAGCTGTTATTGTAAGTAAATCAGGTTAGTCTTGTTTTTCCTACACCAATATTCCCAGAAATTTTTGAAGTCCTGGGATAGTGTGAATCCAAGTCAGCCACCTACATTAGGGTGTGAAGCCATGGCACCCAGTGCCCACCAGACTAATTAGGCTAGAAGTGAAATATCTCTATCAGCATGGTACTATAACTAGTGTCTCCAGATAACCAGCATAGAGTGCTTCTCTGACACTGTTGTGATGCTTTGGAGAGCCCACCCAGTAGGCACTAGCATGCACAGCACCGCTCACTCCAGACACAGCCGAGCTTCACTGCTCCTGCAGCACATGCCAG
>Ga0065711_1005197_pt1 | contig 35026 bp, 13 predicted proteins | sample Hoacrofraction12_FD_59098 | JGI IMG/M metagenome (GOLD analysis project Ga0065711, IMG submission 59098) | Hoatzin crop microbial communities from Cojedes, Venezuela - Epithelial fraction 12 v2 (version 2) | ecosystem: Host-associated > Birds > Digestive system > Esophagus > Crop | place... | reverse complement strand
CCTTAAAAAAAAAAAAAAAAAAAAAATCAGGAAACTGAGTAACCTGGTCTGGTTGAAGATGTCCCTGGTCACTGCAGGGAGGTTGGGATAGATGACCTCTAAAGTTCCCTTCCAACCCAAAGCGTTCTATGATTCTAACAATTTTCTCAGCTATAGCTTTTAAAAGAAGGGAGATGGGATGAGACCAAAAAATCTGAACCAGGGTAGTCCTTTAAAAGAAGGTGGGCCATTTCTAGCAGCCCCCGTAGCGCACACACACACACACAGAGCGCTGGCTGTGGCTTCCCGCAGATGAACACCGCTCCCGGCCGTGCAGAATACGACACACTGCTTACACCAGCCAGCCGGTATTCACAGCGGCCCCTCTGCAGTGGGCAAGGCAAGAGAGCAGTGTTTGTTTGCTTACAGAGCAGCGGCTCACGCACGCAGACCCCAGGCACGGAGGCCGCCACGCAGGGAAGCCCCCTGCCCACCTCCTGCTGAGCGCGAGCGGTCTGCATCAGCGACAGACTATGGGTCACGCAGCAAGCTCCAATGTCTGAGCCCTGCAGCTCCCGCCAGAACACACAGCAGGGTCAACAGCAGCCTGAGCGCCTTCCACAGAGTTCAAACAAAAAGCTTTCAGACAGGTCGAAAGCAGAAGTCAAACTTCTAGGAAGTCGTTTGACTGGGCAGGTATCCGATGCTGCAGTTTAACAGGCTGCTTGGGGTGGTTTTGTACCCAAACCTGTTAGGCATCACCACAGACATTCTTCAGCCTGAAGATAAAATTTCTGCTGAACAAACACTGACCTTTAAATTGCTGTTGACAAACCATTTTACGAAGCCAGACGGCCTCACAATTATGTTGGTCCAGTACTTGAGGCAGGAGACAAGGATTATGCTTCAACAGCAACTCCAGTTACAGTAACACAACCCCCACTTCTGGGCTGAAGGCCTTGTTTGCTAATGTCACACGTTTTACCGAGGCCGCTCAGGCTTTCAAACACCACCAGGAGAAGTGAGAGAAGATTCCTATCAACCCATTATTGTTTTCCAGTTAAAATCCAATCACGAAAACACTGATGAACTGTAATTCTTGCATTCTAAGAAAACGGCGGCTGCTGCTGCAACTCATCAGGAACGATGACCTATTCAGCCACCAGAGGAGAAGACTCCTCACGCGCAGCAGCGGCAGCCCGGTAGCACCTCGCATGGCATTCACACGGTGCCAGCGATACACTAAACCAGTTTCAGCTACCTGCTGATAGAAAACACAAACCAGACTTCTGGCGACTGGGAAGTCAGCCCCTCCTTCTGCACACAGGCGGTTGTGTGCGTTACACAGGATCCAGCACTGCCTCAGACAATTCCACGCTGTACGAACTCACCATCACAGCCCCCAGCAGAAGTGCAGCCGCGCTACGGGGGAAGGCCAGCCCTAACCTTGTGTGCCCACAGCCCGCAGCGCACTCCAGCTCGGAGCCGCTGCAGGGTGTGAGCTATGTGGAGAAATAACACATTGCTGCACAGTCGGGGAAATGTCACATCAAATTTTTTTCTCAGATCTGAAGTAGGTATTTTGTTAAAGTGCAAACCACTCAGAAATTACATCTAAACACCCCAAATCGCATTCAGAAATAGTCTTCTGAAAAACACCAAGGGTTTGGTTTTTTTCTTTACTTTCACATTTGAGAATTGCCGCCAAGGAAGCGATCCCAATTCGTTTCAGGTTACTGAATGAAGCGAGCCAACGTTTTCCACCACAGCGGGTCAGAGGCGACCCTCCTCGGGAGTGGGGGCTGGGACTCGCTGGGCAGGCGGCCTCCCCCTGCCCGTGGCACAGCGCAGGCAGGCACCCGCGCTCCCTTTACAAATACTGAGAGAGGGGACAGTCTGCTGGGCGCGAGGACTAGCGGTTTGCTAACGCAGAGACTATCGTAACTACCCTTCCCACCTTTATTAGGCCCCAATTCAGAATAATATTTACATGCATTTTTACCTTTAAGCATATACTTGAGTCCTAAATTCATGTTTAAGTGTTGCCCTAAGTAGCCTCTTACTGGTTTTTCCCATCCATAGGAATAAACATCTCCCTCATATCCACAGCAAATACACAGCCAGGGACACCTCCCCCCCAGACCAGGACCAGCTTGTCAGGTTCACCACAAAGCAAACTCTGAATGCTGAAAGAAAGTAGGAGCTTTCTTCTAGCAGAGTAAACCTCTGGGTTAAGGACAACATTAGAAATTAAGATTTTTGGGTCTTGAACGGAGAGACTTTTTATTTTTCAACGAATTAAGTAAAAAACCAGCGGCAGCCACCAGAAACAGTCTTGGCTCTAACTGAAGTGAAATTTGAATGTAAACGGTCCTCCTCCAGAACCAAAGGGGTTGAATCCTTGCCACGTGTTCCAGTTCCTGTGGAAAGGGTTGCCCCCGCCCTGCTGACTCTCTGCGTCCAGTGGGTCCTCTCCCGCATCGAACTTCCGCCTCATCTCTGAAGGAGACAAAACCAAGGTGGAATCACGGCACAGTCGTTAGGGCAGGAACACCAAGCATCTCTGAAGACCAACCACCAGTGCAGACCCCCCCCCAAGGCCCCAGAGCTGCCATTATCCCTTGTATTGGCAGCAACTGTAGAAAATAATTACTCTTGAGTTTTTCAAAGCTGTCCAGGAGACGGGCAGCAAATGGACGAACTATGCAAAAACACTGTACGAAAAACTTCAAGCAAGTCGCTTAGTTTTAAAACAAGGCAAGGCAGAACCTGGCTTTCCAATAGGACAGGTATGAATTTCACCAGGGATGGGACAGCTGCACTTGGACCAACAGCATCCCACAAATAACTGGGACATGTTGTCCCTGGTGAGTTTATTAGACCTGTTCTCCCACAGCTGCACTCACTCGGGATGGTCCGAGGACAGACTGTGCTGCATCCCGCCAATTCTTTGCAATCGATAAACTCCAATATGGATCATTCACCAACTGCACAAAGTCAGCATGGAGAGCCCCAAACGTTTTCAACCGTCTCCACCCGCCACTGAGGCGGAGGCTGTCCAGGGGACAGCAGTCTGGAGGCAGAAAGCCAGTTCTTCAGGTAGCTCAGTCCAGCGGGGACAAAGCTGGAAGCCTTCCCCGAGACCCGCAGACAAGCCGCAGGCCGCACCACCACCGTGGTACTCACACCCCCACGTAACTGTCAGGCAGCCTGCAAAGCGCCACAGGATTTCTGACCGCCCGGCACTTTTTCGGGACACCCATTTTATCAAGGCAGGGAAGGGAAGCAAGGGAGCGAGCTGGGGGGAATCCCAAGACTGGCTCAGGGAGGAATGTGGAAGATGGCCTCAAAGTACACCGGAGCCCTGTGCTAAGAAGCTTGCAAATCAAAGCTCAGATTCAGAGGTCCACAGGCTTTATAGTTTTTCTTTACATAACCAACGTGGTCACCATACCCAGAAAATGACCTGGGAAAAATATCTGGATGAAAGGAGGGAACATCATCGCAGTAAGAAGAGACAGAGATGGCATTACAAAAGCCAAATACAACCAGTGTTACTTTTGTTGCCCACTTGGTTTGACAGAAATGGTTAAATGTGACCTAAGAAACAGGGTCAAGGAGAAAGCAGATGAACATGTCCTGGAGATGCTAAGACGGCAAACAGCATCTCAAACACTTCCAGTATTTAAGTCTCCTAATTTGTGTTCATAATTACAAACAAGATCACATTAACACAGAAGAAGGTTTTCTGACCAGAAGTGCTTGTAATGCAGTTCAGCACTCTCAGATCCCCCTTCCCCCAAGGAAGTCTGAGACCATCTGCTGCATTATCACTTAGATGGTCCTGAACAGCTGAAGATAAAAATGTGAGCCTCCAATATCTACATCTGTTAAGTGCCTCTCTCTTTCCAGTGAGCATACAGGAACAGTTTAGAGACAGGAACTTAACACATGGCTCTGGCTGACGGACTGTTTTTGTTTGGGGTTTTTTTGGGGGTGGAGGGAGTGGTTGTTTGGGTTTGGTTGCTTGGGGTTTTTTTTAAAGGAGGCGAGATGACCACACCACCCTGTTTTTTACTGCATTCTTGGGACTAAACGGTCCAGCTCTTTCTGTTCATCTCTTGGCGAGACAGCCATCAGATCCCCTCGTCACCACACCCCAGGGTCTTCTCCCAGGAGAGTGACCACATTCTTCACCTTTTTCTCCCCTCCCCCTCCAGGGCTGACCAGCAGACAGCCAGACCCGACATGGCTTCTTGGTCCTAGGGCCGGGGCTGGCCCCAGGAGCCTGACCACAGAGCAGCAGTGAGGGCATCCTCTCCCTCAGGCTGACAGCAACCCAGAACTCGGTCCCCTGCCCTCGAGGAAATGCTGTTTGCAGAGCATCTGCACAAGGCATCTAGCCTTTCATACACAAAACAAGGCCAATTTTGAGGGCTTCTTGGAGTACTTCAGGTGCTGTTATAATCTAAATGTTGTTTGCGATAGAACTTTAGGCAGGAGGAGACACCCACATCCTTAAAGTAACCATCTCGAGAGTCCTGGAAATCTCTGCAAGATGGTACCCTAAAAAGACACCTTTGAAATAACAGTTTCTATCTGACTTCGAACAAAAATCACTGAACGCAATAAATAACTCCAGGTTTACAGCTGACTTCATGCAACAGACTGCATGCAAGTATTAGCGCACTGCTTTCTCAAGATGGGTAAGGGGAGAAAGGGAAAAAGGGAAGCTGTAGTGCTTGTTACAACTTACACTTGCTGCATTTTTACATTACTGTAAAAAAGTAATTAAAAAAATGAAGTCACTGCAAAAAAAACCAATCATTACCTGGGTCAGTGAGGACTTCTTTAGCAGCTGCTATATCAATGAATTTTTTCTCTGCTTTCTTCTTTTCTTCCTCACTCTGGAAGTTATCAGGGTGCCACTGGGATGCCAGCTTTCTGTAAGCTTTTATGATTTCTTGCTTTCGAGCATTTCTGGATGGATAAAATTACAGATAACTTAATTTTCTAATTGTTCATATGCCACACTAGTGAATCTCCAGGTTTATTTTCAACATTGTAATTAAGTAATTAAAGGCATCAGGAAAATTATGAGTTAACCTTCTGTAGATGGCACTGAAGATTCTTAACACAAAAAACAGAGGAAGCAGGTTGCAACTTTAAACCAAGATTACTCAACTCTTTCCTTCACCAGTCGTTTACTTCCTTTGCAAAGCTGCTACTGGCAGCTACTATGCAGAATGCAGTTCCCAGGCTGAAGAATTTGTACAATCAGGTGAGTAACAAAACACACACAGAGCAGAGATGAAATTAGTTAACAACTGGAAGGACGACCAACACTAGTTCAGAACTGGGCATTTGTTTGGTCTTCATTAGAAAGATTAGTCATTAGTTTCTCAACGTTAATGGCAGAAGTGTTGTGAGATACCTTTCAATTAGTCCTTTCAAACTTCTCCAATCTATCACACTACCTGCTACAATTTTCTTTTCAGTTGCTTTCAGTAATTCCTTCCAGCCTTCATTTCTTCCGCAATTCATTCACCTGACTTGATCATCTATACTAAGAATTTCTTGCCAAGGGATTTATTTCCTTCCTTACCATTGTTATTTTTTCACTCCTTCTGAAGGAACTGTTAGCAAATACGACTTGAAACGCTGAACTACTACAGTAGGAAAGTGAAGGTAGCAAGATACAGGAACAAAACCCAACACTCAGCAAATTCAAGTGATCAGCCCTAGATTCACTGGTTTAATAACCAACTTTCACACCATCACCTCAGATACTAACATCTCACCTTTTTACTCCTAAGATTTTATAGTAATCCCTCTTCTGTGATTGCTTCAGCATCCTCTGGGCACGTTCCAGCCCCTCCCGAATCTGCTGGTCATTTTCACTATTGGCTTGAGCAGTCTCATAGTCTTTAATAGCTTTTATAAAAAAAGTGAATGGAAAAAGAGATTACACAACTCTTCACAAACTTCACTTTAAAGAGCTCAACCACTCACTAAAACCGAAGTTTTGCTATTACTAAAAGCAAACCTTTTATTTCAACTTGCCATTTTTTTTTCCTCCAAATTAGAAAACCTCGGTGTAGAAGAGATTCACTTTTACATACAAATTAGGTAATTTTCTTTCTTTAGGTTCACCACACTTTTTGGAAAGGAAGGAGAAGGGAGGTTACTAGCAGTAGGTCAGAACGCTCTCTACATGTTACAGCAGCCACACGGACAAACACGACGAGCATCCAGGGCTGGGACAGAGCAGCAGTCAAGCAGCAAGTTTCAGTGACCGGGAGCTGAAGAGCCCAGTGCATGTGTCAGTCCCCCGCTGCTGTTCAGCTGAAGGATGCATTACACGGAGTCTTTAAATTAATATTCCTCCTTCTCCCACAGTCTGCACTCAATCAGCACAACAGAAAGCCTCTTCCTCTTTAAGGACAATAAAGATGGATTTCAGATTACCAGCAGGTTCATACTGTCAGTGCAAGACAAATATTTGCTTTTGACGCCTCTGCATAATATGCAGACAGTTATATTTTAGGGTTTTTTCTCCCAAAGGCATGCTCTTGCCTTTATTTCAAGTTGCATTTCTTAGAAATGAAAGCAAGAGAGGTGTGTAATGTATTAATGTATTTTTTTAAAAAGGTGTAGACCTATAATTTCTTAAGTAAACTATATTATTATTGTAAGTGGTAACTGCTTAAGACACAAAGTTTAAATATTCTTTGATATCAATATTTACCAAGGGAAGCAACTGTTAAAGCCTTTAACGAGACTGCTCTTCTTTCACTGTTCTAATCCTCAAAGTCTCATTTGCAGATCCAAGTCTCCTAGGTTTCTCGAGTTAGACAAAGTACTTGCATCAGATTATTTCCAAGCAGATGCTATTTCTCAGCAGGTGTTACATTTGTTTTTCACTGTTTCTGAGCAAGACAGCAGGAAGTGCTAATGAATTTGTATTACCCAGACATCTGATACCACTGCAATCTTGTTTTTGTTATTGAAAACAAAATTCCAAAAAGTATTTCCAGTGCCCCAACAATTTCATATGCTATTACAAATGAAACAATTTCTATTCATTTTCACATTACTGGACGTTGTCATTTGCTGCCTGAACAAAGCATTTTCGCTTCTACTGATATTTTTAATAATTTGTCCAGTCATAAAATACCAAACAGCAGTCTGCCCAATACATGCTGTCGAAACTGATGAAAGCAATGAAAATGCAGGGGCTTCATTCCGCTGCTTTACCGCTCCAGTACCTGTAAGCGCCAGCGTGCTTCATCTGCTTCACGTAATAACGGGAGGTCCCGTCACAACGTCCTGCCAAACGCAGATCAGGCTGCGCAGCTGCACCGAGCACCACAACCTCTACAGCATGCGCCACCACTGGAAACCAGCCTGCTCAGGGGTCACGTATTTGCAACAGCAGCACTACATTTCTCTCTTTTTGACTCCCTCATTTAAAGGCTGCCAGTACCCAGCCTACAGGAACGTATCGTTTTTAGCGCTGCACACCAAAGGGAATGCACCCAGCACACCTGATGGCGAGAACACTTTACACTTTCTCTCAGTTGGAAGAGACTCCAATTTTGATGGCACTTTCTAGTGTAGGAATTTTCCTCTTTCAGAGAGCTAACTGCTCTCCCCACCTGAGGGGTGAGGGCCGGAAGCAGGGTGACAGCTTCCTGACCACCAGAAGTTTGCTATGAAACCAGGGAACTTACTACTAATTCACAGTATGTCAAGTGACATATTTAATCAGTTCTTCTCAGCCACCGTATTCCTCAAAGCACTAGTACCTCACAAACCAAGACAAGAATCACCGCTGTTTCTTACTGACCTGCTATTTCAGAGGGCATCCTTTCTTCCCTTCACCCTGCCCCACCATATGAAAGGAATAACCAGTTTCCAGTATCACTTGCCATTTAAATACTTGAGTCAAATCTAACTGTCCTCCTTTCAATACGAGCGCCTTCACAATCTCTCAAATAGTAATGGCACCGTATCTCTAAACGCCTTAGCTGGCTTTCCTATCTTGCCTGCATCTTGTAGAGTGATCAAGTAACCGCAGACCCCTTATGTCCATGCCAATTCTGTCAGAGGAATAACTGAACAGTTTTGCTGTTACTGAAATGGGGACTGTTTCCTCTACAAGTAGCTGGGGGGAGAAAAAGCACGCCCTGACCAATTTTGAAACAGCAAGGTGGGTTTTTTTTCTTCTTTGACAAAACTTGTGCTGTGTACTTCAGGCAGACAGACTCCTGTACTTAGCAGGCAAGCCAGAAAGGGAGTCATTACACATTCGTCTCTGTAGACGAGCCCTGGATCCCATGTGATTATCAAGTAATTAAAGCCATTCGATGCGAATCAGAACTCAGCTATACATGCTGAAGTGCGTCTTGAACATTTAACAACAATTGCCTCCAAAGTTCTGAATTACTTTGAAATTTCCTGCCTTTAAACACGAAAATCAGTGCCTCCAGCTTGACATTTTCTTGAGGGAAAAATGGGAATCAGTTTGCCCCTTTAAAAACGAGACCACAATTTTAATTGCTCTACTGTTCTCTACAACAGAGGGCAATCACCCACCATTTTACAGCAGTCAAAACTGAAGGGTAAGTGAAGACATCTTCAGGCAGACTAACATTAATGGACTATAACACTGCTTTATGGGGGCTCTGCTGGAAGGCAGACTGTAACTACACCCACCCCACTGCTGCCAAGGGCAGGAGGAAGGCAGGGCATATGCTGAAGAACAGGGAGTTGGACTAGTACGGCTCTACCCTAGCACAGCTGTCCACTCGGAACCAGACTAGGCCAAGCCCAGCAGGCTCCAGCCCAGGAATTCAGCCCTCCCAGATCCCATGTGTGTCCTCTCTGTGTCTCCTTACATCCCATCATAGGGAGGCATTTGCTCCAGCACACGACCAAGCTGACTCTGTGCATTTGTGCAAGACCTTGTTACAAAACCTTTTTTCCTCTAATTTGCAAGAGTTGCCAGATTCTCTCACCCTAAAGGAACCAGGAATAGATAAGGATTTAATAGAAGACAATGTTAGAAAGATCCTAATTGGGATTCCTCAATTTCAAGAAAAACAAACAGATCAATTCTGTCCACCATAAGCAGCAAAAGGTCCATCTAAGAAGACTCGCAGTAAGGCCAGTTCAGCCTGCCCCTCTCTGGACCCCCCTCCAAGCTGAAGGTTCATACACCTTGAGGGGGGGAAAATTACCTTCGTTTTTCCTTGGGTTCTCCTTTTGCTGATATTCCTTCCTCTCAAGTGAAAAACCTTTGCACAAGCTGTAGTTTATGTAGATTTGTATTCTGTACCTTTAACTATTTTTAGGGAGGTGGGATTGTTTTATTCAGTTGTAAATCTACTTTTCCCAGCACTGACTGAGCTTACTTCCACTGTACTGAAGTACAGAAAGAGATGGGGAAATGCCCAAAGGGGGGCTCATCGCTGTGAAATCGTCCTGAGCCTTCCTTTCACCTTGACCCTGCAGTTCTAAACAATCAAAAGAGGGAAAAACATCACCCGAAGGAAAACGGAAAGACAATTTTTCCTCACACTTTGGTGGGGTGTTTTTTTTAAAGCTATCCCTTTCTGCAAAGGTCATCAGTTCTCTGAAATGTTGTTGTCTTCCATCTGTTTTCTTATAAGGAGGAAGAAGGCTTGCCAGTCTCGGCAAAGAGGGACTAGGACTGGGTCACTTCAGAGGTACAAAGTCTACAGGGACGATGAAGGGGACTGCCTGAAACCACACCAGTCCTCTTTATACCCTGTTGTCATTTGAGCCAAGGAGGTCTAAGAAAAGAACAAAATAGGTATCTCATTTTTCAAGTGAGCTTCAAGAGGTAATACCACCTCTCAGTGATTAATTTCTCAAAAAGACAAATAAAATCTGAACGTTCTATTAATGAGAACAGCTGCCTTCATGAATGTTTAAATTGAAAAGATATTTTTGTTCAGTTGTAAAGCGAAAGATCCAGTACCCAAATACAGAAAAAGAAAATTGTTCTACGAGTACTAAAATTAATGGAACTAGTTTCCTGCAGATTTAAAGCCTGCAAGTCCTTCCCCTCAGCACATTGACCGAAACAGCCCAATGCTCCAAAAACTGCTGCATGACTGAGCATGGAGGTGGAACAGATAAGATTGTCTGAACTTCCTTCTTAAGCCTAGTTTATTGCAGAAATGAGCTTCACTAAATTAAATCTTGAAGATTTTTTTTTATAGCACATTAGCACTTGGTACTCTTCAAGAAGCTAGGTTACAACATAATGGTGTAACCCGAGACACCCATTACTCAGTCCCCACTTTCCAAGGCTGTAGATGGGACCATGTAACAGCACGCATTCTATGGAAACCTCGGATGGAAAACACAGCCTCGGGAGCAGAGTCAGTTTACTGCTGCTTAGCAGCACTACAGAGACCCACGGAGGTGAAGCAATGGCTGTCATCCTCCTCTGCCCTCAACATATGCTAGGGGATAGAGCAGTATTGTTTCACCCTGCTGTCTGAAGACACTAAATGCAGTTCCTAAAATGGATTTACATCACCCTAACTCAACTATCTTTTATCTCTGAACGCAATTGTCTGACATTGCTCATTATGTAAAATGTGTTTAAGCAAGCTGAGTAAGCTGTAGTCTCATAAAACATCCTGAACACAGCCCACTGTTAGGACAACTCTGCTGCAGATAAAACAAGTATGTTCCACTTAAACTAATCAAGGCAAAATTACCAGCAGATATTTTTGTAAATCTGCAACTACCAGTGCTGATTAGGGATAACAACATAGTGTAGAATCAAAGTGCACGTTAAAAGTGTTTGAAACCCTGGCTGCATTTTAAATGCCCACAAAGAAATATGCACAAACGGCATGCAACTGCACCTTCTTCATACAGATCTTCCAGCAAATAAGCTTCTGCTCTGTCTTTCAGGGCATTCACGTTGCTTGGTTCCAGTTGCAGAACTTCTGTACAAACTTTTATGGCTTCTGTAGCCTGCTGATTCTAGGGAGCAGAAAGTAAAACAAAATTCATGTAGCTGTGCGTTTTTTTGAAGGGTGTTTTGCTTGTCTTTTACAGAGTGAGATAGAAGCAGAATTACCTTTGATAAGCAGTGGCAGATTCTTTCTTTGGCACGAGTGGCATAAATTGGGACTTCAGGCTCAGTTTTCATTACAGAATCATATTTATTGATAGCATCTTCATACCTGTTTAAATAATAAAGATAGGCATAACATGAAATTTAGTAACTATTTTAGGGTGTTATTTACAAGTTTTAAAATTTGAATATTCAGATTTTCACATCCTTCTAGCAATGTACCTTAACTTTAATAGTCTTAAAGGCGTGGTGTGAGACAACAGCACGAAGAAAACTCAAGAATTACATCCCCATTTCCTTCCCTCTGCTACAACAGGAGGCACTACGCCTGGCAGGCTTCTGCAGAAGGTAACGCCTACCATTCCTCGCTGTGCACAGTCTCTAGACATGCCTCCCATCCAACATGCCACTCTGCACTTGGAAAAACGCATCTCCCTCTCCGATACCCGAGACGGACCAAGTTTGGAGTCTTGCTGTGAGCACTGTGCTATTTGCATTTCTTGGTTCAAAAAAGAACAAAGTTCTTTATGCCAGCTTGAATCCAGTGGTTGTTTTCTCCCTTCCTTCTCGGCAAGTCATAGTAAAATGTATTTTTGCTGTGAAGGTTTCAAAGATGCTGAAGTTCCATGGTTTGAGTAAGAAATGGATTAGAACATTCACCTAAAAATGCAAGTGTGTGATTGAACCCATGGGCTACCACACGTTAGAAGAAATTCCAGCTCTCAGAAGACTCCCTGAAAACGTGTTGATACTGGATTGAACAGAAGACTGAAGTGAAGAGAGTCCAAACAGACTGCCGACTTAAACTGTCTTCAGTTGTGCTGATTCACATTCCTGATTATACCTCATTTGAAAAAGCCACCTTGACAATATTTAATCATGTGTTATGGGTCCTTACAGTTGGATGTCGTGTGCTTGGGAATACATAAAATTGAAATAAAGCAAGAAGTAGAATAATACAGAGGTGCTGTCTATCATTTAACAGGATGTGTAAGAACAGCCCATCAGTCAGATCCACTTTTGCTATCAAGGCACTGCAGAGTTACTAGGTGGTTTTAGTCTAAAGATGTGGTCCTTTAACCACAGAACAGCTGAGGTTGGCAGGGACTTCTCGACATTGTCTCACAGAAGTGATATGCTCCAGCTGCTCCATCATCTTAGTGGCACTTCACTAGACTTTCTCTGTGTAGCTTCATCTCTCATCCTTCAGATACCAGCACTCCAGGTGTGGCCTCATCAGTGCTGTGTAATATATGAAAGCTGACTAATATTACCCCCATGATGGTCCTACTGCCTGCTCCACAAAAGTTAAATGTGTGAAGAGAAGACAGTGGCATCAGAAGGAATCAGAATAGGATTGTCACTATGCGAGTCAATATTTATTTTAATTGGAATTTGAGAGCTGTGCTCAGTTATGCACTTCAATTGACAGACACAAAAAGCATCACTTCAATCCTCAATCAATAATCAGCTGGCACCTCAGTAGTGATTTTTTTCTTTTTTTTTTTTAATATAGCAGTGAACACTTACCTGCCTTCTCTGATTAATTCCTCTGCTGACTCGATCTGCTTATTGAGTTTCTTCACTTTCTTATAGAGAGAGAAGCATTGCTTATGGTCTTGGTCCAGTTTCAGACACTCCCGGACTTCACTGTTCACAGGGAGGAAAAAAACAACAACCCAAACCAGAAAGATGTCACCACCCATTATGAAATTTCACCTAGAGACACAATGCAGCATCTATAAGCTGTCCAGAACAATAGCTGACTTCTTTACACAATCTCTCCCTCCATCCCAAAATGAATTTAAAGTGAGAAAAAAACGTCTTCCAGAACATACAGGGATACTTCTCTAGTTTTGTTTTCAATTATTTTGTATTACCAAACACACAAAGATTGAGAAGCATTACATTAACAACTGACTAAACAGCATAAGAAAATATACCCCGAGAAAGAAATTGTATTCAGCAGTTATCATATACAACTGATTGTAAATTTCCTGTATATTTAACTCAACTATATTACAGAACACCTAAGCAGAAGTATATTTTATGCTGCCTGAAACAGACAAAGCTCAGCTAAGACCCAAACCTCCTCTTGATGGAATCTCAGCCAAGCCTCAACCTGAATTTTCACTGTGAAGACTGTTTAATCAGACTCTGGTTAGGGCAGGCACCTCTTAAAATAATCCTTAAAGACTCCAGAATGTGGTCATATAAAGGAATAAAAGTTTTGTTACAAAGTCATCATAGCACAACCAAGGTGTTATTTTCAGAAAGAGATCACAAAATCTTCTTTCGTTCCTAAGCAGACAAAAATATCTATTATTTGAAAATCATTAAGCCTGCAAAGGTAAGAGGAAGAAACTAAGAGAAGGACAAGACTAATCACCCAGCAAGTCCAAGAGCTATAGAGCTCTTATAACTCAGATAACTCTTATCTGCAGGACTGACTAGGGATATACAGGAATAACATCTTAAACTTAACTCCCTACCCTTTTACTCATATTCAGTTATCAAAAAATCATTCAAAATACTGGACACTGTCTGCAAGAATGAAAGATTGACAGCTCTGGGTTCCCAGCTCCTCATACGTGGACACTTGTGGACACGTGCTTTTTATTTATTCTTAAGCTTGTAATCTTGTTTCCACTCTTGAAAACAAAAATCTAGCCCCAAGACTTAATGTCATATTTTTTTTTTCATTGTAAACTTAACTTGAATGGAAGCTCAAGGCTGAAAAACAGACTCCACCAAAGCAAGTTTAGAGTAGCACTTTCTTCTAGGATGGATAAATACCATAAAGACAGTAGGTGTAAGCAACTCTCAGACCTTCGCTATGGCTTCTACTTTAGTAAGCAAGATGCTAGGAACCGTCAATAGCTGGGCTGCCAAGAACAAACATGGTGTCTTCACTGGCGGTTCTTAACTTTTGGAAAGGAGCTTCCTTTATCAGATCCAGACCAGAGTTGCTATTCCATCCAAAAAACAGACAACACAGATATTTCATGGTTTATCAGGACCTGTACCATCACATTTTGTCTCAATTATAACGATTACAGCAAACAGTAAAATTACCTGAGTGACAATTCATGGTCCCCCAGCTGATAATATATTCTGCTGATTTTATAGAAGGCTTCAGTGTTATCATTCTTTAATTTGGCAGCGGCTTTCAAGTCACTAATGGCTTTGCTTGGTTCCCCTTCCTTTATGTAACACTCAGCTCGAAGTTCCCGTAGCTCTGCATCCCAAACACAAACCTTGAGAAATCAAAATTAAAGCTTGTTTTGGGTCCATAACACTTCACTTCTTTTCCTCCCCAACAAAAGAAAAATCCCATTTGCCAACTGCAACAGCATAAGGCTCAAGCTGCATGCAGAGCGCATGAAATTAGCATCTCTGCTTCCTGGTGGATGCTGTGATGCACCTGCCCAAACAGAAAACAAAGGCCTGAAAAATTTGCAGATGATTCAATGAACTCATGCAGGGAGATGAATTAAATCTACTGGCACTGCTTAAACTGGGACAGTCGGCTGACCCTCCAGGAAGGGATAGCAGTCATAAATTAATCTTCCCAAAAGAATAGGGATAATGAACAGCAAGGACCAAGCTGTCAGTTGTCCTCCAGAAAGAAGCCTATGGGTAAGACTCAGCCACACAAGATTTGACCTTAGTATCTGGATTTTAAAGATGTATACAGAAGTAACAATGTGACAGTATGGCAAGAACAATTACTTAAAAGGAATTGCCTATCATAATTCATTTTAGAGAATTTATTCTGGGTCTTAGCTTTTGTTTGTAAGCCACCATTTCGGAGAATGAGGCTTTTCCACATTCCCTCCCCACAAACACCCACCCACACTTTGGCACTTTCTTCACCAAAAGCTTGAATGTTGTAAATTCCAAGTCAGTGTTAACCTCTCTGTGAAGGTTCGTAGTTGTTAGCTGTCTTTCAATATATATTTCCATATGACACACAAAATGCCCACAATTATCTGCACTGATACTATCACACTACCTATGCCGATTAAGAATCAACATGAACAGATATCTAAGGAACAAGCTGAAAATACAGATAGCTGTGTACATTTTTAGGTCCAATTTTTTTTTTTTTAACTTTTGTTGCCTCATTTTCTCAAGACAAAACTTGCCTGCAGATATGCCATGAAAAATCTAGATGAGAAACCTACATCTCCTGTATTTGGCAAAACTTCATTGGTTTGAGAACAACTATTTTCCCCCAGCTTCCTCAAGAACACTGAAAAATAGGAAAGTATAATCAAGACAGTCACCTGCAACCAAAGTTTGCCTGAAGTTGTACCTTTCACTCAAACTACAAGCTATTATTTTGACTTTTTTGCAGGGAGTGCTCAGCATTCTCCACTCTCCAACTTCATTATGGACTCATGGCGCTCAGCAAAACTGGGCCAATTACACCAGTGTTTTCACATCAATGAAGAAGTTATTAAACAAAAATACACAGATGTCAGACAGGAGCTCTTACTTCCCTTTCACAGTACCATTTTACTTAACACTTACTGCCAAGATTTCATCAAGAAGAGAAATAGCGGCTTCGTAATCCTCTTGCTGGTAGGCAGATAATGCTTGTGAATGCAAGCGCTGTAGCTCATCAGACTTTGTCAGCTGAGTCTGTGCTTCTTTTTCCTCATTATTGCTAGGACTGGATTTGAGCTGCAAACATGAACAATGGGAGAGACTGAAATGCTTGTTCAAGGATCTCTTTTTGTCCCATTAATAATTGTATCATGGAGAACTGACTAAAGCTGCAAATAAAGCAAAATTAGTTTTTAAAGTCCCTTGGAAATGTTTCCAACTCCAAACTTCTGAAAAAAGAACGACATTTTTAGCTTCAATACAAGTTATCAGAAGTCAGAGGAATCAAATTCCTCCCTCTAACATGCTTGATCATTTACCATGGGACACATCATACACAACAGTCGTCCCCCCATCACCCGCTGGAAGCCCCAGACCTCTCAGTTGTAGCCTAATTAACCCACCTCTCTGCAGACAGCTATTAAAGATTAGATTCCTCAGCATCAGTAGAAAGTATATCCACATGGCATAATCATATATCTCACTTTCAGCACACTACATATTTCTAGATTCATGACAAACAAACACAACGTGTCACAGACAGTATTACTGTAAAGCCGTGTTTCTTACATTTTCCCCAGGAAGAGCAGCTACACCAGCAAATTACGATGCTACAGATGTGGGAAATGCTTAACTGGGATCAGCTGGGAATTTATGCACTTTGCTTCATATGTAGTTTTAAACAAGTCTAAAGTTTTGTCGACAAAGATTCTCGTTTTTCAAACCCCTCTCTGAGCAAATAGAAGGGGTTACATTGTACTTGCCTTCATCTGTTTAGGCAGTTTGAACAAGGCACTGGCTTCAATCTTGTTGCTGATCAGAATGACTTCCAAAGTTTTAAAAGGGACAGATCAGCAGGACTTGCCTTATTTTTAATTGTTTATTTTAAAATCAAAACTTGCACTACCTTGCATTTTATACACAGAATGTTGGTTGAAGTTACTGAGTCCTCAAAGGCATCCAGTACTGCTTCTTTCCTCCTTTACCTCAAAGTGTCCTCTTCCCTTTCTCTCCTTGGTAAATTCTTCAAACACTTCTATTTTGTGCTTAAGTCCCTAACGTCATTCAACATCAGCCCTCAGAACTCCTTTAACAAAATTTCCCCTGGTTCTAACGCTTAAGTATATGAAAGGAAAAAGCCTAAATGCAACATCAAAAGCATGCACAGGTCCTACCTCAGTCTTATACTCTTCATTTTAAGTCTTTTTTGAACCTTGTGCAGTTGTTTCATTTTAGTCTGGCAAAAATCAAGTTTTACTTAGTCCTAAAAGTTCTCCTTTATCCCCTACACTACCTTTCAGCAAGAGGAAAGGAATGTGATCACAGAGTTTTCTTCTTTGTAGGCTGATTCCCAGTAAGTCTCAAAAAGCTTTTCTTCCGATTAGAACAGAAACTCTGCCTATAAACCCCTGATGCTTGTGCATCCTCTTTCTCCCCCAAATCTGGAGCTTGCAGTAGAGGCAAATTTCTGCACTTGTAATTTTAAAAGTTCCAAGACTACAAAACCCTCTGAAGTTCTAAACTCTTCAGTTCCAGCTGACCTGCTTAACTTCTCCCTTAATTTCTCAGGACTGTCCTCTCAAAAATTAAGAGCTTTTGCTATGGACAAGCTTTATGCTTCCATTTAAACCTCTCTCATGGTAACACTGCACTCCTTAATCACACGCTATGTTTCTTGTAATTTATTTGGAGCATCAGTGGAATATGAAAAGCAATGTTACAATTATACAAACAAGTCTCATAGTAATAAAGATCATTTGAGTGAAACATCCTAGATAACCAGACAGTTTGTACTACCTAAAATTAACAAAGGGAAACTTCACAAACTATCAAACTGAAGTCATCAAGCAGTGTGCACTACAGTATGATGAAAATATACACTCAGAAGCTCTCAGTAATTAGTGCATTGCTATGATGTGTTAATCCGTAATGTTAACTAAAGCAAAAAGCGTGTTCCTTCAGCTCCCAGAAAACAGCTGGAAGCATCATGCAGTAGTTTGATACTCATTTTGGTTTACTTCCTGATTTTTTTTTCCCCATTTTTTACCTTCTGATCAGAGGACTGTCACATCACTATCAATAACTAATCACATTTCAATTATTTCTCCTTTTTCTGTGGAGCAGCAAGTGCGAGAGTGACAACTCAGAAGAACTGCCTGCGCTAAACTGTGCTAAAATTCCAGGATATGCCTGAAGTATTACAAACCCTTCAGTTGAATTTACTACAGCTCCAAGGCAAACCCAACACTCCTCTACATGCTTCATCAATGGCCTTGAAGCACACAGAAGCTACACTCTGCTCAGTTCTGCTGGACAAGCACACTGCTACTGGTGAATGTGGTCTCCGCACAGTATCCTTTGCTGTTGTTGTTGTGACCCAAGTGCGTCTTTAGGTTTACTACATTTGGATGAGAACACTAAATCAGTCGCAGTTTAAGCTGCAGCAACAAGAGCTAGCCATCTGTTAATAGCAGCTTTCATTCACTACCACCCCCCCAACCCTGCACCCAATTCCTTCACAGAAAACAAAGGCCAGTATACAGGAACGGCGTTTGTTACTGTAAGTAATTCTCTATCACAGCTTTACTACTACAGGTGCTCTTTTATTTTATAGCCTAGTCTCAATACAGGGGAGAAACACACCCTAGGGTAAGCAAAACCCCACTGTCTCCCACCCACACAAGCAAGATTAAAGGGAACAAAATCGTCATCCCCATGCAATTTATCCAGCTGAGCTTGAAAAGCTTTCACATGTGTATTTATCTCTCTCCCCATTATTCTCAGTGAGGAAGCTGGCTTCTTCCAGAACTTTATCTCAAGGACTTGACTCAAAACTTCGCAATATTACCTTGCTGTACCCAGGACAGTGGGAAAAGGAATTAGTAGTTTGCTTTATGAAACCCAGCATTTTCTTGGCATCTAGAAAGTGCTAAGATCATTTTTGCTCAAAGTAGGCAGCCGTGGAACAGCTGCCTTGCATTTGCAGTCAAACATCAGGTATCTAGAAGTTTTCTAATGGAAACAGCATTTTAACAAGCTAAACAATTCATGTTTGTTTTCAAGAAGCAACATAACCTGCCCCCTCCAAACCCACTACACTTCACTGTATGTCACAAGCCCACCAATAGGACCTTTCTAACCATACACAGAGATCACACCAGCCACACACGGCTACATGAAAAATACAGTGCAGCACTACTTCAGCAAAATATTGTTAATACGAGGCCACCGATACAGCCAACGCTGGTATATCAGCGGTGACAAAATACTGCAGCAAGACTCATGTTGAACAACACAGGATCCACTGCGCTTTCTGTGTTGGACGCTGCTATCCTGAAGATGCCATGTGCCAGTCCGAATTAATGAATGTATTTCGATGTGTCGAACCTACACAAACTTACAATTATGCTTTCGGGATCAACAATATGCTTTTTATTTAACAAAGTTTTACAACATTGTTAGTATGCTAAAAAAAAAAAGGATCCCCAAATACAGAATACTATTACAGGACACAAAAATGGAAATTATGAAGACAGCAAGCGCCTCCTGCCTAATAAAAGTTCAGTAAGGACTTTCTGCCTTAGGATTTTTTTTCCAGAAGCACAGGGAAGAGTTACAAAACATGGCTAAGCTAATTTAGTGGCTTACCATGACCTGTGGGGCTTTCCAGCTACACAGTCCTACATCTTCCTTTGCAACGGCCCATTAAAAAAACAAGAAAAAGTCAGGCATTTAGCACAGGAATTCTAACAAAGAACAGCTACAAGCACCTTGAGAAAAAAAAAAACCTCAAAGAGTACAGATTAAAGATATACAGGCAATTCATCTGTAGCATTTGAGCATCTTAGTATGTGTTACAAACAGACACTATCAACTTGAAAAACTCCTAAATACTGTTGCTTAAAAAACAAAATATTGTTAAAAACCCCAAAATGTTATTGACACACTGTTTCTATACCTTGCTTACAGTGGTCCCGTGCCACTAACATAAGCATACATCTACACATTCTAAAGCTGTTTTATTTTCTTGCTTTTCAAACTAGCAAATACACAGACAATGAGAAGTGTTCTAACAACACTTTGAGGGCAACTGAAGGAACCTCCATGGTTTGTGTTACCTAAGCTCAAGACATCCACACACTCAAGAACAGTGCACAAAGGAAAGCTTTGCACTGGCAGAGCAATATATTAGATAACACAGCTATGATGTTAAGACAGACAGAAAAAAGCAAGGAAATATTTAAATACCTTTTATTACCTTTTATTTAAATATTTAAATACCTAATACCCAGGAAGCTACAGATGATCACAATAACACAGAGGAATGTATTTGGAAACAATCTAACATTACTTTGACCTGGTTAAGAGAGCTTCAACTACCCAACCCAAGATTGCCTAGTAACTTAACTCAAATTGGGTTAACCTACAGTGCCGTAAGATGGTCTCCTCCACCTACATCCAAGATAGTATCATTACACATAGCAGCCAACCACGGAAAATTATTGTCCAGTGTATTTTGCAACAGCCAAGGGCTTCTCTAGCTTAGAAAACAACAATTTGCAGATGTACACTGCTCCGTCACTTGGTCTTGGCTGACATCTAGTGGAGCTGGGAGCAGCACCTTCAGTTTCCAGCTTCTAAGTGTTCATGCTTCCAAGGGAGATGGAATTGTATATTTAGGACACCTCAATTCACAGTATTTATTGCAACAAACTGCAACTGTGAGCATTACAGTCAGACTTCAAAAAAAAATGGAAATAATTTAAAAGAGATGTGACAATTTGGTCCTTTCCACACTTGCCAATGGGCTAGGCAGAAGTTCAGTTCTATTTTTGCGCCTTCTTACAGAATCCAGCAACTCAAATGCTTGTTGTTTTCTCTAGGACACAAGCAGGGCCACAGACCCTATTACAAGGTGTATACAAAGGCCTGCCAGGACTGCCATCACTTTTGTCACCTTCTCAGCAGGCCTTCCATCAACCAAAGTATACCAAAATTCCTTCTATTTTCACTAAAAAACACATGCTTAAAGATAGAAGAAATAATTCAGGGTTTTCATGGATAAAGGCCTTACACATGAGTGTTGATGTGCCCACACATCTGTCCTGTTCACTTGCATTATTCAGAAGCTACTAAAACAGAANNAACTTGATATTAAAACATATCAGCACTCAAANGAAGTTGGAGCAGANAAATAAATACTATTCATGTACTGTCAGCAATGTCTTTCTAAAGTCACCTAAGGACTTCTGCTTAATCCCCTTCCACCCTGGGCACTCTGAACACAAGAATTGGACGCCTCTGCTGACACCTGTTGAAAGTTTTGGAAATCTATGACCTAGAGGGCAATAAACTGGCAGCTGAGTTTCAAAGGAAAAAGCTAAAGAGCTTCTGAAGATTAATGAGCCATGATTCTGTATTGCTAGACAGAAAAAAAAAAAGTAAGCCCAAGTAAGGAACTTCATCAGCTTGGTGCATCCATCGGCCAAAAGGAGAGGTTTCTAGAAATACAGTATTGCTTAATACGTCAAGGCGTTAAGTCTGAAGCACGCCCGCTATCCAAACCTCATGATGAATTTCAGCCAACAGGGAAGTACAGTGTAGGGGAAAAAAAAAAGGCACTCTAAAAATAACGCGTGAAGGCTGGTATCTCAAGTGGCTCTGCTCCCGACAGGACCACTCCCGTGCTTTCCATCAGGCATTCCCACTGCCTGCTCGCACACTGGCACTGCCTCACAAGACAGCCAGTACCAATATGCCATCCAAACAGGGAAACTGCTCTGCCTAGCGATCCTGTAACTTTAAAGAGGTTTAGGGTGCTCATGAAACTTTACCCACATACTATGAAGCCGTGTAGAAAGAATTTAAGGGTGTGAAAATTTTTTCTTTTCACAAGTATACACTAAAGGATCGTTTCATTACTACATGGAAAGAATAGATTCAATGATTCTTTTAAGCTCTACACAAAACTGCTGCTATTACAAGCTGGGAAAGTTTACCTGTCATCCTCCCCTCCATTTAGATGGGCTGAATTTTTCTCACTCTTTCCCTCCCTCAAAAATGACTGCACCTCCTAAAATGCCGAGATCCCTTTCAAGGAGCATGACTCCAAAAAGGAGGGATGGGAAGAAGAAAAAGCTTTTCAGAGTCTCCACTGGGATTCGACAGACTGCTGGAATCTGTTAGGAGAAAACAGCATTTTACAGGCGGCTCATTATATCGGTCACGTTGCATTTCTGGCAGGCGTGGAAAGCAACACTGGTGACACTGACTCTTCATGCAAGCGTCATACAGGGAATACTCCTACATGTCTATCCTTGCGTAGTCCAAGTAAAATTAGCCTCTGTAGTTTCCACACCCTGACCTGGTTTCTCCAACTCAAAAGTGGGGAATATTTTAAAATCTGATCTACTCCCTTAAAGTCAACACCTGATCCAAACAAACAATCAATCTCCTGTTTGACATCACACAAGAGAGAACAGATCTACTGTCATTCAAGGGCATACAATCTACTTCAAAGAAGGCTGGTTCACCAGAAGAAAGCCCACTTCGACACAACCACTTCCTCAGGAAAAAACTTAACACTGAAGGCAAACACTCCTATCTGACACGCTGCAATTAATTTCTGTAAGCATACGACATCCTCAGGACCACCTATTTTAGGTAACATCCTGAAATCCTCCACAGTAAAGAAAATGGATTATTTTTCTTCATATTAAGACTTCCCTTTCAGTGGAGAGGGATGGATGGGGTGGAAGTTTGGTGTGGTTTTTTTTGTTTTTTGTGGGTTTTTTTGTGTGGTTTTTTGGTTNTTTTTTTTTAATGCAGCATTTCCACCGCACCTTTCCATGATACTCAACTTCTGCAGACTCGAACATATGACCAGGCTGCTACCTGCCTACTGTGACCGTTTGCAGATTTAGACCNTATGCACTACTAATGCAGGATGGCCAAAGTCTTTCTCCANTTAGGTCCAGATTTAGACATCAAAGTNTGCTGATGTGCTACATGCTTACCCAGAANAAGAGCATTCTAGTCAGCTGATATCCAGCCAANAGAGAGGCTAGAGGGCTGTTCATATCCCAACCTACTTTACTCAACTAGAAAGCAGAATCACAGATTACACACACTGTTCACATGTACAACATGCAATTTTAGGTATCCAAGTCCGCAACTAAATTCTAGCCTAAAAGCTATTGAGAATCCACCAGCATTTCTTTACACTGTATTTACCCTAGCAGTAGCAAGGACTTTCATTTCAAGTTAAAACTTCTTCCTTCTGGCTTCTTGACAACTGACTTTCAGAATACGAGTCAAAGCTTCCTAGCAGCTACTATTTAGCTTTCCCCTGTCCCTTCTGGTAACAAAGTAAGACTCTGGATGTAAAAGTCTTGAAGCAATTTGGAAAGATATTCAATTCGTAACAGCCTTCCTCCTTGTCTTCCCTCCTCTCATACACAAAAAAACAACCCAAAGAAACACAGAACATTAATGCATTTCACAGTATTGTGAATCTGACTTCTTCTCATCTTGAGATGAAATGCAATTTCATATTTAGATGCAAACATATTGCCACAGTAAACTATTTTAGACACACAAAGAACTAGTAGAATAACGACACTGACTATCTGAAAGACTTACAAGAAAACAATGAAAATCTCTCAAATACATATGTATTCCACTTAAGAGCCATGGTATGTAGGATAACTTAATCCCCTCCCCCATATGAATAAATCAACCTATTACAAAGGATACTTTAATATTGGCTTATTTTGCTTGAATATACTGTACTTAACTGAAAATCATGCTCTTCAAATGAGACTGCTTGCCATATTCTGTAAACAAATAGGTAACTGTTCACAGAGCCAAGGAAATTGGAAGCAAGATTTAGGACCAATATGGTATCTTCATAAGGCAGCTTCTAAGAAGAACCTCTGATCTACTTCAGATTTAAAACTTGACTGAAGACCGAAACTATCCGACTAAAGGCAGCAACCTGCATTTTTGCAGCTGGTTTGGAAAAAAGGCCATCTACTTGACAGTTGACTAGAGAAGCATTTCCACATGCAATATTAAGCAATACTTCAAGAAACAGTAACTGCAAAGAGATGCACACACAAACTCAGAATCAACACTGACATCACGTAATTGCTATTGCAGCAACTACGGCCTCAGCTAATCAGAGCTGAACAACATTCTCCCGCATTTGCAAACAGCAGGGCTGCACTGTAGTCAGACATGTGACTGCAGACCACACACTCCGAAGAAACTTACTGAGGAAGCAGCAGCAGCCAGAGGAGCCACTGCTGTGTGAACTTCAGAATAAGCTGTAGCTTTTCTACAAACAGAAAGACTTCCTGGTGCATTTATACCTTCGAGAGCCATTCCTCCCAACTGCCCTGCAAAGCGTGCAGTGTAACTGCTCTGGTTTTGTCATACATACTCACTAGTAAGATTCCCATCAAACATCTGTAATCTGCAATGCAGAGCTGCTTTCTCCATCACACTCTTCAAAAAAGCCAATGAGACAGCATCAGATACACTTGCAAATTTGATTTATTTTGGCATAAGGGACACACAAGCTGTTCAAACTAGCAACTCTTGAAGAGTAAGCAAGAATAAGAATCAATCTCATTTATTCTCATGCTTACAGAAATTTCGTACAACAGAGTAGGAGAATTTTGTTCTGGGGTTAGATAAGTTTATTTTTGCAGTGTAAGGCTGAAATGCACAAAATACCCACTAAAAGAAAAAACAACCCAAGTGCATTTTAGGTGGGTAATATCCAACTATGTTTGTATGGACACTCTGGGCACTTCCTGCTCATGGAGAGAAAGTACTGTCAACACATTCAAGAACGATGGAGAATTCCTCTGCAGAGAAGACGGCAGGCAGACGTATGCTGCTGAAATTCATTGATTTTAACAGCCCAACGACTAACTAAAGAACCCACAATCCTTCTGCAATCAGTGAAAAGAGACAGAGACCTCCAAAGGTTGATCCATGTGACCCTTAGTGATTTCCCAGAGTGACCTGAACATAGTGATGTAAAGCAGGGTTCAATCGTGTACTTTGAGCCCCATGTCATTTCTCCTTTCTTTCTGAATGAAGATTGCTCCCTAGTACTGGCGTCATCAAGCAGAGACCACAGAGTGCCAGGCACACAACAAAAAGTGCTGTGCTACTTCATGCAACATCTTCTGATTTCATCTTCATTACTGTGCTGCAACTTTATCAGTCATTTATTCATACAGGGTAGCTTAGCTACAATACCTTTACAGAACAGGAAAGGCAAACTCCGCCATACATACACCTACGCTCTAGAGCATCAGAGTCGAGACGAGACCTTGGCTCAGAAACCAACCTTGAAAGCAGTGATGTAGTTCAGCTTAGGCCCCCAACTTACCACATTTTTAAAGTCATCCTCTGCTTCATCAAATTTTCCTTGCTTGAGCAGTAATTGCCCTCTCTGTAATCTTGCCTGCAATGAAACACAAGATAATTTCTTTTGATTTATAAAATGAAATTCAGCAAAGTATGAACACAAGCTTCAGTTTCCTTTAGCAGGGAAAAAAAAGCTTCATTTTAAGCTGAAACAAAGATCACACCACCCATTCTCTATCTTCTCCATTTGACAATCTTCTTACGAGGCCTCTCTGATGGTAAAGGATCACTCTGCACCAGAACTGAGGGACAAAAAGCAACCATGGTTGTTATGAACAGCTGCAACTCACGGAAAGAACTCATTGAAAAGTTGCACAGAACAAAGTGAATGTTTACCTTACACCATTTTCCTGATTACAACTGCTTATAGATTTTAAGAAATTAGCAGAAGTAATAGCCAACAAACAATTCCCACATTTAATTCTTCCACTAAACTTGCAAAATAACAGAAGCTAAGTAAAAAGACAAGATAATGATTTAGAAGATTCTGATTTATCACAAGAATATTTTCATACAACAATGATTTTAACATTTGCTCCTTCATTGTAAGCTATACAGGACACGCCACTGCCCATGGAAAAGGGAGACAAGAGAATTGGATGGAGGGGACTCCAGCATCAGCCTCCCAACTAGTGAGGCAGTCTCCACACACAGTATGCGGAAGTGAGAAAAGGGTAAGTATATCAGAACTTGCAACAATCCCACAGGAAGGCAGTGAGATCAGGACAGTTCCTGCAGAGAAGAGATGCCTCAAATCAAATGCTGATTAAGAAACAAGAAAAATAGAGGCATCTGTGCGCTTCCCTCCCCCAAAGGGCATAGCCTTGGTGACCGAGAGGAGAATAACCACAAGTGAGAGAAGGAAAGTGTTTAGCACAAACCCATGGAGAACATGAACTTAATAAAACTACTGTTAGTTGTTAGAATAACTGGCTAGACTGTACTCAGCATAGCTGCAAATTCAAGCACATACACTATTACTATTATTTCCTCCTATTCAAAGCCCTCTGAACGATAATGTATTTTCTATTTCTGTTTAGCAAAATCTGAAATAACAGCCCTCTTCAAAGCAGGTTTTTCTTACGCTTGAACAATTTTCAATTCCAGTAATACTTACTGATGTGAAGTCCTGCTTTAATTCAACCACTTTGCTTAAATCACGAATTGCTGCTTTAGATTTGCCCATGGCTAAGTACACTGTGGCTCTTCTGTAATAAGCAATGTAGTTATCAGAGTCTCCCTCTGCAAGTGAGCAAACAGTAATCAGAATGCTATCTCAAAGCAAATGAACCTTTAGGTACAGTGAAACTGTAATGACTAAAAATGTATTACCTGAGTTTCAAGCCACTGGAAAAAAATTGTGTTTATCAATAAAACATAGCCTTTGTAACATTATCATAGCAGTATTTCCTATGCAGTTTGATTATTTAACAACAAAGATTACAGAAACACAGTAAATGCCAAATTTAATTAAGAGTACTGAAGGTGAAATATGTACTTATTTTTCAGCTTTGTACAAGAAAACAGCCACTATATACTAACCCTTTATCTCCAACTGCAGGCCTACATTTCAAAGCATGTTAATTCATCATTCTCCATCCCAGCCCCTGTCCACCATACAAAATGCAAGCAAATAATCCCCAAATTACCAATATGTTAGTCCAATGTAGTCACAGACGCATAAACCCTTTACACCCTCCACTGAAATAACAGCAACTTCTTCCTTGGGTATTCAAGTGGGCACCAACATCCCCTCTCAACAGCAGACAAACGCACGTACATTATCAAAACCTGAAGGCTAACTTCAAGGCCCCCACACTCCATGTTGTCTGCTGGTCAAACTCCCAAGATTCAGCAATTTTAACACACTCTAGACTAGCACATACATGTACACCCTTACAGGAGGCAAACATCAGTCTCTGAAACAAAGACTTTTCTTCATATTCTTCTCTATGCAGTATTTCAAACAAACAAATGACAGTTACTGTGGGCCCTCAAGGAAAGGTAACTTAAACCACCCAAACAACCACATGCAGTAGAAGACAGTAAACTTCTTCCTGTGCTATTAAAAAAATGATCAGTACAGAATTTGTAGACAAGAACATCCATATCTGAGGAACAAAACAAGTATTTATCTTCTTCACCTCATTTGAGCTTAAAGTTGAACTTTAAAAATTAACAGAACAAATAGCATTGCCAAAAATCTTATGGTCAGTAACCAAGCTTCATAGCTGGCCACCTCCATTACCAAAACAATAGTTCAGTTCTCACTGGAAACGGTATCTGCGCTCTTCCTCTACAATGTCTTGGCTGTGGAAAAGCTAATGTCCAGTACTGAAATTTAGTAACAACCCCCATGCTGTATGTCACCTTGTATGCCAGCATTCTGGATGTCAATTAAATTCAAATGTTACTACCTTTAAGAAACCAAACAATTTGGTATTAAGTATATCAGATAGGAAAGAGCTAAGCCAGAAAGCATTTTCCAGCACCAGACGATGATCCAGAATATGGGTTTGCCTCAGTTTCCCAGTAACAGCAACAAACAGCAGTTGACATTTACCCAGAGAAGGCATAAGCCACCAACTTGATAGGATCAAAAAGAGTTTAAAAATTAAACTGAAATGAGAGAAAATGAGCAGTATCTTTCTTTCATTTTAGATGCTTGCAAAAAAAGAAGAATAGGCTGGCTGAGGCAAGACAAAAAGATGTATCTACCTCACAGTCTATGATGTTGCAGTACAGGCAAAATAAAAAGAAGACTGGAGAAACTTCTCCCTTGCCCTACAAATACAGTAGGCAAATCATGCTTAAAATCCTCTCAAAAAGGCAAAATACAATGAAGAAAGAAGTTTGATGAAGCTTTAGGCAATCAGGCTCAAACCAGCATCCAACTAAGAATCCCAGCAAGGTCACAACAGAGGTGGTCATGCCATAGTTCCACTAGGTCCTCGAGCACTGCTGGCAAAGCAGAGGGTCTCACTCCACAAAGGCACCTCACACCACTGCCTCCTGTGCATCACCACCAGCATTCGTATGACCACATGCTGAACTGGACTTTTTACCAAATCCAAGTTAAAGCTTGCCAACCAATAAGGGAATAAAACATGTTGTAACACTAACTCTGCCCAGATCCCACAGGCATGCTTTGGCAGTGACACGAGGCAAAAGGAGTAACAGACCACCTCTTGGTGGAACAAGAAGCTTCCATAGCACAGAAAATTAGGTTTTTTCCCCCCATGTAGTTAATTTGGCAGTTTCTTTTATCAGAACAAAAGCATAAATATTCTGCTGCACCCCTGTTGCCTCCTGTCCAAGTTCAAACTGCTGCATAAAAGTGCCTCAACTTCTATGGCTCATGGAATACAATTTGCAAGAAAGCAGGATGCTTAATGAAGCAAACAGTAGAAAAAACAAAACACGGAAGGTATTTCAGTGCTACAGTCACTTTCCTGAGATACATACCTATAGCTGCATGAAAGTGAGACAACGCATCTGCTAGTTGTCCAGCAGCCAATAACTTCTTTCCCATTTCAAGTTGCTTTTCTACTTCTGCATTTATTCCACATTCGGCTCCTTAAAGAAAAATAAAAGGATCAAGATTTTGAATGAAGAGTTTGATTATACCCAATGCACACAGCGACAATACACACAACAAACAGTTACTGATATAGAGGCAGAGACTGCATCTTCCTGTACTAATAAAGTGGCAGCTTAATAAACACATAGCATGTATTCCCCATCCCAAAAAGGATGTCAAAGTAGATACATACTGTAATACACTGCACTGTGAGAAGGCACCAAATATGCCTTTCTATCCCTGTCTATACATTCAGTAACATACTTTTGCACGTCAAGCTTTATACATCAACTATAAAAACAGTCTGACAAAATACATTTCTGTGTGGGCTTTCAATTTGAAAACAATCTGGAAAAACACTCATAATGCACACATAACAAATATAAAAAGGCTTTAAGCTAAATTTCATGACCCTACTACTGATAACTCAGGACTCAACTAAGAACAGTTAGCTACTTCTGAGACCGGCTTCTCATCTACTGCACTTTTGTCTCATCTTCATAATTTCCAAGGCAAACTGTTTCCAGAGCACAAATTTCGCTATAAACAATTAAAATTCTCACTCCCTTTTCATTTAACCAGTAGTATGAAAACCATGTTAAAATGGTACGTTTTCAGAGTGCCATTTTTACTTTAAAGCTAATAAATTGCTGCTGCTCAACCAACAGCGAAAGACTATTGTTGAGAAGAAACGAGCAGCTGAGTGCAAGCACGTGCTGTACATACATCAATTCCGCCACAGAGGTTTTGCATTTGTACTACGTCCAACATTCTTCAAATTAGGACAGAATTCCACTACACCTTACCACGACTATTAAAACTTCCACACTATAAGAAGTTTTCTTTTACTAAGAGCATACCACATGCACAAATTTAAGCAAGGTAATACATTAAAATCCTGAATAAATACATTACATTAGAAGACTACAAACTACAATTACTAGGAATCAATTTCTTCGAGTCAGGTTTTGTACGGAGCTAATTCAGATAGGCACTTGAATTAATCTCAAATACGACAATGCAGCAGCACTTTGAAGTAGTTTCTTAGAGTCTGAATAAAAATGTTACACTAAGATAGTTTGAATGAAAGCCTATCTAAACTTCTCACACCAAAAGGTGATTAAACGACAAAGTATTTGTAATGAACAATAACTTCTGATCGTCAAGTCAAGATTTTAGAACTAGAATCTTTCAGCACCTAGGATCTTAATTTAATTATCCTTTCCCACTCCTTAATAACAGCTCATAATTCTTCTCATTCCACATTATAAGAAAATCATTGAGCTGTCTATACCAAAATGAATGAAATGCTCTCTGCAGTCACTGGAAAAAGCTCTATCTGTTAAAAGACTGATAATAATTCAGCAAACTGAATACAAGGGCTTTGATTCAATTATTTGCTTTAGAACAACAACAGCAAACAAACTCCTTTTTTTTAATTAATGGAAATTACTTTATAAAATAAGCCCCAAATTTCCAGTCAGTAATTTTTTTTTGTTTAAACAGCGAGAGTTAAAATAGTAATATTACTTATGATATAGTCAATTTGAAGACCTTATTAAATGATGCATTTTATAATCCATCCTAAGTACTTCTAGCTCTGAATAAATTATAAATAGTTCCGCTCATACTGAGGAAGTACTTCTTGACAGTAAGTTCTTCACATGCAATGTTCTACTTTAAGGTAGCTTTTACGTGAATGTCTAATTTTCAGAAAAAAGTTATATTCTTTGCCATTTTGTTTTCTTGCTTCTTCTCTAGCTTCAAGCTTTGATCACTGAGTAGTCCAATGTCCTCTAAAACGACCAAGCAAGCTTTGGAGAAAAAAACACCCCTACACACACAAAAAACCCCAAACAAAACTGGAAAATAAACCCACCACAAATTTCCCTGGCTTTGGAAGTATACTAGCAACAAATCAGATATTAAACCATAAACAGACTGAAGTTTTTAACATGAGCTAAAACAAACAAAAAATTCTGAAGCTTCATCCCTCCTGTCTATCCCAACATACAAATATCTGAAATCTTTCAGAAATTCTCAGTTTGAAGTGGTGTCCTAGAAGCTGGCTGTAAATTCCTCTTTGATGAACCTTCCATCCACCTAAACATGACATCCAATTTTCAGAGTCTCAAGCACCTGAAGGAGTGTCCTTGTTTCATATTTAGTCACATCAGGATAGCTCCAAGAATAGATTTTCCACAGTACAGACGTACCTACACTATTCTGTCTTTCATGCACATTATATACAGTACAGTTTTAAAGTTACATAATACTTTAGGCAGGAGAGCCACCTTTTTCCTTGAAAACGCTCCAGATACTAAAGGAAATGAGAAAGGTGACCATTAATAGTAAAGAGGTAAGTAACAAAAGAAGGAGCAACATGGATCGAGAAATAAGGCAAACTGTGAAAGACTGCAGGTTCCCTGCAGAACAAGACTAATTAGTAGGCATACATTAAAACTTGGCTCTGCAAGCTGCTGAACATCATAAATTGATGTGGGAATCTCCAGAAGCCGCCTTTCTAATCAGCGTAACCCTGATGCCAAGAGACATTTACCTTAACTACTCAAGAACACTGTACACTGACCTGGTAGTTGGGCTGTTTATTCATATAAATCTATTGCTTACTCATTTTCCAGCTGTAGGCAAACAATTACTCTAAATAAACAACCCCACAGGTAAGGTCCAAAACTGATCCCTTAGACTCCTGTGCGTATGTTGTCAAATTCTGTGTAACCTATTCGGGTGCCTATTCTTTGGTCTGCGAATGAACCTACGGACTTAAGTTCAACCGGAGGAAAAAAGAAACCAGCCCCTCAGAGCTCTTTCCAACAGATCAACAGTCATTAGTGAGCCGGACGCCAAGGGCCCAGCACTACAGCTGAACGAGCCCTGTATGTCCAGCAAGAAACCAAATTTACGCAAGAGATACACAAGCATACTGTTGATGTTTAAAACTTCCAAGTATTTTAATTTGAATATTATTTCTAAAGCCTACCTAATTGTTCTCTATTCACCAACAACCTCAGGTGACCACACGCAAGGGCCTCAGCTGTCAAATCAAGTCAGATACATCGGATAAATTCTGAGTCTGTAGTCCTGGCACTGATACAAGAGTGGACAATAAAAAAAAAAAAAAGAAAACCTACTCCCAGGTAAGGACACCAGTCAGAAGGCACAACAAAGATAAGCAGGTGCACCTAACCTGTTTTTCCAGTTAAATACACTCACTTCAAATAAATTGTAGCTTCCTGGTAGAATTTTTGTTTTATTAAGAGTAACTGGTGCTAACATGCAGGTACCTAAGTATATGAACTTCAACTATATCCTCGTACAATCTGTCACATCCACAGTGTAAAAAGCTTAAGAAAGCCCTCCAGCTTCAAAAGTTTCAAGATTTTACATTTGTCTACACACTCCTCTTTTTCCCCCTGAGGATTTCCCACCTATATTTTTTTTTTTTAAATCTCATCTCCAGGCTGAGTAATGGCATTATGAAAATAGAATTAGTTCTGATTGTACACCAGAAAAAGAACTGTTTCAAAGAAAAAGAAGAAACATGCATGTCACTAACCTTAATTACAATTATATAAACTTTCTTTTTTAACATAGAAGAGTTTGACGATTGTCTTGTCACGTGAGTGGGAGATCTTGCTTTTGGGGTGATTTTTGATCAGAATGACCCTGTGTTTAGCACAGTAAGTCTTAAGTTTGCTGCTATTTTTAAACCGGTTTGGGCTTTCCTTTGATGTGTGTTTGCAAGTGTGTTTTTCAAAGACAAGACTGAACAAAGTAAGCAGTGGACAAGCAATCAGTTTCAGGAGCAATACGAAAAGGCTCACAAGGAGCCTCAGAGCACCCACTGGAGCTGTGTGTAACTTCCATCCCTCAAGTTTTTACTCCCTCCATTTGCAAAGAAAGTTGGTAAACACAGCTAAGATTGGCAAACTAAAAAGCCATCCCTCTCTGCCTCCAGAAAACTAGAGGCTTTCTTCCCCCTTCATGGACTATCCTTTGCAACTTGGGGTGAGAGGAAAAAAAACCCTCCGAAACTCAGGACAGAAACATCTGGTGTTGGGGGTGGGCATGAGAGAAACATTTAAGGTTAGTGGTCCCATAACAAGGAATGGAGCCCTGTATACTGAACGCCTGTTTCTTCCTCCTCTTATTACACTTCCTTTCTTTTACTGCTAGAAAGGAGAAGAGGAACCATACGCCCCTACCCTCCTCAGCTGCCTCTTTTTGTTGCGATTAATGTGGACAAACAGCCATGAAGGATGAAACTTCCCAAGAGGTGATGTGTCAAATGGGAGCTTATTCAGCACAAGTTCAGGCATTCAAGGAGGAGGAATTGAGAAAACGCTACAGTAAGGGGTGAACTGCAGCCTGCCACATCACCTAGCACTCCAAAACCTTTTTACTGAGCTCATTTACCAGCCAGATATAAATTAATATTCATACATATTGACTGTAAGATACAAAGTTAATGCAGACCAATGGTTCTGCTGGTTCAAGAATCTGATGGCACAAGGCAGACTTCTACAATCAAGACATCAAGATGCAAATTTAAATGTGAATACTAATACCTCTGAGTTCAAAAACCAGTAATGGGGGGGGGGAATCCAGATACTTCAATAATGTAAAACCACCAAATTTCCTAACTATACATCCTAGAATATGAAGTCATGAACTAACAGTTTACTAGTTTTAGTAAATGAGACCTAGAACCATCCTGTTCACCATATTGCTCTACTTCAAAACATCTTTATTAACTGAAAAAAATATACCCCAAATTAGGAAACATGGCTTTGGTATGGCCACCTAGCCATTAAACCACGTACTTGAAATAGGCTGGCAACTCCAAATACAGAATCCTTCGCAGAAGCAGCGCTGCCACAATCTTGGTGGGGAGGGGGGGAGAAGCATACTTTGACCTCAATTACTGCTTTTCTGCTAACACTACAGAGCGTCTTTGCCACGCTATGTTCCTATTGCCAACTGAAGCATTCCTTAGTTCAGTACATCAACCGAGTTTCAAATGTCAAGCCCAGGTCTACGGACTTATTCTGACTCCTGAGAGCTTCAGTTCCACCTCAGCCTGCCACTGGGGTTAAAGAACGTTCCTCAGGTGAAGCTCTCACTATACGCGCCCACGTATAGCGAAATTATACATTTAACATGAGCTTGCAAATATAGGTTTGACCATACAGGTGCTGCTGACAGTGTCCTGAAAGCAAACAGGGTGCACAAAGTGCAGATAAACTTCTCTGCCGAGCTCCAAATACTAAAGTGAGGAGGGAAAAAAAAACCCACAACAAACCACCACTAGTACAGAACAAAAATATAAACAAATGCCATGCAACTCCCTAAAGCCTCTGCAAATGTGTAGGTCTGGCACTAGTAATGGCCGCGGCTGAGGGGGACCGCTGAAAACCGCCTTTTAAGCTGGAAGCTGCGCAAAACTCCTACAAAAGCGAGAATTTTAGGTCCGATGCCGCCGCACAGCCGCACCGGAGGACACCACGGCGCTCCCAGCGCCTCCCGGCAGCTGGCACCCCACCAGCACGCCGAGGAAGGCGAAGCACACGTCAGGCCACCCCAGCCAGCCCCGCCAGGAACCCAGACCAAGCCAAGCAGGTTGCAGGCAGCGGCCGTGCCCTCCTTACACAACCTCTCGCCACAGCCGCGATGAGGTGGCAGCTCCGCACCTCCTCCCTCCTCACAGCCTCTCCAGAAGGGCCTTTCCCCCCCCCGCCCCGCAGGACGGCCCGGCGGGCTGCCCCACCGCCACGGCGGCCCCTGGGCCTCTCCCCAGGCCTAGCCCGGCCACACGGACACCCGAACGCGCTCCACCGGCGCGACCCGCTAGGGAGAGCCCGGGCGGAAGGAGGGCGAGCAGCCACCGGCTCCCCCCGGCCCGGCACCACCGCGGGCCCAGTGGCAGCCACCCCTCCCCCGTACCGCCACACACCCCCCCGCGCCCCTCACCAACCGCCCCCGGCCCTCACCCTGGTACTGCAGGTCGAAGAGCACCAGCAGGAAGGGCAGCGCGGAGCCCAGGCGGCCGGCGGAGGCCGCGGGAGACACCATCTCCGCCACCCCCTCCCCCGGCCCCGATGCCCGCCCAGCCCGCGGCGGCGACAGCAGCCGTCGCAGCCCCGGCCAACAGCTCCAGCTTCTACGGGGTGGGTCGTGGGCGCTTCTGATTGGCCACGCCCGCCCCTCACGCTCACCAAAAGCGGAAGCAGGCGTAAGGGCACCCGTCCGCGCACCGCCGGGCCCCGCCT
>Ga0065711_1003215_pt1 | contig 35030 bp, 18 predicted proteins | sample Hoacrofraction12_FD_59098 | JGI IMG/M metagenome (GOLD analysis project Ga0065711, IMG submission 59098) | Hoatzin crop microbial communities from Cojedes, Venezuela - Epithelial fraction 12 v2 (version 2) | ecosystem: Host-associated > Birds > Digestive system > Esophagus > Crop | place... | reverse complement strand
TTTTTTTTTTTTTTTTTTTTTGAGTTATCTTAGGAAAATCACATCGTCTTTCTTGACTCTCACTTATCTTCTGTGAAGTAGAAATATTCACAGTTTTGTATTTTGTACATACTTAGTGTCAAAGATCATAAGCTACTCGGGTGGTACATCAGAAGGCCTGCATAAATATGCTTGACAGCACGGTCAATAGCAGGATGCTAAACGCAGCACTTCGTGGTCTTATTACCCATCTTCCCTCGTGTTTGTGCAGCCTCAGAAGTTTCTTAAGCTGTGGTTGAGCACAGCAAACAGAATGACAAAGTTGCTGAAGATCATGATCTTAATAGTTGTATTGGTGTGCTTGGTGTATTTCAGAAAGTCTGCTTTCTTCTAAGTGCACTGGTTACAGCGCATCCTTGTTAAATACATTAAGATGATAAAAGAATATCATTGAATCACTGAATCTGTTCAAGCTATGGTTGAACTGTAGTAGATAAAAAACGAACTGTTTGGATTTATGTTGATGGGTGCATTGAAAATATTTAAGTAAACTGAGGGAAAAAACATGTTTAAAGAGAGTCTTACTACAACTTTCTATCCCCAGACTCCTTAGGGATCTCTATATGTCAACTGCTGGTGTGGGGTTTGAGGCTTTCTGGCCAAAATTCTCTTCAGTGTTGTCGTGCATTTTTATATCTTCTTGTACTGAAGGAAAAATACATTGTGAAACCTCAAGATTGAATTTAGTCAAGCTTGGTGTCAAATCTGTTTAAATGCAAAGCTTCGCATGAGCCCAAATTTCCCTGGACTGGGGCAAATGCACACTGAAAGCTTGTAGGCTTTAGGAACTGTTGATTCGATGTGCCAGCCACCTGTGATACTTTGCTCCTCTTTAAACTGAAAATAGCACATTAGCTAAGAAATGGATGTGGAAGTCCATCTTGAGCACCATATCGTGGTTAGTTTGTCTTCTCTCATCTCGTATTTTGTCAGAATTCCCACTGATCACCTTTATATCAGGGCTTAACAGTATGTTGGTTTATTTTTTTTTTAATCTGGAAGGTATAGTAAATGTGTGGATGTCTGTTGATCAAATATATTCCCAGCTAGGTGTGTGCTAGGTAGACTGAAGAAAGTTTGATGTACATAATTCTTATTAATAACCATTTTTTTAACATTTGTTGAGAGACTCTTAGTATTCAGAGATCATCGGAAATCACTTAGAATCTAGACTCCCTCCTAACATTTTTTATTTATTATCTCTTATAAACATGGTTATAGAAATAAACACAGACAGAGTTAGAGAAATATTCCTTTGTCCACTGTTCTACAAGTTGCCATATATTTCAGTGCATGGATTTTCTGCGGCCTCCTCCTGTTCCTGCTGTTTTGTGTAAATGTGATGTCTTTTAACAGTTGAATAATTCAGAGCATGGTATACTGCAAGACTTCTTTTACTTTTGTCAATAATATTTTAGTTCGGTAAGAGAGTTTCACTAAAGGCCTCACCAGTGATAAAATTTGAATCAAGAGATAGCGTTTAGAGCCATAGCTACTGCTGGTGTAAACTGGGCTAGCTCCCTCGAATTCCCCTGAACTGTGCTCATTTACACCAGTTTAGGATCTTCATTGCTGTTGCACTTTCGCGGCAGCCCAAGGGGAACCTGGCACAGGAGTACCGTACAAACCAACCAGGATCAAAAAAGTAGATGATATTCATTTTCTTCCTCAGTCTAGAGGGATATACTTTTGTAATTACACCAGATTCTGAAACGCCCTTAGATTTGTTCAGTGCCAGGCAATCTGAATTTACATCAAATGCTGCATAATTCATATGGCATGGACAGCAATTATGAGTTAATTGAGGGGTGTAATGTTTAAAAAAAGAAACACTATGAAGAATGTCAGGAATGTCAGAATGAAAAAAGGCTCTTCAGCCCATTGAGGCTCATTTCTTTTAATACAGTTTGCTTTAAGATGGTACTGATTGTCTTTTGAAGGACACAAGAGAACCCTGAGTTTCCTGCTTCTGCATCGTTTCTTGGTCAGGCAGCATCTGAGACTTTATTCCTTCTGGGGTGAGTGATTCCAATGTCAGGTATGAAATGACTCCTTTCCATTTCACCCACTGTTTTAAAATGTGTGCTTTATTATCTCTCAGCAGTAGCCATAATCTTAAAATTAGGTATATTTCAATTAATACAGTCTTCTTGATCCTTTCTCACCTTTCAGATTATAGGGATTAAGTACTATATCTATGCTGTCATTGCTTTTGTTCCTACAGCCAGCGGAGTCGTCAATTTTCTCTGTACCTTCTCACGTGTTATAATACCTACTTTTATACAGCTGGCTTGAATGGTTCACTGGTAATCTGAACAGAGTTTCTGGCGTGTTTCCATGCCTTTGAATAATAAGGACATTTAGCACTGTTAAGAAAATGTTTGTGTTTTGCATTTCAAGTGTTACTGTGCCAACGTGTACTATAGGGGAAATCCGCCTGACCCACACAAAGCCAATGTCATCAGGCTTTCAGAGAGACTCTTGGTGGAGGCAGGGAGATGAAATTCAAACATCCCTATCTACAGGCAGGTCACAACAGGGCTGTAAGAAAGGATCTTGACAGCTGTTATTTCATTCCTGAGGCTGGAGAAAAAGGTTGGGGCCACTCTGTGCTACTGGACTGGTCCCTAGGATTCCTTCCTTAAGTTGCCTCCCTACTGCTGCTGCCATGCCAATTTGCTCAGTCCTGAAATGAAGTTCCTGCTGGTAGCATGCAGGATGTCTGAATTTACATGGTTTGCCAGGTCAGAATGTCCAATGCTGCTCCACTGTCTGATAGGAAGCACCTTGGGTTTCCTATGAACCCTCTGAACCCACCATTTGAAAAATACCACCCTGCTTAACAACTAAAGAGAAGCACACGTTTCTTTTTAAAACTTGAGCATGTGGCAGAGTCAGGTTTTGTCCAAAAGAAACAGAATTAGATGGACTGAATCCATCTCACAAATTACCTGTCACTTTTTAAAGAGAATCTTGACATTTAAAAATTTTAATTTGCATTGAAAATGTTCACTGAAAAGAATATGGACCAAAAGCATACTTTTCAATTTGATTATTGTTGGGGTGTTTTTTCAAAAGTCCATTTAAAAATGTGATTTACCAAAAAGCCTGTGAAGTAATAGTTGAAACATGATGTTGTGTTCAACAGAGAATTTATCTGTTCATCAATGGAATATACGATTGCAAGTATTTGCTATGATAATTTAAATGACTTTTAATCATAATATATCAGATCAACAAGTCCACCCAGAAAACGAGGGATATTTTCTTCATCTACATGAGAGTAAATCAGTAACATGGAAAATAAAGTGGCTAAACTGCCTGTGTGAGTTATGTGGTATAAACCATTCCCTCCAGAGTGCGAGGCAGCAAAAACCGAAGAATCTGTTTTTGCCAGAAGAATTGTTGGATACACTTGGAAGGCTCAAGAGCTGAGCAGCAAAGGAGAGAGGAGGCACCTCAATTAGCTTCATTTAGTAGAATTACCATGTCACGCAGATGAGTAATTATTTCATCACTGTTAGTGATCCGTGCATCGACAAAGGCCAGCGCGGGCTGCCTGGAACACAAGTGGGTCAGCTCTCCCTTATTGTCAGACTCTGCGGTGAAATTGCCCAGGACTGTTCGTGGGGAGTTTTGCTCTCACCTTCTTTCTGTACTTCTCAAAATCCTCTTCACTCATCTTATCCTGAAGAAAAAGAATTTAGGGACCAATGTTTTTACTGTACTCTTCCTTTTTGAAGTCGTGCATAGAAATTATAAACGCTGCCTGTTTTGGTTCGAAGGCCCAAGGCATCCTGATGCCTGCCTTTTTCCTCCCTAACATGAGTGTTTTCTTTCCTATTATTCCCTCCGGTACGGTACCTATTTCTTACCAAGATTTTTATCTCAACTGAACCCTTGGTTGCCAGATTTCTCTAATAGTTGTTTGAAGACAAGGGGAATGAGGTAGTTCTAATCTTTCTGGCCTTCAGTACAGCACTCTATATGGTGCCACATGGGAAATTACTGGTGAAGGCAGGCAAGATGGGGATTAATGCAAGAACTGTACCGTGGATAAAAGACTGGCTAAAAAGTACTGACAGAGCGCTGTGCTGAAAGGGGAGGTGAGGCTACAGGCAGGTGGGTCCTCAAGGACCACTCTTAGGGCTAATCTTAATATTTTCATTAACAACCCGGGTACAGAAAATAGGCATGAGCTAATGACAGTTAATGAGGAGCGGATAAGGGAGGTATCACCTGCAAGCTGGAGGATAAGAATGTCATACAAGAACTGGATGCCAGTCTGTATTAAGAGAGGTGGGATTTAATTGTATGTTCAAATTGTAATGCAAGAATTCATAATGTAATCTAGAAGCTGTACAAATGGAAACAATGGGGGGGAGGAAAAATTCTGGGCATTGTAGTTGGTCACAGTAGAATTATGAGTCACCACTGCAATACCGTAGTGGAAAAGGTGTGATCTGAGGGTGCATCTGGTAAAATAATTCATCTGGGCAAGCACTGATAGCACTGCAGAAAGTTCAAGTAAGATTTCTTTCAGAATGGTCAGTACATTGGTCTCTTAAGCAAGAAAGATGATTTCAAGTTGTAACAGAAAAGATTTACTGGGATGAACAGGGAAATGTATATCTTATTCCATAAAAGAAGGAGAAAAATTTTGTTTAGCCTGATAAAAAGATTGCACTTTCTGCTATGAGGAAAGACCAGACAAGAAGGACTATTTGTCTTTCAAGATAACACTTACACAAATACAACTGGGCATCATATGTTTTAGGAATTAGAAGGACTGTTCTGAAGCAATTGTCTTAGAATAGTGAAGGGGTTAAGAAACTTTGGTGGCTTTTAAATGAGGCTGGAGAGCCAACTTACTTTATGATTGCTCACAGACTCATCTCTGGAACAAAGTCCCTTCCTGTTTAAGATCAGCACCATAACATCATCCTGCTTACACAAAAATTAATCACATGAAGTCATCAGGAAGGTTAGCAAACTAAAACTTTGAATGTCTGTGTAGTTACAGTTTCCTTAATAGATGCAGTTCAATGGGAGTAGTTGGAGAGTTGTTGCTGTTATTGCATGACTTAAAATGCCACTGAAAATGTCATGCATGTGTACAGAACAAAAAAAAAATCAGGGAAAATATTCAGTATGAGAAAGTAGGAATTGTTTTCTTGTAATAAATCTAGTAGAGAGGTAATAGAAGTTGTAAAATGGTTCCTATTTTATTCTTAAGTAGTGGCTTATTTCTTACACTTTCAGCTTCCAGCCCTTGTCAGGTCCCCTCTGGGCAGTCGCTCTCTGGAGCTGACATGTTGATGCTTTCAGTCTTGTCTAGTACTGGAGACCTGATAAGCCTAACTTGTTTAATAACCAGATTTGCTCAGCACCAGACCATGGTTCTTGCATCATTCATATTTTCCTTTTTCAGTTAGTGTCAGTGAGGAACTGTGAACATTTCTCTTTAATTTTCCATTTATAGACTGTATTGAAGACTGAAAATGATGATGAGTTGTTAAGAAAAACATAGGATTAGTGACAAAAAGTAGCTAATCATCTATCCTGATTCAGTGGCTGTAATAATGCTTTGTGAGATCTTGAAGAGTGGCAAGAACGGTGAAGAGCCTTGAATGTCTTTGGCAAGGACGGACTGGTGGAGGAAGCAATGATTTCAATGGACTCTGATTTGGAGTGTAACAGCAGCAGATTTTTAAGGAGTTATGTATGTTGTTCACTCTTGTGCTAAGCTATATATATAAAATCACAGCAAGTGTCAACTTTGGCCTCACAAAGCCCTCAAGCAAATAGGTGGGGAAATTCTAATAAAATGTATTTGTATCATTATCTAGAAATCTGCTTGCATCGAGTCCTAGTGTGTATTCCGTTGTGAAGAACACAACAAGAATTGTCCATGAGAATAGGGCGTAAAGGCTGAGCCCCGTGCATTACGGCCCTTGCTGTTCCTGGTGAGGATGACAGATGGAGTCTTTCCTGTAGACTCGCTCGCTGTCATGAATCCAGGCAGCAGGGTTGTCCTTCGGGCAGCGGTCCAGTCGGTTGCAGTGGGTCGGCTCAGGGGGAAACGGGGCATGCTCCCATATTGCACGTAGACAGCTGCACTGCTTTGCTCAGAGTGAGAGGCCGAGAGCAGCTCTGCTGTGTATGGCACAGCACGTAACCCCCTGGAGTCCAGGTCTTGGGAGGAGGACAAAAATGAGATCATTCTCCTCACGAATACCTTGGCTGCGGACAAGCAGTACAAGAGGACTGAAAAGACAGAAACAGTGTGAAAGGAAGAGGCTAGACAAACCACCTCTTCAGCGGGAAGATACATGTGGAATCCCACCAGCACTCCTGAGCTCAGTCCCCTCCCTGGGGCCTACGCTGAACTGCTCTCGAGAAAGGAAGCTGTTCAGCTGACCTCTTTAATCCCTGCTTCTGGGTAGTTCAGAGACAGCTGGGTGGCCCATGTGAGAAGTAACAAGAGTTTTGTAAGGGTGTCTCCTAGCATTGGTGCCTGAGCTGACCAATCACTGAATGCCAAGTGCGTGGTGCGGGATGGACCGCAGACATTGCTGATTGCTGTTTAAAAAATCCCTGCATTGATGATATTCCTCATATTGTATTTGCTTGCAAGGACTCAGGAGGGGTGCCCACATACCTGCTATGTATAAATGACTGGGTTGAACTTTGCTAATAGAAGTGGTAGTAATTTGATCAGAGTAACTTTCCATCAGAATTATTTTGGCTGATATATTAGCTTAGAAAAAAGGTAGATCAGGACATTATGCGTTACTAGATCAGCATGCTAATATGGCTGTATTCCTTCTGGTACCCAGGCTAACTCACTCACAGCCAACTCAGAATATTTGGCACAGTGCTGCAAGATAATACACTGTAGCGTCTTAAGCATCAGACCAGTCTTGAACTATGTAGATGGTGACTTTAGTGTGCATAAAATTCAGTAGTAAGTTCCTATTCCTATGGCTTTATTACTTGAATCATGCGAAAGACCTACCTTTCAGCCAGGGCAGGTGTCTGTTTCAGTTCTGCAGCACCATGCCATCAATATAAAACACAGTACGATGAAGTCAGATCTTCCTTGAGGATGATACCCAGCACCAGTGATTCGTTAACTCAGGCCTCATACTGGATGGGAGCAGATTAATGCAGTGAATGCCAGCTGTATAGCTTCTTGGCCGTGTTTTAAAGTCTGTCCATTAAAGACCAGAGTCTTTATCTAAATTGATGTTAATTCCATCAGTCCCAGGAAAAGACTTCTGGCGAGTTTCCTTTATGTATGGCATCATTAAAGACTTACATAATGATAAGCATTTTACATTAAAAAATTATGTAATTACTTTCTAAGGACTGAATGTTGTCCTTTTGGAGCAGATAGTACAGTTTTCAAGCCTTGCAGAGACTAGGCACGTGCTTACCTGTACATGTGTGAGCAAACATGGAGAACAAACAGAAAGACCAGACTCCTCTGGTGAATACGTTTCTTCAGGGCAGAAGCTGAGACCTGCTCATCCCCAACAGAAGAGTGAAGTTTCTTTTCCAAGAGCAAAGGCCAAACTTTCAATTAGGTGTGGAGCCGTGGCCTGTGGCCTCGCCTTATTCATACAGTTTCTAAAGAAGATAATTTGGAGTTGGTGGCAAGTTTGTATGCAGAGCAAATTATCATTGTCTGTCTGGCTACAGAATTCAACTCAGTTATCAAGTCTCTTCACCGAGAATGTGATTTCCTATTTTCAGTGTGGTTCAAAATCATGTAAGATTCAAATAACTAGGAAATAGTGTTTATGAGTAGGAATAAAGTAAATAGCTTAATACAAATATTGCTTTAATTCAAAATGCAGTAACTAAGTAACTAAACTATGGTAATGTTTATTTTTTTTGTTTTGAAATGTATTTTAAAAGATACTGGCTTTTCTGTACGTGATCAAGCTGGTTGTATTGAAATCTGGTGCTTTAAAATATGCCACTGTTAGCAGAGCCATAATGAATGAGCAGCTCTGCGGGCTGGGAGACGAGTGAGGCGGGGATGCTGAGAGGTACATCGCTTCGTGCTTCTGCAGGGCTCCTGATCCCAGGCGCGGTTTGCAGCCGTACAACAGAGCCGTGCCCTCACGGGGTCACGAGGCTCACGCGAATGTTAGGATAATCCGGTGACAGACAGACTGCTAAAGACCACAGTGCCGGCAAACAGGTGACATGTTGGCATGTGATTTACATAGAGTATTAACTGATTAACCCCGAGAGCCCTGTGGGTGATTACTGTGCTGATGAGTAATTTCTCGTGCTGATTTGTAGGCCCTTCCTTTCATCTGGCTCCCTCCCAAGTGCCCTGAGCATTATTCCTTTGACGTTCTCCCTACAGACGTCCCTGTCTGCTCTTGGGTTTGCGCTGGTGGTGACCTCCGTGGTGCGGGCTGACCGCCGGCTTGCTCCGCGAGACGGCCATCGAGATGGGAGCCAGAGGTGGTGTGGTCAAGCCCTGAGGTGGCCTGGCCACAGGTCCTCCCGCTGTGGGTCTCCTACTCGTGTGCGTGACGGTTTGCACAACCGACAGGGAGCAGATCTCCTGGTTTTGTTCTGGGGATGAGTAGCAGACTGCTCCCATGACAGCACGAAACCACAACAGCTGGCTGACATGAGCAGTTGTGAGGGTCTGAAGACTTCTGTGAACAGATGCTATTTTATGGCACCAGCTACTTTTAGGCTGGCCCTGGTACCTGTCTGGTTTTTCTCTTTCAAAACACTAATTGAAAGTTAGTCATTTCCACAAAATTCAACCGGGGAAACATTGCAAGTGACTTGGTTTTCAAGTTCCTGAAAATAAAGGTGATTGAGAGATTTGCCACTTCGTATTTCTTATTTCACAGCTTGATTTTAAAATGTCTTACGTGACAAAAAGAGGAAAGATTTGAAAAGTGAAGGTATTAGAACAGAAATAAGCAGTGATTATTTTTCTTTGGATAATGTTTCCTTTAATTTCCTAAAGTATGCTGGATTGCATGTTAATGTAACCAGATACTCAGTATATTCCAGATCTTGTTTTTATAACTCTAATGCTTTACCTCGATAATTTGCTCCCAGTATGTAACAGTGCTTATATAGATGGGTGGGTTAGAGCTAATTGCCACACAGTTCTTTTTATTAGGGCTGTAGAGATTAATAGCCCACACAAGTTTATGAAAAAAGACACACATTTACAAGCACGTTAATCTGATTAAGTCTGAAAACAGTCGTTCTGAACATAAATACATGTAAATCTGTAAATAAAGACACATAAAAAAGAGAAGAGTGGCACTTTAAGGAATGTCTTCCATTGGTTTCCTTTGTGAAAAAGCAAACGTTTTTTCAGTTGATAGTTTTATACAGACTTATTTGTGGTTTAATGTTTTATGGAGTAATATTCATCCCACGAAGATTCAAGGGCATGGGATTTGAAGTTCAGTTGTGTTTTCGTGTGTGGTTCCCTAGCAGCATGGATTGCACAGCTGTAATGCATTCCACAGCCTGTGATATCCTCAGTGCTTGAATCCACCTATAAACTGCATTTCTGTTGAAGACGTACCTGGGAAGGCCATAAAAAGATAGTTGCATTCTCTATAAAATGGGTATTATTTTACAAAATGAAGGTTATTATGCACTTCTTTGGTGGGTTACTAGCTTGCAAGCTGAAGGCCAGTCAGAAGTAGATCCTCTACATTTCTAATAGATTTATTTTGCTGGATTTTTTTCTGTCTTTAAGAACTCAGTTCAGTTAAAAAACTATATAAATATACATGTGAATTCTATGTATATTAAGAAAAAATTGCTTAAAACCAAGCACATTTTAATATTTTTTTAGAGGTGTAGTTTTTCATATTAAATGAAGACCTGTTAATGATATGTATCTATAATACATAGAAACGGACGAGGAAAACTTTATGCAGCTAGGATTTCTCTGATGCCATATATGCTTTGTTTATTTTAAAGAAAATATTATATTTGTGCATATGTTTTAAATTTTGTTTGAGGGATCTGAAAGAGAAAAAACGCAATAGAGATTGAGATTCAAATGTGCTTTTTATATGCCAAATAGAACTGAGATTAGTGTAGCCTTGTATTGTGTATTTACAGCAATATTGGGCTGACACATTGCACACTGTTGCACTCGCATCTAAGTTTCTGATTAATAACAATAAGCCCTGAAGTGAAAGATTACAATAAGCAGTGAAATATTATAATATTTATTATTAAAATTATTATTTTTTTATACTATAATCTTTTTCCTTGTCTCAAGTTTTGACTTCGACAGCCAATTTGGATGTCCTTGGTTGAGCAGAATTCACGCAAGTGTTTTTGTAGTTTGTGCTTCTTCCCATGTGTTGCCTGCATTTCTGTTTCAGACTTTATCCTGGCAAAGGCATACACGTGTACATTTTCGTACTAAAATCCTTGTTAAATGGTTCACAGTTTGTCTATGAACCTAGATTCTTCCCTTGGTCATTCTGAGGATGTTAGGCAGTTTCAATCAGAAAAAATGACCAGCGGGTATTAAATCATTTCCATATACTTTCGTGTTCCTCTTCCAGCCTCTTCGGACCGGATGGGAAGGCTGAGCATCAGTGCCTAGGGAGCAGGGCGAGGGACCCAGTCACCCTGTATTTAGCCATTTCACCATGAATTTAACGTAGTTAATGAGTAAAACAAGGATACCAGACTGGAGAAGGTGTGTTGTATCCCCTTCCTTTCTCTCTGTTGGTAATTTCAGCCTGATCTTGCAGTAGCAGTTAACTTTAGTTCCTGAGGAAAAAGCATTACCGTCCTTGTCGTGCTGCACAGCGCATCTTCAGTTTTGGTTCTTAAAGTGTTCTGTGTCTCTGGATCCTAATTTACTTGTTTAAACATGTTTTGGGTACTTGTATACAAAATAAAAATCCATTTATTGGCTAGAAATCGGTACATCAGCCCTTTGTTCCTTTTCTAACATTTGGAGCCTGTATTGATTTCTGTGGGTCTTGGGCCCTACGTTGTGTCTACCTCAGAGGCTGCAAGCCAGTGACAAGGTAAGAAACTCAGTTTTGTCAAAAAATGTGAACTGCCACAACATGTGCAAAGCTTGGCTGGACATTCAGCAGCAGCAACTTCCAGCAGCTTTTCCGCGTCGGCTGCAGGAGGGAGCCTCTGCTGAGCCCACCGCAGTAGCGCTCAATGCAATTGCTTGTTTTTAAGGATTTAGTCAGCTTTGGGGCCTGGAAGTTTCTTGTCTAGCTTCAGAAGCTACAGCAATTCTCTCTGCTGAGGCTGTCTGAACATTCAGACAAATACTATCCCACGAGGATCTGCTCAGGTTGTCAAGCTGTCATTCTCACCGAAACCCAGAGCGACAGGAGCCTGTGAAAGTAGCTGAGATTCCCATATTCTCAAGTGGACTAGAGACCTGACTACCCAGCACGTAGTTGCTGATTTATATGAGATTATGACTGTAATAGTATGTCTGAGGCAAAAAGAGACCAGAAAATACTGTCGGGATTCAGTGGGGCAGGAGGTGTAACTGTTAGGGAGGAGAGAGAAGATGGCTTTAGCAAACGGGCCCGTTATGTTTGTCACGTTGCAGCACGGAACTGTCCCTGCAGTCGTGAGGAGCGGAGTACGTGTCTACCTGAGGCACTGCGTAGTTACAAGTAGTTCCTGTTATTTTGAATACCTAGATTCAATTGTGTAATTATGTGATTTATCTGCATGTGTTCTCACTGGAGAAACTACCCAAACAGTTGCTGCTGCTGTTAATATTAGTAGGATAAATCCTCAGGAATACTGAGCGTCTGCATCTTTCTTGGGGGAACACCTGAGTCCGCAGGTGTTCAGCTTAGTAAAGGCTTCTGGATGACTTAGACTGCGTCCTGGACTTCACTCTTTTATATTGTTAGGATTCAAAAAGGCAGTTCTCTTCTGAGTCCCATCTCACATTTGGGGAGAACAATGTTGTGATACGGGATACACTGGCACTGCAGTTCCCAGGAGAACGCGCTGCACAGACTGAAACCACCTACTGGTTACAGCATCCCCAGGCATCTTTCAGCTCTCGAAGTCACCAGGCAAGGGCTGGATCCCAAGGAACTCCACACATCCAGAAGTGTTGTTTCTCTCAGGTGGACATTTAAGATGCTCAGAAGAGCTTTATGTGAGGAAGAAGCGCAATGGCATTGAACAGAACTGCTTGATTAGTCGTATTAGGTATTTAATGTTAAATAGAGGCAGTCTGTGCCTTTTATTATTGTTTTCAAAAGCTGCGCTCTAGGAGGTACTAGCCAGTAATTGGGTATGTGTGCAAACAAAGCATATATCCAGCTTGAGTTATTTTATGGCAGCAGTAGCAAGATTATCATCATAACATCCTTCACAGAGTATTTTATATCAGGCAGCCTTCCACAGCTGTAGTTCGCAGTCTTTATTAGATCTATTATGCAAACACAGAAGGCTTCTTGAGTCAGCAGAAACTCAGCAAGCTGGTACGTGTTGTTCATGCCGCCTTGCAAATCACTTGCCCTAATCACCTAAGAGTTGATTAAAGTGGAGGTTGATTGGTTAATTTGCTCTCAACCTTGGAGAAGCCATGAAATTGATTATTATAGTAGTTATTTAAAATATGTGATACGTCATATGTTCTTAGGGTTTAGTTGTATTCTAAAGACAAACAAGAATTTATGGATCATTATTAAACAAAAAGAGAACAAGAACTTCCCTGCGAGGCATTTGTCTATGTTGCTTTTAAATCAGACATTAATATCCCCACGTGTACCCTGCATGGCAGGATTCCTCTGACTAATTCACAGAAGGCATGGGAAGTGTGGACATGAAGTGAAGAACGAACAAAATATTTTGTTATCTATCTAGCTATCTTTCTATCTCTTGTGTACCTCAGTTTACCTTTCTAACATTTTTCTTTCTCTAAAGAGTTAAAAGCAATGAAGACTACTGGGAAAACCTCCCTCCACATACAGTCACAGCAAAGATAATCTAGAAAATACCTGATGTCCTGAGGGAAACGCTGGGATAGCTATTAACAGGGTGGAGTACTGCTATCCTGGTTCCAACTTTCTAGAAAAATTTTACAGTTCCCAGCCCTGCCCTGGTGATGAAAAAGGAGAAAAGGGGCTGAGTAGTTTCCCAGCACTGCCCTGAAAATATCTGTGAATGCTGACGAGGCTGCATGGTCTCACACGACATGCCATGTGTTTCTCCTAGCCAAAGATGGGAGTAGCCGTAATGAAAAGAGGGTAATAATGCTTGAAAGAGCAAGCGTTTGGTAAAGGAAAAAATATTTATAGTCCTGCGCGTTTTATCCTTTTGCTCTAAGTGCTTTGGCTGAATGAATAAATAATGCTTTGTTCATAAGGCAGCTCTTTTGGAATTATTTTGATAAAGTATTGACAGTCTCCCAGAGGAAAAAATCTTTCCAGGTAGTAACACAGATGAGCTTATGAGCCAGAGGTGCAGCATAAAGATCTGCTCCTGGAGTGAGTGGTCAAAGCAGCAGCACCGCTCAGGAGAAGGGTCAGGGCCCAGCTGACACGGACAAGGAGCGTGGAAGGGCAGATCGCCCTGTCGCATCTGTTCCTTCCCGTCCTCGTTTGTAGAAAAGAAAGCATGATGTGTAGGTATTTGGCCTCCACATGTAAAATTACTCTGGTTTCTTCCTGGCAAGGACATCTTAGTAGAACTTAGCAGAATTTACACTCTGCTTTCACAGGCAGGAACAATCAGATTTCAGTATTTATGTGGAGCTGGCCTAGTGCATGGTGTGGACAGCTCGCTTTCTCCTTTATGCTTCATCAGTTCCTCACCGACTTGCACATGAGCGGGGCCAGAAGGCTGGGCCCCTGCCCTGCAGTTCCCCACAGCGCTACCTCCCATCGCCATGGAACCCATCGACGGGGTCTTCATCCCCTTCTCCTTTGCTTTTTTACCAGTGTGGTTGTGGTGCTGTGGCCTGATCGCAGCTGGTGGGGTTTTGTTTGGGTTGGGTTTTAGGTTTATTTAACTGTATGAACTGTATTAGTGCAAATCCTCAACTTGTGACTGCCGGGCTGTTCCCCACCAGCTGCAGTAGTGTTCTATACAACACAGTTTTGCTTACCTTCACTGGTTTCCTGGATGCGTTTACTGAGGCAGCCTCTGTTATCTGGCAGCATTGTTTGCAGTTGCTAGAAGCCATAAAAATGTAGAAGTTGCATGTGAGTGCCTTCTTTTTATACTTGCTGTCTGCATGTTTCTGCATACAATTGATTAGTTCTTCTGTACAATGCCTTGAGGAATTAGCGTGTGAACTATCCCATCTGATAGATCTGCTAAGTGTATTTATGAAGACATCTTCGGGGAACAGTATTGTCATACGCTACGGTTATAGAGGGTAGGTCTCGGGTCCCGTCCTTACTGGTAAACAATCATCTCTGTGTATTTCCTGGTGACTAATTTCTGCCTAAGAAGAGATGTTTATGGGAGACTGCCAACAACTGTTGTGCTAAAATTATACACAAAAATAATTTTTGCATACTTTACATTTTCTGCTCATTTCTTTGTTGGATGAATAGGGTGCCATTCAGAAGTGTGTATGTTTTTTTTCTTTTAATGAATTATTCAAAAGAGTAGAGAAAAAAAAAGGACTGTTGCATGCAAATCCTTGGTCATTTTAGTCAACTTCTTGCCAACATTGACAGCTTTCAAGAGCTGCAAATTCTCAGAACCCCAGTTTTCTAAAGATCAAATCCAACTTGACTAACCTGCCGGGAGTGGCGATTTGCTGCCTGTAGCTTTAAGCAAGTACAGGAGTACATTTTCATTCTGAACAGGTACCAGCTTCACTACTGTATACAGCATTTTCCAGCTGGGGTCTCCACTACCAGTTGATTAGAGGCTTTACAGGCTGCTAAAGAATGGTGAATCGCTGTAGATCAAATGCTAGCAATAAAGGCAGATGACCTCCTCTACTAACTGGGAGGAATTTGGAAGAGGAAAAAAATATATATTCCATAAACTGCCACATACGACTGTCAGAGAAAAAATGCAAATGTGTAATCACCTTTCAAATGGACATTTCTAAGCAGATATTTTTAATCACCTATTTTTGCAGATGGCTTTTTTTATTTGATAGAACATGCTATCAAAATCTAGATGTTTTGTTCATACTCTGGCACCTGAATCTCCATTAATACAGCTAATAGAGTGGGAGGAGAATAGACAGGACTTTAAAATACCCATCTCCTGGCACAGAGTCTTGTGCTTTCTGTACATGACTTTTCTTTCCGTTTTCCCTGGCCAAATACGGAATTAAAGCCTAATATTGCTAAGTTTTTTGATGACTTCCTGTTTGCAGGGGTTTCCCGATGGAGGTACAACCTGTTCGCTGACGACTGAAGCTTGACAAAACACATATTTTCTTTACAGACCTTTAGCAGATTCCCTGAAATAATGTCTAGTCCACAGGTTGAAACTGCTCGAATCTCCAGTTTTGCCCATATTTGGGGTCTGGAAGCAATGTCTCTGTAGCCTTTTTGATGCTGTGCAGGGGTGGCAGGGTGAGGGCTCCCCACAGAAGGTGTGTTTTCAGGGAATGGTTTATATCTACTTTAAAAGCATTCATGCTCTCAGAGCATTATTAGCATAATTGAGGAGCAGACCCCTAGTGCACAGTAAGCTAGCTGAAGAACAGAAAAAAGGGAGTACCAAAGCGGCAGCGCTTCACTGCATTGCTTCTCTTCACACACCGCAGCAGGTTTGCCTTCCAAAAATTGGACTGGAGCTACAGATTCATGCAGAGATTTTCACGATTGCTGATTGAGAGCGGGGCCCAATGGTGCTAGGCACTGCACAGAGAGAGGCAGACAGAGCCAGCTCTCACTTGTCAAATAAATAGATAAAAATATACAGAAGGAAGATAACATAAGCAGCAAGCAGCGCACAGGTTGGTGCATGCAAAGCTCAGGCGAGATCCGTGGCCTATGGTTCGCTTTGGTTTTTGGGAAGTAGTCTGACAAAACAGAAAGAAAAGCGGATAGAGAGTTTAAATGGAAAGAAGATCACTCTGGGTACTTGGGCGGTGTGTATGACCGAGAGGGTGAAAGGGGCATGCAGGGAAATGATTTAGTTATGCTGCGTTCTTTCCCGTATGCTCTGGGTGACAGCTTCAGAGCAGAGTGCGTGAGCACTGCTCATCTGCCTCAGGTGCAGAGTCCAGCAACTACCGATGGCACTAACTACCCCTATGCTAGCTGTATATAAAAATTAATTAACATATGTCACTTTTGATCTTTGTTTGAGAAAGGGTGTAGGTGAAATGATCAAAGAGTAGCTATCACAAGAAACTCATCCTGTTTTATTTTTCTTCATGTACTAAACAGAAGGCTGCTTAGCTGGTTGTTTACAACTATTAAATCAGCGGTGTTTGTGCCGTGCTTTGAGGATACAAGATGAATGAATTCTGCTCACAATTTTTTAATACTCTATCACTGTATGGAACCACAAATCACGATTAGCAGAGATGGGCTCATCTTACAACCCCAGACCAGAATTTCCCCAAGACCAAGATTCAGAAATTCTTACCTTGGAATCGTCGTTGCTCTTGGAGCAGAAGAGCACCCAGAGACCATCCAGGTGCAACCAGCTTTCTGCATCCGATGGAGAGCACTTGCAAGTGCTGGAAAAACATTCAGGCTCTGCTGTGACAACATTCATTGAGATTTTTGAACTATCAGGAATTGGAATGAAAACATATGTTCTCAGTATCGTCTAAGAAAAAAGAAATATAGAACACGGGCTTTAGGACAAAAAGTTTAATTTTTCATCACTTCCATGCATTTTAATTCTATTTTTATTCACATTATTTAATATTGCCTTGTGTTCTGAGATAGTCTTGAACTTTGTCAAAAAAGAAAGTGTATTCAAAACAGTCTGCAGTGAAGAATTGTTTCAGTGGCATTTTTCCATTTTTCATACACTGGTCATCTGTAGCGTATGACCACATTATTTCACAACTGGCCGGCTTGTACTGTCTCTAAACTCTCTAATCTGTTTATGTGAAATACAGTCCTGTCTCAGTGGGAGATACTCTCCTCCATGTTTTACAGAGCCAGCCCCTCATGGTTACCAACATTTGAGGTTTTTCTTAGTGCATAATATTTTCTCAAATCAATATCCAGAACAAAATTATCCTTGATATCACACAGAGAGTAGCTGGTCAAAATTTATTTGACTTAATACATTTTTATATAGGAAAATGTTAGCTCATTTAAACATTTTGCTGAAGCACATAAATGGCGTTTCTTTTAAAGCTGGTAAACACACTACTAAAAATATTTCATTTAGACTTTTGAAAAATCATGTTTCACTTTGAAATGAGTATTTCAATCATTTGTGTATAGACTAAGATATATTTTTATCAAGTGAAAATGAGAATGAAATATATTGAGTTTATCAACACAAGGGGTTTTTTTGTTTCTGAAGTTAACTACAATGATATTTCCTATGAAATGAAGCACTAATAAATTATTGTGGGAAATCTAAGCAAAAATTCTCATAAAATGAAAAATCCAGATTTCAAAGAGCTCTGCTGGTGAACTTTGAAGGCAACTCAGTGTGAGACAGCAATAATCAGCTTCACAGACACGCACTGGAGAACCACGTGTTGTGTGGCAATTTTGTGGAAAAGAATCCATGCCTTCTAACAGACCTTAAGCGAGTGTGAAGCAGCATCATGTCCCTTTCCTACGCTGGAAAAATGCAGATCTTGTATTGGAACATGTAAGAGGAGCATCTTCTGTAAAATACATGAAATAAACCTGGCATTTCACACAGTGCCAGTAAAGGCTGGGCACCGCACCTTGAGGAAGGTGTGGAGGACTTCGAGCAGCTCCAGATGAAAGCAAGGAGAAAAGTCTTGAAAGCGAAGGATTAGGTTCTGATGTCTGCAGAGGGCTGGATGAAGACATGGATACAGCGTTCTGGTCTGTAAACGTTATTTTAAAAGAGAAAGGGAATAATTTGTTTGTCAGAGAATAATTTGTTTTACTGTCTAGAAGGAGAAGTGATGGGTCTAAGTGAAAACAAAAGGGGTTTAGGCTGTAACTACTTTTGCAGGTAATTAGGCACAATAGGAGCTTGGCAGCAGAACTAAACAGTCGGTACTAAAGCCTTTATGTCTACACTAACACACTTCGTTGTTTTCCTCGAGACTAAATTTAGTCTGGTCCCCAAGAGTGAAAATTCTGCCTGTCCAAGGAGTTCGAAGCTGCGTGAAGAATGAATCGCTGGTTCAAACCCACATTTTCCCCATAGGTGTTGGTGCATGTTTGCTGGGCACCTGTAGCTGATCTTTCAGATTAGCTTTCTCCAAATGAGTTCTAACTTGTGAGAACCAACAATGCTCCGAGGACTGAACAACACATGAGATTGACTTGATGCAGTGTAAACAGCTTGCATGATGTTATATATACATAATGCAAACTTCTTGCCAGTGCTGGAGGCTTTGAATCAGTGAATGGGACTGATGCCTTGTAAGGAGTTAGAGGTATTTGTCAGGTATTACCGGAGTATAGCTCTTTTTCCCAAGGTCCTTTCCACTCCTGTTTTCTGTGCTTCCATTGTATAGACAGCATGTTTTCTACCCAGAAAGCGGGAAACTGGAATAGATAAACGCTGTAATTGGAGTGTGTAAGGGATCACTGGCTTGAGTGCAGAATGAGATATATTTGACTCCTGAAGATACGAATAAATTTAATCTGCTGTAGATTATACAGCACTGGGGTGCTGTAAGTATTTCTAAGTCAGTTTACCAACTTTCTGTTTTCAAAAATTGACATTTTAAAAGTTTTGTTGAGATGCTTTTTTCCTTTTTATTCCTAACGTCAGTGGAAAATGGATTTCTTAAACTTTTTTTTGTAATTCCAAGCTAAAAATTGCAAAAAAATTCAGCCTACAGCACATATTTATGATAGCTTTATAAACCTATAAAAATGGTCCACTGATTTCTAAACTCAGTCTTTAATTGAGTGACATGAACTTTAATTAATTAAATGGTTGCTTTTCTTTCACGCTGAATTAGGATATTAAATCTCTGTTTCCTTTTTCAAGAAAATGAAACCAAATGGGACACTATAAAATGCTAAAATCAATATTTTATTATACTGGTATTGCTTTTGATTTTTTGAAAGTTTCCAATTGCTATTAAATGCTCAAAGAGGAGCTACTTCCAAACAGTCTGTGATAACAGCTGCACTGCAACCAAAATGAGACATAGCTTGCAGAATATCCTGTGTTTATGCTAGTCAATTCCAAAATAATATGATTCTCACCTGGAGGCTGGGAATGTCCCCTTGGATTTACATGGTACCCATGGTACCATTTAAATGGTTCCCATTTTAAAACAAGTCCCCCAAATGTCAGTTGCATTACTTCTCAGGCTTTACCGGCTTCCTTCAGTACATTGCAGTGTTTTAATTTCACCTTCCTCCCCTAACCTTTCCCCGTTTCCCACTCATACGTACCTAGACCAAGTTCCTTTTCAAATGAATGTACAATTCTGAAAAAATTTCTACATATATTTTAATCAGTTAGCCATGATTAATTCTATTGACCATTAGTTAATCTAATTTAGTGATACTATGACTGAATAATCATTTTGTATGAAGATTTTCTCAGTTTGGATATATTTTCCCTCAAATTAGTTGAATCCCTCCTAGTGGTTCCAGGATACAATTTTGACATGGGAGAAGTTACTGGATTTGAATTTCCACTAGTGACTGCGTGATGTGCAGGCAAAGAAGGAAAATGCCGTTAAACTGGTGGCTGGCTTTGTCTTTCCCAAAGCCCTTCCAGAAGGGCTAGAGTCTTCGCGTCTCCGTATTGACGTTGCTTTTAGTGTTTCTTCACCTCTGACCCAGGTGCTGTGTGTTCCTATTGGATGGGGAGCTGTAGTTCTGTGCACCTCTGCCTTGCATTCTCCTTGCCAGCTGTGTGAAGCGTAGACACATATTCTAATCTCCAGCGGGTTACAGCCATCTGATTTCAAGTTAATGTCTACTTATGATACAAAAGTCAGTAATATATGCATCTATGCTGACCTAACATGACCTCACTACAGTAAGAACAGTTTTTAATGGCCAGTGGGACCTTCTAAGTTATGTTTCTGGCTGCACTGGTATGTAAAAGAAAGTCCTATCGTGATTCTTTATTGCTGTGCAGCTGATTACATTTTTCTGCAATAAATGCCATTTGGGGTAAGTATTATCAATTGTATGCCCTGAGGCATACGACAAAGACTTGTTTCTCAGGTAGCTGTGGATTTTTTTTTAAAACTGATTCTCTGTAAAGGCCTCCAGAAGTATGAAAGAAGAATTACTGATCACATTTCTAGGATATAAGAATAATGATGGGATATGATCTGGTTAAAGTATTACGAGGTATTAATCCGGTAATGCGAAGATGACAGTGGAAAGTCGGTTTGTGTCAAATAGTGGCTTCTTGTGTCAGTAAACTGAGAGTGAAACTGAACCCAGGTAGCCTTGGTTATTAACACAACTCTCAGTTCAGAGAGGCAAGTGTCAAATTGGTAGAAAGCTGTGTTGTGTGTCCCTATACATCATGCATCTTCCCTAATTTTCCCCCAAATCTTCACATAATCACCATAACCTTGATGTTAACACAGCTTTTGATTTATGGCTGGATTTATTTAGGAATTTTTATTTATTACTAGAGTTTCTCCTCAAAGTAAAGAGAAAAAAAAATTGTTCATTACAAGGTTTGAAAACTTTTTCTCTGAATGAAATGGCTACATGCAAGCTTGGATATGAAAAGAAGAGAAAATTTCACTTAGCTTTTTGAATTATAGTTGAAACTTTTGGGACTATTTACTGTTTCGTTTTTTAAGTGTGTAATTCAGATGCTGCTTCAAAAGTGCAGATATATTGCACAGGTAATTTAGGGTCCAAATCTTAGATTACTAAAAGCATCTAAATAATCAAAAGTAGACGCTGTCTGTGTCCCCATTGTCACCGTCTATGAGGACAGGGGCCAGACAGGAGCTACAATGAAGTGGAAAAAAGATTCATTACTGTGAATGGCAAAACAGTTATGAAGTTAGTGAAGATACATTTTTACAGTAAATTTTTAATTTACAAGCTATGTTTTAGTGTAATTATTCCCGTTTTCAAAATATGATATGAATTAAATAAAAGTTTGAATACACAGCTGCAGAATTAACATCAAAATCTGGGAAACAGATTTATCACTGCTTCAGAAAACACCACGTATTTTTATTGTGCAGTTGTGTATAGACATACAAGGCATAAACCCAGCATACTTTGCTAAATGCTCACTGTAACCATGTTGACCATGCTGTTGAAATTCTGGCACATTTTTTCTAATTTTGTATGAAATTTAAGTTTATAAATGGTTTCTAAAGCGTTACCAAAATTGTTATAGAAGTTTTGATAAATGATTATTTAATTAGTATATGGATTTATGGAGTCCAACAGTTCAGTACATGGTGCAAAAGCAACTTGTAAACATATGCCTGACTTTGATGTTACTTAAGTGTGATCCTAAAGTTAAGACAGTTCTTTAAATATTATGTTGAGTTGAAGACTAATTGAAAAGCTGCACAAGACTCAGGTAACCAAGATTAGCGAAAAAGAAAAAACATTTAAAAAAAAAAAAAAAGTTCTCCTAAACTGGTAGATTGCTCATCCCAGCCAGAGGACGATTTATTTTGGTTGCTTTCAACCTGCATCCCAGGTGACTGACAGGCAGCATCTCCAGGAGAAGTGTAAAGAACATCAGCTGAGCTACATATTTTATAATGGAGGGCATCAAGCTGGGGCTATCTATACAACTGATGATCTGGAACAAGAAAACAGTGTCGTCTTCTTACTGTCTTAAATAAAGACCACTGCTAAAGCAGGATCTAACAAAAATAAATCTGGCTTTCTTTTTGTCACATTGGAAAAACTGCGTCTCCTCTGCTTAAAAAGATGCTGCAAAAAAAGTCAGCTATTCCTTTGAGCCGATACTTAAGGCTCGCAGTATTTTAAATCATCTATTTCCAGCCTATGTACCTGGTTAGCAACTAGCTCCCCTTCGCTTGCTGTTGTACCACTCACTTCTTTTCAGCTGCCGTGGGCAACTTCGAGGCTCTTTTTGTCACTGCTTCTTGTCAGAAGTGTAATGGTTTGTGCCCAGAGAATGCTTTTCTCCTAGGACATGCTGCCTGAGAATATTAGCACCTGAAATAGTCCTTGAAGGTTTTGAGAAGACATAGTCCTGTTCCTGAGATTCCGAAGCTAATTTTTGGGTTACTGGTTCAGGTGAAGTGTTGCTTGCATATAGTGTCCAGATTAATCGCTTCCACGGAAACGGCAGCAGCCAAAATGCATTTGCTCCATGCACTCGCACTTTTCATAATGGATAAGCTTAAAAAAAAACCCCGAACAACCAAGATTTATTCCAGCAATACATAATTTTGGCTACTGTATTAGAAAAAAGCTACAGAAAAATTAAAGCAAAATCAGTTTAAGAACAAATGTGACCTCAAATTCTAGCTGTTGCGTAAGACCTCTCACACATCACAAAAATACCGGCTGACAGGAGTGTGGAGGGGCTCTCCACTCCCAGTATGCTGCCTCTCAGAGTGCACTTTGGTCCTGCCTCTCCACTTACATAGAGAGAGCTTTTACCAGGAGTTAGTGGACATGATGTTAAAAGCACATCGTGACAGCTCTCCCATTTCCTTCCTAATTTTGAGGAACCTATGATACAGCAACTTTAACTGGCTGTTTTGAGACTGTGAGAAATGAACGGAGTTTCCTTCAGGCTTGTACAAGAAGACAGTGTTACTTTTGACGTGTAATACTTTTTGCTTTTCTTTGCCCATGTTTACTTTTTGATCAGGAAGTCATAGAATCATAGAATCATCGAATGGTAAGGGTTGGAAGGGACCTTAAAGATCATCTGGTTCCAACCCCTCTGCCATGAGCAGGGACACCTTCCACCAGACCAGGTTGCTCAGAGCTCCATCCAGCCTGACCTTGAACACTGCCAGGGAGGGGGCAGCCACAGCTTCTCTGGACAACCTGGGCCAGTGTTTCATCATGGTGAAGAATTTCTTCCTAATGTCTAATCTAAATCTGCCCTCTTTTAGTTTATAGCCGTTCCCCCTTGTCCTATCACTACACACCCTTGTGAAAAGTCCCTCTCCATCCTTCCTCTCGGCCCCTTCAGGTACTGGCAGCTGCTCTAAGGTCACCCTGGAGCCTTCTCTTCTCCAGGCTGAACAGCCCCAACTCCCTCAGCCTGTCCTCATAGGAGAGGTGCTCCAGCCCTTGGATCATCTTCGTGGCCCTCGCATCTCTGTTCTTCCACTAAGAAACTCCTGGGACTCACATTTTGCAAATCATGTAAGGAACTTGTTTTTGTAGAGACCACAGATGACCCGTTAATAAAACAGATGTTCGGACTGCAGCACAGGTGCAGCTCTCCTCCTCCACTTGGACACACAAGCCCAGGCAGACAGTCACACACCCGTACTGCATGTTTTCAGCGTTACCATGTTGCTGCACATTATCCCTGTCTTTTTGTACTCTGATCTAGCAAATTCCGCAGCTCTCCCTGTACTTCAGCTGCTTCATGGAAATGCACCATGGCATATCAGGAAGGCTCGTATTTATTCTCCCATCCAAACAGCAGCAAGTGCCTTCCAGTGCTCCCCAAATATTGGGTTACTGGTGAGGGTCAGCAGAGGTAAACAGACTCAGCAATGCAATCTTCCACTTTGGGACAGAAATTTGGCTGTTGGTACTTCTTTGGGACTTTTCCCTGTTCTCTCTCTTTCCTGCGGAGAGACTTTACTCCTATGGAGACAGATCAGGAAGACTCCCAATGCTCAGCAGCTCTCTGAGGGGACAGCTTGTGACATCGTTAACATTGCCTCCTTGTTAGGATGGAGGGGGAGCCAGCTGCCCCCTGTGAAAGCTGGCTTTGGCATTGGGCAAAGGACAGTGCAGAAAGCAGTGTTTTGTGTCACATCGCTCGCATCCTAAGCAGCAAACTGCCCCTTGCAGCAAAGCAGTTAAACACATGCTTATATCCTATTGACTTTGTAGCACTTAAACATATCCTTAGCAGCTTGGCTGAACTGGGGTGGACTTAAGAAGCAAATGATTAAGTGCTTTTCTGTATCGGGTATCGATGGAAGGGGGAATATTTGCCTGCTCTGCCTTTAATCTTCAGTCTTTCTGTTCAGGAGTTTACACAGACGATTCCGAGTCAAGCAACCTGTCTGTGTCCCCTTACCAGGTGTACGTATGTTTTTGCCTGGTTAACCAGCATGAGGTATAGTGCGCGAGGCACGCTGCTTCTCGCTTTTCCCCTCCTAGCACATTTCTCAGGTCGCTTCCATGGAGTTACTTTTTTATATATTGATTCTGGAGGAAAGTATCGACTGCTTGTTTCAATACTGCCTAGCATAGCTAGATGTAGCAATTTAGCTCTCTTAAGGCAGAAATGAGCAAACTCCCACAGAGACAGCCATCCATTGATTAACATCAAATACTCACAGCCTTTAATGTCATTCTGTACCTAGACTCCTGTATTATTAGCCAGTGTCTGGTTCAGAAAACACAGGGATATAAATTCAATTCCATTTTTACCCCCTCCCAAGAGAAGGAGATTCAGAGAGATAACAGAATCCACCCGCAGCATAAATCTGCAACTGAAGCTTAGGTGCACAGTATCAGACAACAATTTTCTAGTGCAAGCTGTTGAATTGCTTTCCACGGGTGTCTCTCTCATTTTCTCCATCATCATGCAAATGGCTGACTATTGGGTAATACAGCCTTCTTTTTACATCCGAATAAAAGCTGCATAGTCTGTGCTTTGTCTCCTGGTGAGTACGGCAATCATAAAAGCATTTATTTCATGAGCTTACACACCAGCGTAACTGGAGGGCCTTTAGGAAGGGGCTAACCTTTGATATTTTTTAGAACAATGTGAGACAGTTTGGGTATTCTGATTTGATCTGCACCAATTTACCACTATTACTCAGCAGGGAAAGCTGCTAATGAACTAGTGCCAGATTCCCTAGCTCTAAAGCAGGTATTGCATAGCAGGGTGGTGTCTTGTAGTGAAATACCACTGCATGTTTCTAAATAACAAAGATTTTCATTGTGGCTATGACTTGATTTACTTTTTTCCTTATGAAATATTTGATTGATCGGACCTTTCCTGAACAGTGTCTCACTGCTGCCTTTACCAATAGAAGCTAACTTTTCCAGAAAGGACCTATACACCTGGGATTATTTTTACCATGAAGGTCTCAGCAGCTTCAACATTCACATGGCTTGTACACAGACAAGGAGCTACAGCTGGTAGCCCACGAGGCTGGGCTGTACTAACCTTAAAAACTGTGGGAACTGTTTGTATGTGTGTATTTTATTAAAGGCCAAGAGTCAACACAATGAATAAGAATATAGGTTTGAATGCTTTTTGAAAGGGTTGGTTTTAGCCCATTCTCTCTCCTTGAGGGTGACGTGATTGCGCTATATCGATACTTCATAGGAGTAAACATCATGGAGACAAAAGAGCTAACTAAACTGAGCTTACCATGAATTAAAGCAGGTTGGAAATTTGAAGAGGCTTTTATTACCTAAGAGAGAGTTCTTGGAACAGCTGTGTAGATGGAATAACACTGAGTAGACATCTAATAAACTTTGTCAGAGGCTGATACCTTTATGAAAAGGGCAATATGAAATGGGTGCTAGTATTGCAGAGAAACAGGATTTGATGACCCAGGAAGCCATTTTCATGAGCTTCATGTCCACCATATATGATACTGAAGCAATACTCAGGCAGCATAGCTTGCAATCATTGTTGGTTATAGAGGAGGTTAACATACCTATAATTTGATTAATAGGTGCTGAGTTGTCATGCGCTGTATTTCAATTATATATGCAATATGTGTATACATCAAGAAACCGCCACTGCATACCTATGCCATTATATCCCAGTCTCATACCTCACTGCATACAGGCACAGAAGCTTGGCCTGCATGCAGTAAATGGCAAAATTGCGACCCACGGCTTCAGACTCCTGACTGATAGCAGGTTCTGTAACTGCGCCAGTCAGACGGAGAGGAGAGCCAGTGGGGCGAGCCGGCCAAGCCGCCCAGTATGATTCCTGCAGCGTAGGTACTGATGTGTGTAACGGTTAATGACCACTATGTCCGTGCACTCCTGACTGGTTCTTCAGCCTCCTCGTGGTCTAGAGAGCCCGTCGTAGCGAACATGTACTGAGGTTCCCCTGGACCAGCACGTGGAAAGCATATGCAGTATGTAGTGCGTGGTGGGAAGATGTTCTTGGGGTGGTTGGAGCCAGCCTGGGCGCAAACCAAGATGCGAGGAGGGTGAGGCGTTCCTCCTGCTGCTGTAACACCATAACCAAATGAGTAAATGAATGGGCTTTAGGTCATCTGTCTCAGCTGCTGCCTTCCCAATCCGATTTTGCTTTTCATAATACTAAATAATAGGCTGGACTGCTCAATTGACATGTAACCCCACACAGTCAAAAAGTTTAATGGAGCAATGGAGCTAGGCAAATTTAGCCCCTAGGTTGCTAATTTGATTCAATATTGCTTTGTCATTAACTCCTCTGAGTTTTATGGATTTAAATAGTTTCTTTTCTTCTCCAGATGTAAGTAGTACAGAGACTTTAGTACTACATGTCTGACTAATTTATTAATCAGCATGGTGAGATTTAGGCTGAATATCAGCTGAGAGCAAAAAAGCATAAACCAGTCTCTCAGAAAATATGTTTACTTTGCAGAGGACAAAATGTGACAGATCTTCTGTGAGGAAGATTTCCAGTGACGCAGACTGAAGATAATGCTTTCTGAACAGAGTGTTTGCAGAGAATTCCAGCATTTAGACGTGTGCACAGTGCGATCTTGGTTTACAATCGGATACTGCAAGCAGATTCTGGCCAGAGATGGGTCTGGAAAGAGTTAATGTTCCACCTGACTGGGGAGAAGCCCACAGCTGCATCCCCTAAGCACAGGGATTTCCAGCCTGTGGGCTGACCCAGCTGTCAAGAATTAAGCAGTTCCTCAGCACTCTCTTAAAAGGGAGGTGCTCCAAGGGGTTGGTTTGGCTCCTATTAGGGGTTATATGCTTTGTGAGGGAGAGCAGGGGAAAGCATGAGCTAAAAAGAAAAACACCCTCCTTTTCCTGCTTTTTTTCACCTTTTATTAGATTCAAACTCTGAACAAAGTTCTTTTAGATTTTCCTTTTAAACTTCTATATATGGGCAGATAGGGTGTATTAAGCAAAGAGCTTTTTTTCTCAAATTTTGCTTCTATTAGGGAGTCCAGGGTTCCCAGCTGATTGTCCTCTTAAAAGCTAGGGAAGTTAGTCTCAGGTTTGCCTTTGGTGACCATGACTTGCCATGAGACTTCATGCTGGAGTGGTATAAAATCGAGTGCTCTTTCTATCAAGTTGCTCTTCTCCTTTAGGTCTATCTAAATGGTGTCAGGCATAATTTTCTAAAACTTGATGAGAGAGAAAGCTGCTGCTCTATTTATTACCCAATGTTCCATTAGAGGCAGTGAAGTTATCTAAGAAACTACAAGAAAGGCTGAGGAGGGGGAGAACTTCATAGTCATTTGAAAGATTAAATCTGATGAATTAAAAGCAGCTCGCAGGCTCCAAAGAGAGGTTATATAGTCTGTAACAAACTCTAGTAGTACAGAAGCTTTATCAGGGTTTGATCAAGGGTATTTTGAAAAACAGCATTAGAACATAGTTCTGTTCATTCCTGGCATGATTTGGCTGTGGTGTTTGTATCATGCTACCTGAACAAACAGCTTCAACTGTGCCGAGTCTGGATCTTCCCAAATGGGCAATCGCATAACTCGGTAGTTATGAAAGTAAGAATTTATTTACTGGGGGTAACAGATTTGTATCAAATATGTGAGCTTAATTATTTTATAAGAAATAGTGGGCAACCATATGCTAGGAATAGTTAGGATACCCTCAAGCAAGTCTGTTTACACAAGTCTTTTTTTCCCCCAACTGTTGTTCTGTCAGGATTTCTTTCATCGCAATAAGAAGGTCATGTCTTATGTTTGTTTTGAGACAAGACTTTTACTTTGGGTCAAAAGAGTGTTTCTATGCCCCCCTCCCCATCTTCATATATCCTGCTGATTCACTGCTTGATGTCTATATTCACTTTGCTGTTATACATGGCTGGATGAATATGGAAAGTTTTTCTTGGACTCCGTGTATTTTCTGTGTTATCCTGCGCAGCACAGACATCATAATTCTGCAACTAAAGCCTCACTTTCTTTTGGTGGGTAAATGATTGATAGTAGAAGTCCACTTTGACTGTACAGCAAGTTCAGGAGGAAAACAGCATCTGACAGAATAGTTTTTACAAACATCTTTAATAAGCAGCCAAAAGAGGCAAGGGAAGCCATGCAAACCACAGAAGTTACTAAGCCACTGATGTACGGAGAGTGGTTCCTCCTTGGTAGCCCACATACAAGTTGTTGACTGGCTAGGAACCCCCGCAACTGCCTGCAGCTTGCTAGCATTTTGTCTCTCTTGCTTATCGTGATTCAGTTATTATCTTTTTTCTTACACTGTAGAGTTTTATCTTTCCATGCTTTAAGGATACAGTAAACCAAGTCTTTAATTTACATTTTTTTAAGTTTCTTTATAAGTGTGAAGAGGCCTTTTATTGAAAAGAACCCCAGAGCACCCCACAAAGCCACAGGACCTAGTTTTAGAAAGCCAGACTGATTCCCTGTCATGTGCTCCTAGGCTGCACGTGGTAACAGGCGCCAAGGTCTCAGAACCATGTGAGGAGGAAGGGCCAGCAGGCTTTCCTGGACGGCTAATGACAAATGGTAGGTCTACTATAGTTGTTACTTACTCTACTTTAGTTGTTACACCTTTTGTATATTTAATTAGCAAAGAAAGACAATTCCTTTCTTCACCACAGGACAATGAAATATATTTTATAAGGCAAATAGAAGCTGCAGTGTGTGGGCATGGTTATTATAAAATAATCATGCCCACAGGGATCAGGGAGGCATTTGGTTCTGCCTCGTGCCTCACAAGAACCGCAGGGTGGAATTGCTGTGCAGTGGTAGCCTCCCTGTCATATTATATTATTTAACGAATTCCACTACATTGTCTTCAAGCTCTGCCTTGCAGTTATCGTAAAGAAACTCAAATATCTGCTATACTGACTGCATCAGCAGTTCAGCTCCTATCTGAGTGTACTGCTGTCATCAAAATAGCATGGGACTGTTGTCTATGATGCAGGACAGGAAAAGATTATGTAGTTGTGCAAGTTAATGCCCAGATCCTGTTAGGAGGGCAGTCCTACCTTTCAGGAGACAAATAAATTGAGCAGATCATAGACTAATTAATTAGCACCTTAATCTGAAGGACTGTCAGTGGTCTGATTCTCACAATACTTATTTTACACAGGAAGTGCTTACGGTATTAGGCTTCTAGTGTTACATTTTAATCTTGCCTCCTGTATTTCACAGAACATTGTGCTTTACATGGTTAAGTGCCGTTAGTTGAGTAATTTGTTTACTTTAACTTCTACTTGAGCAGTATGTCTGTTCAAGAAAGGCTTCCTGTCTTCATTTGAACATACCAACTGAGTCTTTTCTGGCCGTGATAGTTTGTTCCAATGGTAAATCTTCACCAGTGGTCAAGGTTTTTGACTTTTAGCCACCTAATTATTGGCATCTCCAACTTCTAGCTCTGTAAAGCCTTTTGTTTGACTTTATAAAGCCTTTGCAGTGAGTCAACTCTTTAGTCATCTTTTAAAAACTCTAATGAGGAGTCCACTTGCCTTTGCTCTTCCCTGCTCCCCCACCTTGAATCACTTTGTTGTTCTTTTCACATCTTTGTCCTCAGACCTATTATTCTCATCTCAAGTTAATTATTTCATTTTGATTTTATAGCATCTGTCAAACACTCTAGGCATTTTCCATAAATTAAATCTGCAAGCTTCAACTGAAAGCTTAACATAAACAATGTAGAACAATCCCGTCAAATAATCATCATGCTCAAAACTGCATATCACTCTTTCTTGCCTCAATATGTCAGCTAGCATAATGGAGCTTATGTTAGTGGCTGTTTTCCTCTATGTGTGGTAAAAAAAGGAAAAATAGCGTGAATAAAAGCTCTTCCTCGTGTTGTGCTGATTCTTCTGAAGTTTAGGAGTCTTCCCATTGACTTCAGTCATTTTTATATTAGATAAAATCCTTGCAAACCTATTTGAGGTTAAAAATTCTACTATTAGTAGTGACGTTGTTTTTGTGAAATAATAAAAATGAATGTCTTAGAAGTTGTTTTATATATCTGTTTATAAAGATTATGAAGTACTGACATTGCAGACTTCCTACTATGTCACAAATTTACCTTAACCCTATTAAATATTGATTTAGGAAAATACTTACACTGTCGTAATGAATTCAGTGAATTTCCGTGTGGTGGTAGATAGTTCAGAACTGGAAAATCTGTCTAAATTAAAGAAGTGCCTAATAAATAGTCTGACCAGTTTGTGTACCTTAGTATTAATGAGTTATTGCAAATCTGATTTATGGTTTAATGAAGTAGGGTATGATTATGTATAACCTGTAGTATGGTAATCAACACTGCAGGATCTGAACGCTTCTCAGATGTTGGTGACTGTTTTACTCAAAGAGGAACCAGCAGAACATTATCCTGATTTCATAGGATTTGAGATGATTTACAGAGAAATTGCAGCATTGACAGGAACAGAACTTCTGGGTGATCAAGTCCACTCTGCTGCTATTACAGCAGCAGCATAAAACCCTGTTTGTAGACTTATCACTCATCTTTAAACGAGCTCTTTTGCTACATGAGAGAACTTCATTTCTCTAGTGACTGAAACATCTAAGTTTCTGGTAAAGCTTTTCTGTTCAGTTTACTACTGCTTGTTCTTAGACCAGCTTTGTACTTAAGTATTGAAAGCTGTGCTGTTGACCAGTTTGATTCCTTTGATATATTTATAGGCAATAATCATAGTTGTTAATTTTCCAAAAAATAAACAAGCCAAGCTGTCTTCAACTTCCTTGGAAGACAGGATCTTCCAAGTCATTTCCTAGTCGTACTAAAACCTTTCTGCATACTTTTTGCATGTGAATTAATCTTTGTTGAACGTGCATGATGCAGCAAAGCAGAGTAAGTTGTACCTATACCTTATATTTTGCACAGTACAATTTATACTTCCCCACCTCTGCTGGAAGCACGAAAACTAATATATCCCAGACACACTTACCTTTTCCACAAAAATGTGGCATTGAGTGGTTCCTGGTTACTCTGAGATCTATTTAAGATATACAGTATCTACTCTTCACTTTCCAGTTTGGAAAATATCAGCTTATAATGGTAGTTAATACTAGTCCTTAAACACACGAGTTTGTGATTTGTTTATTTTGACATGTGCATAGTATGATATAGCTTGAAATAAGACCTTGAGCTCTACAACTTACATCTTGTACTATGACCACAGGACTCATCTTCCACTTGTTGCAATCCATAAATGAGATCTTTTGCCTGAGGTCAAGAAAATTTTACATCTGAAATGAAAGCCAGCTAGGAGGACTCAATTTCTTAAATAGCAGAAGTCATTTTGCGTTATCATTCTCTGATTGTAAATACACATTATGTAAACTTATTAGGGAACGAATTTTGCCCCAAAAGAAATGTTCACTACACAGAAATGACAACATACTAAAATAAACCTCAAAGCTAAGTAAGAAAGTAGGTTTTAATTTTCAGAAGATTGATTTTTATGCAGTTTACACTAGCATTTGGTCCAGTTTGACTTGATTAAGTACTTTGTAGTTGCTTCCTGTCACATTTTAATCTATGTTTTACACATTAAAGTAATGAACTTTCAGTGGTACATAATAACAGATCATAGCTATGTCGGAGACTCATTTGTGGTACAGAGATTGCCATTAAAATACAGATCTAAGCACAGAGCTTTTATTTACTTTCCCCAAGCTAAAGTAGTCCTTTTCTTCAAAAAAAGAGAAGGGAATAAGTTGCTGAAGATACTAATTTGCAAAAGAAGAGGTTCTTTGGACAAAAATGCATTAAATTATTATATGTCTTCTTTCAAAAATAAAAGAGAGAGAGAGAAAAACAGGAGAAAACTGCATTCCAGACTTGATGTCAGGCCTGTATTACAGATATACTGACCGCATATTTCTAATACCTGTATCCATAACTCTAAATTGAGATATTTCAGGTCTTGTTCCTTCCACTGCTGATTTGTTACATTGCCGTGAACAAATCCTTTAACTCTCCAGATCTATTTACCTGTCTGTCTTTCGAGAGGAGCCTGGGCAGAGATCAGCATAAGAGGGCCTCAGTCTATACTGAATGCTCCAGCATCTGCTAAAAACCAAAAATTATGTTGTGAGAAAAGAATGAAAACTTTGCGTTCCAAAGGAAAGCAAAGCTCCTGATATACGAGGTGAGAAGAGACTTCAGAATAACACGGCTGCAAAAGGCTCTGCAGAAATGAGGCATTTGTTTTCTTTTAAAGAAAATAATACATTTAAATAATTGTTTCCATCTCCAAGGATTGTGTGTTACTGCCGACCTCTCTGGGGAAGTCACCTGTCTCTGAAGTGCAGCCATCTGTTCAAGATTGTGTTGCTACATTAAACTATCAAGTAGGAAAGGAAATAGGGTAAAACAGCAACTGCAGCTGGAACAGTGGAAAAATATAAGTAAGCAGAATTAACTAAGGACTTGGAATTTTAATCTGTTTACCATGGTAGACAGTCTATGTTCTTATTTAAAAAGAAACAGTTAAAATGTGAAGAAAGAGCTCAGCTTTCATGCTGTATCTGAGAGTCAGATGGGCCAATCGCTACCTTTTTGTGAATACTCTCTAGGTGTTGCTGTCGTCCTACTGGAGTCTATTCCTTTAAGTTATGCTCGGAATGTGGCACCCTGGCTCATGAAGGAGCATAGCACAAACCCCCTTCTCCTCTGCTTTCTTCGCCCTCCCATGTTTTCAGCTTACATTTTAAGAATCATTGTGTGGTTTCTTACCTCAAACACAAGAGCACACCAGGTAAATCTCATGTTTCATGACATAGGGAGAGCTTGTCCTTAGGGCATCGAATGAGACTCACGAGACGTGATTTATTTGGTGTATGACCTTGGCAAGTCCTTTAATCTCTCTATACCTTGCTTTCTAAACCGTAGGATCTAGTATTACCTATCTACTCACTGGGGAATTTGAAGCATGGGTGCAGTACATGGCTATCGCTGAAGAGAAAAATATGGTCCAAAGAATTTGACTGATACAGTTTAACACGTACCACTGCACCCTGAATTCCAAAGATGATAAAAATGAAAACTTTCACTCTGTAAATTTTGCTCTCACGTTAATAAATTGATTTGTTTGCTTATGGTAAGGCAAATGTTTCTCCTCTCTCTATTTTCCAAGGCAGAACTTCCATTTCCTTCGGCTGGTCTGCAGTAAAAAAAATTGCTATTAATCTGACAAGTTGTTTCCAAGTGCTGCAAGCATGTCATTAAAAGGATCTTCCTAACCCACACATCAGTCTTCTTGACATCTGTCATACAGCTTAGATCATATATATCTTCTTCTCCCCCATGAGAAGGAGTCATACTGTAAACATTCTTCCACTACTTTTAGTCTCATGTCAGAAAGAATCATATACTTATTTTTGGCACATCCAACTTCCCCCACTAATGGTAACTACAGATCTACAAACACAATTCCTCCTTATCCTTTCTTTGCATCCCTTTCCTGGTTACTGACAAGCTTCAGGAATACAGATGTAGACTTTGCATGAAATCAGCTGTACATATTGCTAACAGATTGCTGGGCAATCTGATAAAGAAACCAGTTAGTTCTTATCACTCGGTTTCTATTCTTTAGTCACACTGATAGATGGGACTCTCTTAAACTGTCCCCAGCTAGGCTCTTCAAACTGCTGCTGCGATTTACTCTTACTCCTTTTTCTCTTTTGGTCTTTTTCTTGCAAACCCTCTATTTATGTAACTAATTACACTATTCCCTTCTTTTGGTTGCCCTCACCTTGGATGCTGTTTCTGTATTGTAAATAGCTATTTCTGTTTTCCACTTTGAATGTACACTTCCATGTTAACAACCAAAATCTGGCATCATGCTTGACTAATTCAGATGTCAGTTTGGATTGAAGCCATTGCTTGGAGGATGTGCATTTGAAGTGGCAAGGAGCAAGCAACTGATAATGAAAATAAGCATCTATTTTGTCAGAACCTCAGCAGATCATTTATTGGAGAGCGTATTCTAATGAGTGCCACCCACACCTACCAGATGTGTCACTGGGGATTAGGCCAGATCCCTAACCAGTGTCTTGTCTGACACCCAGAGCAGCTTGAAGGAGGGGAAAGAAGGGGAGGACTGCAGAGCTTCAGTCCATGAGATAGTGGCTTGCGGATTTGCAAAACGGGTCAGTGACCTATGGCACCCATATTCAAATGGCAGACTTTGTGCTCCAAGTCATGTAAGCCAACAGTACCTATTTAGCTAGACTGCATCCTCCGCTTCACTTTTTGACCGTGTTTCTCTTTATATGCAAAATGTAATTGGTAGAATGTCATGATCTGATTGAGAGATGTGGGCTAAATGTTGTCATATCCTTAGAAATACTTGGCCCCTGGGATTACTGCTGACTTGTCATTTCCATATTCCTCAGCAGCATAAACGTATGTATTTTCCTACAGCTCCAAATGTGGAGGCAGCCTTGTCTTCAGTTCGTATGTGTATCACAGAATCACAGAATCACAGAATAGTAGGGGTTGGAAGGGACCTCTGTGGGTCATCTAGTCCAACCCCCCCGCCGAAGCAGGGTCACCTACAGCAGGCTGCAC
>Ga0065711_1029736_pt1 | contig 35034 bp, 23 predicted proteins | sample Hoacrofraction12_FD_59098 | JGI IMG/M metagenome (GOLD analysis project Ga0065711, IMG submission 59098) | Hoatzin crop microbial communities from Cojedes, Venezuela - Epithelial fraction 12 v2 (version 2) | ecosystem: Host-associated > Birds > Digestive system > Esophagus > Crop | place... | reverse complement strand
AAAAAAAAAAAAAAAAAAAATCTCTTCTGCTTTAGAGAAAGCAATTTAAAGTCTATCCAGTTGCACAAGAAATGCTGCAGTTATCCCACCTGTCCACAGCATTTTGCAAACGTCATTCGTCCATACGTTCTCCCTTTCCTCCATTTTGCCATATGGAAATTCCACACAAACAAAAGAGGAAACCGTGAAAGTAACTACACTTCAGGAATCAACAGTAAACACTAAGAGTTCAGTTTGGACTGCATACATAAAGTCAAACACAGTGTTTGCAAAGTGTTGCTCTAAGTAGGCTCTCTCTCTAAAAGCGGCTGATTTAGTTTATCCATAGCGTTCTGGAACAAATACTACGAATCAAATCTTCTCCTTTTCCTGACATCACTGAATGAGCACTTAGGGGGTGGGCAAACGAGCATTTGTAGCACGGACACTTCTCCCATGTTAGAAGGAATTAGAATTTCAAGTTAAAAGGCAAAATTACTTCACAGTAAGACACACAATCACCACCCCATTCCCAAAGCCACGGCTAGGAGAAGCACAGATTCTGGCAGTGAGGGAAAAGCACCATGACCTGCCAACACCACGAAATCCAAGGGGTTTAAGGAATCCGATCCCACTAACTGTCAGAGACACCCGGAATTCCAAAGGAGACACAATCCAGAGATAATGGGATCTTTCCCACTGAAGTACCAGATGAATGAAGAGAAGCTTGGGAGAACAAGAAACCACACCCAGAATTTAGGCAAACACAGATATCCAGTTTGAGAGTTATTCCAGTGCATCAGAACTTTTAACTTCTCTCACACTGAGCTGCATTCATTACAGACCAGTGCTCTTTATCTGGGCCAACTCAGAGGAGACCCTCAACTGAGCATCTGTGTTTTCCTGGAATTCTTTCAGATGATGTCCTTGAAAGGACCGAGAACATCTAGGCCCCGAAGCCACAATGCAATATGATATATTGAGACTTACACGTAATGCACAAAATTCACACAGCACTCCAAAATCACACGAATTATACAGCTCAAAGTTGGGTCACATGAATTTTTACTGGTCAGCAGGCTGCCCACAGAATTCCCCTAGGATCTGCACAAGAACTTCCGACTGGACATAGAGAAAGGGAACCCCAAAAGCCATCAGCTGACACATGAAAAAGGAGTCCAAAGGGTTCTGGGCTACCTGGTGCCCAATCGAGGAAACTGTGCTTTGCAGGCGCTGGCTTGCCACCCTAACTCTGTCAAAGAGGCCGAGAGAGTACTGCACCACCCTGCTAAAGAAGGAAGCGGAGCTACCTGGGGCCCGCTCTGCTGAGGCGGAGATGGCGTTTGCCCGTCCACTCCCATCACTTGCCATGGCGTCCTGCACAGGTCCTTTGGTATCCTGTAAGAATGTGGGGGAAATTGAATTCATCTTAAAACTGAAAATGCCCCAGCAATACTCTTTTTTTTCACACGAGGCTGTAAGTATATGTACTGAACTCTTTGAAATAAGCAGACATCCCTCTTGCAATTAAGATACCCCTTAATCAACACATAAGGCAAGGTCTGAACTAAGTATGTTCCTTCTCAATTTACGGCTTTATTAAAGCTCTGAAAAACAAGCTGGATATCCAAGAAAGTCAAAGCAATAAGGGCCCTGAAATCTGCTCACCTGGGAAATAAAACAAGTAACATTTTTAGTCTTTATTTTTGGCAGGAAGTATGACACAGATATTGGGATGGCTCCCTTTTCCTTCCAAAAAGGAGGAGTATAGCTTCAGCTTGTACTAATAAAATCTGAGAAACAGGCAGAAAGACAAGCACTACCACAAAGGAAAATATAATTTAAGGTGAAGGACAGTTTGTAGCATGCAAGCTTAACAGAACTTAAAAGACTACCATATAGTTTGCTCAGAGCATACAAAAGTACTGAAAAAGGGGTTGAGGAGGCAAACTGAGTGCCTAGGACTGTAATAACAAAAGCTGGGAGACTTTCTGTATTACACACTGGGTCTTCATTCTATATTTAAAGCACAAATTCTTCCATTACAATAGTACAGAAACAGGGATATCCTATCCATCCACACAGTTCCCATCAACACACAGAAAACCTCCAGAAATGAAGGCAGGTCTTCATAGCCTGTGCAAGTGGGGTAGAACTTCATCTTTCAAAAGAAATGCAAATAATTTTTTTGATCTTAAGAAAAACCAGGGAGAAACAAAGCAAAACTAAAACTGGTAAGATAATTCATTTAGTCTCTGCATAGATGAAGTATTTCAGCTGACAAGAAAACAAATCAAAATCCTGTTCTGAAGGGGACAATATATTATTTTAAAATAAGAACCATGAAAAGAGAAATGGTAATTAAAGGAACTGCTTTTAAATAAAATTTATAGAACTGCAAGATCTCATGACATTAAAAAGCAACTGTGCACTCTGCATTTTACTTTCTGGAAAATCCTAGCATATTTACTTTTTTTATTGTTAAGACTCTAGGCCTATTAACATGACACATTAGATGAAAATAATGAGTTACCTTTCCTGACAGAGGACCCACTGCTGGCCTCTTCCTTTGAGCATAACCAGAGAGTCGGTAACAGTAGTGAGGCTTACAGTAGAATTTACCTGCAGATAAAACACGAATGATGGTCAGCAATGAGAACAGAGCAGTTTAGCACAATATAAATGTCCATTTCACAGCAACTTATTTTCCGCTGCCATTCCTGTTGCTCCATCTAGTTTATTCACTATACATGAAGGCAAACACTATCTGAGTTTTAACTCCAGCCCTCCTCTCCCCCCTTCCTAGCTAGCCTCCTCCTTTCATTGGGTGCCTGACAGCCATTTAGCTTAAAATCCTATCAAACACCAAAGCAAAGCTGTGAGGCTTGTGTGGTATCACATGCTAACAATGCGGCAGTGTGTTAGGAACAAAGAAATCATCACATGAAAAGCTGGCAGAAGCACTTTTGGAAAAAGCAAGAATGAATACAACCAGCAGAGGGAAGTGGGAGAGGACAGTGTTAACTCCCAAAGAACAATCTCTAAAAATGCACAGTGGCTACTTGTGGAAAGCACAATCAACCAATGGTTCATTTTCACAATTAAGACCTTTTATGATACTACTGGCTTAATAACACCCCAGAAGCCTACATGGGTTTTCACCAGTATCTGAACACTGTCAGGAAGCCAAAGCAGCACTAGTAATACCCTAACACTAATAATAATAATAATAGCAGCGAATGGATGGCACATAATTATCTTCCAGTGTGCCGCTGACAGTGTATCCTGCTTGCTATATGCCGCCCACAGCATCCCCTACTCGTATACTTTTCCTACAATTTTACTAATGCATTTCAAACCTGTATTCTGACCTTTGCCCCATCCTCTAGTTTCTCTGGGCTGGTATTTGCACAATGCTTTGTTTTCTGATGGAAAAGTGACAAACCCTGTCTTTCGAGAAGTCTCTGCTTCAATAAACATCTCAATATTTACTCTTTCCAAAAACTGCTCTTTCAGCTAGTCTGAAGAGACTAACAACAGAAAAGGTCGTACATAAAAATTCTCGGACTTTGAAGCCTAAAACCAGACATTGACTGCACAACACTGCAGAATGCTCATCAGTCCAAACAGCCGGATGAATAGCAACAATGCGTGTCTAGCTTTGTTGTTTTTTCTCTCAGAGAAAACCCAGAATGAAACACAAGCTAAATTTTCCACAATTATTAGATTAGATGGGATACCACAGATTTCTGTTTGGCCGTATCTGCTTTATATACATAGGCAACTGATAGGCATGTAATATCATTTCAGAATCAATGCTGTAAGTGTGCTGAAACTCCGAGCTTTTTGTTTGCTCCGTTCTGAACTATCTGGCCATAAATGCGTACGTCAGCTTGCTGGCAGAGGGGATCACTAAATCTGGTGGCAAAAACTGTGTCAGCCCATACAGCTGACAGAGGAGCTCTGTCTGTTATTGCTAGTTATGTGACCAGAAACTTAGTTACTTCTGAACGCCCAAAATAACAGCAGTGCTCAAAATATGCTTTTTTCCCAAACTTTGATTACTGATGAAGCTTTTACTTTAAGATGCCGATCTCAAAATTATCACTGGCCCCTTTAAACTCGCATGCCAAGTCTGCTGACCTTCCCCCTGAACTTTACTGGCCAAGTAATAATGGGTTTTCTATTCCTCACTGGGAGATGGCTTTGATGATTTTAAGTTTCCTCAACTCTTCGTGACCGAGCAAATCCATTACTTAAAGTCATTATATAACAGATCATCAATACACAACCTTGGTTCTTTTTGTCCCTTAAACCTAGATGGCATTTCCATGGCCATGATTCTGCCCAGTATATGCAAAAATATTCTTCCTAGTTACATACAGCAGATACCTATCAATCTTATAACATTTCAATCTGCAACAGAATCTTCTGGAGTTTCATCCTGTGGCATATCAGTTTATAATTTTTACTTCATCTTTGCCTCAATGAGTGGGGAAAACTATCGGTACTAACATTTTGTTCCTGTTATTTTGGTTTGTACACCATCATGTCTGGAATCCTTTCCACCTAACCTCTCACTACTTTTACAACATTTTGCATTTATTTTCCTATTGAGACAGGAGTAAAGATAAATGGCAGCTGTGGAATAAAATTAAGGCATACCTGCTTATAGAAATAAAGGTTTGTCTGAGATACTTCCTCATATATTTTCTTCAGAAAACATGAAATTTCTGCCTATCACTGCTCAAAGAATGCAACACATTGCTGCTCTTAGAAGATTACTTTTCACAAGTGATGTGTGATTTCAATTTCTTTCAACATGCACATTTTGTTGATACATTGAGTTTCCTCTGCTGCCATATTGCCCTGTTTCTCAGATTTGTGCCGTATATCTGAAGCTTCCCGTAATTCTTAGCACATTAGATTCTGTGTAACTGAATCATCAGCAAGTTTTGTAATCATATTCCTTCCTCCTCAGTCTCAGATACAGAAAACAAGAGTCATTACTGAATCTCCAGTATCTACTTCAACAACACTTTCTATATATATATATATATATCTATCTATCATTGACTTACCTCTTCTCAACTTTGATGCTCCATTTTTCACTATATAAACAGAATTTTGTCTGTAATGAGCTTTTATCACAGCCCCTGATTATAAAGTTCCTATTTTAGTACATCTAAAATAAACCTACAGAGTTGGACAGTTGTGGTGTCTTCAAGAAGAAAAAGCTGACTGCATTTGTCTCCAACATGTCATTTTCTCTTAAGTGGTATTAAACACTAAGGAGTTTCCTCATTTGACAGTACTGAAATACAAGTAGAGAGTCTAGCCTTCAAACTCGGCTTCCAAACTGTCTTAAAGCCCCCAACTATTATTTGTTTGTTTGCATGCTAGCAGCTGTTATTATGTTAAATTAATTCCTAACAGCTCACTTATTTTGCTGTCAGTATGACGTGGCCACAGGAAATCCATTTTCAACTGTCTGAGAGATGGTGTCTTTGGATCGGAAGTTACTCTCTTCCCTAACTCACCAAGGAATTTTTGAATGAAGAAAGGGCTGAAACCACTAGACAAACTTCCAGGACAGTTAAGAGAATTCTGACAAAAAGGCATTTTCTCTTACCATCTTCAATATCATAGGCATAAGATGACAAGCGCAGAGTCGTCGCACAGTATTCACACTTGAAGCAGCTGCGGTGGAAGAACTTGCCTTCAGCACTCAGCCTTTCCATCACATAGACTCGCTTGCGGCAGAAGTAACAGACATCACTGCCTCCCAGGTTTTGGGGGAACTCCTTTTTGAGCGAGCCCTAGACAGAAATAGGCATGGCTAAATTTGTGTGCATCCAGCCTCACCAAGATTGCACGGTCACATTCTCTCTTGAATTATGCAGATACAGGAGCATCCGGTTGCTGTAGTTTTTCACTCATGGATGCTGCAGTTCTTGGACACAACTCACAGGTTTAACCAGGACACCAAAAATTAACCTTATTGTCCAGAGAAGCAGGTCCTAGGATGCCATGCCTACATATGTCAGGAGTAAAAATAAGCTCTGGATGGAAGAGCGGACACCAGTATTATTAATGATGACCTTGCAATAAATGACTGAAGGAGGCATATGATGGAAAGCCAAAACCATTAGAAATCCCTCAAAGAGCAATTCTTAGACCTACATTACCAAAATAAGTATCTCCTCCAGAAAACACTAATTCAGATGTAGCCCCAGTGGATGAAACACATCTTCACAAATACAACAAGCAGTTTCTCAAATGTTTATGTGTAACTCTTGGATGCCGAGATTAGATTAAAACATTTTGCAAGGAAAATGAGGACAAGAGCGAGGGTGGATGGAGAAAGGGAAATGAAGCCTTTCACGAAGCTATGACAGATTCCAAGAGTAGTAGTAACAACTGGACACTCACAATACTTCAGCTCTACGGTACATCTAATCACAAACACGCATCATGTTCTGCACATCGTCTTACCAGTTCCTTCTTGTCTAGAAGGGTTTTGGGTTGCTCTTTCCTTTGAAGCTGATTGGCTATCTGCTCAGCCAATGAGCTCACTCCGCCTGTGTACATCTTTATATACTTCTACCAGATGGGTGGAATAAAACAATAGGGCAGTGAGAAAAGAAGAAAAATAAAATTAAAAAAATGACTAAAATGACAATAGGTTAGGTGGTGAAAAGGTGCAGAGAGGTCAAACCATGCCAGGACAGTGGACAATATGAAGTGACAAGTAGTAACAGCAAAGCTAGCATCATCAGAAATCACCAGTATGGTCCAGGATCAACTGTAACAACGGAAAAGACAGCTTGCATTTTGCATTCTTTAAGTGCTTTAGAAATACTGTGGTGATGATGATGATGATGAAGAAAGCAGATCTTATTTTCATTTGTAGAGTATTTTGCCCCTGGAAACCTGAGCATAGACACTTCTCAAAGACGAGGCCAAATATAGGTTAAGATTTTAGGTTCCAGGTAAAATTGGCATCAGAAACAAAGATCTTTTAGAAGATGTTACATAGTCTAACACAACATGCTGATCACAACAGCATATTTATATGCTTAGCAATTGGAAGGAATTCATTTACAGAGCATTCATAGAGCAGGTATTCAAAAATATGATTTCTTCCAATGCTAAAAATACATAGGGATTTATATGAAAAAAAGATGCAAGAACCTCATCCAATGAGTTAAAGCCATACCTGCATACATCTGGAACATATACTTGTTCAGCTGTGAACATGGCTTTATGACTAGGCTTTTCTCCATCATGGGTATTGACTGACTATATAACTTTGGATACCTAAAAATCCTCCAGTATTCTGAGAAATCTAAGCAGGTTGGCTGTTCTTTTAGATGGTACAAAACGAGTGTTTGCAAGCCAAGTTCAGTCACTGCAGGAGTGGAAGAAGTGTTTTTTTACAGGCAATACAGCCGCTGGCAATAATTACACGGTTAAGAAAATTAGGCGGTTATATCTCCGTTAGCTCAATCACACTGCAAATGCCAGGTATTTGACTCAGAGCATCAAGGAGCACACCAAGCAATTTTCCATTTCCAGACTAAGAAGCATTATGAATGTTTCTAGCTGGAGTCTCCTCAGCAAACAGAGAAAGAGACTCCAGCTTCTGGCAAGTGTAAAACACCCAAGGATAACAGTATTCTGAACAAAAGGACTAAATTTGTATCTCAACCCCCCTTTACTCAGACAGCAGAACTTGTTTGAAGCACAATAGTTACTTCCCACAACTAACAAAACAGCATAAATTTTGTAGGTGTGGTTATTAACATTAACGATTAACATTGCTATCCGGAATGTTTAAGACCTTCACATGATCAGACATGAAAACAATAGGAAGCATCACAAAATATGAAATTCACCACAAAATGAGTGGTACTTTGGGGAAAAGGATTTTGAAAACGGAGCGCTCAGCCATCACAGATTACTGTTGCTACCACTGAAGTCCTAATTCCTTAAGCTCGGCGCCACTGCAGTAATGAGAGTTCATTTCTACCCAGAAAGGACTTCTACTTGTCTACTGATTCCACCCCAAAATGTAGAGCACTCACAGTATTTATATATGCAAGAAATAACACGTGCTTTGTCTTTCCAAATTTTCCAGGTTCCATATTCTTCGTCAGCTAATGCATGCACACACATATGGGCAGAGTTGCCTTTCAATGTCTTACACCATATCTTGTCAAATATTGCATTTAAAATGATGCCCACTGGAAAGATTTTCTTCCCTTCATTCAACAATGTCCTTTAACTGGCAACCATAATCATTTGGTCAAGAGTTTTCATTTTCCTCTAAAAGACCAGAAACCTTTGACACTTTTTAAGTTTTCTTAAAAGATAGTTCAAGCTTTTCCATGGGAAAAATTTTCCTTTAGCTGAACCAGGTTTCCACTGAACAGGTTTTGATTTGAAACCTTCATCCAACCTTAACTGGAGATGTTTCAGGATCTTTCAATTTCTACCAGCATATATGAAGTTCCATGCCTAAAAAGTTAATTAACTCACAATACCTTGGACTATTTGGTGTGGGAAATTTAGTTTTGAATTTTTGATTTGGGGTTCTGTGTTTCTGATTTGTTTTGTTTTTTTCCTGTACATCACGCCTGGCCTAATACTGGGTCTTAAATGAAGCATTTTATCTTTCCTCCCGTGGGCAAAAGCCTTCAAAATATACAACATACTGCAATATTTTCAAGAGCAGGTGAAGAACCCACTCCAGCTTAGGTCAGATCAAGTTCCTGGTGTTTATATATGACAACTGCAACTAGTTCAAATGCTCAGTGATTTTCCAGAAAGCTGAAGTACTTTTTATTTCACGCTGTCCATTACGCACATATGCACAAACACATTCTGGAGTTTGGCCCAAGATCTCAACAAAAGCAGCAAGCAAAACAAGAAAGCTTTACTGCAAAGCCAGAAGGCCTATCAGTGCTCAGAAAACCTGATTTAAGAGTGAGCTGTACCACAAGCTTTTCATTTGCACCAAAAGTTAATTATGTTTAGTTTCAAACTGCTTTACGGCTGACAGTAACCAAGCTATGCCACAGGGTGCCTCTGGCTTCTCATTTGTGCATGACTATGCACAGGCATTGCATTCTGCAGGTGAAGCTTTGCAAGCCTAGCCATCTCCTGTGGCGTGTCCTTGGCTGGTGGGACCATGGTGCAGCAAGCGAACACAGCTGAGTGCACCCTGCAACGCTCAGGCTAATGCTACCTGTCGAAGAGAGTCAGATGAAGGTGAAGAAGGGCGATTAGAAGAACGGAGGCTAAGGGAGAGCTCCCACTGGTCAACAAAGAATCGTCGAGACGGTTCAGTCTCAGGCTAAAAAATAAAATAAAAATCAAAACAATCACACATGGCTACAGAGGGAAGAGAGGAGAAAATTAAAAACACTCAGGCCCTTCTGCCCACCATCAAAACAAGTTTTCTTAAAGACTCTTGTAGGAAAACTTGGAGAAAAATGTCCAGTGTATCTTCACCTTCTCCCTAGTGAGGCACAGTAAGTTACTCTTAATTTGCTCTTTATTAGGTTTTAAGTTATTTAGGACCATTTGGAAGCAGTTACCTACTTCCACACATGTCCAACCTCCTGTAACCAACCAAGTCAGTCACTGGCAAAGATCCCAAATCAGTTTCCTCTGCTGCTGCTCCTCTGTCTCCCATTGTTCTGTATTACTGGCCCAAGGCACTAAGATTGTATTTCAGGCCACGTGAGGCCTCTTCTATATTCTACCTACATAAACCAAAAGCCTGCTCTCCTTGGGGATGGAAGAGAAAGAAATTAACTTGTATGTGTTGCCACTAATTAGCAGCAAATTTCCAGCATAAAATTTACCATAAGCGGATTAGAAATATCACACTAAAAAGAATGAAACAATATAAAACAATCCGCTGTTCTTGTTTACCAAATAGCAAACAATAAATCCCAAATTGAGAAGTTGCATCCTTCTGAAACGGCATCCTCACACGAGAACCCAAAATCTGGTCTTCCAACATATCCCTCTCATTATCTCTATGGCTCATTATGCTATCTCCCAAGAGATACCTCACATAAATCAGGAAAAAAACAATAGCTGGAAATATCAGACAAATAGCACTGGTAGTAAATGTGCATTCCTAGAAATTACGATCCGGAAAGAAAAGTTACGCAAATTTGAAATATCTGACCCTCTTTTACAGGAAAATTATGTTTTCCATTCTAAAAAGGAAAAAAACGAATGTAGTTGCTCGGCCCACGAAAACAGCTATTTCTAGACACTTAGAATAGCCTAGCCTCAAGATTAAATCTACTGGACAAAACGCAAAATAGCTTGGCTTTCCCACTTTAAAGAAATATAACCATTTACTATATACACAGATTTTCCGTAGTTACGATCACCATCATTTAATCAAATTCATTTTCTCAAAATGTCTTTCTTTGCTAAGCTTTCCTTCCCTTACTACTCTATTTTGCTCGTTTTCTTCCCTTAAATCCCACATCACAATCAATCATTGCCTGCAGCGTTCCAACATCTGTTTCCTCTTTTTCCTCTCTGCCCTACCCACTTTCTCCTTTCCTCTGCTTTGTGTTCTCCATCTCCCCTGCATTTTCTCTCCTCCTTAATTCTGCACTACACAGAAATTAGACAGTTTCAAAAATAATTTCTGTCTTTGCATTGGAACGCTGTCAATCTTTTCCACCCTCAAAAGCAGCTTAAAAGTGCTAGAGACAACCCAAAAGGTAGGAGCGAGATGCTTTGTTCTAGATGTTCATTTCTGTATGATCATTTCAACTGAGTAAGGAAATACACATGAGCATGCTATCCTTGGATCACGCCCACGATCTTCAGTTGTGTCACCCATTAATAAATGGATGCTAATATGTTTAAATTAGCCTCCTTACCCAGTCTTTCATGGTTTCTTCCATGTCCCCAAATTCTATCTCAAATCCAGCTAAAGGTTCACTCTTCCCTCCTTGAGAACAGCCTCACTGACTTTAATTATCAGAAAAGACAGCATTCACAAAAGAATAGCAATGGAAAGTGACCTAAATGTTATAAATTTCCTTTTGACATGGTTTTGAAAAGTCATGCCCACCAGCAAAAGCTCTGGGACTGTTTATACTCCAGCCCAAGAAGAGAGCTTGATTTTGGATGGTTAATTCAAAACATTACATTATGAAAAAAATCACTTCTGTAGCTGGTGTTTTCCAAAAGTACTCTCCAGTTTGCCAAATGCTGTTGTAGATAACTGAAAACAGAAACAGGGCAAGCAACTAGAAACTCAAGAAACCACTGTTTAAACTAGCATGCTCCCATATGCCAAAGATGACACACTGGAGAGAAAATTAAGTGCAAAACCAAACCAAAACAAAAGCGTACACTGGAATCAAAGAAAATCTGCACAAGCTGCCAACTCTACCATTGGAAATAAGTATACAGGAAGTATGGACACAAAAGTAGTACTTCAGATCCAGGAATTTTGCTTGGAAAATGTGAATGTTCTTTGCTTCCAGAAGCAAGTAAAATATCTGAGCAACTGACTGGTAAATGACCACTGTGAGATGATTTGATCTGGAGTGCAGCTGGTTTTCAGCATGTACCCTGAAGATTAGAGGCAGTTTCTTACCTTATTGTTTATATTGTGTTTTGAGAAACAGAAATGTTATCATTCATCAAGCAAGGAGACAGTTAAAAACTGACAAATAATATAAAAATACTACACAAAATACACTTGACTGTGTCTTTTTAACCACATGACTGTACAGCAATGGTCACTGCATTTTGGTGAATTTTTTCTATCCCTCTAACCCCACGTGTCACCGGTACCCAGAATCCTGCACTGATGCAGGACACCAGACAGGCAGGTCTGTAGTCACCTGATGCCTCACTGCTGGTCTGGACTCCAGGAGGGCAGCCAGCTGACATGCCCTTTGCTCAACATTCTCAGGTACTTGGTCATCAGAAAATAAACGAGGAGATCTCTGTGAGATGAGGAACAAGGGAGGAAGTAAACAAACTAGCAAAAAAAAGCCACTAAAGGAACAGACACCAAAATGCCAGACAAAAATTAAGAAATTCACATGCAGAACAGTACGAGAAGCTCCCATGTGAAGACTGTTTTTATTTCCAATAAATGGAAATTATTTATTTCCAATGTCTGCTGTTCTAATGAAGTGTTAAGTTTTAACCCTCAAGGCCAAGATAAAACAGCTGAATTAGTACACACAGCTCTTCTACTTAGGACTGCTGCAGCCAAAACCAAATAAGCATGTGGCCTCTCTCTCTGGCATAATCATCCAACACCACACCCACATACCTCCCCCCCCCCAAAAAAAAGGCTTTATCGGGCACAAAGGAGCTTATTTGCCAATTTGCCAACTTATTTCACCATAGTTCTCAATTCTCAAAGATTTCCTTTACCTAAACCTGCACATACTTGTGTTTCTCAGATTTTGTGCATAGAAACACTTTTTTAGGGCAACGTACTTCAGTTCTCATAAAGAATGAGTTCATTTCCACTGGCGTATGAAAAAATGCTGTACTTATCAAAGAGAGGATGTTTAATGAGACTGGCTGCCTGAAACAAAGCATAGCAAGCTCAAAACTATCACAGAAGTTGACAGTTTTACTTTTGCAACACTGCGCTACTTCTTACTGCACTGCCATGTCAACACATCCCAGGCACAATATTTGACACCTCTGCTATTCTGGTCTTTCATATCAGTCTTCTTAGACTGTTCTGTGGTGCACTTAGTGGCATGAAAAAAGGCCTGTCCTGTAGTCTGCTGTACAGGCCAAGAATATTACCTGCAATATCACACAGCCTTCAGCTAATTTGTTTGTAGAGTTCACAAGTAAATGGACCAGGTACTACAAATGTGTACATGAAGAAACCTCAGGCTTGATCTGTCAAGAATGTCAGGGTACTGCTACACATGTGCTAACTGTCCTCCAAAGCAGAACAGAAAATTGGATTCACACCCAGTTTATGAGAAATACTTTTCCCATTCAGATGCATTAATAATACTTCCTACTTTCAGCTGCTTCCAAGTTCCACCCACTCCTTCCTACTAGATCATTTTCACTAAAACTAGGGCCTATTATAAAGCTGTGGGCTTCTGTGTCACTGCAGACACACGCTTATTCATTTTCTACTGCCTGTCAGAAAACATTGGGCCCACAAGAGCCTTTTGTTAGAACACATTCTGAAAGTTGCAACAGTTTTATAGCTGGCTACCACTTACGACTTCATTCATTCAAAGTCTTTACTGGAATGTCAATTAATTTGTCAATATGAATTCAAATCAACCAATTCTTCTGAGTGCCTATCTTTTCTTTTCCCATGCTTCTGTATAATACCGCGCCATTCAGACCGACTGTTGAATATTTCATTGTTAAGCAGGCTTCAAAGTTTCTACGCTAAATAATGCCTCATCATTTTTCCTTTTACTTTGGTCTGTAGGAGGCAGGATGGAATGCCAATTGTTTAACCATCCAGAAAGCAAGCAGTGGAAACAATGCAAACATGTTCGCATGAATTAGCACAAAACATAACTCTTCTTGTTCTGCTACAGCCACAGCATACTTCAATAAAAAGGTGTAAGAGAAAAAGAAGCATGGGAAGAGCTTAAGTGCTAGATCTATGGCAAATTAAAAGCATATAGCGAACTGCTGATGAAGGCTTGTTATGCATCTATGTGGGTATCACACAGAAATAATCACTTCTAGTTGACTCTCCGCATTTCCAGTGTGTTAACAGCAGCATCAGGATAAGTGTGTTTCGCTACCCAGTACATTTGCTCTCTGTATTACACGCATCCACCACAGCGTTGTGTCATCAGCGTCCATGCCATTTGTTCATGCTCTTTACCCTTTCCTGTCTGGGACTCTCCTCCCCGGGATAGTCGGCACCAGGTTCCCTGTTTCTCTGCAGGCAAAAATTATGAGCTTAATAACAACCACAGACCAAGCTCCTAGTCAAAACACACTTCATCTGACATTTCTTATGATGCAGGCAGAAAAGAGGCCATAAGGATAGCACAACAGTTTATTAAGAAGAATATTCTAAAACCATCAATATCAACTTAGATCCTGGAGGGAAAATTTTAAAAAACAATCCATATATATCCATATTAGGTCAGTAAAACACAATATAGTACCACAATGTAATGAAATTAGCAAGATAAATATGGTAAGACACTCAATATAAGTCATACCGTGACGTTAGATCAAGGGAAGGAAATAGAAAGTTTAAAAGAAGTGGCAGAATGAATGCATTAGAAGCGCAGAAGGTACAGGTTTTAAAACACTTCAGCGTAACAAGGACATAGATCCATTTGACTCACTGTGAGGCCTGGGCCAGGACAATATCAAGAAACAACATCATTTCTAAGGAAAAAAGAACATCTACAAAAGCAGACCCCTCTCAACTGAGTCTAACAGATCAGTTCCGTAGCAGAGGGGGCACAAATTCCTCAGAGTTCATGGTGGGAGCAAAATTATTTTTTTACATTATTATTTGTTTGAGCAAGAAGACTTGCAAAAAAGTTTCCTACAGGACACAACATAGAAAATGGTCAAAGTACACCCGGACCCAGCAGTAGTTCAGTCTCATAACTGAACTAGACAACCAACAAGACACAGGACAAACAAACACTTGGAGAAGCTAGGGAGGGAAAATACAGAGCTAAAGGAACCTTAGAGACTGAAAGTCAATTTCTCTATATGGAAAATGAATCCCATGGCATAGATTAAAAAAGTAAAACTCTCGCATTTAACTGCCTTAGTTTCTCTGTCTGCAAGCTTGGGGGAAGCCTTTCTTCTCTCACAAACTGTACCTGTCAAAATTTCCCAAGGATGTTGAAAAGAGGGAGGCAGCCAGCTATCACATCACCTGGTAATACTACACTTAATTCAGCTTAGATGCAGGTTTTGCTAATGAAAAGGGCTTTCCCCATCCATTCTACCTAGATGTCTATTTCTGTACCCTTTCTTGCATTGTGTTGTCCACAGTGTGCCAGAAAATTAACCACTTTGTTAGGACAGATTTGAATCACACCAGTAAGCAAACCTGACCTATCCTGCAGATGCAGACACCAGAGAGGCAGCAGAGAATGTGCATTCCAGAGGTTGACAATAATTAGACCCGACTAAATGTGATAACACTCTGAGAAATTACAGCAATAAGGCAGCTCAAACTTTATGTCCAAGAATAAGCCTTGTCTACTCTGCTAAAAGGTAAGGTGCCTTTACAGAGTTTATAGACATACAAGTGTTCAGCAAAGAAATATTTTTCACCTATGGGGAAATTTATTTGTACAGCTCCTATTGAAAGTTATGGGAGGTCTATGGAAATGCAGCTGCTTCTTTATCACCTCAAGATTAGTTCAGGATTTATCAGGGAAGAGTGGAATTTATTTTTGCAGTAGGAAAACAAAAAACAAAAATTTAAAAACAGATACAACTTAAAGAAGCACCATGACCACGTACAACAAGACACAAGGATTTCAGGTAATAATTAACTAGAAGGACAAACACATATGCACCAACATCTGGATGCACATTTATACACTCTGTTCAGAACAGCTCTCACTGCTTCAAATTCAAACTCAGACAGACTGAACACAAACTCCTGTGAGACAGAGATGTGGGGGGGGAGAAACAGTAAGACCACACTGACATGTGCAGGCCACAACAACACTCTAAAAGGCACTTCATACAAGTAATCCTGAAAGAGTTTGATGAATTTTCATTCATACTTGTTTAAATGAACAGTGGAGATGGAGAAAAGTTGCATTTTCTCCCCCTGCACTACTCCAAACATTTACTTTCTATTTTGCTGCAACTCAAAACTGGAAAAAGGCTACCGTAATTACAAATTACCCTACAGTAAAATCTAGGAGTCTCCAAAGCATTAGATAGTCATCATAATCATACTTCTAGTGAGCTAACGCCAACCTGTGTTTCTAAACTAAGAGGCTGAAGAAGCCCTATACCATCTGAAAAAAGAAAATCAGAAATGCATTTGTAAATGGGATATCTGGTAACTGATCTAGTCCCTTGTACAAGCAGTAATGAAGAGAGAGGGACAGAGCATGCAGAGGGAAATCACCTGCTGCCTGGGATACGGTGGAGAGGAAGGTGGAGTGGAAGAAGGGAGCATAATCACTTTTTTGGGGCAGGTCCGAGAACGTTCCTTATTCCTCATCTTTTTTTAAAACAGAAAAAGAAAAAAAAATCATAATAATGGTAGAAAAGAGATAACATTACCATTGGCTTTGGTAAGACAGGCCAGAACACACGAACTGAGAGACAGTGATCCTAAGTTTGCGCCTCTCACGAACGACCTAAAGCCACATTTTATCTGAGGCTGAAAGACGGAAGTTTTTCACCCATAGCCACACCATCACACGTCCATTTAAGAGCTACTTCTAGCGGCAGCCAACATGTACTTACATCAATCATCAGCTGAGTTTTTGACTTCTAAAACAGTGAAATGTATGACTTGGAATTCTCCATAGCGCAGCTGGACTGCTCTCTACTTCATGAAAACACACTTATTGATGTGCCTTGCAGTGTTTAAAGATACCCACCCTGTTGACCTCAATACTCTTGCTTGCCGTTCATTAGCAATACAACTCCAGCCAGTGTTCTGTTCTCAGCTTCAGATCCCGCCACTTTAACTTACAGATACTAAACCATTTCAGGCAAGTTAAACTGTACTCCACCACTCTACCAGAACAAAAATACAGCTGTTTTACAGCTAAAATGCAGCTATACCTAATAGTCTGAATATTACACATTGCACATACATGTCCTCATTTTAATATGCCAGAAAACATGTCTTTCTAGTTCTGTACCTCCTTACTATGTACAGTCTTTTCTCCACTATTTCTTGATTATTAAAGTATCTTCCGCCTGATTTTTCTTTTTCTTTTGAGTTCTCACCAGAGCATATCTGGAAATTGTTGCACTGCCAAAAACAAAAAAAAATGCTGTGTATCCAAAGCCACTGTCAGATAGCCTCCAAAGAAACAGCATGCTGCTTAAAGATATTACAGATGTACAGATGTTCAGATGTTCCTTACTGCCCTTACAGCTGAGCTGGCACTAACATCTGTTTGGGTGTCCTCTTCTCTTCCAGAAAAAAAAAACCAAAAAAACCCAAAAAAAACACAAACAAAAAACACACACAACTTCCAATTCAAACAGATGCTACAAGCAGCTTAAACTAAAGCACATGACTTTGCACTGAAGTGGATAAGGAACATGTATATGCTGTTTCAAAAGGCTCAGCTGTGAAGTTGCTAATTTCTAGCTGAAAGGGTGATAACATATTTCAGCCACTACAGCTGTTCACGGAGCTTCACCTGACCATGGCCGAGTTTGCATTTCAAATTTCAACATCTATTATTTTCAACATTATCACAACCTTGTGTATTATCTCCACAGCAGGTCTCAGAATATAACATTGTACAAGTATATGAAGTACATGTTCAGTCCTCCAGTCGGATGCATTTCTGAGCATGCAAAGACAAAGATGGCTAAAGGAAATAGGAAAGATGTATCAACAGATTTAAATAGGCAATTAAGTAGGAACATCAGTATTTGCAGAAATCATTGCTGTTCTAAGTTCTCTTCAGCTAAGATTTCAGCTCCTGCTGACTGTAGTCACCTCCATTAGTCATTGTGTATCTTCAAAAACCACAGTTCTAACAGAATTACTGAAAAGAGTTCGTACTGCTGCACCTTTATCGTACTTCAGGGGACTGTCTCAAAAGAACAAGTATCAGACCAGAGGCAGAAAAGATTTGCACCAAAAGACATGTGATCTCCATCTTGAAAACATCTTTGCACACAGCAGTGATTTAAGTTTATGTATTACACACACACGCGCACCTTGCTGCTGTTGGGAGACCTATGGAACTATAACACAAAACTGCTGAAGGCCATAAGCTGAGAGTCTGGAAAGCCACGACAAAATGCATTGTAAAAGACTCATCTCCCAGGCCACACCCAAACAGTCAGATCCTCTTCCACATAAACCACATGGTTTTTCAATGGCTTCATGATCCCCAAGGAGATGCTCTTTCCCAAAAGCCGCCAAAATGGCTTGGAAAGCAATAGAACCGTGGAAGATGTTTTTATACAAGTAGGCGTTCATTTGAGGAGATTAACCACCACACTATGAAACACAATCCAGTTCTTTTAGGAGATATGACCATCACATAAAAAATTATGCACGTTTCTGCTGTGCACGCGCACTTCACAGTATCTTCATGCATTACTAGCTGCTGCTGAGGTGCTCATAATAGCACGAACTCAATCTTGACAACACAGATCAACATTCTCAAAATGTAGCTCAAAAAAGCAAACTTAGTAATCCAATTCATGAGGAAAATGCAGGCCACACAGAATGCTGCGAGCAGCAGACTGGTCAGGTTTTTAACCTGCTTAATCTTTTGAAGGTTTTCCTTCTCCAAGAGAGATCACATTAAAGGGGCTATGATGAAAGTAAAAACTGCTTCAGAACAGATCCTGCCAGAATTGCACTCTTTTTAGGAACCCTGCACCCCCACCCACCTGTACAACAGACATGGAGACAGTCTGCCTTACAAACTCATTGAAACTGCCGACCTTGTGACTCTGAACTCCAGGACAAAGCAAGATTCTAGACTCAAACTGATAAGCAAGTACCGCTAAGGAAGTCCACCTAACATACACTGGCACATGACAGCCCAAGGCAGATGTGAGTTTTCCATCAAAAATGTGGGACCAACCCAGATCACATCCTTTGCAACTGTGTGGTTTCTCCCCTGCAATCACACTCATGCTTTTTCAGTATACTTTGCTGTTCCATGTAGTTTCCAAGACACAGGACCGAATCTATCAAACACAAGACACAAAACTTTCCTTCTCCCAAAGACCCTCGAGGACCTCAGCTACATTCTGCCTACTGGCAAGAACATTAGACAACTTTTGATTTCCCTGAGTAACGCGTCACCACTCTGTCCTCTTAGGAACTGCATTGCTCCTCCTCAAAGGACTCTTCAGCAGAAGGTATTTGCTATGTGATATATCTTATACGCAGTTACTGAAAGAAGTTATCTGCTCATAAACCCTGACACTTATGCCAAACAAGACAACCCTTTCCCATAGCTTCATGAACAGCTCTTTCCAGTAAACATGCATCCTCCCTAAAGAGTTTGTCAGGAGCAACACTAGTCCTTTACAGTACACCCAGTAACATGTACTGGTACCCTGCACCAACTGTTGGCAATCTGTGGCCCAGGAAATAGCTTTGTAGGTAGTGTGCCCAGTGTCCCAGTAGAAAGCCGTTTCAGTACCGTAGTAACACACAGTCTCACAGTTATCAGATTCTGCATACCTAAGCAACCAGAATCAGGAATCTCCGCAGCCAGCTGAAGCACTGCTTCAGCAACAGCTTCCTGCAGGATGGATTTCTGTCCAAGCTTGACGAAGCTGGCTGCTTGGCCCAGTGGATGGCTTCCTGCCTCAGCTGATCTCCGATCAGTCGAGAATAAATGATTCTATATACTCTTATTGCTTTTGAATGAAGACAACTGATGTTCATTTCCCCAGGCAAGTAATAAGGAACCTTTGGAACAGGGACCCTATCAATTGTTTCTTTGATCCTACTGTATCCTGTGTATTTTGCATCCTTCAGACCCAGTTTCATTCTTCTCCATTTCAATTGTCAGATGAAAAGTGCTACAAAATCCAGCATGAAACCTGGACCCAAGAATCAACCATCTTCTGTCGACGCAGTAAAGCTTATGTGAAGGAAAGATCACCTCCAGCTGTAATGTTGAGAGGGAAATCTTACCCACAAGGCCATCAATGTCAGTGTTGCATTAAACAATACAAGTTCTCTGAAGTACAATTGTTACAGAAAGATTTTTCAAATATCTGCCCCACATTACTGCCTAATATGGAGACCAGAAGGATATTTTTTTTTCCCTTTTTTTTTAAAAAAATCATGCAGTGGAAGCAAAAACAAGAACAAAACCAAGACCAAACGGCTCTCTAGTAAGGAGAAAATCCTCCTCATAAAAGCAGAAAACAAAAGTTTGCCCTTTTTTTGATCAGTTACTAAAGGATAACAATAAGAACTTCGGTGTTTCACCATAAAGGCTTAATTATAAAGCCTTCATAAAGTTTCAACACCAGGTTCAAATACAAATCTCAAGGCTGCAGGGGTGTGATCTTCTCCAAGTGCTAAAACACAAATCTTCATCCTTCTGAACTGAGATAAACTGGACCGCATTGGTTGTCTGCCTTTTTTTTTTCGTAGGGTAACATAAGCAACTGACTCGATCAACTGGCTTAATATTGTACAGCCACATTATGCTCTTCTGCATCAGTTCTTTGGGTTCTACCCCTCTGCCTGGGAAGTATTTTAAAAAATGAAATTTGCCTTAACCATGGATGACGCGTATCAACCCATCAAGCCTATAAAGCAGATTTTGATGAGACAGAATGTAGAAGAAAAAACACTGAGTCAGGAAACCTAAACATAATTTTGACATATTTTTAAGACTCCCTTGACAGTCTTACTGACAAGAATTCCCCTGATTTAGGTCTTCTTTCTTGGACAGAAACCTTCCAGTTCATGGCACTGGTCTTGACATGCAGCACTAATTTTGTTGAATGCCTTGAACATGAAGTTCACCATGAATTTCATAAACATGCGGAACAGTGAATTTCCAAACTAGTGTCATCCTCTTGCTCTTGACTCCAAAGTATGCTTTGATTAAACTGCAACCAGAAAGAAGCAGATGTTTCTCCAAATTATGGCTGCCAGAAAAATGTATCTCAGCACTCTCAGAAACACGAGGAGGCCATTTGCACAGCAAAACAGTGGAAGCAGAGGAAGTCAGCGAGATAAGTATACCTATCTGCCTGAAAAGATTGTCTCTCACAAGCCTTGCTTTTGCAAGTGCACTGCTGAAACAAAAACACTGGCAATGACACTGGGCCAAAACACACAAGAGAAAATAAAATTTGGTACCTGCTGATTTTTCTGCTGTTGATCCCTATTCTGACACTCTGTGTGGCAGAAAACCTAAATTTACTTAATTCACAGCAATAAAGGAATCTGCAATGCAACGAATGTGAGAAATTGGCAAGGACAGCTATGTTTGTCATAGACAAAGGGAAACCACAGTAAAGTCTCCTGTAACTGCAGAACACATAAGATTTCACACATGAATAGCAAAACTGATAACTGATTTTATTATTTATATCAATGAAGACCTTTAATATCATAGATGGTGTGACACCTTTAACCTCATTGGCTGCAATAATTCCTTACATATTATCAACTCTTTTCTAACAGAAAAATCCAGGAATACTCCAGACGATAAAAAGTCTACACTAGGTTGCGTCTGTAGGCAAGGTTTCTGCTAAAACATCCACTGAAACTCTGGGAAGTTGAAACTAGTATAAGAGGGCAGGGAAAGCTTGACCAAGTCCTTTTAAAAATATTAAACTGTGCATCATTACCAAAGGCAGAAGCTGATTTTATTCATTAAACGTTAAATTATTTAAAAGAATGGACTCACACCAGGTGCTAGAAAATGACTCATTTAACAACAGGACAGTGACAGCTGGTGTTGGGTGCAGGCAATGCATTGTATTCATAATCAGTTTCTTTACCTGTTTCCACTGGGGTATGGGAGCAAGACGGCCCTGCTCTCGTCTGCTGGATGGTTGGTTGTGAACACGTTCTTGATAAGGCAGGACAGGTTGCTGCATGCAGGTTGTAGGGAAAGTGGGTTGGGACAAAGGAGGAAAGATAAAATAGTAAAGGAGACTCAAAGAAAGCCAAAGAAATGGGATATAGAATAAGACAGACAAACATTTAAGAAAAAAAAAAATAGGGTGGGGAGAATTTATTTAGCAAGTAAAATACAAAAAGGGAAAAAACATGGGAAACTATGTATGTTTTTGGACTTTCCCTTTCTTTCCATTGTTTTTTCAAGTCAGCCTTGTTATTCCAGCCAACATGTCGTGGCTGAGCAAACACTTGATTGGTAAAGAGTGGGATAAACATCATCATTTTGAGATTATGTTATACTACTAACACTGGCGCGCAGCGTAGCATACTTGACCTAGCTTCAAAGTAGCTAGGTCAGGTCCCACTCACAACCTGGCCATGGCAGCACAAAGCTTGGCACAAGCTATGAAGACAGACTACAGCAGAGCAAGAACTCGAGCACTTAAACCATACCGAGCCTTCTACTGCTGACACTGCACTGCTAGCAGGAGCTTGAAGTGACTCAGTCTAACTTCAAAGACAGCTACCCTGCAGTTGCGGTAGTTCAGATAACATCGTGAATGACCAGCAGTCATCAGGAAGCCTCACTTGGAATGACACAAATACCCCGACTGCAAAGAAACTCCCAGGCATTTATCTGCTGCGCTTAACACACACACATGAAACTTAATCACAGTTCACAAAAAAAACCAGATATAACCTGGCATGAAAAAGTTCAAATGAGAAATTAAATGATAGCTCTAAAACATTAGAAATGGGATGTTCCTGGAAAGTTTTTCAACAAGCAATAGTAGTTATAAGAGGAACCTAATTGCTGGTAACATGTTTTTGAAAGAGATTAAATAACATAACACAGACAATAACAGGGAAATAGACTTTTATTAGGAAGTTCTTCTCCATATCATATTCCTAAATTTAAAATTTTTCTCTTTTGAGTAAGCTTCGTTCTTCCCTAGGAGAGTCTTTGAAGTAGAAGCCCACCACTAGCATCCCGTCTCAAGCAATGCATGTTATTATTCATGATTTTCCCCCATAATTCCAAAGTAAAGGGGTTTATTATCCATCTCCTCCTACCTGTCTTCGTAAGCTTGAGGACTGCACTGGTGCATTCTCCTCAAATTTGGCCAGTAGCTGGGTTGCCATAGACTTGACTTTGTTCTGATTCCCAATGGCAGCATCAATTCTCCTCTCTGTCAGGGCGCTCACCAGGGTGGGCCTTTCTTCTCTGTAGCTTCGCGGGATGTCCTCCTAACAATCAGCAACATCCAAATTTAACAAGATTCAACTGGACCACCTTTTGCTCTCTAACTCTTTGCTGTGATAGGTTTCCAACCCTACAAATCAAATCTATTAGTCCGCACTTGAAAGCTCACATTTTAATTTCCTTTTCCTTGAAAGTTCTGTTAAACTTACCTGTCTTTTCAACCTTATTTGATACACTTACCTACTAAAGCAACCACAGCTGAAACACTCCCATGAATCCACGGACACAAAGCAAAGGCCTATCTTCAAACCTTCACTGACAACTCGAAGCACTAAAGTTTAACTCACTTTTACCTATTCAGCTATAAACGTTTCAAGTGAAGGACTGCCTCATGGGGCATAATTGAAATGTATGCTTTTTGCACTAACCAAGGCTAAAGTCTAAATATGAATGAAAATTCTTACTATACTGCATAACTTTACTAAATGAAAGTTTTATTCTTGCTGTCCTCATCAAATCAAATTGCAGTAAAAATGAGAGAACTGTAACATTTAATTTGTTGTGCACTATTCTCTCATAAGCATCAGTAAAATATTTGCACTATAGCTACGATGAAGTGTAAACTCTGAAGAATAATTCATTTTTATCTAAAAAAAGTCTTACATAAACCCTGTCTGGATATAGAAAATGAAAGGACTGAAGTGGCAAAAAAGAACCTACACACGTTTTCCTCCCTGACACCTTCCTCACTGTAACACTTACATCCTCCGATTGGCTGGTTTTTCTCCTCTTTCCTGCACCATCCAGTTCCTTTTCTTTCTTGTCCTGAAAATGGAATATGGAGGGGAAAAAAAACTAAGATAAAGACTCTCATACCTTTCTGGCCTGAGATAAATGTCCTAAGTGCAGTCAAACTAGCTTTGCAACACAACTGATTGATTCTCTGGACTCATCCTCCATTTAAGGGGATTCTTACCTTCAAATTGGACACTCCTCAACACTTTCAACTAATTCAGAACTGAGTAACCCGTTCTGTTCCAATACAAAATATATCCCCAAATACTACCGCAAGGCTAGGATTTTAAGACCGAAATATACCACTAAGTGAGAGTACATATTGCAGGTGTAATTCTGCAGTTATGAATGTCATGTATTGTCCCATGCCAAGAGCTGACGAACACATGGTGTTCTGCAAAAACATAGCAGATATGCACTTAGCCATACATATTTTTAGTACCACCTACTTGGACAGCAGCCTAACACACAGCAGTTACAGAGACTGTGGTACGGTTACCTTTGGAGTGCGTTTCCGAGAGATGCTTTGTCCCAGTTTACTGAGAAAAGAGATGGGTGATTTGGTACTGGCAATTAGGGCAGCTTTTTCTTCTGCATTCAGGTCCAGACTATCTGTTAATAAAAACACGTGCGACAAGAGAATGCCAAGAAATCATTTCTGTGGTGCTACTGTTCAATACACAACCGAAGGACTCACTGATATTTTTTTTTTCAACATTACACTCTTTTTCTTAAATTCTCTGTACAAAATGATTATAATGTCCAGAATGCATACCCTTCTCAGCTACTCTGCATTTTTATTTTGCCAAAATCAATTCTCCTTTCAGGGTTTATAATCACCCAGAATAAATAATGTGTTAGTTTACTCTGTTTACATTCATATTTAAAAATCATCACGATGATCAGTAATCTTAAGCAGAGTTCAGAGTTTTGGAAGTAATACCTCATACGCACTATATTTTTAAAAGGCTATTAAACACTATTTTATTTTCCCCATTCAAATGACAGATTTGAATTAAGATTGTCAGTAATAAACAGATATAACAACATTATTAATATTTAAAGGTAGGCCATATTGATTTCCATTAGGCAATCACATCTTCCAGTTCTAATCAAAGATGTTTTATTCCTCATTGGCCTGAACTTACTATCACCATTCACAGACGGTAAATAGATATAAAACTTGGTCAGTGTTTTGAAATTACCTACTAAACAGCTATTAGCAAGGCATCTCACATTAGCCAAGACAGATGAACCCCTCATAACAGCAAGAATGCAGAGAAGTTATCTAGTAGTGCTGAAGTGAGTTTAGAACTTTTGAGGGCATTATTTTGAGAACATTATTTTGTATTATTTCATTTTTTTGCTCCTGATACTGCTAACATGGTCTTTATCAGCACCAACAACAAGTCAACTTTTGTAATGTAACATTAGTGAGTGACTAACTTCTGCTTACACAGAAGAAGCGTGCGGATAACTGAAGCACATGCATTCATCCCAAAGAGGTCTTTGAATCTGAGACACCTGCCCCAAACTCCTTACCACTAGAGGGGATGGTGTCTTTGAACATCTCATAGAACTGTGTGAGGTACATCACCATCGACAGTTTATCTGGCTCTCCGACAGATGCCATTTCCTTTCCAGTCATAATGGGAGATATTCCAAACTCTTTTTCAGCGATGTCAAAGGCCAGCTGGTTGTTCTTCTCCACACTGTGCTCATCCAAAGAATCAAAGTCTCTGCAAAAGGCAGAAAGACAGCGTGCACTGAATCAGGTAGAAATTAGCCTTCTGAAAGAACTCGGGGATCCACGTCCTTTTTATTTCCTCTTTCTGAAATATCTCAAATTTATTTGCTAGCAACCTTTTCGTATTGCAGAGTTGATGCTACTTAATTATGGTGAACTTTGGCTCAAATGTATCCTTTTTTCTTTTTTTGCTTCTCCTCCAAACCCTGATTTTTCTTCTTAAAAATTTTATTATCCTCTGAAATATATCTTGTTAAAAATGTTACTATCTTCTGAAATATATCTTCACTTCCTCCTTTGTTGGAAGACTGTACTGTTTTATCCTACATAAAATCTATTGTGTGACTGGAATTAAATTAAGTCTTCACTTTTGTCCCCCTTTTTTTGACCGATCCATATTTTAGTTCTGTTGGCTTCTTCCAAAACTCCTAGAACTATGTAAGAACTATATAAAAAGCTACAGCTTGTAGAGAGTTGTGTAAACTGCTTTAAAAGTTATGTGAACTCTCCACAAGCTATATAGCTATTAAATGGGGTAGCTCAGGTTGAGTACACCAATAGAGGAATAATTCAGTGCACATGGAAAGGAATAACCAAGCAATTTTTCAGTATGCTTTACATTGAATTATGTCTTTAAATACAGCTCTAAAATTTATTTTTTCTAATGTCTCTTTGGGAAGTTGAAGCCCTTTCAGATTTCAATTAAAGTACCAGAGTCTTTGCTCCTATTACACCTTCCAGTGTTTTCCCATTCTAGAATCTGGGCAGCGTTTTACCAAATATATCACATACGAGGACGCCTCTCTCATTTACCCAATCAGCATGCTAGTGCGCAAACAGCAGCAACGTCTCTATTTAGACTGTGGGTCACCACTTGTAAAAAGAGCAGCCTAAAAGTCTTTGAAAAGAGTTACTGTCAACCAGGAGATATATAAAGGGCTGTGTAGAGACTTGTTCATGAGAAATTTAACTGAAGCTATGACCTATTCCTGACTAACTTCACAAAGACCTGTCAGGCAATAATGCTTTCCAGTCAGTACCAATTTGAAGCTTACTTCTGTCAAATCATCCAGATGGGAAAATGACAACACATTTATCTTCATATTCATCAAGTTATTATGACCTTCCACTCTGCTGGTGAATCACCATACATTAGCTTCTATCAAGTTTAATTGAATTCGTACCATTTGTCCATAGGTCACAAATGCATTGCCTCAGTCTCCACACTATTAATTCTAAGTATCACTAATGTTCTTCTCTTCCCAGTTATTCAAAACAGCCAGTGACTCACATTAGGTCTGGACGGTATCTGTGGATAATGGCACACAAAGCTAGGCCACTTTTCCATGACATTGTGAGATCCGTCACATTTACACCAGCATATCCATCAGTCTGCCTCTGGCACCAGTTGAGCAGTTTACTAGAGCGGGCTACAGACTCTGTAAGAAATGACATTTTTAAGTAGAAATGTACAACATCTCTTTCATGAATTCTAAAACCAATATAAAAATCATGAACCAACAAAATAAAACCTTCAGGTAAACAACAAGCTGCTCCTACAATGAGCTATAAGAGACAGAATTTTTTTTAAAAAATATAATCTATTTTAGATCCAAGAAAACATTTTTGATTTGCTAAAAAGTTGTAACTTGCCAGGCTTTTCACCATAGCCCTTGTAAAAGAGGCCCAGGAATTAGAAAACAGTCACAAAGGCTTGTTTAAATATGAACAAAAGGACACACAGTAGCACAAATACTCTCTAAAGCGCAGATATGCTATTTCTAATGGAAGAACTACAAATGTACTCCTGCAACTTTTTCTTGAAAGCTTTCCTTTAAAAGCACTGACCTGTTTTGACCTTGCCTTACTGCAAGATCTGACAAGATTACAGCCTAAAGGGACCTGGTTGCAGGCCAAAGAACAAATCAAAAGACTACATAGCTATTCAGCAGTGAAAGGGAGGCTTAGCAGCAAAGTGCCATTCCGAGAGTCCCCAAACACTATCTGGACATCCACAGGCAAGGTGTGCAAAAGGAAAAGTTCCATATACCCCTCAGGGTACAGGACAAGTAGACAGATACTGAGATGCTTATCACAAGGCATCTAACTTTCAGAATAATGCAAGCAAAGTGAGGTTTCAATTAGTTAACCTAAGAGATGAGATTATGTAAAGGAAAGCACAAACATGAAAGACTGCACCAAAAATGCCTTCTGTAAGAATTCTGAGTTTACTGTTAGGAGTGAACTCAGGCTAGGCTTCTGCACTCTAAGGACGGACACTGTTGTAGGACAAAGGAGGTGAAAAAATGCTTGCATAAGCAAACCTGCTTAGAAATACAACAGCATTATAAAGCAAGGGAAATTAGGCAAACAAAAATATATTTACATGTTAATTGAAACTTGAAAAATGGAAAATCGGACTATTGACGAAACAACTGCTGGATACTTTTTCCAAACCAAAAGAGACTGGTTAAGTAATACTTTAGAGCCCTGCTGCTTTACGTCCTGCACTGATGCAGCTCCAGAATACCAAAAGAAACAGAGCAGTAGCCAGGCCTACCATTACGAGTGAGCTTTGGTGTCCTGGAGTTCACAAAGTTCTCGATTTCCAGGTGAATGTCTTTCAAGTCTCCTGTATTATACAAATGGCGTACCTAAAATGACACACAAAAAAAATTAAAATTACCAACATGCTATGCACCCAAGGTCCATACAGAAAGAGCACAACAAGAAGGAGCCATCCCAAGGCACGGAAAGGAAGACAAATACACTTAGGTAGCAGAAATCTCTAGTCTTAGAACCCCAGAACAATATAGAACAGCGAGTCAGTGCTGAACAGTCTAGCCAACGGCTGCTGCCCAGTGGATACCAAACTGCAAGGACAGACTCCTATACTAGATTATTACAAAGAAAATCCATGCACATGCACACACACACATATAGATTTCATGCATCATTACGGCATGGTCAAAACTGTCAAAATCAAAAATTCCTAAACAGGTATTTGCTAAACTACAGAGGTCTACTCTTGACTGATATATCTGCTTTTTACTGGTTCCACACTATACAGCCACATCAGGTCACTATCTGTCCCCAAACCATTAGCATACCTTCACCTAAGGAAAGACAATGCAGACTACGAGCATTCAGAAGCACCATTTGTCCAGTTACCTGCTGTGGCCGCAAGAAGTTGACGTTGATATTGGGATACCGGGTGGCGGGATCAATGCTGTAATGGCTGAAGTTTTTACTCACATTCTCAGGAGTGGTCTGAGGCAGTAGCCTATAAATGCTTTCCCTTGGAAAAATAAAAATAAAAAAAAAGGTTTTAGGTTTTGGTTTGGTTTATTTGTTTTATGTTTTGTGGGTTGTTTTTGTTTTTTAAAGTGACACACAACTATTAACACTGCTAAGTCAATCCTGGAGAGATACCATTCAGATCACAAATCTAACCATTTAAGACACTGAATAGCTAAGTTTTAGTACAAGTGTACTAAAATCTGCAATTTCATACAACTCCAGAAATCAGAAGAAGGTAAGAAAACAATACATTAAGCATAACTGAAAGGGTTACCCAGTACAAGAAAGACACTGAGACATTGGAGTGACTCAGGAAGAGGGCCACCAAGGGGACTGGAGCACTTCCACTTTGAGGAGAGGCCAAGGGAACTGGGTTTGTTCAGCATTCAGAAGAGAAGGCTCAGGGAAGATCTTACTGCTGTCTGCTAATGTCTAATGGCAAGGAGATGCAAGTCTGGCTCCAACTGCAACATTATCTTCATCATGTTTTTATTAAAGTCAAACAAATGGAACTTTAAATATCCATATTCCAGTTTTTTAAATTAAACTTCAGCAGCTGCAGCTTTTGACCATCAGGAACCATAGTATCAGACCTTGCTTTTACTTAGTCCATCTTTTAATTAGCCAAGTTCTGATCTCTAAGATACCACCCTGAGTCACCAAAACAACACTCAACCTAAGATGATAAAAACATCAAGAACTTAATACTCCAAAGAAATACAAGGTGTTGTTTGGCTTCTATGAAAAAGAGTGGTCAATTTAAGAAAATATAAAATAAAAGCAGGTCTTTGCTTCCTTAAAAGAAAATCATAAAAGATATTTACAATATAATAGAGGATGGCAAGAATTTTTGCCTCTGGTACTATAAAGGCATCTACACGTTCATCTGCTTTGCTATTGCAAGGCTGGTGACAGTTAAGTCAGGCTCACTTTCTCCATGTAATATCAGTAAGCACCAAAAAATGACTCCTCATCTAATATACTTTTAAACCTAGGACCAAGAACAGCCGTAACGTTTCTTATTACTCTATAAATATACTTCAGTTTATCCCCTTCCTTAGGAAATTTTTTCTTTGACTGAATTCTACCCACAAGCATTCTCTAAAAATAGCGAGAACTTGTATCTCCCATTCTGTCTATAGATTTGTACTAGAAGAAACTGGAATGAATGATGAGATATTGGAGGATTACATTAGAACTAAAAGTGTATTCATTTTCTCTATTACCTCTCTGCAAGAACTTCCAAAGGACTAGCTCCGAGGGACCAACTTCGTACCATCCAAGCAGAGTCCATCGCAGCCAAAAATCCCCTGGCTATTCCAGTTCCCATTGGCCAAAATGGCTAATATTACAGTTTACAAAAAAAGCAGAGAAAGGAAAAGCATCAGTCAGGGAGAATTTTAAACAAGGATCAAGAATATATTCAGATGGTAATCTACTGGGAAATTACAGCTCAGTGATTAGGTTAAAGCTCCACTACCACTGGGCTAGAGGAAGCCAGATGTATGGTGAATGGTCCATGAGCTCCCCCAAAGCCAATATTCCTCCATTTTCCAACAACACTTCACAGCCTGGAGTGCTTTAACAGCTTCTCTTCAAGACTGTACTTTTTAATCAGCTACAAAATTCTAATTATTAACAGGCCTACAATAGGTTCTGTAGCGCATCTAATTGTCCAAATAAGAAGCAGATGGAACACACATAACTTCAGAAAAAAATCTCTTCACACATTTTCTTAAGAAAGATCATTGCTATCCTAAATATTCTGTTTTCCCAACACTCCTACCCTTCTTTCAAATCTCCCACTTTATTATATAATGACATGAGCTTTCCTTACAGTGACTATCTTATAGGCAGCGCATATTTCGGCGATGGGTGCAACGGCTTGTGCTTATGCTTCAATTCACTGTTTGCAGCAGTATGTTTAAAACACACACCTCCAGGAGACTGTCCCCAACCAGCGCTACAAGTAGCTGGTGACCATTCTGCTCGCGCACCAGGGCTGCGTTCTCCGATGCATACATGCATGTGAAGTCAAACATGGCCACATCTGGCTGACCATAGTGATTGATGGCAAAGTCCAGCGATGGCAGCTGCTGATTAGTGGAGAAGTCAGCTGCTTCTCTGGCATAGTTTAGCAGAGCCTCCTGGTCTACATTCTCCCGTGAGAGTAATAACTCTGTGTCAGCATAATCCTGCCAACAAAAGAAAATTGAAAGTGAAATAGACAAATACACAGGTTTATTTTAAGACTGGTACATACAATAGTTCGCATTAAAATTCCTACAAATCCCCTGACACAGGTTTGCCTTCTGATTTCTTTCATTCCTATCTGTGTTTATGCTTCCAAGAGAAAAACGTGTAAATCTTTTATAGCAAACAGTAATCAGTCCTACTAGCATTTCTGATTACGAGAGGGTTAAGAAACTTCTGAGCATTTTTCTTCACACACTTCAAACAACAGGCACAAGACCCAATCCTTATTTATTCATTTGTGGCCAAACTACTTTTAAATCGGCTTCTGTCAGAACTGGATATATTTACAATACTTTCTTCACTCCCTGCTGTTTCATTCTCATAAAATGAGGGAAGCTCAACTAAGTTATCAAAGGTTCTTTAAGCACATATTGTCTTAACATGAAAGAAACCCCCAAATCCACAAAGGAATATAAATTTGGAGAGCACAGATCTTGTTACACACTTCTGATGGCCCGAAATACTTAAGGAGGGCATTAGACACATACATTTGTGGTCTAAAATACACCTGTATAAAAACCTTGTGGTGAAAGAGAGTGTTCCCTTCTTTCGGCATACTGAAAGCAAATTGTACCAAAATCTTAGTTTACAGCAAATATAGGAAAAGTTAATACCCACATGCCGTATCACTCCTTTTTCCAGCAAGCTCTGTTTTTTCGCAGTCATGACAAAGTAGTGTGTGTCATCTTTGTAGTAGACAATGTTCTCCAAGTCAATACCTTGTGACAGAACAAAAGACATGGAGTGAAGGAACTAGTTATATGTTATGGGTAACACGAGCTCTATCGGAAGAAAGTAAATTGAAACGACATGGTTAGGAAGCCTTAGAGAGAGAATGCCAAACAGCTTTCTCTCATGGCTTTGATGACTTTAGAATATGAATCTTCAACAAAACCACAAACAGCACATTCACCTGCATATAGCTACCTCTTTTTAAAAAGCATTTATCATCACTCTGAAGTTTGCATTCAGATGTGGAGCGCAGGAAACTGAACTCAGAATTCAGAGTTTTCTTATTCAGGGCACAGATTTCCTCAAAAACCTTCAGGGAAGTAAGTTCCCCACCTCTGAACAACTTCACATCTGAATGATATGCATCTGCTTTGTACAGCTGTATAGAACAGCTGAAAATGGGGAAGTAAGAATTCAAAGAGAGATAGCAATGACTGGCTTCCTTGCACAAGATGTTCATACATGATACCTGAGTTACAAAGTTGTAATAATAACGACAAATAGTTTTCACTGGGAATCTGGCAATTGCTGGCAAACCTGTGGCTTCTCGTAGATCCTGGAAGAACTTCTGGTTGAATATGAAAGCCACACCGCTGATTTCTTCTACTTTGGCTTCAGCTGTGGTATTGCGATTGATGAAGTTTGCTGTGATAGCAATTGCTAGTTTACCACGGAACTCTTTTCGGCGAAATCCTACAGGAAGGATAATGTAATAACACTGAAAAATGGAGCACACCTTCAGAGAAGACTCAGCAGCCCACAGACAGGCGCCTTCACAAAATAAGGAGAGGATGGATCTGATGAATTACAAACTCCTCCACAGAAAAAGAAACAATTGCTTCATTAGAAGAATAAAAACTCTTGTTTAGGTGAAAGGCTCCCCTCTCTTTCTGACCTCTCTTCCAAAAATTGCAACTTGCATCAAATATTAAAACAGAATTCTCTACTACACAGAAAAATATTCAACATTTCAATTCTTACTCCCAAAAGTAAGAGCTACAACACTACTCAACTAAAGAAAAAACATAGGAAAAACTATCCAGGTCTAAACAACCTATTTCCTTTGTTAGTGGATAGGAAGAGGAAACAGACGACCCATGTGTCTTTGATACAAATGGATGGATTTTTACATGGACTTTTAATCTCCCCTTTCACTAGTCAAATGTCTTTCCAGATTTTGGTTGGGATGTTAAAGGCCATTTTTGCCCTAACTAATTTAAGAATAAGTTCTATTTGAAAGCTAATTATGGACACACCATTACCTTCTAAGGTGTTCCTCCTGCCATCCCCTCCAATGATTACTTCAAACTCATACTCAGATACTGGGTGGGTTTTTGGGTGGACCAATGCACGCCAACCTATTCCTGTTGATAAACTCCAAGTTAATGACAATACAAACAGTGCTCATAATGGAACAAACACATAAACCCACTTCTTACTACCCATAATGCCTTCCTCACACGATCAGTAAAGATACATGACAGGACAGCTGTATTGTTGACAGGGCTATTGTTGAGTTGCACAGCCACTCTGTGTGAATCAGAGGCAGAGACACCTCCAGTAAAAGCCCCTTGACTACTATCTTTAAGGATTACTGCAACCTTTATAGCTTCTCTACTATTTAATTAATAGGATGCCAAAAAACAAGTAACCCACCATTTCCCATGGTGATCAGAGAACAGGTTTCAGAGATACAAAAACCACAATATGGATCACTCACTGATATCAATATCTTCAGTGAATGCAAGGAAAGGAGTTGTTTTAAAAGGGTATCTTCTAAATGTAATAGGTTTAAATATTTTAGCAGAAATTATGATCTACAGTATCGTGGTTTATTTCTGTGTAGTACTTCAGGTGATTTTGGTTTACATAGTAACTAATTTGGATTTATCACGTGAAAGAATAAATCCCACTAAAAATGCAAACATAAGTGTATTAATAAATACTTTCATTAATGGAGCATGATGAAAGGGCTTAGAGTAATAAACCGGGGTAAGGAGCAGGAGTCTGTTTATCCTACCATAACTTCCCATTTCTCTACTACCCATTTCAATGCTACTTGCTTTCATTCTCCTGATCCTCTGGAGGGTAAACAAGCCCCTGGAATTCCACATTGACATGGATCTCTATTCCCAAGATCAAGGCAACCTTCAAAAGGATAAGCTGGAGCTGACGAATACCTGCAAAAAAGCAGATGATAAAGAAATTAAAGAAAAAGAAAAGAACATAAGTGCCTACGTGTCTCTGTTTGACGTTACTGATAAACTGGTTTAAAGGCCAGCTGCTACTTTCTTTTTCCCACTGTTCCCAGCACTTTGTCCAGGCAGCACTGGTGTGTAATATCATGGCATGCCAAGAAACTTCTATATAGCTGAAAGCCCAGCCCTTGTCAAAGAATAAAAGTAAGTAATTTTTTAATGTTTCAGTCCCCAAATCAGCAACAAGAGAAACAACCAGAATATGCGCTGCAGGAGAGGCAGGGAAGAGCGTACAAGCAGGACTGCCCTTTTGTCACAGATGGCAACTAGCCATTTGATCAGCCTAGCTGTAATACCGAACAGCACCTTCATCCTAACACCTTTGGGTTAGTGAGGGTATAAGTTCCCCACCACCTCTTTCCTCTTCAGTTAATGTAGGCAGCGAGAATGTAAATGACAGTGTGCAAACCCTATTAATTTGAAGAAAAGCAAGTTACAGTCATGTTTCAGATATCGAAATGAAAATTTGCTCCACCTAACCACTAAATTTCAGCTGTGCTGAGATATAAAAGAACACAATATGCATAAAGTACTGGTAGAACAAAAATTACAAGAAATTGGAAGAGAAAAAGCAATCTGCAAGACTGATGTTCCCTGTCCAATAAATTTTTGAACAAAAGAACCGAAAAATAGTAACTCCTTGCTCCATCAAAGTATTCAGCTTTCAAAGGAGACTGATTCCTCAGAATTTGAGAATCATCAAAATCATTCTCATTTTTAATATGTAAACCTCTATTTAATCAAACCTTATTCATAGGCTGATAGTGTTCTTGAAAATATCCTCACTCTTCCAAAAATTAACAAAGCCAGAAGTGTTCCTCCTTTTTCCAACATTCACAAAAATGGTCAAAAGCATTCAGTAATTTTTCTTTTTTCACAAGTCGCTTACAATGCTCCAGAGAAACAGAATAACGTGGCTGCAGCAGGAATGCAACAGCAAAAATCT
>Ga0065711_1002284_pt1 | contig 35034 bp, 13 predicted proteins | sample Hoacrofraction12_FD_59098 | JGI IMG/M metagenome (GOLD analysis project Ga0065711, IMG submission 59098) | Hoatzin crop microbial communities from Cojedes, Venezuela - Epithelial fraction 12 v2 (version 2) | ecosystem: Host-associated > Birds > Digestive system > Esophagus > Crop | place... | reverse complement strand
GCACCACTGAAAAGAGTCTGGCCCCGTCCTCCTGACCCCCACCCTGCAGATATTTAGAGGCATTTCTAAGGTCCCCTCTCAGCCTTCTCTTCTTCAGGCTGAACAAGCCCAGCTCCCTCAGCCTTGCTTCATAGCAGAGATGCTCCAGTCCCCTCATCATCCTCGTAGCCCTCCGCTGGACTCTCTCCAGTAGCTCCTCATCTTTCTTGCTGCATGTTGCATGCACAGCTCTTTCTGGAGTCAGTGGTCCTTGGACATCTGTAGAAGTCATCATTTAAGAAAGTGAAAGGAAAAATGGAAGAGGTAACTAACAATGATTCTTAATCAGATCTAAGGATGTAGCTAAAATAAAAAAAATACTGGAAATATGGTTTGATTTATTGGCATGCAAGATAAGCTTTGAGCAAAATAAAAAAAAAAAAAAAAAACAGTCTCTGAAATGAAAGGGAAATATGTTTCACAGTGGAAAAAAAACCCCACAATCTAGAAGTGCTGACTGGGAATAACAACAAAAGCCAGATGGCATAAAATGGCATCTTTAGGGATTATGTGGCATAAGGAGCTGTGCACAAAAGCATGCTCTGAGTCCTTAAAAATCTATCACTGCTTACTGGGCATGCTCAGTGTCCTTAGATAGCCACATTAACTTACTTAATGTACTCTGGCCTTAAAAGCTGGACAATCACCTCTACCATTTAAGCTCTCTGCCCTTAGTTATCCTCAGCAGTTCATCAGGCTTCCTCTGCTGTGCTGTTATATATCCTCAGCAAACCACGATATTCTGCGTTATCAGAAACTTGAAAGAGCATCCTTTATCATATTTAGCAACACAAATCACCCCCCTATAGGCATATGACTCCTCCTACTATCTTGTTCATTTATTGTGAATAGTAATGAAGCTTTAAGGAGCTCACTTAAATGTCTTCTAGATAAATCTGCAACCTCACTGAAATGTTTTCCCAGCATATGAATACAAAGGGGCAGGAAACTTATTTTCATCTGCCCACCCAAAATTATGCTCTACTGGATGTGAGCGCGAGATTGAGTCATTAGTGAAACATTCATTTAAACAACTCATTAACTTAATACCGTAACCAGTACTGAACTTCACATTTGTCAAAACTGAAGTTCTCTGTGCATTTAATTCCAAGAAGACACTGCCTACTCCTTTTCATCTTTCTACCAACAAGGAAATACTCTAACTGCAATCAAAAACAAACCCAGTATCATTTACATTACAATCATAAAAAGTCCCATCAGTAGTTCAGACATCTAGACACCATATTCCATTTGCTTATGGAGATTTACAGAAATCTTCTTACCAGCAAAGAAGATTTCCTTCCTCAGACCATCAGCTTTTTCTCTTTTCTTCAGTGCAGGATTTATGCACATAAAAAGAAATAAATGAATCAGCTTTTTCTAGTTACACAAGAACCCAATTCTTATTTCAATCAAATCTGTAATAGAAGTGCTGTCCTGTAGAAAACCTCTGCAACAAGTCAGTTGTATTTGCAGACCTTGTCTGTAAACATATCACAATATCTGACTTACTAATAATATGATCTATAATACTCATTTCAGGACTCAGACTTTTGTTTCTCACTTATGAACATAAGAGGTGCAAATGCGGAGATCTGGTTCATTATGCAATTTTCTTCCAGACGGGTTTGGATCCTATTGGACCACAAACCACTATATTCAGGAATGGAATGAAACTTCCCAGTATCACTGGAATTGTAGACACCCTGCTGAATCCATCTTTAATTAAACGTTAAACTGTGCTGTCCTTTTCTGAAAATCTTAGATCATTGTGAAAGATTAAATTACTTTTTTTCTCTTAAATGGTGTGTGAATTTGTTAGTCATGAAATGTGCCAGATAGACAGTCCTCAACCCTCCTGTATCCACAGAATGGGTGGAACAGTAGCATAGTCTCCTGAATGTTTTCTGTCATTGATGGGAATAATTTCACTTGGCTTCTAATTTTGATAGAAATAAAGTCAGTCCTCAGAGCACGAAATGAACTTTCACAAGAAAAAGCCTCCCAAAATAATACTGAAAGATATTTATTTCGGTGACTATGAGACAGGTACTAAAAGTATCTGGGAGTGAGGGAAGGGAAAAATAAGCACTCAATTTCTCTGTATATAATGAAAGCTGTAAAATCACTACATATCTGTCTGAAATTTCCAGTGTGAATTTTCCCACAGTGAGAGAACGCCTGACTGATATAGAAATGGTATATCCCATTTCTATTCCCCTCCTATGGATCTTGGTACGCAGGGTGCATTATGAATAACAAAGAACCTAACAATTCTCCACTGTCATCTATGAGTGGAAGATGACCCTGTAGAGCAATAATAATTTTGTTCCATTTGCAAACAGCCCAGAACTCCCCTGTATTGCCTTAGAGTGTCAAACAATTGACCTGGAAATCACCTCTGCTGGAAAATTAGCTGTGACTAAGTCCCTTGCATCTCTTTCTTGAGAATCAGGAGCAACTGAAACATGAAAAATATTTAGACTGGGATTTATGAAGCCAGAACTGTCCTGATTAAATTGAACTGAAGAAGACCAGGGAAATAGCGAGGCAGTTAAGAAAGATGCAGCCAAACCTAGGCAAAATGTGGTGCTGAGTATTATCTTTGCATCAGAGACCCTGTCTGACACAGCAGAATTTAGCAACAGCCACACTATGCCACTATACTCCAAGTCCTTTACCACAAGGCTGCCCGCTGTACCATTCTCAGGGCAAAGCAGTTGAAGTGAATATCCAAGAGAACCCCATTACCAGAGGGAAATGATTTTAGTGCAAGCTAATGGAAACCACATTACAAGAGTAAATTATTTTACTGCAAGCCTATGAAAACCACATTACAATGGTCAAACAATCTCATTTCACGTCCACTGAGACCACATTAATAAAGCCATTATCAAAGTAAAACAATTTCAGATGAACTCTATGGGGATTCAGTTTTAAATGGCAACAAGATTTCAATGCATGTTGAAAAAGGCCCCTTCAATATTATTATGGTGTACAGTGACATGTGGAATCAAAGTTATAGGGGGATAGCAACATGATTATAAAAAAACATGGGTATAGTCTTTTCCAAAATCCACTAATCTGACTAACCATTTGCTGTTAATTGCCATTCATGTTCTATTTATTCCTTCCTTTCTAATGCATGACATGAGTTCATTAGAAAGCAATACATGCAAAATAAATTTTAAAACACTTCAAGAAGTCATTATGATAACCCAAAAGGCAGTAACCTCATTCAGCCACTTGTGAATAGAATGTATACAATATTTTGGGAAGGAAAAAGCTGCAAGAAGTCCTTCTCCCTTTGTCTTTCATGTGCCAGGAGCAATAATCATCATGGGCCACGTGAAGAGAAGAGCACAGGACTTGTTAGTGAATTGATCTGCAAAGTATACTGTGCATAAGAGGAAAATGGAGAGCCTGTATGCTTCGTCTTGAAACTGGGAAGGCTGTGCTCATGTCAAAGAAGCTGTTGTGATATTTATCAGTTATATGTGCATCGATGTGCACACACTCATACACAGATATAATAAATGACCTCAGGTGATGCCTTCACCTTTTTTCTTTGATTTGTTCCCCCAACATTCTATGTGTTCATTCCTGCTGTAGGAAAATAAGCTTTTGCGTAAAAAGCTGAAGGAGAAAAAAATTATTTTTATTTTTCTAGGGATGGTCCCAGGCGCTCATCTTTGATGGAACTGTCGAAATATCAGCAGGTCCTTTTCACTGCATAAAGTGACCAGCCATGAAACTTAGAGTGCAACATGCTCACCCTCTTTCAGTCTCATTGAATCTCTGAGGCTCATCTGCGAAGGAAAGGAGCTTTGGCAGAGGAGACTGAGTCTGCTCTCACCAGAATAAGCTAAATTTTGTTGGCTAAGACAGTCTTCAGAAATGTGCATTTGAATCTGCTCAAGCAGAAGCTGTTGTTAAATGTGGCTCCCCAGAAGAAAGTAAGAAAGACAGATTACTATGTGACTCTGCGGACGCCAGTCTGGTGCCTGTGTGCTGAGCATATTCTGACACAAAAAAGAGGCCGTGGCAGAAGAAACAGAAGAAATGCCTTGCTTATTCTGACTCATATATTCTGAGTTATCCCTTGAGGTGCCTTCCAGCCTCACATTTCCATGAGTCTACTGTCAGGTTTAGTAGGTCTCAGCTCAGCACCTCAGTTCTGCCTACTAAACTCAAGCCTTCCGTGTGCAGCAGGCAAGAAAAAAATTAGACGTGAGAACAATTCTGGCTTAAGTCTTAGATACCTGTGGAGTTAGACCATATGTATGTTCTGATAAAGGAATGAAAAGTTTTGCTCTGCAACTTTTGCTGTTATGCTTATTCCAAGTTGACTTGAGCTGGCCAAATCCTTTTGTAGGTCTAGCTGTGGATCTCTGTACCCACTATATACAGAAATACTTTACAACTAGTGACTAATTTCAGTATGTACCTTTAGATACCCCGTTGGAGTATGACAACTTTATAGGACAGCAACAACATCAAAAGTGGTAGTATCTCCTCTGGCATGAAAGACTAGAAGTTCAAATAATGTGGTGAGTTTTGAGATCATGCTGATGAATTAATTATTAAAACCATTCCTCTGTTCAAATCATTCTTCTTAGTGCATCTTTGGTTGTGGAGATGAAATGAAAGATCTTCCAAAAAATTAGGATACAAAGTATTTTAACAGTAGTTAGTTCCAACATATTGAATTCCTAGGCTGCAGCTGTGGGTCTTTGAGCTGTTCACTAAGTTCGGTTAGGAAGGGAAGGAAATGAAAAAAAAGACGTGAAGAATGCATTGATATTTCTGATATCTGTGGCATGTTATTGATAGCCAGCATAAGAAAAAACAAAATAGGATAAGAGTACAACACGAAAATCACCTATTGCTCCAATCTGGCCTTAAAGTTTCACAGAACTGTAAAACTGCCAGATTTGGTGAAACTCAGCTAGATTCTGGTTGTCCCTACCAGTACACAAATATTTAAATTAATTCTAAACTTTACCTGCTCTCCATTATGACTCATGAACACAAAAAAAAAGGGTGTGCAACAAATATTTTAAAGATATCTCGTGTTTCCAGGAGCTAAACCTGTCAAATATATATAGATATTTTTCTAAGCTACACGTACTGCAAAGATTGGAGATGCATTTTTCTGAATTAATTGCACCAGATAATTCGAATGCACATATTACACAGTGTTTGTAAAGATTCATAAGGGTCTTGTCCTCCAACAGTGGACCACATGTGATTCACTAGAAGAAGGGATGCCACTGCCTGTGGCCAGATTTAGTCAGAACTGTTGATTTGCTCAACTTCTGCCCCACCCTCAATGATATTTTAATGCAGTTTTTGTCTTCATCTCTAACAGTGCTGCTAAATAGGTCTGATTATCTGGAAAAATAATAGTTCTTCAAAATCAGCATTTTCCTGCTGATTTGCCAGCTGTTTCAATAAACCCCTCAAACTTACTAACTAGTAAGTCTGAGAGCCATCCACTGCAGTCTTATTCTGGGTTTAGATTCTGCTGATCTCAAATACAAAAATCTCTTTAATAAATACATAATTTTCTATGTAGCATAGGGTAGAGATTTGATTTTTTTTTAATATTTCCCACATAATCTCAAAGCAAATACATACTGTACACCTACTTAGGCAAATCCAAATACCTCTGACAGAGAATCAGTGACGCGGCTTAATTTTGCCCTTTTTCTGCTACTGTTACTACTACTGATCAACCAAAAAATAATTATCTGAAGTTATTTAATTTAAAAGTAATATAAAAGTCTTGATTTTGAACATGTGCTTTCAATAGCTTCTTTACTGCACTAGATCAAGCAGAACTGAGGATTTCAGACACACACACAAAATCATAATCACAGCACAATGAAAGCTACCAAAAATGACAGCTCATCTCTTAAAATTCATTTGTGACTGAGAAAAAATGAAATAAGCACAACCCAGAGTCTTACTCAGACTCGAGGTGCACCACAGGGCTGAATTTTCATCCTTTTGTCATTTTCATGAAAGTCTTATCTTAACTGAGAGTGCACATTTTCATTACTTCTAATTGTTGAATGAAATGAGAAATCAAGGCTGGTAACCACAGTAGGAACACAGCTATAATAAGTTAAGTAAGACAAGAATGCTTGTTGTGGGCTTATATTTAGAATCAGTTACTTCTACCCACAGAAAATTCACAACTGTTGAATTGTTGCAGAAATAAATGCCTCCAAAACAAAGTTGACTCACTACGTTTCTACAAATTATAAAAAAAAAAGAAAATGTTTTCCCTTACTAATACAATGAAAGACTGTAGATTAGCTTTTCAGAACCTTGTTCTCTGGTAATCCAGAGTGCACTTATTTCAGAGTACTACAAGAAAGAAACCACATTGGTGGGTGTAAGTGCTGAAAACTTCTGATATGGATCCTGTCTTTTTTTGTTTGCCATTGATATGCAAAGCTGCCTCAGCAGCTTCATGGCAGTTTGCAAAGGCTGCAATAGCTACTGCAAACTTAGAAAATATCAAAATACTAAAACTTCAGCACCGAAAACATTTCTGTGTGAACAACATGGGATATTCTTGATACAGGAGTACTGAGCTGTCACACTCTCTAAGATCATTAACAGAGGAAACATACACCCTAATCCAGAAATACATCAGAATTGGTTCCAAAGTTGTAGCCCATGGAGAGCTTTTAACCAAAATACTAGCAGGATCCTGAAGTACTGTTCAGTCACTATTGGAAGGTGAGATGTGAATTGGAAGTAAAGACATGGAATCATAGAACCACTGAGATTGGAGAAAGATCTCCAAGATTATCAAGTCCAACCATCAACCTTACATCACCATGCCTGCTAAACCACGTTCTGAAGTGCCACATCTACGCGTATTTTACACACCTCCTGGGATGGTGACTCCACCACCTCCATGAGCAGCCTGGTCCAATGCCTGACCACTCTTCCAGTAAAGAAATTTTTCCTAATATCCAATCTAAACCCCCCCTGATGCAACTTGAGACCATTGCCTCTTGTCCTATCGCTTGTTATCTGGGAGAAGAGACCAACACCTGCCTCACTACAACCGCCTTTCAGGTAGCTGCAGAGAGTGAGAAGGTCTCCCCTCAGCCTCCTCTTCTCCAGACTAAACACCCCCAGTTCCCTCAGCCGCTCCTCATAAGACTTGTTCTCTAGACCCCTCCCCAGCCTCGTTGCCCTTCTCTGGACACGCTCCAGCCCCTCCATGTCCTTCTTGTAGTGAGGGGCCTAAAACTGAACACAGTGCTCCAGGTGTGGCCTCACCAGTGCCGAGTACAGGGGCACGATCACCTCCCTGCTCCTGCTGGCCACACCATCCCTGATACAAGCCAAGATGCCGTTGGCCTTCTTGGCCACCTGGGCACACAGCTGGCTCATGTTCAGCGTGTTCATGTTCAGATAAACAAGCGGTTTGGAACTTGGAGTCTACTAGCTGGAGATGCACTGAGTAGACACACAGATCAATCTGTGCTAAAAGCAGTCCTCAGGCCACTCTGAAGATCTGTGTTAGCCTTGCAGATCGCAAGATTGTAAAGACTGCCCCAAGCATACCTGGAGAAGCCTCTAAAGCGCTTAGGACCCTGCATACCCAAACATACCTGCTGGGTTAATACACTGGCCTAATGGACTCTGTAGGCTGTGAGGTGGGCAGGAGGAAGGTGGAAATGGAGCAAACCACATTTACAGTCAGTCTTGAGGCTGTATCTGAGAGCAGCACTGATGTAGCTGAAGAAGGAAAAAAGAAAAGGAGACAATTTTCTAATATTGATACAATGGAGGAAATGTTTGGGAACCATTACAAACTTCGATCTAAAGCTTGATCTGAATCTCACCAAACTCTCCCTTGATTATCATCAGTTAGATTATAAATCCAGATATGTTTAATTGTCCTGATTTCAAACTCTGTACTGATATCCCGTTCTCAGGACTGAATCTTTCAAAGTCAGTGAATTTCTACTCAAGGACATGAAATATTTTTCGTGGCTTTGACATAGTTGCACATTTGCAGACGCTGCCGTCACCACATGTGCCGAATCATACCTAGCTGAGTCACAGGCTGCGGGTCTGACAGTCCTCATGATCTAAAGAAACGTCACTCAGAGTATGGCCATAGCGTCAGTGAACAGAGGCTGAGCAGGTGTAGGAACTACACAAGGAATGTTGTACTGCCCAATAACCAGTGACAAATCAGCCGTTTGCTTGGGCCTCATTTTTAATGGTAGATTAAAAAAAGAATATGAATGAGGTGGAAGCTATATGAAAACTTACAGACGCCTTTCAGCATTTGATGGCAGCCTAAATCAGCTCTGGTGTCACTGTGTAAGAGCTTTGCTGAAGGATGCAAGTGGAGAATCCAGACCAGGCTGTTCTGGCATACGGCATTCAAATACCAACTCCTGCAAACCAGCGTACCTGACAGGACATTCACCTTAACCTGAAGAAGTGCTAAATTGTCTGTAAAAAGAGTTGGGAAGACATACCAATTCTTAAAGATAGGCGAGATTCAGTGTTCGTGGTCTCGTGCCCTGAAACACAAGCCACACATCTCCTGTTAGAGCCATAAAGGCAGGTACTTGCACGGTTTAGGCTTTAGAAGCCCGTTACAGGGTTATTGGTTGCAATTTTTTGAGGAAAGAGGAATAACACGTTCGCTAGCTTCTCACGTCGGCTTGTGTATCAAATACATAAAAAGAGTTTGGCAATCTCAAATAGTTTTGCACCCCACCACAGCTGAATTAATCTACTCAGAAAGTTAGACAAAAAACAAGAATAAGTGTTATCTGCAGAAGTGGTACCCACCTAGTTCTGTTTGTGGGTTCATATCCACTCTTCATTTATTTGTTGGTCCTTAAGCGTCACACTTCATACAGTAATTTAAAGTTCATGGTCTTTGAATAAAATCCATACAGTGTGCCCTGATTTCCAACAAAAGATGCCAATATTTCATTTCTCAAGCAGCAAGATGTGGTCTTAAAAATTTTCATCTAATTTTTCCTTTCCTTTTTTTTTCTGGTGAGTTTCATATGCATAAGAGCTACAGAATCTGAAATATCTGGTAGGGCTGTACAAAATTACAGATTAAACAGTATCACTTAACATAATTTGTTGTCTGAACCTCTGTTTTCACTGATACTGCTTTGGATATCGATTTTCTGCCCATGGATTAAAAAGAGCTGAAAGAGAGTGCTCCCTTGGAAAAGTTTCCTGTCTACATCGGGAAGAATGAGATGCTTTCTGCTGGATGTCTGTTGCTCTACCCCAGCCAGTCTTTCCTTGGACTGGACTTTGAAGTTAAAATACCCTCTTCTCTCACCCATCGTATTTCTGACACACAGAATGTGACAAACTTTAAACTTCAAAGGTTTGCCCAAGCAAAGTGGAGAGGTCCAACTAATGACAAAGAAAGAGTGTTGGGAAAAAAAAGGAGATACTTTGCTTAAAAAGGGAAGACCAGATGGAACACATAAAAAATAGGTATTCCAGTTCACCACATCACCTACACAATTTGTGATATTCCCATTGCAAAGCACATCCTGGAATATCTCCGAATTAGAAGTTGGATTTTGCGGGTGGGCTCCAGAAGTTCCCATCTGCCCTGATCAGCTGCTGTAATTGGAGTTTTAAAAACGGCAAAACTAATCAGTTAAAAGAACATGTATGAAGTTAATTTAACATTTTAAATGGAATGTACTGTAGAGATGATGATATTTGAAGATAGCGAGCGAAATTAGCATCAAGTACATTAACTCATTCCCCAAATTTTCTGGGAATTAAGCATGATAATACTCTGCAATATTAAGGATAATAATGATTCCTTTAGTTTCCCTAGCAGAGGAGTGGGAATAATATAGCTTTCTGAGAAATACTTGTTATTTTAAAATAAATAAAATAAAATAAAATAAAATAAAATAAAATAAACCAATTTTTCTTTCAGTAAACAGAAGGTATGAAGTACCTTTGAGTCACTTAGGTATACAGGTAAGCAGCAGCATCTTTTATCCAAGTGAGGACCACGTCAAGCAGAGTTGTGAGGTAAAGTGAAACTATTTTGGAATCCCCTTTCATGACGTTCAAACCTGATCATGCAATTTCTTCCCCGTTTCACAGAATCACAGAATGTTGCAAGGGACCTCTGTGGGTCATCTAGTCCAATCCCCCTGCCAAAGCAGGGTCATCCACAGCACGTTGCACAGGACTTCATCCAGGTGAGTTGTGAATACTGCTGGCTCATGGTCAACTTGTCGTCCATCAGCACTCCCAGGTCCCTCTTTGCAGAGCTGCTTTCCAGCAGGTCCGCCCCAGCCTGTACTGGTGCATGGGGTTGTTCCTCCCCAGGTGCAGGACCCTGCACTTGCCCTTGTTGAATTTCATCAGGTTCCTCTCTGCCCAACTCTCCAGCCTGTTCAGGTCTCGCTGAACGGCAGCACAGCTTTGCGGTATATCCACCACTCCTTCCAGTTTTGTGTCATCAGTATTTCTGCCCTCACTGTAGGGGCAGAGATTTACTTCAATACATTGTGCACTAAAAAGGATATGAGAAATCGATGTCCAGGTCTATAAATATTAAATATGTCTGTTTTCTGATCTGGGGTCCTCGTCTCAGCCTGATGTCTTTGACAGCAGTAAACCTGGGAATTTCTTTTGACATGGCAGAGTCCCCATTGCTAACATGGCCAACTTTGTACAGCTACCTGGACATCAGTACAGAGAATGCAGGGTTCTGCTCCAGCTTTCTTTCAACCTTAAATGCATCCCACTCAGCTACAGAATAACTTTGTCCTGCCTTGGGATACAGACAGACAAGATGAATTTGTGGTATTTCCCCAGATGTAGTTGATTTTTATTCCATTGAATATATCAAAAATATAACTAAATATGGACACTCCAACAGATAAATTTTAGGCAAAAATTTCAATTTCAATGAACTAAAGCCATAGAACATATCGAAACCAAGAATATTTTAACTATGCACTAGCAGAAAAGAAAAAATGAAACTGTTGTATAGTACTGAATCAGAAAAGGATATTTCGTATTTATAAATGGTATCCAAGGTCAAATTTAACTGAGAGCAAAATCTGACCTGCATTTGACTTCAGTGCATGAGGACTATCACAGAATCACAGAATCACAGAATGTTAGAGGTTGCAAGGGACCTCTGTGGGTCATCTAGTACAATCTCCCTGCCGAAGCAGGGTCACCTACAGCAGGACCTTGTCCAGGCAGGTCTTGAATACCTCCAGAGAAGGAGACTCCACAGTCTCTCTGGGCAACCTGTTCCAGTGCTCTGTCACCCTCAGAGGGAAGAAGTTCTTCCTCATGTTCAGGCGGAACTTCCTCTGTTTCAGTTTGTGCCCATTGCCTCTTGTCCTGTCACTGGGCACTAATGAAAAGAGTCTGGCCCCGTCCTCCTGACCCCCACCCTGCAGATATTTAGAGGCATTTCTAAGGTCCCCTCTCAGCCTTCTCTTCTTCAGGCTGAACAAGCCCAGCTCCCTCAGCCTCTCCTCATAGGAGAGATGCTCTAGTCCCCTCCTCATACTCGTAGCCCTCCGCTGGACTCTCTCCAGTAGCTCCTCATCTTTCTTGAACTGCGGAGCCCAGAACTGGACACAGCACTCCAGATGAGGCCTCACCAGGGCAGAGTAGAGCAGAAGGAGAACCTCCCTTGACCTGCTGGCCAACTCTTCTCAATGCACCCCAGGATGCCATTGGCCTTCTTGGCAGCCAGGGCACACTGCTGGCTCATAGTTAACCTGTCATCCACCAGGACACCCAGGTCCCTCTCCTCAGAGCTGCTCTCCAGCAGGTCGACCCCAAGCTTATACTGATGCATGGGGTTGTTCCTCTCCAGGTGGAGGACCCTGCATTTGCCCTTGTTGAATTTCATTAGGTTCTTCTCTGCCCAGCTCTCCAGCCTGTTCAGGTCTCACTGAATGGCAGCACAGCCTTCTGGTGTATCCACCACTCCTCCCAGTTTGATGTCGTCAGCAAACTTGCTGAAGGTACTTTCTAACTCTTCATCCAGGTCATTGATGAAGAAGTTGAACAAAACTGGGCCCAATACTGACCCTTGCGGGACACCACTAGTTACCGGCCTCCAACTAGACTCAGCGCCGCTGAAGACAACCCTCTGAGTTCTGCCATTCAGCCAGATCTCTATCCACCTCACCGACCACTCATCCAGCCCACACTTCCTCAGCTTCCCTAGGAGGATGTTATGGGAGACTGTGTTGAAAGCCTTGCTGAAGTCAAGGTAGACAACATCCACGGCTCTCCCTTCGTCTACCCAGCCAGTCATGCCATCGTAGAAAGCTATCATATTGGTCAGGTTTGATTTCCCCTTGGAGAATCCTTGTTGACTACCCCTGATAGCCTTCTTTTCCTCCACTTGATTGATGATAACCTCTAGAATGATTTGCCCCATCATCTTTCCCGGGATGGAGGTGAGGCTGACCAGCCTGTAGTTGCCTGGGTCCTCTTTCTTGCCCTTTTTGAAGACTGGAGTGACACTGGCCTTTCTCCAGTCCTCGGGCACCTCTCCTTTCCTCCAGGACCTCTCAAAGATGATGGAGAGTGACTCAGCAATGACATCCGCCAGCTCCCTCATCACTCGTGGGTGCATTCCATCGAGGCCCATGGATTTGTGGGTGTCCAGATCGCTTAAACAATCCCTCACACAGTCCTCCTCTACCAAGGGAAAGCCATCCTCGCTGTAGGCTTCTTCTCTTACCTCTGGGGCCTGGGATCCCTGAGGGCCTGCCTTGGCACTGAAGACTGAAGCAAAGAAGGCATTCAGTAGCTCTGCCTTCTCTGCAACCTCCGTCACCAGGACACCCGCCTCATTCAGCAGCGGCCCCACATTGTCCCTAGCCTTCCTTTTGCTGCTGATGTAGTTGAAGAAGCCCTTCTTGTTGTCTTCGACATCCCTTGCCAGCTTCAATTCCAGGTGGGCCTTGGCCTTCCTTGTTGCATCTCTGCATGATCTGACAACATTCCTGTACTATTCCCAAGTGGCCTGCCCCTCTTTCCACATTCCATGGACCTTTCTATTCCACCTGAACTCTGCTAGAATCTCCTTGTTCATCCATGCTGGTCTCCTGCCTCCTTTTCTAGATTTCTTTCTCAGCGGGATGCATCGCTCCTGAGCATGGAGGAAGTGATGTTTAAACAGCGACCAGCACTCTTGGACCCCCCTGCTTTCAAGAGTCCTGGTCCACGGGATTCCTCCAAGTAGCTCTTTGAAAAGGCCAAAGTTAGCTCTCCTGAGGTCCAATGTTTTTATCCTACTTATCGCCTTGCTTCCTCCATGCAGGATCCTGAACTCCAGCATTTCATGGTCGCTGCAGGCAAGTCTACCTCCAGCCTTCAGGTCAGGGTGGTTGAAGTCCCCCATGAGAACCAGGGTCTGTGACTGTGAGGCTGTGAGACTATGTCCTGCTGTGTTCAGGTTATTTCAATTCCTTGCTTAACATGAATTTTACAAATAATCATGTGCCACCAAGATGCCTCTAAACTGAATACTGCATTAAAATAAATGTGATAAAACCCCTACCTATAATTACCTACCTGGATAAAATGTTTTAAATCTGAATCCTTGTCAGAAAAAGATAGAAATTTATGCAATTTAAAGCATTCAGTGCCAGTATTCCACATATGTAAATATTTGACTATTTAGATGCCCAACCTAATGAACTTTAGGTAGATAGTGCTTTAATCATCTGACCCATAGATGCAGGTTAAGTGCAAATGAGTAAAAGATTGCACAAAAGCCCATAAAGCCTAGCACTGGATTCCCAGCACTCATGTTTGAACATGTCAGTAATTCACAGACCTCATTTTCTCAGAAATTCTCTCTCTTATCTCTTCATCTTGAAATTTTTTTTTTAGTTAAAAAAATATCCAAGTATAAAACTCCATGTCTTCCTCTTCTTCATGAACACTCTTGTATACATACTTCTTAGACATAAAATTTTTGCTTCCTTTGACTCCAATCTCTTTTGCAAATGACAATCTATTTAAAGCTATAATGCTTGCAGGTGTTACCAAGACATTTCTCCCTACGTGGTAGTTATCTTCCCTCTTTGTAAATACGTTACTGATGCTCATTTTTGTAGACTATGACTTCAGACTTCTTGTCCCTGTGTCTCCCAGAATAAAGAGTCTTTGGCTGAACGGGCAGGGAGGTAGCGCCCTTTGCAAGGCAGCTTCCCACTCCAATATCCTGCATCTGTCTATCTCCACATCCAGGAATTATGACGGATGACTTGGTTGCTGCCATTTCTCCTTCACCAGCTATTCAGAAACACCCTGTTCTCCCACTTAGCCTGTTCCTTTTGCTCTTCAGGCCTGTGCCTATGAAATACAACCTGTCTTTAAAAAAGCAGCCTCAATAACTCTTTTGCAGACAAACAATCTGTTCTCCGGATTTTTTCTCAAAGTGTGTTTATATCTGTGCCCGGAAAGGGTGGCCTCTTCTTAAATAATAGTCATGAATCTTACCTGCTTAGAAGATAATTAGCTGTTCAGTGAACTCTTTCTTAGTGAAAATACATACATTCTGATCCATATATACAAGAGGAAAGAATGTTATTTTGTTCATGCTAAAATCTGGCCTGAGAAGAAATTCCAATAAATGACCTCACCACTGAGATATATGATAAAGTGTACACACTTCTTGTTCAACATTTGATTGCTTTTTTTGGTGAATTTTACATGTATCAGGTAACTGATCTGTAGCTGTTAGCAATGTGATATTTATGATTAATGTGACTGCATATGATGTGAGAGGTAGAGATTACCTGGAGGTTTGGCAGGATTCCTGTTTTCTTCTTGAAAATCAAATGGCATTCATAATATGTAAAAAAAAGGAAGAAAAAAAAACGTATTGAGTGAAACAGCCTTAAATTGTTTGTAGATAAGGACAACAAAAGCGAAATACTTCTCATGTTTAGCCTTAGAAGGAAGGATTTGTGCCAACTGGTTTTGTTTCTGCTGTCAGATGCGGAATGAGAAACAATGCTTACAGTCACGGGATCTCTTACTTAGTTAAGTGTCTTGCTTTTAGCCACAGACGGAATACAGAAGACTGCTGGATCAGAAGAAAAAAAAAGAAAAAAAAAGGAAACAAAAAGAAAAAAAGAACAAAAAAGGCGTATTTTCCAAATAATTCATAATCTCAAAAAAATCCCAGTTCCAGAGAGGTTCTGCAAATGAACGCAGGATGAGGTTTATGTGTTACACCCCAATAAAAACCCTAGAAAGTGTGAATTCATCTGTAAACTCATAGCTTACTGCTGCCCCTTCACTGCTATGTGCTTACAGAGAACTGATCCTTCAGAAAACGTTTCCTACCTCGCCGACTCCACGGAGGATAAACAGCTCATTAGGGGACTAAGGCTCCTTCCTACAAGCCAATATTTTAAAAACTGGGACCTGTACAGAGGCAATTTGGCAAGCATTGGAAGTTGTTTCCTCTTTTGATTGAGTGCATTTTCTTCATTATATGAGGAAGGAATTTGTTCTCAGCATTTTTATGTGGTGCAGACGTTGAGATACTCTGTCACAGATTTCAGGATTTGGGATGGATTGAAACCTTGTTCAAATTGTCTGGTAGTTAAAGACAGTTACAAGCAACCAGCTACTGAAACGTGTAGCCCTTCTGAAAAGCAGAAGTTAAAAGTCTAATTACCCTCACAAACCTGTACTGGTGTGTCTCTGCTGATGACAGCTCTTTGGGAAACACCTTAGGATCAGGACTTTAGTTTCCACTTCAGCCCAGGAGTATTTTGGTCGAGATACTGCTCAGGGCAGATACTAGACAAGTGCAACCATATCCACTGCAATGGACATCTGTAACCACGTGGAGCTGAAGATGAGAAAGCAGACACATTCATTTCAGACTTCTGTGACTTCAGAAAGGATGTGTCTTTCAAAAAGATACCCAATTCTTCAGTAACGAAACTGGTGCTCTGCTCCATCTCTTAGCAAGAAGTAGACAGCTTTGCCATGGTACTGACACAAAGACCTGTAGTCTACATTCCTTTTTTGACAACTCTTATTTTGCCTATCACCCATCGGCTAAAAACATCTACTTCCAAGACCCATTATGGATTTTGTCTGATCTCTGATAACTGAGGGTTAAATCCACACACTTTTGGACTGTGTAATCTTTAATTCTTTCAGATCTACTTCCATGTGTTACAGCTATTAATACAGGGGATGTGTTGAGTTAAATTGGTTCAGCAAGAAGCGTGAATTTTATGATGTATTTTAAAATCCATGTTCGTGAATTGTTTTCTTCTGAGTGGGTGAATAATGCTATAAAAAGATACATTATGTTTCAAGGTCTGTTTCAGCTTGAAAAAATATATATTTATTTACTGTATATAAACATTAAACAAAAATGTCTTGAAGAGATGGAATAGGGATAATGTTACAGCAAAAGATATTTCTCTAGAGTACAATGTTGAACATTACTGAAATAAGTTGTTCACGGGCAACAAAACCATGGACGTTTTGTTTCATGCAAATTCATTCTTCCTGTCATCACACATTAATATTGGTTCTACTGTTTTCTTACGAATTCTGTGTTGGGCAAGATATGGCCAGCCTGGAGTGAGGTGGTTGCTGGCCAGACAGCTAGCACATACAGGTGGACTGACCAGGCAACTGCTGTTGGTAGGATGTGTGGTGACTAACCTATGTGCAAAGCTGAGTTTGTTGCAACTGTGATGTCCTGCTTGCCACTTCAGAGGCCATTTAACCCTTTTCTCAGTCTTGCTGTGGTGGTGTGGCTTCAGCTCAGTTCATTACCTGGACACAATGTGAATATATAATACTAGCAGCATAAAACTAATTGAATTCATACCAGACAGCAGGTGTTTTCTAGACTGAAGTTATCAAGTACCATTTAATCTAAATGAAATGACATCTGGGCCCTTGCAGATAGGGTCTAGGTAAAAGAGAGGCAGCTGCTGTGGGGATGGGGCATCCGAGTGGGGCTGCAGGAAGTCTCCTGCCCGAGGACATCATGCACATGGTGCACCATGGACTGCAAATGTGAACAGGTACAGCATCAGTGGTCGGCATCTCCATCCATCTAACAGTGATTGGCAGATGGAAGCAATTTAATTAGGGATCAAAGACGGATTTGCTAATCTTCTGATGTTATTACTTTGCTTTGCTGGAGATGAACTGCTGTCTTCAGAGGGGCAGCATGACACCCACACATCTGATACCAATTCCAAAATCCATTAAGGCTTCTCTTGGTACTGATAGGAAGAGTATTTTACGTCCATTTCAGAGGTCAGGTCGAATCAACCTGTGCTCTGAGGATATTAAGTACATATTGGGACTTATTTTTTCCTGGCTTGGTTATGTGAAACAACCAAATACTTAAGTAGAAAGATAGTCATAATAAAGTACAGAGAAACACAGGTGCATATGAACTTATGAGCACTTTGCCAGAATGAGACATTACACAGAACAGAAATCTGTAGGGGAAATTTGTGTTTCCAACAGAGAAGTAATGGAATAGAAGTTCTTTCAAAAATGTTATTTCAATTGTATTTCCTGCCCTAGCTGTATGTGGTGAGTTTAGATTGGCAAACAACATAGAGTAAAAATATTTTTTAGCTTTGTGGAGTTGCAGAAGAACATTTTCTCTTATGGGCAATAGGTTAAACAAAGTTGGTGTTTCAGTCTAGCAGAAGAAGTCTGGATCTCCTTAGCCACTACAGGGTACCTGCTGTCACATTTTCCATCTAGTAGTTTTAATCTGTGTAGGAGTTATCCTGACTGGATATTGTATTTAGAGTAGTTTTCAAGATATGTTGGTTGTGTCTTTTGTCCCAGGTTACATTAATGTCTATCACAAAGAAATATGTAGTGGGGAATAATTCCTATTCTATTATGTGAGATAACTGGGTTTTTTTCCCTCTAACATCTAAAAATCCTCAAAAAACTACAAACCTCAAAATGCAATCTATTCACTTTGCAAAGAAAAAAATCTCATAATTAAAAATGAAAAACAGAATACAACAAGAATTATTAGAAAAATAACCTACGTTTTAAAGTGATAAATGTTCTTAAGACAATACTTTGTTCTGTAATCATAGTTCACAAAAAGCTTTTTATTGCATTTTTCTTGGGCAGACCTGAAACATTGCCAGCACCAGGAAGGGAGAGAACAGCTTAAAACAGCCTCGTTCTTCACTGCAAGCACCAGCTCAGCTCCTGCTGCTGCTGCAAGACGTGTCCTCTACTCACCAGTCCTGCAGAGCATTCTTGTCTCCGTAAACCAGACAATGTCAGGAAATGCTCCGGGCGCTGAGTCTCAAGCGTCTAATACACTAAACTGCAGAAGCAGTGGCATGGCTTTCCTCTCCCAGACGGTGACTAAATACAGCTACGGAGTTAGCATGGGCAAGGAAAATTTCCAGGAGGCAGTTTCTATGCAGTATCCCTGTTTTGGAGGCTCGAAGAGTTTAAGAGTATGGGTACATATTTTTCCTTTCAGTGCTAGAAACAGGTCCCAGATATTTTTAATCTGTAAGTATAAATAAATCTACAATATTCACCTGACACCACAACATGACCCTTCTGTAACGGAGTAATTTGACAGAGTAGCTTGAAGACACTTGCCTGACTTCTGCTGGTGTTACAGAAGGTTTATAGGAAGCGGAATTCAGTTTCTTCTAATTCCAGCCTAATTCCCAGTCTGGTACTTTTCACCTGCTAAACAATCAACTCCACTTAAAAACAATAAAGCAATATCCAAAAAATGTATATTTCAGTAAGAATTTGTTTCATTGATAAAATTACTGTCTCTGAGGCACAAATAAGTTTTTGTTATGTAGATTCTGACAGCAGAAATGGAAATTTCCGCACCACTGGTTTCGTTTAAACTGCACAATTCTAAAGAAAATAGTAAGTGTCCACTGTACAGATCATATGGTCGTACTTGAAAAACACATCTTCTAAATTTTTCTTGACATTCATAAATACTTTACACGCTTCTCCAAAGGGACTGGGTAATACACAAATTGCTGAGATTGTAACAAACAAAGTGGTGCACTGAACAAGAGATAAAAGCAATCTGTGGAATGGTGTTATTGGACATCTGGGATATCAGAAATGGCTGTTTCTTATAACCACCCCTTGGCAAGCTACTCAGGACTATCTGCTCCACGAGATAAGCAGTGGGGCAAGATAAAGAGAGAAGGACCTGCTCTGTTTTGGATGTCTGTAGGATTCACCCTCCAATGCACAGCTGCAGGGACTTGAATTAAGCATCCATGTCTCGTCCTTCCAGGGAGAGTGACCAGGCTATGTGAGGACAACCATGCTCTTCTGCAGTCAAGCCCTATTTATTTGACTACAACATGTTTTAAAATAAAGAGCATGCACACATGGTTCTGTCTTCCTAATGGCTCATCCACTCTGCACCCTGACAGGCAAAAGATACATCAGATCCATGCTCAGGGGTTGCTTGTGATCATCCGGCTCCTATATGTCCTTTCCTATATGACCTCTGTTTAGCCAGACAAGGCTGCTACTGTAGAGATTTTCTGCCTAAAAACAAGTCAAAACCATACACATCCCTCCCAACAGCAAAACAGAGGATCTCTGTGTTTATTTTGTCAACTCCAAGGATGTTTATTAATTCCCATATTTTTTCTTATTTCATTTTCTTGAGAGTAAACATTCAGGAATGCAACTGATAACTAGCCCACAGGCACAAAATGTATAAAATCTGTGTGATAAGCTTTGAATATTTTATTACAAAATAGCCGTAGGTTCTCCGGAGCAGAGAACAGTACTCCAAGACACAAAACAAACAGTACCATAGCCACAACTGCTCACATGAGAAAGTAAGATACAGAGAATCAGGATGAAATAAGGAGAGTACCAAATTCTCTAGTCCTGCAAAAATTACCATAAGCTATTATACCGACTGTGGAGCTGATGAAAGATTCACAGAACAGGTACATTAGCTTTTATGGCAGAGAACTGCTAATGTAAGAAAAAAAGGAGAGGAAGAAGAAAGATACGGGCAGATATGGAAAAAAGTAATTTCTATAAATTAGTGGATTTGAATTAAATGAATCTCAGAGGGCCAAGGGAATTAGATATTAGTCATCTGAACCCTGACAGTTGGTTCTGAGAAGTCACAGAGAAAAGGGAAATGACAAAAAAAGTGGAAAAAATGTGTAATTTCATCCAGAAGATAAAACTTTTAAAGTAACTGAATAATATTAAAAGGAAAAAAAAACTTTCAGCAACTGCACAACGAAATAAACACAGCAAACACATCTGTAAATATTGGTAAGGACTATCCTGAACACACTGCATACTTTACACAACGTCTTTCAATTCTGGCATACTATTCACCCCTCTTTTCCTTTACTAATAACAAATTGTGAAGAAAACATACCAGAGAGCTACGGCAAGGATTCAGTTTTCTTTGATTGCAGGTCAAATGTGTTCCAAGCTGCTAGGTATTGTCTACACATCAAATATACTTTTGGATTCTTCTTTAAAGTTCAGCTTTTGGATCCTAGTGTGAATACAATAGTCCGCTGTGCTGTTTGCTTGTCAACAGTATTGTCACCATGTCAGGGAGGACGGCCAGCTTTGGGGATGTTAATCATCATTCATATGGGTTACAACAGATAATACCCAGCCTCTCTTTGTTTAAAAGGCTTTATGCATTTTGTCAACTGATTTTCAAGCTGTGAGTCCTTCTGGGCAACACATTCAATAGCTTGGGACCCATCCTCTTTTGGTGAACTTTCTGAGTCAAAGGATGAAACTGACAACTGCACTTCAGAAATTATTGATTTTGCTATAGCCAAATCTTCCAGAAGAAAAGGTAAAGACAAGAATGAGAATTCTGTCATGACCACAGAAATTAGTCTTTGAGACTTGTTTTCTTCACTTTATACACAAAGCATTTAAAAGGCACTAACTACAGACAAAAACAGGGACAACATCAACAAAACCTTACCAAAACAAAATATTCCACTATAGAACTCTTCTCCTGGTAGAGATGAATGGGACTTTTCAATGCCTATTTCATGAAATATACAAAGGAAAAAAGAAGAGCCAAGAAATTCATGTTGAGGTTTGACATTTAGATTAGATTATGAAGTTTACATAATAATGCACTAGCAACCTCTCTATACACTATTTTAATAAAGTTTTGACAGAGGGTTTAGAGTATGAATATCAAGTAAATATTCCTAAATTCCATGATGTCTGTTGAACTTTTAATTAAAAAAGAAATACTAAATTATGTGGAGATTATGTACAGACCCTGGCAATACAATGACAGCACACTTATACGCTTTGTGCGGATGTCATTGGGTGAAAATCTTTGATTTCCTGTTAAAAAAGACAGTCACTTTGGTAGGTCTTTCTGGTGTGGAAACAGAATCTGCAGATCTGCATGAAACTTTACTGGTACCACTGTAATTACAGGGTAAAGTATTTATTTCTGCTTCATAAACCAGAATGTAAGTTACACAGAATTTTTGGAGCTTCTAAATATAATTACCAAACACTATGCAGCTGACAGAGCTGCATATGAAACAGTGTTAGGGAGAAATAACCACGACCCTTCCACCATGCAATATTAGGTATTACTGGTTAGTTTTGTATCTTTATATTTAGATGCGTGGAACAAAAATGCAAAATACTATTCTTCAGTGTTCACCATACTTAGAAAGATCAGTTATCTCATGTACAGATGAGAATCTGCGAGCTGCAAGCAGGCTGAGACTGATTGTTTCAAATATATTTTTTTTTGCCTGACTGTGGAAAAGGTCTGACATAATAGTTCCTACCCCTGTGTTTGGTACTTGTTAGTAGCTATGGGCAACATTTAGGAAAAAAACAATTTAACGCCAGGAATACACTAACAACATCTCTCCTATCTCATCCTGAACAAGTAAAGCAGCTCAGGCTGTGCTGTTTCCTGTGTAGTTTTATTATTGCAGATAACTTTTGCAGCCGGTGGTAATAATTATGGCAGCATGGGATGGTAATAATCTACATTTGCACTTTCCAGTGGGAACATTTTACTGTATTCCTATTCAGTCTCAAAATTATAACCCTTTGATTATTGACAGACTTTGCAGAAATAGCATTTTGTTGTTATCCTAACCTCAGTTCGGAGAAGACTGCAGCACTGAGTAGAGGAGATCTAACTTATGCCTATTTTTATGCAACATTTGGTATGTAAATAAAGATAGTAGTTGTGAAAAGTGTTACACATAGAGTCCTAGGCAATACCATTATTTGATCATGGAGCACACAGGAAGAAAAACAGAAGTGAAAAATCTCCTAATCAACACGTGTCGAGCTTAGTAAGCACTGTCTCAACAGACAAGAACAGTCAGTCTTCCTGGTCATGTAATTCATGGCTTTACTACACTGAAATTGCTGCGAACTTTTCTTTGTGGCTATAAAGGAAGAAAACAAACCGCCAACGTACAGTAAAACTATGGTCTTCAGTTTCTTTCCCTCTTGGCTTCAGGACTCTTCACTGCGTGATTAAAAACGGAATTCTCTTAGTATTTCTCCAGTCCTGGTACCTAGCTGTTTGTTGCTTTCACTGTAAAAGAAGAGATTATCTCCCACGTGCAGTATGCATGGGATGTGATAGCCATGTCTTTCAAATCTTCCCATTGCTCAGCTTCCTAAGCTCAAACTTTTATCATCGTCTAGAACATTGGTGTTCATATTAATGATAATATTGTCTCCGGAGTTGCTTCTGCAGAATGCTGTAAGGATGTTGTGTCTTTAACTCTTCTTCATATTATTTAATATCTTTTTCCTTCAGAAAGATTTTATGTGTCAGACAAACAGCTTTGCCTTAACCTGTCCTTCACTTCCTGTTTATGGGATGGTCACTTTCATCTGCTCTGTGTACAGTACGTGCAAGGGATCTTGATTTCATCGTCTTGCTTTGGGAGCATCCAGTCTTCAAGCCAATGCCCTAGCATGACTAAAACTGCTCCTAGCTTTTATCTCTTTGTCATTTCAAGTTGCTTACACACTCTTCAGGGCAGAAAAGTAGTCTATTCCTGCCTGTTCAGCTTGAGATAGGGCAGGATTTTAATTATCTATTACATCTTAAAGAAGCAAATTTAAAAAGATGTCTAGTCTAGTTTTATGGGACATGACAATTTTACATAGACTTTTATAGGCATTTGCATACGGTAGCACAGCTTTACATTGTCAGCTGTCTCCCCCCCCCATTCTTCCATCAAGTTTTATTGTCAAAGATGTATTTCTTGTCACGTGCCTTATCATTGTAGAGAAAAGTCTAAAACCACAACATTTATGAAATTTACTCCATGTTCAAATGGAGTGTGTACTGGCTAATTCTTAGAATGTTTCTGGAAAGAACAGTAGGCAGAGAGAAGTGAGCTGGTCATGGCTACCCAGAAAGTCAGTGCAAAAGGAAGGGCTGAAACAAGAGGTTTAGGATCCACAGCTCTGCACTCATTTTACTACACTCGATATCTCTTACAAAGATCAAAAGAGAAAGTGAAGGATATTACTCTACCAATGAACTTCAAGCTTGTATTTCCTAATTTAGACAAGGCTTCTAGAAAATTAAAAATCCTCTGAGTCTCTTTAGATTTAGGACATTACAGACTGTACCGAGAGACTATGATACTGAAAACTCCACATTTTCAAATGGGCTTATGCTGAAACAAAGTCTGTAGACTGACATCAGAAAGCTTTTGTTTTCAGTTGATGAGGAAACTTAGAACAAAACCAATAGTATTCCGTGGTCCTAACCAAGGATTTTAGTAAAGCACCAGAGCTTTCCAGAAGAGATGCCTTTGGAAGAGCTCATGGACACTCTCAAGGCTGAAACAGCTCCTGCTATGTCCGGCTTTGCTTTAGATGACCTCTCACCGAGCAATTCAGTGGCAGGGCACAATAGAGAGACCAAGAGGTAGTTTTGCTTCAGGCAGAGGGAACACCAGGAATACACTGAAACATCTCTTTTCCCTAAGGAAAAACTTCTTAATGTAGCATAAAATCATATTCTTTCCTGCCACGCTGTCTGGCTGCAATCCCTCTGATAATATCTACTACTTAATGAAACTCTTTGTTCTCAAACCAATCTCTGCAAAGACAGGGGTGTCTACTTCAGAGTCGCAGCTTCTGATCGTAGAACAGTTATTAGGTAATTTTTTCAGCTTTCTCACACCTCTGTCATTGCCTTGGTAATGTGGACAGCACATCTCCTATCAATAGTTTCCAGAATCAAACCATTTTTCATCTGTCTAGTGTGGCTGGGTTATACTATAGAGGAAAATGTCTTCTGGCTACCACAAACACTTCAGAAAAACAAAGAAAAAAAGAACAATCCAATACTTTTTTTCCTAAACTTCTAATCTGTCCTCCATGTGGAGTCACTGCCACTGAATACCTCCTTTTCCCACAGTGAGAAGTTTTCTGAACCTCCCCACCTCAGTAAGAGTCTTGGGATTTGGAAATTTAGATAAGCTTCCAACGTTAATCTCCAGACTTTCAGAGGTTTGCTAATCACCAGTATTATTAAAAGAGGTTTCGTATTTAACAGTGTCAGCTAATGTAATGTAATCCAGTTAATGTAAGAAAAGTTCCACTTATCCCACCTTGGTGGGGAGCGGGGGTGCATTTAAGTAAGAAGAGGGGAAGTTGGCTGTCTGAGATGTAGAAAGAAGAACTGCCAGGTAAGAGGAAGGAAAAAATGTAGAAAAAGTGTGCCGTGAGTTACAGAAGGACACACAGAGAGCACATTGTTACAAGTAACTATGTATTTTCCTCCCTTTTTCTTTATGTGTACCTCAAAAAATAGTATTTGTTGGCAACGAAAGAGGTTGTTCTTTCCTTGTAGATATGAAACTCATTGCTAGGTTCACATTTATGTTTAGGTGCTGTATTTCCAACTTTCCAGCTTAGCTCAGTTCCCTGAAGCAAGAAGAAAAAAACACACTTAGAATTTACATATTGTGCGTATGAATTAGGGTAGCTGTCTTAGAAATGCTCAAGGGAGCTGGAAGTCATGAACACACATATACACTCATAATGCGGTAAGAATTTTAAGCTGATATATCTGTCCTCCACTTTTATAGAGACATATTCTGCTTTCAGTTAAGACCTCTTATTAAACAATATTCAAATATGTGAAAGTGAAGATAAAGTCTGACAGACCTTCAACAGGTTATGGTGCATTCATACAGTACTGTCTATATCACTTTTTAATTAGCAGCCCAAATGCAGTGAACAGATTATACAGTGTACTACTTCAGCCTGAATCGTACATTTTCTATTGATTCATATTCATGTTTAAAGGGACCTCTCCCAAGAAGGATTTTGCTCTTCCCACTATCCTCCTCAAAACTCAGGGCCATGAAGTGAACACTGTTTCACTCGCCGGTGGCAGCTGGCTTTACCAGGTAGCTGAAAGGACACTTTAATCTACCTGGGATAAGGAGCCTTATTGCTGTTAGCAAAAATGCCTTAGTCATTAAGAGAAAGTAAGTTTTAAAAAGCATTCCATTACTCCCCCAGTGGGAAATTTCTGACTTTATTAGCATCTTTTGAATCCGTATTAGAAGTACCTAAGTGATAAAATCCTAGCGGACAAAGGGCTTTCTTTATTACAAGGATTTAACTTGCCAATTTTACCTTGTGTTGGAGTGAACAGAAGAGGGAAAGGAATTCAGTTTATAGTAAATATATGCAGAGTAAACCTTACTTGGTTCTTATCTCGGTATTAAAACAAAACAAAAAATTGTTAATGTTGTTACACTTATCTGATATGCTCAAAAATAAATGGACTGATATGCCTATTTTTACCTAGAACTAAAGAAAAGTAAACATTCCTCAAAATAGATAACTATATAGTCAAACCATTATTTCCTGGTTAGGAGGGTGAATCATGCAATCATTTGCTGTTATCCAGGGAAAATTTCTATTGCAGTCAACAACCAATTTTTACAAATTTTACTGTTTGATTTATGATATATTACCGTATTTACAGCTGAGAAGTTAGGAATATTTATTCCAGTGAAAATCTTTTCAGAGGACTACTTTTATTATGGTTATGCCTTTAAATTTAATTTTTTAAGGTGACTTAACCTACTCAAACCTTGTAAGGGATTTGAAGCAAAAATCAAATTAGATATGTTTAGGATTAGAACAGTCAGATTGAGTAATTCAATCTCACTCCCTAATCCTCAACAGATTTTCAGACTTTCAGCATCTCATTAGGTCTGGAAATTGGGCTGACTCGAATTTGAAAATTAGATTATGACTTTAAGATATATCCCTTCATTACCTTCTATGGAACCACATTCCCCAAGAGGAACTCATGAAGGATTTATGAATGATAGGAGTCATGGTCCCTCCGTACTTCTGATATAAGGGAAAACATTTAGGCTGCTCTGTCTTCTTCAGGGTCCATTGGTTTCAGTGAGAACTGCATCTTCAGAACTGGATACTGATGTCACCCATTTCTATGGCCATATTTCATCCTGATTTAACATGGCATCCCTGGAGATTTCTGGTAACAACACCACTAAAGTGAATCCAGGTATCCCTAACTAATTAGGTGTTAAATAGCTCTTAGTACAATGGAACTTTGCAAATGGAGTTCCAAGAGAATCCTTTTTAGTAATTTTTTGTGTATACTGTATTCCTTTGCCCAATCTGGGACAAAAAGAACCAAGAGACTCCTTTTGTCTGCTACGAAGGATGTAAATATGTCACAACTCCTGTAAGAGGGCAGTACCTCATAGCAGTATCGCTGCTGCAGAGAAACGTAAGGCAAAGTCTCTATGAGATGCTTAGGAACAAAGATTTTTCAAAACTATATTATGATGTCCCATTATTAAGGGGTTTTGATCAAAGCTGGATAAACCAATACCACAGAACTTCATATGTTACCTACTAATTCAGACATTTCCATGTCTTCCTTCTAGTTCACCATGCTCCTTTCCTTCTAAAGGATGTGGGAATTGTCATGGGTTTCCAGGAAGGACTGGACTATGTAAATTACACACGCTACGAATAGTGACAAAAATATCGTAAAAAAAGGCAAGCTCCAAGTGGCACCGTAACAACTGACAGTGTGTGGTCTATCCTTTCATTCACTGTGTGCCCACATATGATCCTTCCAGTGACAATTCCAGGAGCATGAAAAGAAAGCCTGTGTCATATTGCACTCATGGAGAGCAGCACTTCTGCTGCTTTGCATAGTCTGGCAGATGGAAATGGAGAAAGATGGCTGGATTTCGGGGTGGGAAGGGTCTCAAAGTGGCACTAGAAGAGCTCCCCTCACCCCCAAAAGCATAAGCTTATATAAAGTGCTTTCATACAAAACCCAAAAAGTAGGTCCACTGGATCTGAGAGCTGTCTAAAAGGATGAGGCCCTCGGAAACTGAGCCCCAGGAACCGGCTGATGCCACGCAAATGAAAAGCAGAGTACAATGGTGCTTGCAGAAAGCACTTCAGTCCTTTAGCAGAGAAAGCTAGGGACAACTGACCTACCAGCTGAGCAACTGTTCCAGCATGCTATTTGAAAATCCAGCTGTAAATGGCGTAAATCATAAATGTTGCACTCATCTGCAGGTATCTTAAACCCCCCCCAAACATTCGTGACAGGCAGAAACATCTTTGGAGATAGAAGCACTCCACATATCTTAATTAACTTGCCAGTTCTTCAGAGACTACAGTGACAAATTTATGAATCCCTATGACTTAAGTCAGGATGTTATGCAAGTGAGTCTAAAGAGGGATTTTCTAAAAGTTCTCCTGAGGGAGTCCAAAACCAAATCTTTTTGTTAAACATCTGTACAAATGTGTTTACATGCCTGTGCTTAGGCAGGAGGGTTCTTTGTTAGCTGTTGTAGCCCAGGCCCCATAGTCACACCGCACTGCATACATGCTGGTGAAATCTCCAGGAAAGTAGTTTTCAATGCAGAGTAGGTATCAAATATATACACAGTGAAAGGACTGGAAATTTCTCCATCTTCTAATTTGATAATGTATCTCATTAATCCTTTCTGAGTTCTGATTAAGAACATTTAGAACTATGCACACTAGACAGAAGCTGTTGCAATGGAATAGCATTTAGTGAACTTTTACAAACCAGATGAAACAGACTATTATTTCTCGGAGGCAGGTGAGTCTAAAGTCGAATGCAGGTTTTTTCACGTATTTAGCTAGCAAACTAAAGTCACACCTGAATCCGGTAGCATCGTCAATAGACCTGTGCTTTTGCATAAACCTTCTGAGCAATAAAGCCATTTTGAAAAGGTTGTTTAGACTGAATGCTTTCCCCAGCTTACTGCAGACGTTATATGATATTTCAGCATGCTGTAGTTACATTAAAAAGAAGGAATTAAATGTATTGCCCCAATTGCAAGCAGCTTCTTGGTTTCAGGCACGGTGGGCACAGCTTCTCATCAATCATTTTACATGCTAATGTGAAGTCAAATGTAAATAGAAGGTGAAAAGCTGGTATTCTTCCTTAGAATTCAACTCCTTAAAAGCCAGTGCAGGTGATGAAAAGGACCAGGGAAGTAACCTTGCTAAAACAGGGTTCTGAGATGTGTGACAAAGGCTGAGCTTCCAGAAGCTATTACGGCTTCCCGGGGTGACAGAATATTCTTGAAGGGACTGTGGGGAAGGACAAGTCCTGCCTGTCCTGCCTCTTGACAGAGGAAATAAATCACCCTGCACACTTGAGGATACCTTTCCAGGCTGCATGCTGGGAACTTCATTACACAAGCTGTGCCACATATTACTATGCATATTGCCACTGATTGGACATAGCCTCAAATCCGTAGCCTATTTCTGTCATAGTCTTAGGGGGAAGGAATCTGTTTTCTGCTTAAACAGATACCAGCTTGGAAAGGAAAGGGGAAGGAAAAGACACAGAGCAGCCAAGAGTTCTCAGTGGAAAAAGATCCCCTTGACTAATGATATGTCTAATCTACACTAACCCTGCCTCTTGGTGCATGAAATACAGTCATATTGTCATAGTTTTCATATCCCCTTTGATCTCAACGCAATTGTTGTCAAAGCGAACAGCTACTCGCAAGAATCCCGGCTTCATTAGGAAGATAGAAAGTCCTTCCTCCCAGAGAGCTTTCTAATAAGTCTTTGTTTTCATGTTATAAGTTTATAGAGCTGCTGCATGCCTGTCAATAACTATGGTAAAATATTAAAATAAATTTGCAAACGAAGAGTTCACTGGCGCTACGTGTTCTTCTAACACAAAATTCTAACGTTAATATAACTTGGAGGTGTTGGGTGAAATTTAAAGATGATACACATGGGGGTAAAGCTGAGACAGGAAGACACGGCTGTGATTTACATGTTGACGAGTGAGAAAGGCTGCCAACAAATGAATCAACACAAGGGGATAAAGAGATGTTTTGTTATGACGCCTGCCTTTTAGGGTGTAGATTTGCACCACGCAATGGACTAGCCTGAAAAAGACGAGGTAGCTCTTAATTCCAGCTGTGTTTGTAACCCTTCTTCTGGAGGTTAGCACCCCCTCGCCAGAACCAAAATGTCACATGAATGGCAGTGCAGACAGGACAGCATACCTCCCCTTCTGATGCGCCTCTTCAGTTAGGCGCCAAATATAAGTCAACCCCTCTACTTGCCTCTTTGCCTGCCATCCCATCCTCCTGCTTCCCAGCTCAAGCTAGAGCTGACTTTGCTAATGGGCAATTTGTACCGCTTATTAAGTGTCCACTGGTTTTGGTCCACTGTGTTAATGAGAAGAACTGTAAATGACTATCTCGTACCAACTGGCTGGAAGCACAGTGGTTGCTATAGCGTCATCTTTATAGTCACAACGTAAAATTAATGAACCAAAGGAAACAAAATTAATGAAGATAATCATTAGCAGGCATCCTGTGGACTGAACACACAAATATACTAGAGGTGAGATTTCACTAATTCGGCTTACATTGGGAAGGGAATGGGAAGAAAAATAAAAGGTAAATAAATCATGCAATTTTTTCCATTACATAAAAATAACCACTAAAAATGTAATTATTATTATAATTACTAAAAATATTAAAAATAAATATTAAAATATTTCTTCTGAAAAGGCCCCCATTATCTCAATAGATGTTGTGCCAGTGTGACAGGTACTAAATATATACATACATGTGTATATGTTAGTGTGTCTAATGTATAAGATTTCTTTGCTGTCAAAACTGATTTTCATGAAATAATTCTCTCTCTACCACAACTATGTGGATAAATAGGATTCTGCTCTGTAGAGATCCAAAAGTAATATTTATTATATTCTGCAGCAGATTAAACACTGTTAAAAAAATACTGTGAATGTTTTTGTTTAATTACAAAGCAATATAATCTTAAAAGATTTGAAGTCTTGTATGGGACTCCTGCAAATAGTGAAAATGGCACTGAAAAGCCAAGTAGAGCATAATCATTTCTTCTTTCTATGAAGGTTATAGTAATTGTGCCCAAAATGGCTTTGATGAGGCTTTGGGTAAACACCAGAGAAATCTGCACTGTAGTGGGAGGTTATGAGGATATTAATATCATATCCTAGATCATGTTAGGAAATCCTTTGCATTAAAATAGTGCAAGTCTGTCAATAAGAGATATAAAAAAAGACGACTAGAAGAATGACTTACAGCGTTAATACAAAGTTGACTTATAAATCATGCACATTTTCAAGGGGATTGCTACAGTCTAGCCTATTCGGGAAAGGGTGGATCTCTAAGTGTCATTAACTATATTATAAAAACTTTCCTCTTTACTAAATTTTTGAAGAAGACTAGTAGCTAAAACCACATAAATCAATTCACATTCTCTACTTGAGAGGAAGGGTTAATTAGGCTAGCCTTATTGCAGTTTGTTAAACAGACTGTTTTGTAGGCAGAAACGTTACATTTCTTCTTGTTTCCTTGAATAGAAATATCTGTCCTAAGATAATTCTCTATTTCTAGTGAGTATGGCATATTCAGAGCATCTGAGAATCCCAGGTGCTATTACAAAGTTCCGCCCAGACAAAGAGTGCATCATTTCACGGAAGTCTGTGGAAGCGTTTCCTATGTTATTCACTAGACTAAACAAGACCTAAATTCTGCTGTATGCTCTTTCCTTATTAGAATCAAAAGATAGACGTTCTAACAAGCCTCTTGTACGTCTCACGTATCCCACTCAGTCATATCTGCCTCTCAAGAAGATAGACAGACATCCTTTTCCGATATGAATGAAGTGAGGAAAATGTCTGAACACAGACAACTCCACTAGCCTACAAAGGAATGTCAAATGCTGGAAAAGGTGACCACTGTTAACTTTCTCTGAACGCCACAAAGTGGGAAATTTTTAGATTCAAAAAATGACATTTGTTTCACTGGTATGTCATAATTGCTAGCCACATGTACATCCATAAAACAGACTCACACTCTCCTCTTTAGCCTAGCAAGATTCTGAAATAGGGTTTCTGCGTGAACATTTATTGACGCAAACTGGTTACCTACCCATCTGTTAAAATTGTGATTATCTGACCTAAATCTGTAAGTAGCCACTAGCTCATATGGGTACAGTTTTCTGTTTGCACCAACTCTTTAAAGTATGAACCAAGTTCAAGTACTAGTATTTACATATCTTACCTGTGTGTTCACCAAAAAAACCCTGAAGTAATAACAAAATGAAAATTAAAAAAATACGCTGAGCTAGAGAAGACTAAAGAGCAGTGTAAATTTTGCAGGGATGTTATAAACAAGGTATAAATTAATAAAGGCAAAATTCCTGCTCTTAAGTTGTCTAACAGCAATGAATCATGATGTGTTATCACAAAAAATGACTCAGTGTGGTTTAGAGTGGTGATCTCTCATGACTCAGCCATGGAATTATGACGGTAACACAGTTGATCATGAACCCTGAATCACACAACAGCAAATAATGATGCAAACTTTATGCAAGAAGAATCCAACTAAAAAGTGAATTTAAGAAAAATATCTTGCATCTTTGAAAATCAGTATTTGAAAATCAGTTCCATGAGTAGTTGTAAACAGTATTCTGTCAGCAATGAATTTAAGACTAATCTTAAATTCATTACTCTTAAATTCCTAAGAATATATTTTCTTCCTGAAACTTTTGCAGAAGTGGCATGACTCTTACTACATTTCGGCACTGACTATTATATGCTCACGCCTGTTATGTTCCTTTCATTTGTCACAGTAGAAAATAACATACACCAAGCCGTTTTGAATTTCAAAACTGTACTCGCATAAATTATTGCAACCATAGAGTAAATAAAGAAGAGCAAATGCTATAATTTTAGTGGATTTCTTGTATCACCACTCTCTTTTCTCAGAGCCTTGCAAAAAAAACTGCAGAATATTTTTTCCTTTAAGGAATGTATCTTTGCTATCACACTTCATAATAACAATTATCTGCTCCAGTCCCCTGCTTACCTTAATTAATATCTAAGTCGTTAAAGAAAGAAATGCTTGCAGCTTTGCTCTGAGGTAACAAAAAAGGCAAAACCACCAGGAAGAGATTTGTAACAATATGCTAGATGAAGGAGGACAAAACAGTACAAATGCCATGACAGATAACATCTTGTAGATGATAAACAAGTTTTTGTGCTTGTTTTAGTGAAAAAACCCAATGCTTATATGTACTAGCAGCTAGATAGACATGATTCACCTAGAATAGACATCGTTTTAGAAGTGTCCTTTCTGCATTGTATCCTGGAGGTGACACTGTTTCAACTGGAAGGTAGCTTTGGAGGTCTGTACTACAATCTCCTGCTCAAAGTGCTACCATCATAAGCAGTAGATCAGGTCAGATTTCTCCAGCTGAATCTTGAAAATCTCCAAGGACAAAGATTGCTCAGCCTCTCTGGGTTACCTCTCCTAGGCTGCGTTACCTCCTGATGAAGGAGTTCTTCCTGATGTCCAATACGAATAACTCAAGCCACAATTTGTGGTCTTTTCCTGGCACTACTTAGTTTGGATCTGCTGTCTTTGGAATAGCACTTCATGTGGATAGTTTTCTGCTGTTATTAGATCAAACTTCTGCCTCCTCCTCCCCAAAATAACCAGACCAGCTCAGCATCCCACCCTGCCATCCTCAGGAATGGAGGATGGGGACTCTTCCGCTGTGTCCACCACTCCTAATTCATGATGGTCTGCCAGCCTGCAAAGGGTCAACTCTTTGTCATCATATCCATTGCAATTTATTGCTCTTGAGTAGATGTCTGCAGTACCCTCTTTGTCACTGGTTGCCAGCTGGACAACAGCCCATTTATTGCTACACTTCATGGCTGACAGTCTTGCAAGTTTTTAACCCACCTAAGTCTTCTCATCTGTTCTCTTTTTTATTAATGACTGGCAGGCAACATCAAGGTAGTGCTCTCCCCCTTGTTCATATGTTTATTTAATTGCAGAAGGCAATCAGATTGAATTAGCACAGCTTACCTTTTGTAAGTGCATGCTGACTATCCCTGATTGCTTTTCTTGTATATCACATTATTGGAAATTGATTTTAACAGGGCATGATTCCTTTCTCAGGACTGAGGTGAGGTCCTTTTCAGGTCCTCTCTTTTTAAAGACAGAAATAACATTAACCTTGTTTCCAGTCATTATGGACCTCCTTCAGTGCTGAATCCCTGCTGGCCCAAAGATTTGAATGTGTGCTACTTGTGTAAGCAGCCCCTAAATACTTCTTGTACTGCTGCTGGCCTCTTTCCTTCTCAGAGTGTGCTGTTGTGTGCAGAGGTTAGGGAGCCGGCGCTGACGGCAAATAGCGGCGCATAAGAGGTATTGCGTACACCACAGCAAATGTGGGAAACCACCTTCGCGCTGGCAAAATACACAAAGCAAAAGGAAGAATATGGTTTTGTACCTTACAAAAACTTACAGCCCATTTCTTCTGTTTATAACATTAGGTCCGACTTTGTGTTCTTACAGATTAATAGCAAAATTCTAAATACTACCTTGTAAAAACTTGGTCTGGTGTATTTCACAAATGCATTGGCATTAAAGATGTATCATTCTATAAATCCCTTGTATGTTTCAAACTGAATTACTCATCTATGAATGACAGCTCAGGAAAGGCTAATGAGTTATCTTTGAAGGCAGCTCAAAGCACTCTTACTTTTTCCAGTGCTCTTAGACATATTCACTTCCTTCCATTTTTTACTCTAAGTACCTCTTGTTCTTTCACAAGGGCTAGGCACTTGATATTAACAAAAAAGTGGGAAGAGAATTAAATTAATGGATCATTCTATGATTGTTTTTTTGTGAAAAACAGACTCAGGTTAATTTCCTTTGAATAACACAAGTGTGTTGTCCCAGGCTAAGATTCAGCTTTCACAATTTTGACTAATAAAGCCAACAAAATATTCTGGTGACATTTTTTTCTATGATTAAATCCTGATGTGACATAAAACTGAAACACTGTAAGATAGTGACTTCTTCACAATCGTCTGACAAAAATTACTCAAATATACCACCAAGGTAAAATATTTAATTACAGCATTATGGGAATCACAGAATAGTAGGGGTTGGAAGGGACCTCTGTAGGTCGTCTAGTCCAACCCCCCTGCTGAAGCAGAGTCACCTACAGCAGGCTGCACAGGACCGCATCCAGGCGGGTCTTGAATATCTCCAGAGAAGGAGACTCCAAAGCCTCCCTGGGCAGCCTGGGCCAGGGCTCCGTCACCCTCAGAGGGAAGAAGTTCTTCCTCATGTTCAGACGGAACTTCCTGTGCTTCCGTTTGTGCCCGTTGCCCCTTGTCCTGTTGCTGGGCACCATTGGAAAGAGTCTGGCCCCATCCTCCTGACCCCCACCCTGCAGATATTTAGAGGCATTTCTAAGGTCCCCTCTCAGCCTTCTCTTCTCCAGGCTGAACAAGCCCAGCTCCCTCAGCCTCTCCTC
>Ga0065711_1004705_pt1 | contig 35036 bp, 23 predicted proteins | sample Hoacrofraction12_FD_59098 | JGI IMG/M metagenome (GOLD analysis project Ga0065711, IMG submission 59098) | Hoatzin crop microbial communities from Cojedes, Venezuela - Epithelial fraction 12 v2 (version 2) | ecosystem: Host-associated > Birds > Digestive system > Esophagus > Crop | place... | reverse complement strand
TTTTTTTTTTTTTTTTTTTTTTTTAACACGCTGCAGTGGAGAATGTATTTGTCTGGGTGGAGGCAGGCTTTTGCAGTCCTGTCACACATCTGGGCTGCGATAAGCAATTTGTGACTGAACAGGAAGAAAAAGTAGGCTAGCCTACAAAAAAGTATCCAGGAATTACTCCTGAGGGATTTGTGCTACACTGCCTCCAGCAGCTGAAATAACAGCATGAAATTGCGATTAAAAATTAAAAAGAGATATGGGCTATTTGACCTTCTTTTAATCAGGGATACAGAGGCCATGTCTAGAATAAGGATGCAGAGAAATGCAGCTTCTGTTTAGCGATTACATGCCAAGAAGAGGCTGCTGAAGCTCATGCTAAGCTTGGTGGAACATAGATCATTTCTTTCCGTTCAACACGGTCCTTGCAGAGCCTGGATGGGTCTTGGAGCTGTGTGTACAGTGGTGGGGCAGTGCTGCCAGGTACGGGGACTGCCGCCTGCCACACACTGTTTAGAAGTAGAGTGAAACAGTCCTTGCTCCAAGAGCCATGGTCTGAACAGAAGAGAAATAGGAAAGAAACTGACAACTGTTATGTTTTCTAAGTTTACAGAAATCCAGGCAAGATTAATTAGGCCCCTGAGAGGCCTTGTAATTAGGAGTTTTGCTGTTTGGCTCACCTCTTTACCGAGACTGTTATTGCAATTTACGCAGTTGACTGTAATCAGTTGGGGAAAAGGCCATGAGATAGAGTGGCCTGTTTAAGTGGATGTGTACACTGGATCCTAGGCTTGTTTTGGTACTTGGCGTTTTGATAAGCTACTAGCAAGGTTAAGTTGGAATAATAATGTAGCCATGGCAAGGCTGATACAGAGTTGACGGAAATGCTGATGAACATTTTCAGCTGACAGTGTGAACCTGGCAGCCTAGTCCCAAACCACCATGACTAGGAAGTGTTTGGAAAGGGAGTGCATACAGTAGACACAGTAAGGTAAAAAGGGCATATTAAAAAGGGTGATTCCTTGGAGCTTTTCCCAGCCTGTGTAAATAGGACCGTGATAAACAATCTGGCTTTGTAAGAGCCTTTGATTTGTTCTCAGCCACGGAGCCTGAGAACCTGCAAGGAGACATCCCTAATGTGACTCCTGTTCATTTTTTGCCTTTCTACTTAAGTCTCTGATCACTCAGCATATTGTTTGGGGCAAAGGCTTTCTTGGTGTGTGTTTATACAGCACCACATAGAGCCAAAGCAGGATAATGACTGAGGGAGAGAAAGTTTGCAGGCTCTGCACCCTTTGATAGGTACATCCCAAACACATAAATATGGTGTAAATATCTTGTAGAGCTTTGTCCAGCCATTTTTATAGAATAGTGCAATAATTAGGTAAACTTTCTTGCTCATAGTAGAAATTTCTGTATAATTCAACTTCTACAGACTGAATATGCTACCAACTTCTTCCAGCAGTAGAGAGGGTGTGTTTGGCTTATTTTGGTCACAGGCAGAGCAATAGACAGAGCCTCAAGTATTTTTATGTATTCCCCACAGGAATTTTCCTATATCAGTAACTGTTCAGCATTTATTACTGGCTTGTATACGTTGAAAAAATTATTGCTGTTTGTTACTCCAGTGTGTTTTTTGTTACATTGGCCTTGAAGGCTAATCTCCTTGAGGAAGATTTGTTGGGGTAACTAGGGCATGTGTCTTTCGTCAGGAGATGGACCATACGGTTACAATGCCCTAAGGCATGCTCGTGTAAAAGTCTAGTGCATGGAAGATGGGAAACTGTCCAGAACAGGGAGAGGTGTTCAGGAACCACTAAGAACTCTTTGCCAGATTCTTAGATGGTGAAAATCAGCCTAAGAGCGTGAAAGAAATGAGCCTATGTTCCAGCTGAGGTGTTTTTTTTTCCCAGCATGTAAGCTTAAGACTGTTACAGTAGGAGCTTTTTCCATATTTATGCCTCCTGTCAACTCTTACAGCTTCGCCTTCACCAGGCTTCTCTTTTGTCTTTTAAAATTTCAGAACTTAAAACCAATTTCATTAGCTTTTTTCTGTAGGAATTTCTGCTGCTATTTGGCCTTCTGGCTCAAAATTATTGCAGTGTTTTCAACTGAATTTTCTCTTAGTGCATTGTACAAGAGAGCTCACATCGTGAGTGATATGAGACTGAAGGAAGAACTGATCTCCTCCTTTCCCTTCACCCATTCACAGTGCAGAACAGCCTCTGAGCAGAGCATGTGTGCAAAAGTGAGCTCTGCGAACTGAGGAGATGTGTATGCAGAGATAACTTACCTAAAATGGGTATGTAGAAGGACAGCAGTGAAGAATTAAGGAAAAAGGGAGGGAAAGGTGAATTCTCAAATATCAGAGGAAAGTAAATCTAAGGCCACAAAAAGGAAGTCAAAGGTTGGGAGATTAAAGGAAAACCAACTGGGAGAAGTCTGAACTGTAATTAGGATAGTTTGTCTTCTTCACCTGCTGTTTACAGAGAATTGGATATTCTGGAAATGTTTAACTTTATCTAGTATCCCCCAGATATACCAAAGGATCACATGCACCATACAATCTCTAGGCCAAATCTGGAAATCTTAATTGAATTGTAAGAACTGTGGTTAAATTTCCATCGGTAAACTTCGAGGAGGAATCCATAAACCCTGTGGCTAAAGTGAAAAAAAAGTGTTCCTTCTTTTGTTTTTGTTCTGTGTTTGGGTTTTTTTTTTTAATCTATGCATGATAACAAAATAGAAACTGAGCTGATGCATCTTTTTTGTGATCAGCTTTTCTGCAGAAACCCAGAAGTGTTAAGTTCTGAGGATGCCAAGTCCATTGTTCTGGAGTCTCTAGGCCTTGTTCAGGTGACATCAATCCTGCCCATAAAATAATGCAACTCTTTTCTGGGAGTGGGGAAAGAGGCCTTTCCTGTCTGTGTGTTTGTGGAGTTGTATACACATTTTCAAAGCTCTGGATCCATGCATTTTCTACCTGCATGCTGAGGCTTTGCTTTTGCTTGTTTATCTCCAGGAGCACAGTGTGTGTCTCTTGAAGAAGAGGTGCTGAGAACCTTGTTGGTAGTCTCCCTCCCTTTCCAGCAGGACATTCGCTGTATGCATATGTACTGCAAAAACCTGGAGGCTCTAGACTGGTAACCAGTGTACCCTGCATCAGCATGGGATTTGGGCTTTAAGAGTTTGTGAAAATCTTAACTTAAACCAACAGTCTTTGCTTTGTTGAATTCTTGGCTTTTTTAAATGAGCTTGCACGTATGTTTCCAAGGAAAGATTCATAAGTTGCTATTAACCCTGTGGAAAAGTGAGGAGGGAGACCTAAATAATGAATGAAGTCAGTATTTTACTGCGTCTCTGAGATCTGATTTTTATGGAAATGAGTAATGCACAATATTTTGTGAGACTAATAGATAAATATTGCATTTCTTAAATATTTGTTTACCTCTGAGCTCTTCAGCACAAGGGTCAACAACCATCCCTTTATGAGTCACTCTTCTCAGGGTTTATCTAGCTGCAGGAGCTGCCACAGGTTTCTCGTCTGGGAAGCTGTCAGTTAAGTGAAAGAGTAAATCACTGGTTTTCTATTTCCACCGTATTTTGAAACTTCACTTAAAATCTTTCTATTTGTTTCATTGCCAAGCCAATGGTGAGATACTACAGGGGAGTCATAAAAGGGGGTTTTGTGCCATAAATTCAGAGTTTTCACCTCTTGTCTAGTATGATTCCTTGCCTATGAAGAAACTCTGAGTAAGACTTCTCAGATTGCTGCACCATGATGAAGCTTTGCTATCAGGAGACAACCTGTGCCATGTTGTGGTACTCAAATCAGAGGGGAAAGAGTTTGTACTCCAATACCACATAAGATGCCCTGCCGAAAGTGACTGATATCCTGCTGGTCTACAAAGAAAACTTTTAGCAGTGAAATGTACTGAATAACACCAACCCACATGCTTCATGAAGCAAAATCCTAGGGCCGGGAAAAGTCCTGGAGCACTTTCTCTGCAGTTATTGAAGACTACTATTTTTTCCCCATGAACAAAATCGTCAGATGTTTCCTGACTCAGAGCCAAGGCATTATTTACTGTGCTAATGTGTGACATGCTCTTCCTCTAGCTTGTATGTAGTCTGATTAGATTGAAAACCTTTACGGGAAGAGACAGTCTCTCTTGCTTGTATTTGTGTAGTGCCTGTCATATGGTGCTCTTCCTTTGCCTCTCCCTTGGGAGGACAGGACCACCACATTTTAGAAGGAAGAGATGGGAAAGGGAAGAAACCAGTATATCAATATTTACTGTACCAAATGTTCATTCTTAATTTGACTTAGATACTTGCATTCTGTGTAGACTTGCCTTTACATGCAATGTCTTCTTTCTTATGAGGGAACTGATACTCAAGAGAGGAAGGACTCTCCTGAATCAGCTCCCAGGACCTCAAATTGTGTTAGGACGTACTCCCTGTCTGCTCTCGGCTCATCTGTGTTAGCACAGCTCCCTCGGCCTGCCTTGTGCAGGTCCACTTGGGGAGACACAACATCCTTTCCCCAGCATCCGCTTTCCAGTAGGCTGGGGCTGCCTTCGCACTCCTGCCACTTCCACAACCGCCAGTGGGTAACAAGAACCACATGGACCACACGCATTTCTGTTTCCTGAGGTAATTCGCCATCTGTAACTGCTTCTTAGATGATGTGGGGTCCCAAAGCCTCACTCCTGCTGACAACTCCTCACTGTCTTACAGCACCTCTTTTCTCATGGCATATAAACACTTCCATACTGAACATGATTAATTAGAGGGGAGAGGTGAGTGTCAAGGGCAGGGATCAGTGTTTAAGAGTAGTTCAGTATTTTAATTTGACCAGATTATGGAAATAGAATTTGGAAGGTAACTGGAGGTAGTTTAGTCCCTACTGAAAAGGTAGAGAAAGCCACATCACATTTAGCACAGGGAGGGGGCCTTCCATGACCTGCTCTTCACAGGACATGGGGCACTGCAGGCCCCTAGCTGGGCTTGTTGTGCAGTCATGGGGTGTCTTGGTTTTGCATGGATGTTTCCAGCCTGCACTGCTAGTCTTGGTGCATCTGCTGGGGGGATATCTTCTTCATTGGCTTCGTTTCCTTCTAATATTGTATATTCAGAAGTATCTGTGCAGCACCAGGGTCATTGACAATACTACTGATTACTTCACATCACTATTTAATTAGGATGAAAGACAGGGGATGAACAATTGGAGATTTTACACTTGGGAAAGAAATTGATTTATGAAACAATCCATCTGCTGGCTCTGGCAGGCTTTTCTTTAAAAAGCAAGAAAAGTATTCTCGTCACTTTTGCATTGATCTAAATCAAGAAGCTTGTGCAAAATTACTCTTCTCAACCTGTGGCTGCAGAGACCTAACAATGGGGCAGAAATTGATCCTCTGTTAAATTCTGTGCGGTGCCTCAGGGAGTGAGGTAGGGAGCCCAGGCCTTCTAGGAGCCTGGAGTTTGCAGTGCTTAGTGGGACTCCATTGAAAGGCCTTGCCTGGGCTGTACCTTTTCAGTCACAGAGAACTGCTCTTTCTATAGCAATGAATTTCTGTTCTTTTGCCAGTGTAGAATTGTCTGGGAATGAAAACTGATCTTATTTTAAAGGCATCTATGGGATATATGTATGTGCTGCACTCCCCCATTCCTTGTATAAATATGAACATTGCCCCAAAGCAGTAGAAAATCAATGTGATGGTGCCTCAGAAAGGTCTTGATAGTGTTAATGTTGTCACAGCTTGGCCCACACTCATGAGCTCTATTGGACAGCTGTACGTTTCTCCTAAAGCTGGGAGTTTTCCCTGCAGTGTTCTGAGAAAAATGTTCTGTGAATAGAAGAAGGTATCTTGCCTCCTACAACAGATCTGCACCTGCTGTTCCCTGCTCCACATCTAGGGCCCAGCATCATCCAGTCTAACGTCATCACACCCAACTTTTGCCAGGCTGCCAACAGCCCATATGCAAGGGCTGGCCTCTGCTGTCTGAGATGAAATGTATTTCAGATCTTCCTCACAGTTAAGCTGAACCAGAGGTTATGTTTTTCCTGGTATGTCTGCATTTGTCAAGGAAAATTCTCTATGGGTATATTTATACTCTTATCCATGAAGGGACTGTAATAGAAACGAAATGCTGTTTTCTGTGACTCTCTGAGGCTGCTGCATCAGTTGTTGCTCCAGAGTTCCTGTGGGGAACTGCAGGTTTGCCTCAGCTACAGGTGAGTTGCCTTCTCTTCCAATTTCTGTAGCTAGAAAAGGACATATTTCTGTGACCAGGATGGAGAGGTTGATACAAATACTTGGCTAATGAACATTTGTCAGATAAGAAAAATGAATTCTAACTTCCCTGTTAGAGAAAGGTGTACTTGGAGGGACTCTGTAGTGCTAAACACAGGACCAGGAGAAAAAACGGCTGAGTTCATTTTCCTATTGTTACAAACCTCCTGTGATTTTTGGGGAGGGCAGCTGAACCGTGGCCTCCATCATACCATGTCATCCTCCCTACCAGTAAAATTAGGATAAAACTATTAGTTCTGGCTATTTAGATGGCAAGCTGGCTCACAGAGCATATTCCCCTGACTACATGTGCCAGCTGCCCTGAGAAGAATAGCCTGCTCCTCTTATCTGTTGACCAGCTCCAGGGAACTGTCTGTGTATTAACACATCGTGCCCCACGGCCTGGGAACAACAGCCACGTCCCTCAGCAAACAACTCCAAAAGGGCTTGACAGTTAAATAATTGCCTCTGCTGCCTGGCTTTTAAGAGACGAAGTGAAACTTTAATGGGAGTTCTGCAAAGTTTGGTAGCCCTTCCACTCTGCTGGCATCATTCATGGTGGGCGTTCAAGCTTCCAGCCTAATGGGGATTTGTGAGAAGGCATCAACTCAGAAAAGTGTCAACAGCCCCGCAGGTCAGACAAGGACATATTATTATGCACCTTTGAAAACACAGCCAGACTTCACATCTCTGCCCAGCATGCAGCAATCATTAGTCACCCTGCATAATCCTCTTGACCCATTTTTTTTTTCCTTTCACAGTGGTCACATTTGAAAATATTGTCTAGAGCTGATTGGGCTCACACAAAGTTGTTAATTGGGAGCTGTCAAGCTAAGAGGTAACACAGCGACAAATTTCAATGCATTGTGTTCAGCTCCCAGGCTGCAATGTTCAACATTCCCAGGGAGGTGATGTCCAGGAGGCCAGGGAGGCCTTGTGTCACCAGTGTGCACAGGAACTTGATTCCTGTCACTTCCAAAAGTGGCTGGGCACCTGGGCACTTTGGTTTATCTGGAATTTAAGATCCGACAGGATCTGGCCCTGCAGAAGGGTTTGAATATGAGAATCGCTAATAGCATTTACATACAGGAGGAGGAAAACACTGGTTGGAACAATGGACCAGCCAGCGAGAGGCTGCCTGCACACCTCCACCCCAGAGACCTGGGTGAGCACCACCTTTGTCATTAGGGGATTTTTAAAGCGGTTGCTTCCCTCGAAGACTGGTGAAAAAGATGTGCAGAGCAGCATAGTTCGCAGGTCCTGTACGCTGAGGCTGTCACTCACCATCACCTTACAGCAGGCTGCTCTCAATTATCCTGGAGGGACAAGTGTAGGGTAGCCCTACACAGGTGGCGAGATGTGGGAATGATCTGCACACTTGGTACAGACGCTTGTTACTTCTGAGAGATTTATTCTGCATACCGTATATCTGTTAAATTCCTGGAGGCGGTGGCCACAGATATGTATATGAAGGAATTAGCATTAAAACTATCTACAATACTTATTCCATTATTATACTATCAAAGTGCTTCATAGGCTCTAGTGAATTCATCTCACAGCCTCTGTGGGAGCTAGGAAAATGTTATTCATCCCAAGTTTGCAGAAGATAAATTGAGCTGTTCAGTGATAAGGACCAGGTAGGTGGCTGAGTCAGATTGGATTCCAGAAGAGCCGGGTGACTACATACCACTGAGGTCATGGAAGATGTCCATCACTGAGTGGGAACCTGTACCTACATCTCAGCTGGTGCCCTGTCTGCTGGCCCAGCTTTTATATCTGAGCATATATAACGTTCAGCAGTACTTTTGTGCATGTAGGTGGAATCGGATACTAAATTTCACAGGCTAATAATTTTCCAGAATGCTTTTCCTTGTTCCTCTCTCTGCAGAGCCCACCCAGATGAAAGGCAGAGTGCAAAGCAGGGCTCCCTTGCCTCAGCTGGGAAAAGATCAAAGCTCTGGTTGTGATGGTGCTGAAGCAATATGCCATTCTTGCTTACCTACACTAGTTTATGGAGCTACTAGCCTAGCAAGATTAGTAGGTGTCAAATCTACTTTATAAAAGCAGTCGAGGGCGGGCGGAGTTATAAGTTTGCTGCTCCCTTGTACAAATAGGCATGTTCTAACTGATTAGGTCAGGGTGTATTCTGCTAGAAGGAGCTAGTGTTGGAAATCTTGCCTCTCCCTATCGTATTAGCCTTCCTACCTTTTCGTGGTGTCGTGGAACCCAGAGGTGTATGTGCAGTTACCCTCCAGTCCCTCATGCATCTATAAAAATTTGCAAGGCTTGATTTGGAGCTGATGCTTGTGAAGCGTGGTGCCAACACTGCCATACACAGGTGGCCAGAAATTGCTTCTCTCCCCCAGTAAGGTTGCATGCTTGTGGTCAGGAGCGGTGCATTCAGTGTATTTAAGGGGTGGTGCAGGTAGGATATTACTTGGTTCTCATTCTTTGTGACGCTGTTTCCTTGTCTATTTTTGACCTGCTGTGACAGGACTGGGGTGTGTCAGTCTGCCTTGTGTATTTCTAGCTTCATTAAATCCCTGGGTACTAAGTGCTACTCTCTGTGCTCTTCTGCTGTTCGTTTCTATAGGGATTTAGGGCAGAAGTGCTTTATGCTGCCGTCATTGTCTTATAAGAAGCAAAGAAGAAATGCAGTGTATTCCCTAGATGCCAGGATAATCGTATCTTGACAGCATACTAATTAATCATCTCATAATCAGGTAATTATTTCCCATGTAGCTGTCTAATTACCATTTAGTAGCCCAGACTTGAGCCTGCAAATAGCTAATACTTTGAAGTGAGGGTTTCAAGGAGAGAAACACAGTGGGCCATGACTTCTGGTGTAGCTCCTCTGTCTTCCTTGAATTACTCCTGGGATTAATTTGGTCCACCAGTTCTTTTAGTCTACTGAACCATGCAACAGCCCTAATTATTGCCTTATTGGGAAAAAGAAAAGAGTATGACCAACTCCATTGCTCAGTGTAATGGACTTAGCTGCTAGACTACAGCTGTTAACGTGCTCTGAAGTACATCCATATGTTGGCTCCCTATGAGCTCTTACTAACCTAGCAGATTATAAGCCAACAAGCTTGAGCCATACTTTTGGGATGAATACACAAAATGCTTTCAAAAGGCGAGGTTATATATTAAAGTATGTTGAAGCATTCCATGGTAGAGGAGAGATTTACTTGTAAGCCAAGGAAGACCACAAAGATAAAAGTTACAACCTACAGTCAAAGCTTGTTGACCGTTCATACCATGAGTGTGCTTTCACCTCTACCTCCAGCTGATTTGTTCATTCATTTAGTTAGGTTTGCCAATGTTTGTGATGTGTCTTGAGTATGTGTGTTTGTGTCCCACTTCCGTCCATCAAAAAATTTAGACTAATTCGAAAATTTTAAGCACATTTGGAAGAGAGGCAGGAACCTCAACAATATTAAACTTTTATGTTTCATAAAAATAGGCTTTTCTTTGGGTACAGTTAAAGCAAGGCAGGCCTTCATTCATGTGACTTTACCGGTGTAAAAATTATTTAATACATCGACACTGCTCCCATATATGAAAGAAATCAATGTAGGCTGATACAAGGCACTTTCTCACTTGTGGAGCTGCCTCTTGGGCTGGTGACATTATTTAGGTGCATGTATTTTGGGTTGTTTTTAATTATGTCCTACAGTGTCTGTGACGAAGTTAGAAAACTAATCCTTAAGACACCAGAGCCCAGCCCAGACGGCATACGTACACCTACCACTATGTTGGCCACACACTGGTTTGTTAATATCTCCCATTTTTTTAAAGCTGTGCCACCCTAACAAAGAGACAACTTCTTGGTGTCAGATTTACCCCAGATGAATTGTAGCAATGTCCTCATGCTTTTTACAGCTGAGTTGTACCCAGCTGCCTCTGTATGTATTTGCTGCATGTTTATGCCTTCAGCTTTGCATCTCTTTTCATGTGTCCAGACCATCAGACTTTGCCCAGTCCAGCCTCAGGATGACCTTGCAAACACTCTGAGAAACTGGAGTGTTTGCTTTTCCTTGGCTTGTTTTCTTTGTATTATGTATCTTCATGATGATAAAGACTGCTGCTGTTAACCTCAGAAGTGCTCTGATGGGCTTTGCTGCATGGAGGACACAAAAGGAGGAGCAACGTGCAAGCTCTGCTCTCAATAGCTGGTCTCATGGAGCTTCTCCCCAGAGAAGCCAAGGGGAGGGAAATGGAGACCGCAGAAATAGCAGGGACTCTCCAAGAACACGTGCTGAAAGAAAAGCAGCTAAAAATAGTCTTTAAGGCTAAATGTGAATCATCTGGAGAGTAACTGGCAAAAGTTTCTGCGAGAAAACCCTGAAAGGAGGAAGCCATGTTTTCAGAAACAATCATGCAAATGAAGCAAATAAAGTCTTCCTGTAAAAAACTGCCACCTCCAGCATGCGTTTCTGGGGAGACTTCATATCCTTCCCCAGGTCTGCCTTCTCCGGTTGTGCTGGAGCTCAATCTCATTCTTACTGGTGCAGTTTTCAGTTAATTCTCTCTTGGGATGGGATTTTTTTTCCAGATTTTCATTGTGTTTCAAGAAATGGAGCTCCAGCAAGTGGAATTGGGCTTTGCAAGAACAACCAGTCCACATAATTTCTCTCCGCCTCTGTGGTCAGGGAGTTCTCAGGTTCTAGAAACGTGGCAAGGTGGTAAAACTTTTTTAAAAATAGTGGTTTTCTTTTGCACCTCTTCTCCCAGTACAAATGCTTATCCCCTTCCTTCTGCCGTTCATTCTTCCCTCTTTGCCAGCTGTAATGTGCTGCCATGGGTTGCCAGAGCTATTTCCAATGCAACATGTTTAATCTGAAATTGAAAAGTCTTTATGAGCTGAGGTCTCAGTGTCATGTGGTGAATATCTTAGATGCAGAAAAGGATCAAGGTGGCTTCTTAGTTACCAGTAGTTAACACAATCTATTGTGTTTTATTTCATTGCCTTTTATACGTGTCTTTGTCTCCTACTAGGAAAAGACGCAATATGGAAATAAGATAGTTTTTAAGTAGCTATAGCTTTGCTGTAGCACCAGGAGAAACTCCAGCTATAGTGCAGCTATAGTGCATTCTGACAGGCATTGAAGCCTTTCTGCTATACAATGCTGGGCTACAAAAGCAGCATTACAGTGAGCAGCCCTTGCTAGGCGGGAGTAGCTGATCACAGATGCATCCCGTAGCGTGCGGGGCAGCACTGGCTTTCCAGAGCAGCACACATCATCCACAGCCACCCTGAGAAGTAACAGAAGGAGATGTGGTCCCACGGGTGCATTGCTGGGCCAGGAGCACGTACCAACCTGTCGCGCAGCCGCAGGAGGAAGCCTGGGCCTTCAGACACTGCTGCCGCCAGTCCCGTGCCTGTGGCCCAGCTTGGTGTGATTTTTCTCTGAGTATCTTTCAACTTCTCTTTCTTGTGATGGCATTTCTAGCTGAGACACTGGATAGAGTGCCAAGTCCGATGGTAAAGCTGTTTTCTGTCAAAGTTGAAATGACTGATTTTGACAACATTTTGGCTCAAGAGAAAGGAAATCATGTCTAAATTTCAGAGCATCTCATTTTTATGTCTTTCAGAATGGAGAGGTTCAATTAGATTTTGACTGTATTTTTAACGAATTTGTTTAATTGCGTAAACATTTAAGAAACTGGTTGGCCCCAGTTTTTTTAAAAAGTCTTTTAGTGAGAATTTTCACATTTTCCTTTGATTACTTTCAAGAGCGTCTGAATTTCGCTTTCATAGTTCATACTTTCAGCCCGAGGCTGGTGAAAGACAGGGCAGCTATCCAGTAAAGCAATCTAGGAATATAACAGGAACTATATTTAATCAGAAATTGTTCTTTTCAATTCAGAAGAAGAATGGCTAATGTGTGGTGGTTTTCTACTACCTGTTAACAATGCATTTAGTTTTTCCTGATGTGTTTAGAAGAATGCAACAAGAGCCCCAAGACATCTTCTAACAAAGAAACTCGGCGTTTTTATAGCGAGCTGAGGCTTTTCTGGGTTACGCGTCAAAGCTAACTAGAGGGTGTAACTTCCATTACCCACCAGAGAGGAAACAGAAGGGAATAGTCTGATAAAATCATAGTGTTTTATTAGGCAAATTTTCCTATGTAAGGCTAAAAGATTACTGCCTGATGAATTTATTCCAGACTTCAGGCCTGCTTTTTAAAAAGCTTGAAGTGTGAACAGATAAGGAGTTAATTTACTTTCTCAGATATAGACCTTCTGAAAGCTTCATGGAAATTGTGAGTGGGAGAGATACATTTTTAATCATGCTCAGCTTATTTAATTGTAATCTTTGTCTGTCTCTGCTGTGCAGTGTGGAGCCCTTCCCTCTTGGTTCGCACTGTGCACCCCAGGCACATCCTAACTCTGTAGGAGAACTGGCTTCATCCCCTGCCCTGCAGCCCCTGGCTCTTGGGAGAATTAACCTGAGCTGCAGCAAGCTCTACCACTGCTCCTGGGCTGGGCTGTGGGGACGCTCCGATGCCGACCTTGCTGTGGAGGCGAGCAGACGCATCCTCCAGCTCCGCCTGAAACTGCAGTCCTGCAGTGGGGCTTTTGAATAAGGAGTAAAATTTCTTTATGTTGGGATATCTCCACGCAAGCTCCAAATGGAGACACACTGACTTAAGAAGCTCTACAGGCTTACTATTTTCCTAAATTTTATGGAGAGAGGGCTGCAACAGGCCCAACCATGAAGTGATTTGACCTAGAAGCTGAGCCTCGGCTGCTTGAGAGTGATGTGCCTTCAGCATCTGTATGTGAAGAACGTGAACTGTCTTGGGTATCTCACTCACTGGGGTGTCCATAACTAGTGTTATTAACAGATTATGATCTTTTTTGCAGAACTGCTCACACTTAATGTCTTTTGGGCTGAATGATGAAGCTGGTTGGAGGCTGCACACCCTAGCGCTCAATGCAAATGCAGTGCCAGGAGAAGGCAGAGCAGCAGTTTATTCTTTTCCTTCCAAAATGTGTCTCTGGGAGTATAAAGCAGTGTGAAAACCCATATGCAAAACCAGAGTTGTCTTCCCTTGGTACTTGACCTTATTGCCTAGTTTTGCTTCCCACCGTCCTTTAGAACATTGTTGTTTGAAATCAGGAACCGAGGCCCTACTGGGAAGATACATTTAACTGGTTTACTTTAGCCACACTACACGTGGTCTTGCATGAGGAGTTTGTTTTAAGTTATTTACACACACAGAATGGTAACTATAGGAGGAAAGAAGAGGACTAAAGTATATCCTGCCTGAAAACTAATCTTTCAGATGTTTGACTCTCGTCACTTTGAGCAACCCTCACCAGCAAAATTAAGGGTCCATAAATTTCCATTGTTGCAGAAATCTGAATGTTGACAGTTCATCTAATTTATGATTAACTAATATGAAAGGCCATAAAATGTTTTTTCTATACCATTAAAGATTGAAAGATATTGAAAAATGTTGCCTATCTGAACTCAAGAAGTCATTATCAGACTCTTTGTGATCCATAGAAAAAAAAAAATGTCAGATCAGTCATACTGATAATTTTGAAATGCTTTGATCTGACTTCCATAATGTAAGCATTTTTATTGTAATCAACTTACCTGTAGAAACAAACATTAATGCTGAACAAGGAAGCTAGAGTGCATTCAGGATCAGTTGTAACATAGGAGCAATGGAAAATGGGGTTCTTAAATGCCTATTCATCTCTTCTGGTTTTGCACAGGCTTCCATAAGCTCTGTGAACCTTTTCCATTTTAACACCACTAAGATATGGAACAGCCATTAACAGATTAACAGACTATGAAAGGCACAACTAATTCAAAAGGGTAGGAGCCCAAAATTACACCTATTGTACCGGTTTGAGACATAGCAGAGAGGTGGAACTTTTTCAGGTAGGCAGTTTGGCTTCTGCTGTACTTTAGACTTTTGTTTTCCTTTCATCCGGCTATTTCTTGCTCTCTGCAGCTTCACACATCTTGTGTTTTGGACTGTGAGGTCTTTGGGATAGGCCTTGTGAATTTGTATTGGCATCTGGCATCATGAGACCTGACTGTCTAGGATCTGTTGCCATAATGCAAAAGTTTATTCATGTGTGTTACTGCAGCAGCTGATTTTATGAATTCCCTGTGTTTTCAGATGTCAAGAATCTTGCAATTGCAGGTCATAAAATTTTGGCATAGCAGACTTTTATAGTTGTTCAGAAATAACTGATTCCACTGCAGACTTCAGCATCAAACCTGGAGGCAGACTTCAATCCTGCCATAATTTCTGTGATCTCCTCTGAGCTGCTCAAAGCAGGAGGGTGAGACAGAAAATTTGTTTCAAAAGTAAGACTGACATAAAGAGTTTGTTACAATTCCAGATAGAAAATGTTTTGTTAATAAGCAATATTTCAAACTGGTGAAAGCACTGCATGAAAGTTTAGCTTTATGTGAACCAAAGAAAATGATGCTGCTCTGTGTGATGCCCGTGGCCGCGCTGGAAGCTCCCGTTGAAAGGAGCATTTGATTAGGAATGCCTTAGCCAGGGTGAGATCTGGAGGCTTTGGAGTCTGCCCCGGGTGTCTTGGCAACGATACACAGTTGAGAGCCCTCATCAGCGCAGACACAGAGTGTGTCCCAGGTCTGGCTTCACATCCCACTTGTGCAAAGGCAAGAGAGAAAACTTAGCTGCTGCCAAGACGGGCTTAGAGACCCTGCAATTCCCTGTAGAGACTTCCACAGCCATTCTCAGTGAGTATAACTTTAAATTAAGGAATAATAAATTTTCTTCCCCCAGAAGGCATCTTTTGTTAAGTGTGCTGTAGATGAGGGATGTAAATCAGGCTAAAAGCCACAGTTAAAATATACAGAAGTCTGCTTGCAATTAGTGTGAAACTGCTCTAACTAGCCATTAACTGAATGGTATGAGATTGAAGGAAATGAGTCTTAGAAAACCTTACAGATTGGGAAAGCAGAGCCTGACCCTTCTCCCGTGTCAGCTTTTTCTTTTCAGGGGAGAGCTCGTTGCATTGTGTGTGCAGTGCTACCTACAGCAAAGCTGGCTGGGTGAGAGGGGAGCCGGGACAGCCTCTTGGCCTCCTGCAGGCCTTTTGTGGGCTCTGCAGAGCTCTTCCTGCACTGCTGATGCAACAGGGTAGCCTGGCGGTGCGGCGGGCAGCGAGCTGTTTCCACTCCTTGTGCACCCAAGACAGTTATTGTGATAAAGCAGTGTCATTTGGAAGATGAGACCTGCAGCTGGGCTGTAGTGTATTTTCTAAGATGTCTGTTTTCTTACGCTGAACTAGAACGTGCAGTGAGCTCTCATTCCCTCTGAGCTTCTCCACTTTCTGCAGTGTTTGTGTTTGCTTTTAATGGAGTAAAAAGTGATTGTGGAAATACAGGCCCTGCAGAGGTATCCCAAACCAGAGCAGGAGGCACAGTTGTGGTTGTAGGACTGGTTTAGAATCGGGGTGTCTGAATTAGTCTCTAGCCTCTGTCACAGCCTTTCAGTGTGACCTCAGGGAAAGAGCTAATCTCCCTGTGCACTGTAGCTGCCACTGTTAAAGTGGGCCCACACACAGCCTTCTCTCCCTGGCATGTGTCGTGCCTGCGTGGGTTGGATGTGGGGTGGGTGGGCATGGCTGGCTGGTTTGGTGCTCGTAGCAACCTCTTGCTGTGCCTTTGATGCAAACAGCAGTCACTGCAGGTATGTCTGCACTCCTGGTTTAAGCGTTTCAGGGCAGAGGTGTGCACAGATGGTGGTGCATGCAGTGAAGAAGCGTATTTGTATGAAGGATGTGTTAGCATATTGCTGAGAGACTTGCAGGCACAGCGGAGGGCTGGGCTGGCCGCGCTCCCTGCGGGAGGTAGCTGTGGTCCTCTAAGGAAAGGCCAGGGCGGTGGCATGGCTGCCTCATCCGCAGTTCTTTCACAGCTCAGTTGTCTAAAATGGTATTCTCAGGAAGGCAGCTTGCAGCAATGCGGAGAGCCCGTGCGGCTTCTGTGCGGGGCGGTGACTGATGCAGCTGCGTGCGATATGAGTGTATCTGCTTCTCATTCAGCGAGGGGCAGCGACCGCTCTGCCACCCAGCCTGACACGGCAGCACTTCGCAGCAGCTCCTTTTGTGGGGCTGAAGGAGATTAGTCACAGAGTACAGTGAGCGAAGAATTCAGACCTGCTCCTCGGGGAATAGTGAACGCTGCAGTGGGAGGAAGAGAAGTCAGGACTGGATTTATTGATGCTCTTTGATCAGGCAATCATACAAATGCTTTTTGTGGGGAGAGCTGTAAGTTTAAAGAAACTTAGTTCAAAGGTTTCACACATCTGATGGCTGGGCCAGATCCTCGCAGCTTTGGTTCCTTGTTTGAATGAATGTGTAGTTTGAGTACGGGCTGTCATACTTGAATGGCAGCCAGATGAGACTGCTGCACCTCATCAGCTCTCCTGCTGTCCAGAACTGCTCACAGCAGGGTGTCTGCAGGAAGCTGGCTGTGGCTCAGTCTGTAACCTCTCTGGCTGAAAAGTGACAAGGATTTGGCTGGCCTGGCTCTTCTCCACTTCCAGTATCATTTGGGAGATACCAGACTAAAATCTTGCCATTTAAATCAGCAGAGCTCACTGAAGTCAGCGGTGAGGTGGTACAGCCTAGTTAAGAGTCTGGCCTGTCACTGTTTAAGAAAGAATGTAACAGCCGTGGCAAGTAAGAGGTGTGTCACTTTGCTCCCTTGGGCAGAGTGTGGTTTGGGTGGCATATGGGGACCTCCTTGTGCGTAGTGTGTTATTAATTAGATGGTTTGGGCTTTCCAGGGCCTCCTGCCTTGGAGAGACACTGTGTCCGTGCACTCGGTGGCAGTGTCTGTGTGGATGTTCCTGATTACTCCCTTGCAGCCTCTTGTGATGACCTCAAGAGCATAGTATTGCTTGGTTTTGGGTTGCTGGGCCTGTTCCCGTGGAGAACTGCTGTGTTTCACCTAAGTAACCTGTGCATGTGAACCGTGCTCTTCCTGGCTCAGAGGTGCCTCTGAACTATGCTTCTGCCGTGACCAATGGGGAGTCATTCCGGGAGGGATGCAGAATAGATCCCATCCTTATCATGTCTTGGCCCAATTCACTTTAATACCAGTTTCCCACAAGGCTGCATAGGGATTCCTAACCCATTTTTCCCCTTAGAGAAAAGTATGATATTCTAGTAACAGAAACCAATGTGGATATGACTTGTTCATTCCAGATCACGACAAAATGTGATTTTTCCTGTCTGTTTCCCTCATTCATCTCAGTGTGTAACACGTGCTCCACGAGGAGACTGTCCACGAGCATGGAGAAAGTCCCCTTTCATCTGCACCTCCCTCGTGCGTCATGGCGTATGCTCGTGAGTGCTAAATAAAGTGTCAGCCTTGGTCAGCTCTAGCTTGGACTGGTCTGCTAAGTATTTAGACCTCTCTGTCTCTCCTCCCTTTATCTTCCCCCTGCTTTCTTTCTGTTCCTTCCTGTATTCTCCAGTAACAGTGCCACCTAATTAGGTCATTGATTGTTTCAAACTCAAAACCTTTCAGGAGGTTTTCCAGTAGCTCTGGGTTTTGTTACTCAAAGCCACTTGTTCTGCTTGCCCAGCTTTCCCGCTTTGTGCCTCTCCTAACTGCTCCTAACACTGAAATATTTCTTATTCATGTGGCTGTGGCAGTAAAAGACATGTTAGCTCCATAATAAGCTGCTGCTGACTCCTCAGGGAGGTCCCAAAGAAACATTTTACTGTGAGATAAATCTGCTTTTCTGCATTCCCTACTGTTTTATTAATGGGGATATTTTCATGAGAAGAAGATTCTCACATGAAACCTTCTGCAGCTTCAGCTGCTGCTCCTCCCTGGAGCCCAAGCACTGCCTCTTGCTTGCACAAGCCATTGGGAACCACATCTGGTAAGGACACATGCATAGCTGCTTTCAGGGTGAGACCAGTTGAGTGAGGAGTCAGCAGCACTTGTTGAGACCTGGGAATATGGCCTTTAAATCCTATGAAACAGGCCTAATCCAAGGTCTGGTTGGCCCCAAATTTTACTGTATCCAGGCTCAAAGGTCTCATCTAGCTACTATGATGTGTTACTTTTCCCTGCTAATGAGTTCTGTTAAGCTGTAAGGAGTAATTCCAAAGGAGGTGCTGGTCAGTATAAGCAATGTCAGAATTGGATTTTTTGTATCTGTAACCAGAATCTAGGAAACACCAGATACATCCAATTCAATCTGCAGCCAGAAGTCTGTGACAGGATGGGCTAAGACTAGATGTAGACCTTGCAGTGGGCATTTGTAGAAGATTCCTACCTGCGTCCCTCCGAACAAAATATGAATTGTCTCCTGATCTCTAATCCTAGCTTTGAAACGTGTAGGTTAATACATGGTCCGAAATTATGGTTGTGAATTATGGTACCTCCAAATATTCTTAATAGCTGTATAAATATCCAGACCTTTTAAAAAATCAGATGAAAGAAGGGCTGATAATTCAGAATGATTAAAAAGATTTCAACTTTTCTTCAGAGTTAATTGAGAGCAAAGACTGTTGCCCCCACTCACTGCACAGATTTCAATTAGGCTGATGGCAGAGCTGGTCACAGTGGCTGAATCTGGCCTGTAACAAATTGTTAAGGGAAATCTTTCCTGTTTCAATCACTGAACCTTATTAAATCAATTTCATACAATATTTTAGTCATTGCCTTTCATTCAATGCCCAGCTAAAGCTGCATTTTCATAGCAAACAGTGGCAATGGAGTTTGCATGCTGGAAATAACAAGACTGGCTTTGCCCGGTCACGTGCTACGTAAGAGACTGTCCAGACATTTTCATCCTGGGGTCTGCTGTACAAAAGAGGGGCAGGAGGTGCTTCCAGCTTCTTTGTCAAGCAAGGTAAAAGCACATCCAGGTGAGATGGTGGTATCTAAGTTTTTAGCCTTAGTAAATATTTCACCTTTTTCAAGGTGAAGATCACATATGGCTGTGGAGAGACCACCTTGGCTGGCTTTTTTCCTGTGGCGTTTTTCTACATCACTTAGCAAAAGAATGGAAAGATGCTGGAAGATGAGAAATGAATGAGGGAGACAAGAAAGCTACATGTAAAGGAGATAAGAATCGAGGGGCAGTTTTTCAGTGCAGTTAGGATGTCCCAGATCTGAGCACCACTCCTGCCACAAGAAATCTTGCAAGGTAGGTTATTCAGTAAACTTCCTGGACTAGTAGATAATGTCTCTTTCGTGGTGCAGTTTAGCTTGGATTTGTATCCGAGGTTTGTTGTGCCACCTCTGATTTTTTAGAGATTCACTTCTCATTCCTTAATCACCTCAAGCACTTAAACCCAGTGGGAATTTGGAAGTCAATAGTTTTGAGCTCAGCCTCTCTAGCTGCTGAGGTTGAAATGGGTAAGCCTACAGGAGCTCATTGAGATGTCCTTTTCAAGCAGGACATCCTGTCAGGTTTACATGGAATAACAACCATCCTGATCTTTTTTGGCTTTTCTTTTTTTAATTGCTTCATCTCCCTGCTGTCAGCAGCACTTCAGAAATCAGGCATCCAGACTGACCTCCCGGAGGAAAAGGCATGCTGCCAGAGAAGTAGATCTCAGGTCTTTATAGAAGGAAGTGTCACATTACCAGCTGATTAAACAGGTCTGTCAGAGTCTAAAGCATAAAGCATTGAGCCTGAAGTTGTAATCCAATAGCTGTCTTAAGAGCAGCCTGTGTAGCCATGGGGGGAGTTCCCAGGTGACCACAGTTTCTGCAGCCTCAAAGGAGCGTCCCCTGGGACTTGTGTGTTCCTCTGGGTTTCAGGTGGAGAAACTCACTTGTTGCTATTCCACTTAAATTGCACTTTCCAGAAGGGACTGGGGGGAGGACAGATCACACAGCTCACAGCATGCTCGGGTTATTAAAAAGGGTGATGGCTCTGACTGAAGTACCTGTAGCTCTGGCTGCACAGGCATCCTAACAAGCCCAGCAGACTGCAGCCAGGTGGTGAACTGGTGTTCGCACTGAGACAGGGCTGTGGAGCCAGGTGCCAAGAGGAGCCCTGTGCTGTGGCACCCGTGGAGTCTGTGTCTCTTCTCACCTCTAGTCTCTGTCTCCTGGGTGCCTGTACCAATAGTTGCATGGTGCTGCAGCATGGGCATGGCCTCCTGGAGGGGCTGTGCCACATCTGTGTGAGTGCCTTGAATATCTGAATGCTTTAGAGTGGCATTAAAGGCCTGCGTTCAGGCAGCTGAAGCCAATCTTCAGTCATGCTGGACATCAGGTAGGAGTGACTGATGGCGTTGATCCATCCTTAGGCTGTCAGTGCTGCCCCTGCCTGCCTGGGGCTGAGCCACCAGGAAGGAAACAGAGGGCAGACATGCAGCCCACAGCAGGGCTAATTGACAGCAGGGGCCCTATTGGACACTGTAATTATTTCCTTCATTTTCCTTTTGTCTGATTGTAAGATGTGTGATTGCCGTAGGGGGGACCACCTACTGCTACACTGCGATTTGGCAAAGCCTTTGAACTTGTCTATGTTGAGCTTTGGTCACCCAAATGTAAAATAGAAGCCATTAAAACATGGGAAAAGTGAAAAGGTATGGAAGACAGACATATAAGGCTGGCCTGAGTGCCCCCAGAACAAGCTCTGCAAAGAGGGTGGAAGAGAGGGAGGGCAGGTTTATCCCTGGAGTGAAGGGCACTTTACCACTGAGACTTTGTCTTACACCAGACTTCAGTTTCCGTGTTGTTTCCAGGCAGAGCAGTTGTGTCTGCAGGGCAGGTACAAATGCAGACTCTTCTGGCAGAGCTGCCACTTGGACCTGTTTCTGAAGGCATTTACTGTACGTCTGTGGCTATTCAGAAGTGGGTGAAAATGCCAAAACACAGAAAGAGCATTTATTTTCTGTGAGTCTGAAAGATAAAAATTATTCCTGGCAAGGAGGGTCTAGCAGCGTTTGGAGAGTTGTAGGAGCAAAACAGTCTGGCGGGGCACAGTGTCTGTCCTCCTTTAGGCTTGGTGGAGGAAGGGTATCAGAAGTTCCCAGCCCCATCTCCCAGCCTTGGGGAGACATTCAGTCTGCCTGGAGAAGCCATTGCTGGCATGGTCAGCACTGTCCCCAGGCAGAGCAGCAGCAGCACCTGACAAGGAAAACAGTTCAAATCAATGGAGATGTTCATGAAGCATAGTTGGGACTCAACATCAGCAAAAATAACAAAATGAGGGTTTTGAGGGCTAGTGCAAAATATGCCTTAAATGAAAGCAAGGTTTGCTGCTGATGTCAGTAGATTTTAGAACAGACTTTGGCAGAAGTGCTGGTGCTCACTGGTTTATTGTTGGGTGGCTGTATCTGGTGGCCAGCTTGCTTTAGTGTATTTGGATGTCAAAGAAGCATCGCTTTTCCCAGAAGCAACAGATGAAAAATTGGTTTCAGCTGAGGAGCTCTGTGATGTACTTTATACAGGCCTTGGGAAGACTTTCAGTTTTGATGTTAACTATGATTTGATGATAAAATGCTAATATCACTTGGGAAGGAAAGACAATTGGTCCAGTCAGCCGTCCTCACAAATAACTGCTGTGCTGTGTGCTTAGGAGCCAGAGCACTGCTGTCGCTCCAGATCGCTGCCCACGGCTTAGTCATTTGTCTGAGCACCAGTGAACAAAAACACAGATGTAGAAGGAGACGCATCCTCTCTGCCACAGCAGAAAATTGATCATGTGCAATACTGTCTCCCTGTAGCTGCCCATTGCTCAGGGAGGAGGGAAGGAGTGAAGTGAAATGTGTGAGGAAAATATTTCCTGGATGAGGAGAATTTTAATCCTGTGCAGCATCCATCCCAGCAAGGTATTTCATCAGAGCCCTGGGGGGTGGCAGAGTGGTGTAAGAGTGGGGAAATGAGCATCCAAGTCCTAACTTTGTCATGGTTTTTTCATCTGAGCTTGGAGAAGTCACATGGAAGTAGTTTTAGGGCTGTAGACCACCTAGGCTGTATTCCTGCTGTTTAGCAAGGCCTTTAAGTGTTTCTTTGAGCTTTTATCACGCAAATATGGAACAGAAGCAATTAAAGGGTGGGAAGTAGATATCTGAACACCTTTAAAAGCCACAGCATCTCTATGTCAGATTTCTCTACAGTAAAATGGCAGTAGCCACTCTTTCTTTTCATGCAAGTATTATGAAATTACCTTGACAGTATCCAAGCCATGTAGCCCTGGAACATCCTTCCTTCTTCTGCATTTGCCCTGCAGCTCCAGACAGTACCTCCAAAGAGCCAGGTATTGAGCGAAGCTTCTCCTGTGGCAATTTGGCGAGATCAGTGCAGCTGTTTGTTCACAAACCAGCAGGATTGCAGGTGAGCAGCACAGAGCTGCCTGTGCAGTCTCCGTGTGCAATAACCCCAGGTTTCCCCGTGTCCTTATGAAGTCAGGTATTACAATAACAGGAGAGGAGCAGGAACTGTAATGAGCTCTTATTGGGATAAACTTGTGATACATAGAAACTGTTGCAGCAATCCCAGAAGAAACCACAAACTACAGATGTGAAACCCTGATTGCTTCCAGTTAAACACAAACAATAGGTCCATTTTATGTCCGCTGGCATTTGTCAAACCGTTACCACAGTTTATGTTTACCAGAGTGTTCTTTTGGGAACCATTAAGATTGTATGTGTAACCTAGTGAAATGGCCGCAAGAATCAGATTCAAAATATTTGCATTGCTTGCAGCCAAGGTTCACAGCATGGCACGGTCATTTTACCATATTGGGCTTTGGAGGGGTTGGTGTAGCTGTGCTACAGGTATAGAGCCAGGAAGTAAAGACATGGCAGAGACAGAAGGTGACTGGGACCCTGTGCACGTGCTGATCCGTGCTGCTGAGGCTGGATTGCATGCAGCCACATCTTCCCTCCTCACTGCTGTCCAGTTTTTACGTCTGAAAAATAACGGCGAAAGACTTGACTTTATTAGACATTTGCATTAGTAATGTCTATAGTGTAGAGCCATGTCTTCCTACTTAACTATATCATGAGTTAATCCATTCATTTCAATAGAAAAGCCTGATTCTGAGTTGATTTACACTAGAGTAATTCCAGGTTAACTGAGCTGCAATCATTGAACAGTCTCAGTTATAAGAATATTCTTGGGTGCTGGGAGAGCAATAAGGCAAGGTGGAGCAACAGACATGCCATGCAGGTAGTCAGACCAGCACAAGTGATTGCAGACCTCACTCTGTAACAGGAACGTGACACTGGAAAGAGCTTGTGATCGTGTGTCTGCATATTTAAACAAACTCTAGTCTCACAGCTAGACTATTGTGGTTTTATGTCAAAGCAGAAAGTTTGAAGAAAAGTGCTGATGCAGACCAGGCTAATAACCCGGTACAGACTAAAAATACATTGCATTTGTCATTGTGAACATTTGCACTTATTAATAGTCAATATTAAAATAGCCCTCTGAGTCCATCTGTTACACTTTCTGATTCAGGCACTGCATGCTCAGGGTATTTGGTAAGTTTTTTAACATCTCTGCCTTGGGTAAGATTTTTCAGCATTTTAAAATGATGAGAGATCTTTTTCTGAAATCTGTTAAAATCACTTCACTTGGTCAGGCCAATAAATCAGGACCAAATTCTCACTGTCTTGAACAGTGGCTGGGGAGTACTGAGAGCAGAACTGGACAGTGATGGATCCAGCCTTACATTGGCATGGTTAGGAATATAGCCACCCTTTACCAGTAAATCAAGGACTTGCGTAAAACACAGAGAGATCGTGTACCAGGTGAGTGATTAATAATACTTGGGTTTTGGATAGCCACTTATGACGGGAGAGAGCAAGTAGATACAGGATTTATGTGCTGGGAAGTCTGTAAGGAAAAAGGCCTTTAGATTTTTCAACCTGATCACAGGACATCACCGTTGTGGGACATAAATCTACATGACAGTCTGTGCATCTTCGTTGTTAAACAATTATCTCCGTACGAGTGATAGTTTGGTGTGAAATTGAAGGGGCTGCACGCTGCAGCTATGGTAGCGTGACACAGAGCCAATGGGAATTTCTTCATGTGACCCATCCAGTCTCTTGCAGTGAAGAGGCAGGACACAGAATGCCAGTCTGGCTTTGAGGAACCTGTTGCTGTGTTAAAGCTGCCATTGCTTGTGTTATTCCAGGCAGCGAATGCATTTGAGGGTGAGCATCTCCTGCCAGTAGTTCCCATGCTAGTGACTGGTTTGTCCTGTTGATTGACAACTGTGATAATGAGGTTATTGTGAGGAGGTAATCAGTGCACAGAAATGTTTTTATGTCTTGTGGTCTGGGATCTTGGGCTTTTTGTGTCCCGAGAGGCTCTGGCTCTTGGTGGCTGGGCCAGAGCAAAGGGCAGAACATGAAAAGACCATACAAGAAAAATCCCTGTTGCTTTCTTGTCTCTGCATTAGGTGTTAGTTTGCTATGACCCTTGTAGAGCTGCTTGCTGTAGTATCAAGACAGAGTTTTCTAATCCTTTTTATGTACGTTTGGAGTGAAAATACCTGGGGAGCGAGGCAAGGCTGTTAGTCCCTATGAACAACTGATTGTTCGTAGATGCTCCATTTCTATGTAAATCCCCTTTGCTGCTCGCTCTCTTGGTGTTCACTGAACTCCATTGACTTAGCTCCTGTTTTTCATGTAGCTGGCTTATTGCAGTACTTGCAATTGCCTCAGATTTGGGTCTTGGCTGATACCAGAATAAAATAATGAGAAAGGGATCTGATGACTGGACAAGGGTGGTGTGGAGGAAGAGGGCATAATTCTGGTCACAAGATTTGTCAAAAAAGTTTTCAGCATTTATCTTTTCTCTTTTATTCTCTGTTTTAGTCTCGCTGGTGCTGTGGAAGGTTGTTTTCCAAAGTACGACTTTCACCATGCAAAAATCTTGTTTTCTTTCTCTCTTTGCACTGATTGTCTCCTTATTATGCTTCTGTGAGTTACAAAAAAAAACCAAAGCAGCAGTGGCTAGCAGCTCCTTTCTCTTAGGGACAAGATTAAAATCCACCAAAATGAACTGTCATGGAAAGTATTGAGTTGTCATTCTCTGGTACTACAGAAAATTGACTTGCTGTATATTCCTACTGCAGTGCAGAGCTGATGGAAGTGCCTTGCTCGCTAGATTTCAATATGAATACAAATGGGTGGTGAACAGGAACCACAAATCACAGAGGTGAAGGAAAGTGCTAAGGATGGTCCAGGCTGGAAGTCGGATCATTTTGATGTCTATACCAAGTCATTAAGGCTAGAATGTAATTCATGTTTCAGCTGATAAGGCTGTCCATGTGTGACTTTTAAATTAAAATCTGTTTCTTACGGAGTTTGGACTTCCCTCTGTAATACCCAACCGTGCCTCTGAAATGCTTCGTAGGCATTACTTGTAGAAAGTAGCGGTTTTTTGCATCCATATGTTAATATTCTGGTGGTTGCTATTTTTCGACCATATCCGAGAATGAAAATTCTGTTTCTGGATAGAACTAATAGTTGAGCCCATTCCTGACTTTCTGTGTGACCCCAGATCCTAAACCCAAAAGTAATCCTGAAAAGGGCATATACAAATTTGTAGCAGGTGCAACTTAGACTGAGATGATTTTATTAACATTAGTTACTGAAACATGCTTAACCTCACAAGCCAGCTCCTCTGCTCACAGATGTTGGAGTGTTTCTTGGTCAGAAGGAACTGAAAACGTCTGGTTCCTCTTTTGGTGAAATGAAGAGCCAGGAGTCTGCCAAAAAGTGAAAGATCAGGAACGCAGCAGCTGAGTGCTACAGCGTCAGCGGAGTGCAGAGCCCCAGGAAATAGACCAGTTCTTGTCTCTCTTGTATCCATGGTGACCTGGGGACAGCAAGGGGCTGGGATGTTGGGATCTGTCACACTGTGCTGTCACCGTGCAGCCACAGGTGACAGCGGAAGATGGGAACTCAGCTGGCCTGGCATTGCAGTGCTCAGTGCTGGCACTGCGGGAGGGTACAGATCACTGTAAGACAGCAGAGTCCCTGAGCTCCTGATGCAGGCAGATCCACACCGACTTCAGCTTGTGAAAATGGTCAAACACAGCAAACTGTTCAGCTCCTGCACTTTATAGTCTTCTTGTCCTCTGTCAGACAACTCCTTTCTTAGCCATGATGGAGAGACCATAGCTGTCAGTGCCAGGGCCACCTCAGAGTCAAGGCCACCTTGTTCCTGATGGGTTTGTTTTCCTTAGCGACAGCCAGCTCATGACATTGGTGGCATTTGGTTAGATGACCGTCTGTGTTTAAGGAGCCCCACTTTACTAGATACGTGCTACATGGAGATGGCACTGGAGTGATAAGACAGAGAAGGTTAATGGCCTCAGCTGCAACTTTCCAAGCAAATAAAACTTTGATATGCAGTGCATTTTAACTGATCTAAATCATATGCAGTCTGGAGGCCTGGGATGTATCAGGAGTCTTAAATAAAAGACATTTGCTGTGTCACAGTTTGGTATCTTTCAGGGATAACAAATGAAAAAGGCTTTCTTTTAGCCTCCATGTCCCTCCTCTCCCCAAGTTCCATTGTCTTCCCTAACTGTACACCTACCTTATTCATCTGTTAAAAACCAGGGCTGGAGACAGGAGCTTGTATTAGGCAGACCTGTTTGCAGAGCCTGGAGGGTGCCTCTGTGGCCTTGTGTGGAAGAGATCATGAAGTGCAGCAGAAATGTGTATGTTGCCCATACAAACCCAACATTTTTATCAAAGAATTTTTCTTTTGAGACAGAGAAGTGTCCAGTTTAGGACAGAAGAGGGAGGATCAAACATCCTGCAAGCTCTGATCCATCATCGTATGTTGCCTGGTCATGTTGTCAGTCTAAACACTGTCCTGGATTTGCAAATCTCCATAAGCACAGATGTGCTTTGGGCACAGTAAGCTCATTGTCCCAAGACAAATCGAAGGGAGGTCTTGAGGGATGTCTTGTTATATAGATGTTGCTTCTAAAAGCAAATTCTCCCAGCAAGTAAGTGCAGATTGTTTCTGTTATTGATTGCCACAGTCTCTGCTTCATTGAGACCACATGGCCCACTTTGTTTTTGTAGCTGCCTTTTATTAAAACTGACAAAGAGGTATCAGCGTTTGAAAAGATGAGTCTTCAGAGTCCCCTGGGCAGCATTTTCATGCTGTAAAGTGATACTGGCACATTTGATCCACAGATGCTTTTAACACACTAATAAAACAAAAGCCTTCCTTCCCAGGGTGGTCTTCTACACTACAAAGCTTTCTGGTTTTGTCCATGCTTAATGGGCCAGACCCCAAGAAATGGAGAGAACCTGCAATTTCCTCCTGCCTTAAACTATGCTCTCAGGATTTGGTCCTGTGTTGTAAACTGCAGAGAAAAATTCCTATATGTATAGTTTTTCAAGGTGTATTTTGCTGCTTCATTGAAGGCTCATAATGTGTTTTATATTCACATGGGTTATCTGTACTGGTTTTCAGTATTCCTGAGACTGGCAGTTGGAAATCTTTCATCCTTATTTCTGATGACCAGCATTTACAGTTCCTGCTCCTCTCCTGTTATTGTAATACCTGACTTCATAAGGACCCAGTCAGAGCTCCATTTTAACGTGTAAAGCAGAAGATTTTTGGCTTGTCATTATCTTTGAAGATACCTAAAAAAAAATTTTGATCTGAGACATTTCATATTAGGACCAATCATGAGTGGAAATGTTTGACCTCAATCTGTCTGTGCAACAGCTCCTGATCTGTAAAATGGGAATACCGTCTTCTCTCATTTCGAATTAATCTTTGTGAAGCACTCAGATGTTAGTGATGAACACCACAGAAAAGCTTGGGGGGAAAGAAGTAGTTCTGTCTACAGAGCAGGCTGTTAGTAGTAGCCATAAATAAGATATGAAGCTACACTTTGATCAAGGAGACTAAAGCAGATACTGAATAGTTGCTGATAAACTGAGCACCATCCAGCCTGTTTCCTGATCAAATCCAGACCAGTGGTAAATAGCATGTGACTGTGTGATTAAAGAGATATGTTAATACAAACAAGCAATAGGACCAAAATGAAGTTGCACCCGTGAGGTCAGTAGAGGCTTTTCATTGCTTTAGGATGTTCTGTTCTGCAACCTTGCTGTTAGCCGTGTGGCATGTGAGAAACATTAGCCACTGATGAGCATGAATTATTCTTGTCCTGGCCGACTGATTATTTTTCTTTTCCTTGCCTCTGCTTACAAGTTATGTTATACAGAGTAGGGGCAGAAAGCTTAAAACTATGTCTTGAAAACATGCTCAGAGCTGAAATTACCGAAAGGTGTGTTCTTCAGCCAGCAGCCTTGTCTTTTACAGCCCATGCAAAGCAGAATCTAGCAGAGCTGCACATCCATCAGACGGGCTGTTGGAACCCCCTACTCCATTCACATCTCCAGGCTTGCCTTGCTCCTGGCCAGTCACTTGCTCGGGTAAACCAGCCAATAAAGACTGCTGTCACTTCAGCCTCAGAGGAACTGAGTTAATTTGCCACAGTGGAGACAGCTGCGTAAACGTGTTTCTGTCTTTTTGGTGCAGCATGGAGCTGCTTGGCTCCACCTTGATTTAAGCTCTGAGGTGGCTGAGGGATGCTCACACTTCCCTTGCTGTCTTCTATGCTCTCATCTGCAAAGTGAATGTGTCCATGTCCTCAGTCTGGACAGTCCTCCCAGCCCATTTATAAAGGACAGGCTACATATTTTTGACTTCAATTTGCTCATGTAACCTGTTGTTTTATTTTAATTTTTTTTATTATTGGGCATTTTGACAAAGGCTGAATAGAATAGGTTTTGTGCGTGGTGTATTTTTGTAATGCTTTTGACAAAGGTGCTTTAACTGTGGATTCAAAGCTACTGTTATGAGACACCTTCAGAGCTTGGTATGAAAAACCTAATGATACAGTTGCAGTGATGAGCAAAAAATAAACTGCTTTTCAGATGGGGGGTGCTTATCCTGTTCCATTATCTGGCCTTTGGATTTGCAGTTCTTCACTTACTGTCCCTCAGGTTTTTGGAGAGGAACACAGAAAATCTCTCTAAATGCAGCCTCATTAAGCAACGAAAATGTAACCTCTCTGCCAACCTACTGATGGCAAAGAGGTTGCAAAGTAGCTCATCTCTAGAGAGAGCAATGTGTAAGTCCCCTGCAATGTCTCAATGCTGTAATTGCATGCCATAGAGTTAGGTCCAACTCTGTTATAGGCCCAAGGAATTTATGCTAATGGGCCCTCAGCCAGCCCATGCTGCCTTCAGTGTACTCGTTTGCGCAGAGACATTCTTGTTGCAAGCCCTTCGTTTGACCTGTGCTGTTTGATCTGCCAGGCTGCCTGCCTTATTCCTGAGGACAGTATACAAGCAAGCACTCTGCTCTTGTTAATGTTAATGGGGATCACAGCGAAAGCAGACCCCCATGGTCTACCCCATGGTGTAGAGTCTAAAGAGATGCTTCCTTACTTGCTGAAATAAGCCTCTGTGCAGACACCTGGGGTCTTGTTTTTTGGGAGTGGGAGCAGGGGTTGAGCTGAGCCTGCTGCACCCAGAGCAGTGGTCGCGAGCAGCTGCAGTTTGGACCTGACCTCTTCACCCCGTGCAGGGATGCAGGGAGAAAACTGCAGAAAGCTCTGAAAGGCTCTATCTGCTGTAAATGCAGCCTGCTTCTGCTTCTTTCCCCTCTACAGTCTTCAGCTCAGCAGCTCCACACTTTTCCTGTGTTCATCCTATTTTAGCGTCCTTCTGACTTCCCCTTCAAACAAGTCGTGGGAACAAACTGTAGTCGGGAGAGTTCATTCTGTCCCCTTTTCCCTCCGTCAAAGTCTATCTTTGCCTATTCTGATTGTAAGATCTTTGGGGCAGGGACTGTATGGTCTCTCTCTTTCCACAGAAACTAGCTTAATTGGGGATCATTCTTGGTTTGTTCTGTCATAATAAAAGGGATTCATAATAATACTGCAGTAATTCACACCAGTCTCATTACATTTGCTTCAGAGGAGGCACTCCAAAATAAGACAAGTGCAGATGAGATGAAGATCAGACCAGCTGTAATTACTAGTTTGCAATATCTCATTTTGAAACACAGCAGTTACGCGCAGCAGTAACTTGGACAGCTATTATTGTAGGGGAAAACCCACACAAAAGGTATTTTTACATAAGTATCTGTGCAAAGTAGCCACCAATATTAATCAAAGAGAGCATGATTAAAGGCCCTTGAAGCATGATTGGAGTTGCCAGTTTTCGTGAGATAATTAAGATGTGGGTTTGGTGTATACATTCCAGTGATCTCATTGTCTTCATTATTAATTAGTCTCTGTTCTTCACATTTCAGCTCCAGTTTCTTGTCATTAGGGTGACTAGCCTGCGAGCGACACGTTAGTGAGATTCAGAGGAATGATTCTGCCTCTGGAACAGCAGAAGAGGTGCCAGCCTTTGTTCAGAATTGCTCCGGAAGAAATTGCAGTGCTTTGCACAAGATCAGCAGGTTACCCTGCCATAAACCCTTTCAACAACGTACCCTGCCTGGCATTTTCTGGCCAGGAGCCCCTGATTTCAGCAGGCACTCTGGCTGCTACTGGAAGTCAGCGGTGATTGTGATTTAGGCACTCAGCTGTGTATTTAGCAATCTTCCTCTAAGCACCTGAATATGAATATTTTGCCCAAATTTCGTCCAGTGTGCTTCTGCAAGCAGCTTTTTCAGAATGCTTAGCATTCTTCATCTGTGAGATCTGGGGGTACCAAGCATTCTTTTGCTAGTGTAGCTGTCTCTTTTCTTTCCTGTGGTAATGGGGATAAAAGTCTGTTCTCCATTAACAGAAAGGTAATTGTCACTATTCTAGCCTTAAACCCTGGACAGGACTCAGAGTACACGTACTTTGCAAATACCACTGTGTACACATAGGCATATGGCAGACGGGATTTAGGAAAAAGTGGGATGAATTCAGATGGAAACTGAGTGTGAGGGAATGCCCTACTGTTTCCAGGGGCCAGCTCTTACGGTACTGGAGGAGCGCTGTACGGCTTCCCTTTGAAAAGCAGAAGTCTGCTGTTGGTGGAGTCAGAAAATACCATGCTCGTGAGGATCTCGGTGTGCACATCTATTCATGCAAACTAAGCACGAAGCCTGGAGAATATTTCAGTGTCTGGGGTCATGTGAGCTATTACTAGCTGCACAGACTCCTCAGCTACCTGAAATCATGACAAGAGTGTAGACCTCCAGTCTCAGATGGGGAAAACACATCACGTAACATCTCCTGCTGTGGTGCTGACTCATTTGAGGTGCAGCTGCCAGTCTTACCAAGCGGAAGCTGCTATCCTGGGCATTTCATGCAGACACGCAGCCCTTTCTCTTCACCCTCACTACTCTTGGGCATGAAGCCGTTAAAGGTCTGTGTCACTCTCGATATAGTTCTCATTCCTCCAAAAGAAGGCATTGATGGCCACCTGCCCTTCCTCAGCCATGATAGTGTGCCCTGCTTTTCCCTTCGCTGGAAACAAATCATAAGTGATATTAAACAGAACATTATCACTTACCAGGAAATATGTAAAAAAGTAAGGTTTTTGTCTCAATGGAGACATCAAAGCCAACCTATAACAATCTCCACTTAATCAGGCTTACCTTTAACGAAGTGACAAATGGACTTGTATTATAACTACAGTTATTACTTAATAAAGTTTCTATACAGTCATTTCTTAATAAGAAGTGATTGTCTAAAACCTGTACATTTTCTAGGACCTTTACTGAGGAACACTTCTATCAATGAGACATTTATGCCTTCTTAGTTATTACTGTGTAATAAGCGGCAAAGCCCTGGGTAGCATACAGGGTGATACATTCAGCGAGTGTACCAAGCAGTTGTGCCTATGTTCTTAACATCTCTGCTATAGTATTAGTTTTAAGTGTTGCTGCTTTTACTTTACATTTTGCTCATCATAAGCTATTGAAAGTATAGCTGTGTTGGCTAATCATTCTGTAAGTATCAGGAACCGTTTCACAATGTGCTGTAACACTGACTGATCAGTGTAACAATGTAAACACTGCTTACTTGCGCTTTTCAGGACACCATTGAAAACACACTGCGCAAGTAATTATTTTATTTATGGTTGTTATTTATTCTGCAGTGAACCCTTGACATACAACTGTCTTTTTCAAGAAGAATACAGAAAGGAAAAGCAGGTGTTAGAAGTGTCCTATTTAATAAGCAGTGAAGTTGTCGGTCCCCAGATCTGTCTTGTAAAAACCACTTTCCTGTTAATTTAGATTAGTGACTAGAAGGATATCTGTGAGGTGGTTTTGATCCTTGTTACACCATTCATCATCAGCTTCTGCTGAGCTTCGCGGGAGAGCTCCCGAACACAAAGGTTCCAGAGCCCCACTGCCACTGCAGGAAGCCCAAGACCTCCCTGGGCACGTGAGGACAGCAGTGTGGCTTGGCCGAAGGTGCGCTTTGCTTTCATCTGTTGCTGTTACACTTTTTTACACTAAACTTAAGGCATCTCCCACCCTTCCAATGCTTCTTTGTTCAGCAGAGAGGGAAGTCTTTTCATTTTCTTTCAATGAACTGGGTAAAGGGTCATGTTCAGTAAATTGCTTTAAGTTTTGCATATAAGAATTAAGGCTATTGAATTTATTTCTGTTTTCTTTTGCTTTTTGAACAACAGTTATTTTACACTTAGAAGTCGCAGGCTGCAATGAAAATGAGGTCAGACTCAGGCAATACCTGGGACACGCGACATCAGGCTGGTAGATGGGTTTGAGTGAAGCGTGAGCTGGTGGGCTTGTCACTGCCTGCTTTGGTCTGTTTTCTTATAATCTCCTTATCCTCTGCTCTGAGTAACTCCTGGCGCCTCTCCTCTCTGGAAAACACTCTGTCTTTGGACATGGTAAAGTCCAAAAGATTTGAGGATAGAAGCGTAAAGTACTTAAAGGATCTTTCAATCATTTACATTTACAGCATCTCTGTAACTCTGTACATGAGCACTGTTACTAAAGTATGCCACGAACAGCTTTGCGTAACTCTTTTGAAATACCCGAAGTTAACTTTAAAAATGGGTTTTGGAATATGGCCGGATCCAATGGCAGGGTAATGACTGGGGAATCTTTCCTTTTCCAAGTCTTCCAGTGCCATTATAGTTGGGCCGGAGGGGTGCTGGTCTGTTGGCTGAATCCTGCAGGACGGTGTTTCCTTTCATGTGTAACACTCCAGCGAAAACTGTGAGAGTAAGTAAGGGCAGGGCTTGGCTTCTGGATGGGAGTTCTGCAGACAATGTTTGTTTGAATACCACACTGTCTTTGAGTCCTCTACTGCAAAGCCACCGAAACAGATTTAGTTTCTTTAATTTTTTCTTTATTAGCACAGACAGCACAGTAAACACAATTCTTATGACACGTTGCGAAAAAGGAAATTACACAACTTCTAAGAAGTTAATTTAAAATAACAAAGTCAGTGTGAGTGTTCTCAGCCTCTCTGTTTTGCTTTTCTTTATCTTGTAACTAAAGGGATTAAAATCAAGGACAAAACAGACATCACTTCCTAACAGGATCTGGTCTGCTTTGTAGCACACCGAGGGTGTTTTAGACTGGCATCACCAGCGCGGGGAGGCTGTGCATGAGTTTTACCGTCACCCAGTTGTAGGAAAGAGGGCACACCAGGCAGGCGAGGTGGTGCACAGTGAACCCTGGTGTCCCCAGGGCCAGTCCCCGTCCAGGGGCCCGACATCCCCGCTGCCCTCAGGGGCCCTGTCCTGCTTTGTGAGGCGTCGGAAACCAGAGATTGGTCTGTCAAAATGCCTCCCTTGGTCTGCCAGCTGCGTTCCGTGCAGACTCACAGCGGGGAGGAGAGGCGGGTGGGTGCCTGAAGTGGAGGCGATGCTTCACCTGCCCTCACCCAAATCTGCTCAGTGACCTCCTCCTTCCTCCAGTGGAGGGCTGTGAGGATGATGAGGGGACTAGAGCATCTCTCCTATGAGGAAAGGCTGAGGGAGCTGGGCTTATTCAGCCTGGAGAAGAGAAGGCTGAGAGGGGACCTTATAAATATCTCAAGGGTGAGTGTCAGGAGAATGGGGCCAAGCTCTTTCCAGTGGTGCCCAGTGACAGGACAAGGGGCAACGGGCACAAACCGAAGCTTAGGAAGATCTGTCTGAACATGAGGAAGAACTTCTTCACTCTGAGGGTGACGGAGCCCTGGAACAGGCTGCCCAGGGAGGTTGTGGAGTCTCCTTCTCTGGAGATATTCAAACCCGCATGGACGCGGTCCTGTGCAGCCTGCTCTGGGTGACCCTGCTTCAGCAGGGGGTTGGACTGGGTGACCCACAGAGGTCCCTTCCAACCCCGAACATTCCGTGATTCTGTGTGATTCTGTGATTCCCACCATGCTGTTTCTGAACAGGGGTCTGGCTGCCTTAGGTTTGCGTGTGGAGGTATATATATATACAGAGAGAGAGAGAGAGAGAATTACGCGGGGTTTACGTCCTATTTCATCTCTAAGGAACCCCCAGCAGCTTCCTCTTATGGATAATTTTGAGCAAAACTGAAGAATTATGGCTAAAACCGCCAGCGCGGTCGGGGAAACCAAGTGCCAAGCAACAGCTTCTCCCGGGAGGAGCCGACCGCCAGCGACGAAGCCCAACCCCCGGCGTGGGACCGGTTCATTCCTCTCCGCGCCCGCCCACGGGGCAGCGCGGGGAAGTCCGAACCTCCCGCGCCGTGACGTCACGGAGCCCCGGTACCGCGCGCCTCACACCGGACACCCCCCCCTCCTCCCCCCCCCC
>Ga0065711_1029735_pt1 | contig 35037 bp, 14 predicted proteins | sample Hoacrofraction12_FD_59098 | JGI IMG/M metagenome (GOLD analysis project Ga0065711, IMG submission 59098) | Hoatzin crop microbial communities from Cojedes, Venezuela - Epithelial fraction 12 v2 (version 2) | ecosystem: Host-associated > Birds > Digestive system > Esophagus > Crop | place... | reverse complement strand
TTTTTTTTTTTTTTGTAGTGGAAGCCATGACTAATGGGATTTCTGCCATGAAAAAGTCTTTTCTAGCGTAATTCCTCAGTCTTTCCTGATTCTGTGAAACACTGTTTGCTTTAAATTTTTAGTCTTTGGTGCTGGGCCACAAGAATTTTTTGTTTATGTGATTCGGTCAAAGTATACAAGGGAAGGAACTAAAGCAAACACTTACTTCTGAAATGAAAAAGAATGATTTTCTTATTTCAGTTAGCAATGCTGTTAAAAAATCTGCACAGGTTTTCAAGTTTCAGTGTGTCACGCAGTCACCTTCCCTGTGGGAGTGCTCATGGCTTTGTACTGAAATGTGTTGGGGGGGACACCTGAGCATGTTTGAGATTTACGTAGTAAACACCCATAGCTTGGGAACCTCATCTTGCTGCACACGGCAGTGTAGATACTAAATTCCTTCCTTAAAAAAGTCAAATTATGATTGTAGTTCTGAAGCCAGCAGTGAGTAACTTGTGTTTAAACCATTTTTAGGAATTGTTTTTACTGACTCTGAGTAAATAGGATTTGTGCATTTATGAGCCCAGGTAGGATTAAGTGTGAGAAAGAACTTGTTCACTAAATGGTGATCCTCGCAATGGTTAGAAAAACCTGCAGTTGCTCTTTTTTCCACCTATTGAAAGATTCTTACTGTACTGTTAAAATTCTTCCAGTAGCCTGTGCCTTGAGTGCAGCATGTCGCTTCCCAGCAGTTCAGGCATTTGCTTGAGCGGAATGGGCTGTTAATGCCTCTCCTCCTTTTTAGCTTGTTTTATTTTAGATATGAAGTCAACTTGATAGTATGACAATTTTCGAAACAATGAAATTAAAATAATCCTTCAAGGAAATCTGCAGAGTATTTCCACCCTTTCAGTGGGTTTTACCATCAGATGGAGCAATGTGTTCTATCCTTCATCCAGGTTCTATCCAGGTATTGGCCTTGAGGTACCCTGACTCATTATGGGTATCTGAGCTCCACTTGCCTACCTGCTAGTCACCATGGGCCGTTCCAGGGTACTTTTAATCTCACTTATTTCAGGAACCAGATTCAGGGACTTACAGCTGATAGCAAAAGGGAACGCTGTGTATTGTCAGTCAGATCCTATATGCAGGAGTGTAACTGCAGGAGATTCAACCATAGTTTAGCTTTATATACGTTAATCAGTTTCTTGTACACTGAGTCATACATTGTGCTACTGGTTATCATCTTCCATTGCATATCTATTATCTACTTTCAAGTGATTAACTACTCAGACTAAACTCCAGCACCAGTCATTAGCACATTCACGTGCTCGGTTTATGCTAAAAAATCTTAAGAGCTGTATTTGTTTATTTCTTTCGCTGTACATTTTCTTCCATGTAATCGCAGTGGCTCTTGTAGTGATGCTAGAGCTTTGTTGGGCTACAAACATGTGGACATCCTGCTCTTTATCCTGTTACCTAGATGCTAGTCTGTCATGTTCTCAAATTCATTGCCGAAGTTAAATAGCTTTGATAATGAGTTTTCATGGCTTTTTTAGTACTTCATTATAAAAGTAAGGATTAACCTGTAGCCTCTGTAGTATGGCACCTGTATGTAGAAGATTCATAAAATTCGAGGCCGGGCTGGGTGGGGCTTTGAGCAGCCTGGTCTAGAGGAAAGTGTCCCTGCCCATGGCAGGAAGTTGGAACTACATGGTATTTAAGGTCCCTTCCAACCCAAACCCTTCTGTGATTCTATGAAAAATGAAACTTAATTTTATCCTCTTTTCCCATAGCTTTCAAGGTGCATGGGGCCTCATATCATCAGTTTAGTACTTCAAACAGAATGCATTTGTGTGTTTATTAATGAATGTAGTAAATGACAATGTAAACCATACTCTTCAGGGCATGACAAGTGAAAATCATAGGCTTTCAAGGATTTGATACCATACTGAGTTTCATACATGACTTGCTTAGAAGTCAAGGAATCAAGAGTTTAATTAATTGAAGGAAATTTTTGCATTTTTCTTGTAAGATTCTAAATTTAATCTGGAGATAACTACAAAATGAAATTGGCAGTAGAGGAAATAGTCGTCATAGGACCAAGGGCAATTATGTCATGCATCATTAGTTGATAGTTCGTAAGCTTCAGTTCTTTCTTGTTAGTAATAGAGTTCAATAGTACTTAATTTTGACAGAAAGAAAGACACACGGTGAAGATTTCCTTGAAGAGTCAACACTGTTTTGGACTTTTCAGGTTGAAATAATATCTGATTTTAATTTAAACAGGGTAGAATTAGCTAACATTTTGAGAACCTTATCCTGAACTATTTACTGAAAATCTCTAAGTTCATGTAATTTATACTGTATTTTAGAATATGGCTGTGATAGTAGATGTATTACAACAATAATGGTACTCTTCAGCTGTTTTTCTCATGCTGTTGGATGTCTTCTGTTTTGGACATTAAGTATATAAAGAGTTCTGTTGAAATTCCTGGAGTTGAGCTGTGATAAGTGAGACCGAATAATAGTCTAACAGGACATCCTGCCAAAGAAAATTAGATTTGAAGAAGTGACTTACTGGTCTGCAGTTGATAGGTTTGGAAAGTCTACAGACCTGCTTGATATTTTTATCTAAATGCCCATGTATTGATAAAAGAAGATTTAAAATTATTTTTTCTCTAGTATCCTTGGTGTTTTACTCGTTCTGTAGCCATGCAGCTATAGCTAACCTGTTGATGTTTCTTTTTTATGTCTACAAAAAATGAATATATATAGAGAGAGCCTGATCCCAACATAATTATTTCTGCATCATGCAGTCATAACATTCACCAGTTGTGGAAAGCCTATCAGTAGGGTGTCAAGCAGAGTTACTGTGCAAAGGGTTTATGTGAGCACTTACAAAAGACAGGAGAAAAAGAGGTAAGTTTAGATTGTACTAATTGCTACTTTCATCTTCGGTGGTGCATGGGAAATTGTGTATTTTGTCAAGACAAGTAAACCCTAGTGTGGCTTGCATGCTAAAATACATAATGATAAAAAGCAGACTGTAACGGTCAACAAGCTTGCTTGCACTACACATTCCTTCAAGGATGAATGAATTTCTCATATTTAGGAAGAGCCTACTGCGCATCAGAAAGACCTGTAAAATTTGATTTCTAGGTGTGCTTCCATTTGTAACTGCTTTTGCAATAATAGTCAGTGCTGTGGATGTCACTTGATTGTGGATCTGCAAACTATGCTGCAAAATTCACCCAGTTTGCCTAGAAGAGTGGGGAGCTAATGAAGAACTGTAATTACCCCAGGGGCAGCGCTTTACTCTTCTTTGTCTGGGTTCACTTAACATGACGTTCATTGAAGAGGAAGGATGCCAGCTGGTTGTAAAAGGGCTGGAGCGTGGCTCCTTTAAAATCACCAGTTACAGAAACCCATCTGGCATGTCCTAAGAGCAGGGACTGACCTACTAGCTGTCCTCCTCCGATTTCCAGCAGTCTCAAGGGACACTTGAGGCCTCTAGTGAGTATGGGATGCAGCATCTAACTAGGAACAATGTGGTATTGCGAAACAGCTGAAATTTTCAGCTGAGTGCTTCACAGTGCTCAAAAATTATACTTGCTGCTAGCATAGTTTCAGAAAAAGATGGGAGGAAATATCAATGTTCACAATCCAGTCTAGTCAAGAGCGTATTGTTGAAAAATTAATCTATAATGGTTACACCATAAAACTCAGGAAAAGGTGGAAGGAAGGAAGGAAGGAAGAGAAGGAAGAAAAGGAAGGAAGAAAGGAAGGAAGAGAAAGAAAGACAGAGAGAAAGAGAAACAGAGAAAGAGAGAAGGAAAGAAAAAAGGAAAGAAAGAAGGAAGGAAAGAAAGAAGGAAAGAAAGAAGAAAAGAAAGAAGGAAAGAAAGAAAAGAAAGAAGGAAAGAAAGAAAAGAAAGAGAAATAAAGAACGAACCTGACACAGCTGACAAATCCTACTGGAAATCTCCCCTTCATTATTCTATCAAAATGGATATTTCCTATTTTGGAGTTTGAAACTTTATTGACATTACTAATAGCCAGTATTCTTCCTGCAGACTTTGCCTCCTTGCAATTGAGCCATTGCCTGGGTAGTGAGAGGAAGGAAATACAGTAAAGTTTGTTTTTCTTCATGCAGAGTATTTTAAGATGTTCAAATGAAGAGAGGCAGTATGTGAGTTTTGGCTGTGCATGTTTTGCATGGTTTCCTTTCTATGTCTATGCAGTGCTAATCACCTGGCCCCTTTGACTGCAAGAGTTTAACTGGAGCCATCACTGCTTAAGCACTGTAATTTTAAAATTCTTTCTAGGTAAAGCTGTCCTGTAACTCCCAGCTAAAATGGAAAACATCAACAAAGTTATTTATTTTACTGACATACTATGACAGCTCTGAATTGCTGTGACTTTTTTTCACCTTTTCTTTAGTAGCAAGGCTCTAGTAGCACGGGCACATATTAGTTCCTCTGAAGAGAAGGATTGCAGTGGATAGATCAGAAACAATGTCTGAAGTGCAGGAGAATGACCCTGGCATTGACAGTTTTATGTGGAGTATTTTTCTCAATATACAGGAGGTGTGTAAAGTGTAGTCCATACTGCCATTTGCGTATGACAAATATTCTATACACTGGTACTGTTGAGATGCAATGCTGTTTCTTCACGAATTACATTCAGACATAAAACACGGCTAAGCTACATAGGTGAAAGGTGAACCCTTTTCTCTTTTTTTTTTAACATGTAATACTCATACCATCTGTAATATCTAGCTCAGTTCTTCTGAAAGATTTGCATTTTCACTAAGGAAATTTTCAATGGAGAGTATAAGTAGAAATGTGTATGTTATGGGTGATTTTCTTGCAAATTTTTAATGCTGAGAGAGCAAAAGATGGAAAATAGCATCTATTTTTGTAAATATTTGCAAATGACAACTGTGAGGGTACTTTGACCAAGTATATACAGTAATACAAAAATGTAAAATGTAGCATGGCTGCCTGTTGGCACGAATAATACAGTCAGAATGTTCAGACATAGCTCTTTGGCTGCTGGTTTCGCTAAGCAACTGTGTTTACTTCTTACGTTTTATACTTTTCAGTGCTGCTGCTGTAACAAAATCTCAAAGTGCCATGACTGAATACTATTTGAAAAATGAAATAGATGTTGTCTAGGGAGTCTTATCGAACATCCTTTGATGTTTGGAGCTAGCCTGGTCTGTTCCCATTCACCTATCCTTTACTACTGGTTACTGGGAGAGAATGGTAGAATCAGTCCCTGCTATTCTGCTGCTCAGTTGTAGATTTTGAGTCTAATATTAACGAACAATTTATCTCAGACAATCAGACCATTATAAAAATCTTGAAGCTGACTGGGGGCACAGACATAGTAGATTGTGCAGGGAATATCTCCAGCTGCTTTATTTTTTTTTGTGTCCTTCCCTGTAGTTTGTAAGAATCTTCTCTCTCAGGGGAGGGTAAATAGTTTCCCTTGAAATTTGGGTTTGGAAAATGGTCTTTAGCAGATGCCACAGTACAAAATAGGCAGCACAGGCTTGTGTGTAAATCTGTCTAAAAGAATAAGATTTTTATGATGGTGATGAAAATCTGTGGAGTATCTATGGAGGAATCTGCCTCTGTTATGACTGCTGCTACAGAGGTGAGGCCTTTGCATTTGACTACATAAAGAGGTTAGTTATGTGAAGACCAAAAACATGTTTCTGCTGTTGTCTTCCATTTCTTGGTCTTAGAAAGGCTGCACGTGTGACTTTTCTGCTTTCCCAGAAGAAAATGCCTCCATTTAAAACAGAGAAAACCAATGCGTGGATTACCCAAGGCCAAACTCAGCTATACTTGTGAGTTTGATATCCATAACCTCCACTGGAACTTGGCTTCATTCCCAGGGTTTCCTGTTTGACATCGTATTGTACATACTATGAAGTTATAATGCCCTGTAAGTCGTAAACTTAATGATGTCAGATTAAACGGAGGAGATGGAGAAAAGATTCATCTTAGAAATAAAGAGAAACTAGCTGCCTTCCAAATGGAAAGAAAATGATGAAATAAGTCATTGTCTCATTTCTGGAGCTGACAAGAAAATTCCGTGTTAATAAAAAGGGAATACTAAAAGTGCAATAAAGGTATTGCACAGGGTGTAGTATTTGACATTGTCTTTCACTGAAACGATACAGAACTCAGTAGATGCCTTTGTGGGCTTGCAACCATCCTTCAGCTTGTTTGTGCTTGTTGTAATTCTCCTAGTTGCTTGAAGTAAGCTGTTGATTGCACATTATTTTAATGGCAGAATGTATTAGAATCCAAGAGATAACTGCTGTGCTTGCTCTACCCAGTACCCACACAAGTGACGTGTAACAAAGGAGATGAGCCTTTTCAGTACAGAGAAATGTAAATCACCATGGCACAACCAGCAATAAAGGGATCTGTTGTAGGTGATAGAATAGGAAAGCGTGGGAAATATTGTGTCTACTTCAGCCAACCATCCTTCTATCCCCATCTACTTTAAGAGAACAGAATAAAGCCATGTGTGCAGAAGAAAAAATTAAATTTCTTTAGCAATGCATTTAGGCTAGTGGGAGTGTTGTGGGTTTTGTGTTTTGGTTCTTTTTTTCTTCATTCAGTACAAGCTCACTTTGCTTGAAATATATTTGAATAAATCTTTTGGGAGAAGGCAAAATTTTTTCCAAAATCTAGTTTATGATGAATAGCAGTCCAAGGTTCATTAGTAGTCTCTTTGTACGCCTGCATATCCTGGATCCTGTCTACATTCGGTGCGTTTTGAAAAACATCCAACATCTGTCTTACTACTGAGAGATTTATAGACTGCAGTAGATCATGACATCCATTTTCTGCCCTCATAAACAATCAGGTCCTTGAATCTGGACAACATTTACATACTCTAAAGACTTACATTTTATTAAAGTATACAGTCTCCTCTTTTTATAATTATGGTTAAATGACTCAATCTTTACAGGTGTTGAATATGAGCAAACCAAACATTTATAGTTAGTAGAAAATGCATATTAAGTGGGAAACATAACTGTTATTATGCCAGCAGAGGTCTTCTAGTTGTGACAACAGTGATCCTGGTTGCATATGTAACTGGCCAGAAATTACGAACTATTTTACACTGATAATACAGTATTGTACATTTTAAATCACGAAACTTCTAGAAACTAAAACTATCCTACTTATACTGCAATGTATAAAATTTTAAATGATTGTGTGGTTTTAGAAAGAAGTATTATACACAATTTTCTACTATCAGTTAAAGACCTCCCCCATTCACACGACAGTAGACTCTTTTGAGTCAGCTGTAGTTGTCTTTATTAAACATTATTACTGTATATATTGAACAGCAGACTAAGTGCCTAAGACCAGTATTACTTTTTGGCTTAAGAGTTATTGCTTCCCTGGGACTTTAGTCATTTGCAAACTCTCTTTAAAGGAAAGAAATCATAGATTAATGTTAGGACCACCACAGTTTTACAGCAGATCCTGCCCTTTCTTGAAGTGGTATGCTCCATTTATATGTAACTTAACATTGTTTGCAAGGGAAGAGATGGTTGAAGGATTAAAAACTGCCCGTATCACATGAAGAAATACACTTTTCACACTTGCTGTCAGTGTAAATATTTTAATGTATAATATTTAGTGGAAATCATTTGAAGATTTTTTTATGAATCAGTTGAAACAGCTGTTACATTTCCAGCAAAAAAGTCACTGTTTAAATACTGAAATATGTTAATATTTTAAGTATTGAACTTTGATAAGCCAGTAAACACCTGCTAATTCAGCAGAAAATTCTGGACTCCCAAAACAACAGTAAATAAAGAGACAAAATACATGGTAACCAAAACAAGCCCTACAGATCCTCCACTGTATTATGCAGTGGGATTAACAGGTGTATGCACATTATATGCCAGTGTTTCGTAGATCATACTGGAAATGTTTGTCATTTCAGCAATTTTAGTCTAAGGATGAAAGAAAATCTGGAAAATATTTGGAGATTTGATCACACTTGTTTGAGTTGTAATGGGGGGGGGGGTGTGCCCAGCAGATATCTGTAAATTCCCGCTATGTATGTATATTGGCTATTAAGAGATACTGATACAAAGACTGAGTTATAGAGAGTCATGAAGAAAAAATAAAGCTCAACCCAGCTTATTCTGTAGAATGTTTGTGATTAGTATGGCTATAGGAGGTGATGGGTTTTGAGGGCTGCGGAAAGAAACAGCCCGTGACGGAGTATTTAATCTTTGTGCTCAAAGAAGAGAACTCCAGCATCCTTCTTTGGAATACTGAAAGCACACAGCAAAGAAACCACTGTCTGACTGCATGGGTTTGTGATATGATATGCAGTGCCTTAGAGATGCTTCAATGATTGTTGCATGATGAAAAATAAAGCCTTTGGAAACTGCAAGTCAGTCTATGGTAGCAATCCATTAATTGATATACAGAATTTGCAGCCCTCTGCTATTTCTGTCCTACTTATTTGTCATGTTACTGTGACTTGAAAAGAACCTTGCTTCCCTCCCTGAAATACCACTGCAGCCCTGTTAGGCTCAGGTTATATACACCTTTCTGTTACATAGGCATGGGTTGACCAGCAGGTTCTCAGTTTATGAATGCTGCGTATTCAAAAACTATTCCTTCAGTTTAATTGCATGATGTTATGTTTTAGAAAGTGTAAGTAGAAAATAATACCTCATTAGCCTGGCTATTTTAGCTCTCAAGATTATTTCACAGAATTATGTTTAATAAGTTTATAACTGAATTATGCAAAAACCTCTGCATTTTGACAGATTGGCTGACTGCAAAATACATTGGTAATGTTGTGAGAGTTTGTGTAGCTTCTGTTTTGTTAAGTCCAAAGTTTAGAGGGGCAGGTACGTACTAAAGTTTCTACTGATTTCAAGTGTTAATAAAGATTACTAAGGAATGAAACTGCAGCTTTTTATTTTGTTTTCCCATATTAAAATTATAGTTACCTTGCAGTGAGGAAGATGCCAAATCTAGCCTTTGTCTCTTTGATCAAAGCTCTTATGGGCAGCAGAGTATTTGTAAACTTTGTGGTTCTCAGTGTAATGTTCTGAATGGTTCTGCTATTATATACTTTTATTCAGCTTAGTATTATTTTTAAATGATAGAAAATCAACATGAACTAGGTGAAACAAGTAACCTTTTTTTGCAAAACAGTTATTTAAAACTAAATAAAGGGTCTGATATTCCCATACATACACATAATTACCATTCTTAAGCTTGGTTTTCTCCAGTGCAGACCGCCGGGTTGTCCTGTTGGTTGATAATCACATGCAGATATGACAGCATATCAAAACTCGGCATTTTTCAGACCTTGATGGTAGCTCTTAATCCCTCTGGCCCATGTGTGCCCTCAGTCAGCTTCCTGCTTTGCTCAGAGCAGCTGCTGGGCAACTTTACTTTCTGGTGGCCACCTTCTTTTTCAGCTTTGGATTTCTTATAGAGAGCAGCATTGAATGGAAGGGAAAATATAAAATTTTTGCTCTGCAATGCTGGTAGTGAAAGAAAAAGAATGGTGTTCTTGAAGTTATCTTTCGTGTGCATGTGACAAACAAGTGTAGAGTTCTTTCCTTCTCTGCTCCTTGTTTTTGCTGGCTCTTAACTAGATATGTATCAGTAGCTCCAAACCACTGTGACCAACAGCTCTCTTGGCACCTGCCATTTATCCTCATTATATTAATATGTCCACAGCTGCCCATCTGCTGAAAAATAAAATAACGTGAAAAAAGAATATTCTGCACCTTTTGCAGCCCTTTTGGCAGTGGGCTAGGCATGTGAGATACTGGATGGGTCCTGGGATATATGGTTATATTCAGGTCTGCTTTTGGCCACACTGCATTTCACAGTAGAATATGCTTAACTGTGCTATGTTTTAAGGAGTGCATCATATTTTAAAAATACAAAAGTACATAAATGAAAGCTTATGCTGTGGAGCTAAGTTCTCAGTTACTTTTACTCACGCATTTTATATCTGTTATATCGATTTCCTATGGTACCATGGACCTGATTCAGAAAAGCATATAAGCATGTACTTAATTAAGTGCTTTCCTGGATAGGTATGCTTTTATGAATTGGAGCTCATAAGAGTAACTGGCATGTGGGCTGTAATCTCCCACTTGGGACGTTCTGGGGATGGATATGAGAAGACAAACTAGGTTTTTTCTGCTATTCCTGCTTTATGGAAGTCTTCTACTGCTCTAGATGATTTCAGTTTTTGATAAGGTCCATTCATCTGTGAGCTGAATCAGGCTTTATATTTATGGTATTCCTCATTTAAATTCCTTTGTTTTGAATAAATACAGGTTGCAATTAATAGAAAGTATATTTGCATTTCATGTTAGAAAGCTGGATGCTATAGCAGCTGTTAAAGAAATTAAAGAAAGCCTTCTTCTCAATCTGGAAATCACCTTTGTACCCGTTGGTTTTGATATTCAGTGGGGTTTAGTTTTTATTTTTACAACAAAATTAATTTAGTTATTTTGAAGATCATGTGATCGACTGCCCAAAGTGTGTTCTTTGGCACAGATCCAGATTCCTGTTCTCTTTTGGAAGTGTTACAGCTGCAATAAATTTGATTTCACCCTTGATAATTTCTATAATATGTAGTAATAATGTATTACTGATTTAGTGTTGTTGCCTTTCTAGTAAGGAAAAAAAAGGTCACAAATCACACAATCACAAATTTTATTATGTTTACCACACTTAAGTAGTTGTATATAATAAAATTCAAACATATTTTTTTGGTGTCTAGTTTTGGGAAGTTGTTCAAATAACATAAACTCTGCAGTCTGCATGTTATTTGTCACTTCTGAGAATTCTGGTAGGTTCCGGTGTTTCCTTTGAGGTCTCTGTTGAGTATTTAATAGAAAAAACGCACAGGAATCAAGAAGCTTTGTCTGCATATTTATGAAGCACAAAATATTATTTGTACTTGGCAATGTAATAAAACATTACAAAATACATATATCAACAAGGATCTTTGGATGAGTGGAAAAAAATTGGCTTTTCATTTTGGTAAAGTCATCAAACTTTTATTTTTTTAAAGCTGTTCTCTGGTCTTCTGTGGTTATGCTCATTTCATAGTTGCACCATTTCTTCCAAACTGTCTTTTGGTTGCATAGTTAACAGCCTTTTTAACTATTGCATTGCTTGGACAGACATCTCAACATTGTGGGCTTGTTTTTTCTTTTTTTTGAAGAATGCTTGATACTTCATAAACCTTGTTAAACCGATTCTCTTAGGAGAGAAACCTAGCCCAGGAACAGAAAGGAAGAATATAAAAAGGACAGTGAGCAAAAGCCCACCCGCAGATCCCTGTGTGCTGTGTGATAACACGGGACGCTCTCTGTGAAGGCTGATAGCACTTGCTGGTTGAACATTACCATCTCTGTGCTTAGTCTCATTACAGAAAATTTTTGGCAGGTAAGATGGTTAGCAGCTGTTAATGTCTATGTTCAGACACCACTTTCCCGCCCTGTGGAAAGCAGGTTGTTCAAAGGGTTGACACAACCACCGGTCAGCCTGCCATTCTCATGTACCACCCCTATGTGGTCTCTGACCCTTTTCACATTTGCATTTATCCCTTGCTAAACATCACCATTTGTAGCTCAGGTACCTGGTACAAAAGAATGGAGTTTGGTTTCCTCCCTTTTCATGGTATTTCCACCTGCTGCCTGTTTTACAACTTTTCCTGAGGAGGCAACTGGAGAGAAGATGCAGATTCCCTATACAGCCTTTAGAGAATGTGGTGCTGTGATGCTTTTGTAACCTACATCTCGAGGTGCAAGAAGTACTGAATATGAAGGTGATCATGAGACATTATGAATGAACAGAATCAGGAAAAATAATTATTTCCTCTTTGGAAGAAAAGTATAATGAGATTGCAACTCTGCTGTTACTATTTCACCCATTTTTTATTTCCCTCTTCTGTAAGTAGAAAAATAAGGCAAAATGCATAAACCAAAACTTTCAAGGGCATCTTTCCTCAGCTGCCTGTTCAACCCTGCAGGTTCTGCGAAACCAGAACTTTCCTTTGCTTCATTAGCTGCAAAGGAAGATCCTCCTTCTCTTTGTTGTTCAGAGCACATTTTAAATAATGTAGTAAGCACAAGTGATTAAGGCATTAAGAATTAAGTAGCTTTAGAATCAGGCTGTGGTAATGGAGAAGCCTAAGTTCCCAGCTGAGTAAAAAATGAGAAAAGCATTACCTGTTCACCTAACTAACTCCTGTAAAACTGGCAAGGGTTTGTTGCAAAGAACCTGACTGAAAACACATTTTTAGGAAAAAAATTTCCCAAAGAACTGTTGTGGTTCTTGAATTAAATTTTCAGACTTACTCTTCTGTAAGTTCATCCTTACAAAGTGGCATGTATTTTTGGCAGCATATATTTTACTAAAAGATTCTGAAATAGAAATCTTCGTTCTTATTTTTTAAGTCTCTGGATTATCAGTGTCACCCTAACGTACTTCCAACTCATCATTAATAATTAACTTTTTAGATCCTTCATAGAACATTGCTCAATAAGTAACAGAAAGACTATTGATGAAAATGCTGGTTGTGTTATTCAATGTATGCAAGAAGAAGTATATTTTGAGGGGAATAACTTTACATCAAGACGTAAATATATTATTGTTTCACTTTGTGTCCGATAGATGCTGGGCTATGTTGTGCCTGTAATATTAAATATCAAAACTAGTAAATATCTGTTAACTTCTTGGCCTGCTAATGAATTGAGGTAGTTTGAACAATTCTATGAGCTTATAATTTGCGCCAAGAGAATTTCACTTATTTGCTGAATTGATAAACTTCAGTTATTCGAAGCTAGATCGGTAAGCAGCCAGTCTATTTTTCAGTGGTGTTCCCATAACTATATACAGTATAAAATAAAATTAGTTTCAGTAAGCCAATCAAAAGCAATTGTGATCAATGTCCTTAGTAGATGGAAAGCTCCTAACAAAGGTGAAATAAGGTATTCGTTTTTAAATAGACAGAGGTTTGAGAGCCCAGGACAAAATTACAGAAGCAAATGCTTCCCCTTCCTGCTCCAGTCTTTTTGCTCTCCCCCTTCCACTTCTGTCCTTGCAAGTTCGTGGGTCTGGCAGTAAACTGGTGGAAAACAGCTGTATATCTCATTTCTGTAAGAGCATTGCTTGATGTCACTGGTGAGCATTGCTCTCTTGCCTCAAAGGGGACATGGGCAGGGAATGAGTAACTAAGCAAAGTTATTCAGGTAAAGCAACCTGAATACTACCTCTGCTACTGTTGTCCTCTTCTGACTGGTCCAAGAAACCACTCAGGTGTGGCATCTAAGGTGTGGCATCTAACCACTAAGATATGGCACTTCTTTTCCTTTTGATTTTTCTATTATTAGCACAAACTGGCTTCTGTACAAGAGACAGCAGTAATTGCAATTACCTATTTGAAAGCAGGGTGGCTGTGGGCTCTGTAAACCTTCTCCCTGTGTCTTTGCATACTTTCTGCATATATTCAGTTGCACTCATTTCTTGGTGAAAAGCCTTTCCTGTCAGTGAAGGAAGTATGTGTGGGAGAAAGCAAATTCAGCCCTTCTCCACCTTAGTTTAGTGACCAGAGCATAATTTCTGATACACAGTTATGCTAATGATGTACATCCATTTTGATTCAGAATGATAGTAGAAATTACTATATTAGTAATTGCTGCTCTCAAACCACCAGTACATAGTTCTAGAGATCGTACGTAAAATCCACCATTGATACATGTAGGCTCAAATCAATGAGATTAGTGCATTTTCCCCGACCTGTACGGCAGTTGAGTTGAAGTGTAAGCATCACCGTGTTTAAAAGTCCATGATAATGCCTCAAAATGTCTTCTAACCTTAGAGTAAGGTGACGGTGTTAAATTGCCAGAGGGAACACTCCATAATTCTTCAAGAAAATGGGAAGACATAGCACTGAGCACCCAACTATACCTCACCTCACATTTTAATTTCTTTTTCCTGCTACACCTGAGGAAAGCCAGAGGGTGTGTAGTCTGGTAAGTAGAGAAGAACTTTTCTAAAGAAGAGAGAATAGCGTTTAATCCACTCATTAGTTTATTATTTTAAAGGCAACAATAAGATGTAGAAAATCACTTATCTGTGCATTATATACATACACTTTTATTTTCAGCTGCTCTGTAATAGAATTTTTTTTCTATCCGGGTTTGATGTCAACCTAGAATGTCAGTTTTGTTTTGCCTTTTTTTTTTTTGCTCCCTGGGAATTATATTTTGTCATGGAAGAACTGGACAGGCCTGCACCATGCAGTGGTGCAAAGCAGGAATACACAGTAATGTCTATGCTAGTTAACAGACCTGAAGCATGACGCTGAGCCCAGCCTGGTAAGATCTGTGGAAAGGCAGACAAACTGGGGACACTAAGCAGAGCTTTACCCATCAGGTAAAAGGCAGGGGAAATACCAGAAAAATGATATGTTGTGTTTTTTCTATAAAACTACCAATAAAATTGTCCATAAAAATATTGAAACCAGAAGAAAAGTTAAGAAGTATATTTTTCCCCTCTCATTTTTCAGAGAAACAGAGCCATGGAATTCCAGATAATAGAACATGTCTGACTCTTTGTCCATTTTTTTGTGGGTAGTGTTTTCAACAGAGAAATTCTAATTTTGTTAAGGAGGTACATATCATACTGCTCAAAAGGTGATGGGTTACAAAGACCATAGCTATCTTGATGAAGGATTTCAAGTGAGGAGGCTTGCTTTTTGGAAATTTTCCCTAATAACATTAAAATAGCGTGTTATTTTTTATCATATTATTTGGGGGCTGTAGTTTCCCCAGAAATCACAGATCAGGACTGAAAAGCAATGAAAGAGTGTAGCTTCTATATTATATTTGAATTTTTAATTACATCCTGACATTGTACATTTTTACCCATATAGACCACATCCCTTTTGAAATGATAGAAACCAGTTAGCTCTTTGACTATAATTTTTCAGATAAACTGCACGTTTGAAAGCAGAGCAAAGCAGCTATTGAAGGAGATGGCTATTCCTCTTTCCCTCCTGTCCTCTCCACTGTCTGGTGGAGAGGAGGGGCCAGAGGCAGGTAAGAAATTAAGGAAAGGAGATAAATTTTTCCTATAGATGTGTATAACCAGCACTGCTGCTAAATCACGGTTTTGTGATAAACTGTGGCTTATATGCATGGAAATATTGTTGAATCATCTCAAAGCATATATATATATAAAGCCTTAAATTATAGCTGTTCTAACTCATTGCAAAATACCTTTTTTTGATGATGAGCTATTAAATAGCTTAAATAATGTAAGTGAAACCAATGCTTCATGATAATTTAAATGTAGCTATAGAAAAAAAAGATGTTACAACATGCAGTGGAAGCATGGGACCGACAAAAATAAACAGTGGCTTTCTGCCTTTCACATTTCAGGTAGTAGTTTGTTGCTGGAAGCCTAGTCATATGGTGTTGAAGGACTGGCCTATTAATTCTGCAGATGGTAAGAGAGGATTAGAATAGATTTATAGAACAAAGGTGTTAATTTCTGTAGTCTTTAAAGAAAGTTTATATATGAATGCTTTAAAAATTCATACAGATATTCTATGAGTTAGAATTTTTTTAGGTATAAGCAGTTTCCTAAATTGCACAGTACTGTTGTAATTTATTTTTTAATTTTTTTTAAAAAAAAAGAGAAGCAGTTGCGTATTTTCTACAGTTTGTATAAGGACAAAGCAGAATCTGTGATATTTGCAAGAATACAAAAGATGCGCCATTCCATAATGCTCCATGGAGATGAAACAAGAGATAAGAGTTCTCAGTTTTTCAATATGACGTTTCTGGCTTTGTGCAGAAGCAGAGATACAACATCAAGAAGAATTACAGTTAATAAGCAGGGGTTTTGAGGAGTGCAATTTTAGATGTTGACATGTACTACTCCACTCTCACTCTGGGTACCTGTTTCACTTTTGCATATTTTCCTGAGCACTATATTTCTAACAGTAAAGTATTGTATGACTTCACGGGACATAGGGAGTTAAGACATTTGGGGGATATGTGTGTTCGTCTGTGGGGTTTTTTCATTCCTCTGGGACATGAGAATTGAGCACTCTTTATGTTAAATTTTTTGCTGCATGTCAGACAGACCGAGAATTTAAATATTTGTATATCTATTGCAAGCCATCCCTTATTATTTTATTGGAGAACACTCTCCCAGTCTTAAAAAAAAACCCCAAGCCGGTCTTGCCTCAGCATCTAACTGGGCTGGACGGCTCTTAGCTGAGAAGCCAAGCCACAGCGTGGTGGATCACTGATCTAACTGGTAAACAGCAGGTTAACAATCAAGCCCATTTTGTCTGCCTAGCATTTCCCACCAGGTAGACGACTAAAGCACGTTGACTTCTGTGGCACTGCATTTTTCCCTCCATGTATTGCATGTGGAGTGAAAAAAGTAAGTTAGGGCTCAAGATTCTACTTAGTTCTAAATACCTAAATCTGTTCTAGATTTAGCCCTTGGTACCTGGTTGGTTACAGTAGTGGTAATGCTGCTAGCTGTTCAGTAAGATTATCTGGTGATCAAAACAGCCACCAGATGTATCACCTGTAAGTGAGCACTGCCTTGCTTGTTACGGAACAGAAAGAGGGGCAATGATGTTCCTCCCACTAAGGGCTTTGTTAACAGCACCCCTGGGGCAGAGTTTGGATGGTTTGAATGGGTTGGGGACACCTAGGGGAGGTGCAGCTTCAACATTCAACGTATTCTGTGTGGTTTTGTATTATTCTAATCAAAAGTATCAGTACTAAAGCGTTTCCATTCTGAAGGATAATTTGCCTCTTTATTTGGAGCAACCTCTGGTGTGAACAGGATACTTCCTGAAGTGGGGACTTCGGCTATGCCTTCTTCTCTAGGTCTGATACATTCAAAGATTGTTTGCTGATCATGAACTTGCAGTGCTTTTCATACACTACACAGTGTTTTGGGAAAGCAGTAATATGCAGCAAATCGAGAGCAGGCTGATGGGCATGCCTTAGGCAAGTGTAGTTGCCTAAAAATAGCACCACTAGCCCACAAATGCGCATATTGGCATGGTGCACTCTTATAATTCAGCTTCATACTTTTTTCATTTTTCATTGCATGAAGTCTCTTAAAAAAGTCCGTGAGGTTTTGTGGAATGTAACCTGTCACTGTGAGATATAGTACATTGGAGAAATATTAGAGCAAATGTCTTTCCACTATTTTGAACCTTTTTGTCACTGCATTTCATGTCACTGCTTCCTCTCTGCTCTTTGTTTTGTGTGCTCTATGGCTTATGAAACACCCTCATTAGCTCTTTCTTTCTGGTCTGTTCTAATAGTGCTGATTCACTAGCAGCTGATACTCCACTATGTTTATTTTTTTTAGTTAACTAACAAGAGAAAACTTTCATAGTATTATGAAAAGGGTAGTAGGAAGTATGTTACAGCCAGGTTCATCTTCTGCTGCTACCAGTGACATTTCTTTTTTAATTCATCTGTCTCCTGTGATTCTTTTCAGTCTTGAGACATCAAATTTAGAAATTCAAAGTAATTTTTCTGTCAACCCCTCTGAAACAATTTTTTCTGCAGCCATCTCAGCTGCCTTGTGCTGCAAGGAAGCAGTTGCTTAAAATACTGATATGTAGGAACCTCACAAGTATTTAAGTTAGAATTCTTTTAAACAGATTTGAAGCTGACCTTCTCATCCTTCCTCATGCCATACAGAAACATACATATACCTCTGTTAATTCTTGGAAGTGCTTGTCTCACCTTATCTGAATTATATTTCAGGTTGTGTGCCTTGCTTGTGAAAAATTGCCATATATCTGTTAAATAATATAGCTTTTCAAGATAGGACTAAAATGTTGTAAATCTCTGTCATCATCAGCATCTTTTAAAAGATGGCACAAATGGTGACATCTGGGAGCCAATTCATCATTTAATTAAATTATCCTGTAATGAAATCTGCCTTAATGAGATTAATTTTAATTATTAATCAGGAGCTGACATGGGCACAAGGCACCATAAATAATAAATGGAAGCTGTGTCTGCTCTGTTTCTAAGAAAGGACCTACTTTAGAAGAGCAGTGCTTTTCATGAAGCTATGTTGGGTTTTTTTGTGCTATCATCTTTTTTTTGTTGAGTTTGGTTTCTGTTTCAAACTTTAAGTCAGAATGTTAGTCCTGTTTCTGTTGATGAGTAACTGTTGATGTTTTAAAATTTCATTTGATTCAATCATTATGTAACCAGTCACCTTTATTATTCCAGAAATAAATTCTGGGTTTTTTTTCATCTGTAGTAGTTAATTATCATAAGTATATTTTAGCAGTAAGTAATGTAGGTAGAATTTATTGAGGCTGTACCAAAAATGCGCAAGGCTTTGGGCTAGTCTGTGCTATCACACTTATGTTTATATGCATACATGTGTTCATACTCATGCAGCTTCTCCCATATTGTTTGTATCCCAGAGGCTTTCTTGTCTGTGCCCCACAGTATTCTCAGGTGCCAAGGATTGTGGAAAGGGCAGTCTCCACTCTGTCAGCTTTCTGTAGATTCTTAGTGGACACTGTTGTTTGCATGATGCAGTGATGCCTGGACTGCTTGTTCTGCTATGCTACATGATAGAAGTAATTATAAGTATTATACAGGATAATTATATGACACTTTAAAAGAAGTACGGCATGCAGTATGGCTCAATAAATGTTTTGTAAGATGTTAATTAAAGAAAGAAATATATCTCAGCCTAAAAGAGTTCTTTGGCTCATTTAAAAGTAAGTCCTAAAAATACTCGGGAAAAGTCACCACAGCTTTAAGCATGCCGAACTCTTGATGCATTTCTTTTCTATTTTTTTAACAAAAACAGAAGATTGATATTTGCTGTATCATAATCTTACCACAGTATATGTGACATATGGTATCTGCTTTGGTGTACCTTATTCAAACTGAACTTTTCATCCAGTAAGGATCTAAGCCCCCCCAAATTCCTCTTTTATGCGATGGTGAGCAAGACACTAAAGGGTTTGTATGCCTCACTATTGTTTTAGAATGCTCTCAAGGGACCAATATATGGGTGAGCAGCTCTTCATGCATTTCCAACAGGCATGCAGTAGCGTTGTGCATGGAACTGCTTTTGAGGACGTTTGACAGGCTCGGGAGGAGAGGGTGGGTTCTCTCATGGATAAAATTCTGGTTAGAAGTTATGAAACAAGGAGTGAAATTGTCAGAAGGGATTGGATGACATAATGGAAAAAAATTACTCTTCTTTTTCCTTTTTTTTTTTTAACTGTCAGTTTAAAAAGTTAACATTTAAAGATGGGAGAATTGGAGAACATTTTGGGCAGGTATCACCATGTGATTTCCCAGTTCTTACACATTTTCAGCATCTGCTGAAGGTGGGGGATTGGGCTCAATGCATTTTTTTGTTATCTTGAATAGATCTACTTATGTTCTTAAGCAAAGAGTTATTGATTGTAGAAAAATCCGTATTAACTTGGATCATTTCTGAGAAGCTCGCTGAACATGGTTCAATAGTGTGATCTCCCAAGCAGACTGCAGGGAGATCGCACATTCTAGGAATGCAGTGTGACGCACTCTGCTTGCACAGGCTGCATTCGTTTGGGATCTGCATGTGCCTCCAGACAGAGTACCCTGTGCCTCACCAGAGGGGCACGTTTCACTTGGTTTTGAGCCACTGAGCTCAGTGTTGTAACCTCTCCGGTACTGGCTGGTCAGCCCCTGTGTCACTGTGTTCTGTTAAAATGCAGGGTGTTTCACTGTGTGTTAGCAGCCAGGTTTATTGTTCTGCATTTCATGGGTTCCTGCAGACATCTCTGCATTGCAATCAAACTTCAAGTTGGCTTTTTTCTCCAGGAGCTGATCCAAAGCGTACTGACGCTTAGAGGAGTCTTCCAAGTAACTGCTGTAGGCTTTGGAACAAGTTGAGTATTATAATACAGGCTGGAAACATTCAAAGAAGAGTCACTATTTCACACATGCACACACACACATAGATGTGTTCAAAGGATTTATTATCCAAGGGCTATGGAGAATATTTTGTTCAGCAGCTGCACATAAAAATAATACTATCCAGTCAGAAAAGAGAAAACTCACTTCTGGCATGGTGGCCTGGCAAATGTTAGGAAATCTGTTTCTGAGGGTGCGTCTGCACCCACGCCCTGGTGTGTATGTGTTTGCAAAGTTGTCTGCTGATCCAATTCATTTCTAGCTTTCGGGGAGAATTACTGCAAGATTTCAGTGGTCTGTGGCTTTATTTTAAAGGTTTTAGTTTTCCGTCCAGCTTCTCCCAGATGCGTTCAATAGATGACAGATTTGAGGGTAAAACTGGCTAGTTTTTATATATTTAACACTCCATCCCATTCTTTTTTCAGGCACATACTGAGAGCTGGACAAATGTTTAATATCATTGTTAAGTTGCAAAATTACACCTTGGCCAGTTGGACATGATCTCCTTGGAAGACCACAGCTCTGTAGAACATTCTGGTAGTCTTCTTGGGCATGACAGCCATAATATTTGCAGTCCCCTAATTGCCTTGGCTCAAACTCAAAGCAATCCCCATGCCATTAACTTAGCCTTTCCTTAACTGCTGAGAAGTGTCTGCTCTGCACAGTTTGTACAAGGACGTAAACTCTGTGCATTACGACTTGTCCCCGTATACTTTTTTCCATGTTCCGAAGTCCCAGTTGGCTCCCACAGAGTTTAAAATATGGCATTTGAAACCATGTTTTCATTAGGCTTATCACCCTTGCATACTGATCTGCTTTTGATCTCATTGGGTCTGTGCCTGTTTCAGAATTGGTTTGTCCACATTTCCTAATGTATAAATGGATAAGGAGATTTTAGGTGAGATATCTAACTTGCCAAGAAATTGGAATTTGTAAGTTCAGCCAATCTAGATTTCCACCCACTTTCTGATGTATACATGTGAATGTAAATTGGTTTCGGTCTCTTTAATTTACATACCAAAGAGTCAGAAGAAGGTGTAAGTTACTATAGGAGTGGATAACTAACTTATTAATGCGTGCTCCTTTTAGTTGCATTACCTGTTTAGCCTCTCTCCTGACCATTCAGTGTATCAGCAACACCTTTATAAGCTCAAACATATTTAATAATTTGAATTCAGAGATAATATAAGGATGTAATCTACAATTTGTGAATGAGTATGGACATAAATTTGCCTATTTTATGATTCTAGATTCACTCATTTCAGTCTTAAGGCATATTCTGCCATCCCAAGAGACTAAAAATCAAACTAACAAGGAGAAACATGCCCTAGACTCTTCAGAGCATTCTGGGTCTCACCTGTGAGGTCCATGGTAGATCTGCTCTTGACTTCAGTGGTGAAAGGTCAAACCTTCAAAATAATAGTCTTCGTCCAGTTGTTTAAGATTTCGTAGAAATAATTTAAGTCATTCTACTTCTCAGGGTTGCCTGGTTTCAGTCAAAGTGTTTTTAAACACCAGTTCTAACCATGATTCAAATCACCCATCAGGAAAAAAAAAAAACTGTCTTAATTTTTATGAGTATTTTAAATCTTTTTTTCTTTAAAAACATTGTTATTGACATTATAACCATGAAATGTGGACCTGTCTTACATGACACTTGGAAAACAAGCATTTAGGGAAACAAGTGATTTTTAAAGAAATTTGATGGGCTTCCTCAACTTCTGAATCTCAGTTTCTATTTTGTTAAAAGTAAGGATACTGCATTTGTTACTTTGTAGAAATTTGAATTTTAACTCATTATTTGGATCAACTTTCAGTTTGGATGCAAATTAGAATTCTACCCAAACGCAGAAAACCAACATTTAATTTATTTTCTTGAAAGAAAACAGCCTTAAATAGTTTGAATACATAACAAAAATATTTTCATGCAAGTCTAAAGGATTTAGTATACAAGATAATTATTAATCACAGTTACTAAGTGGACAAGTCACCACACTGGGAGAGATTTTCAAAGCCTTCTGGATACATAAAGTTGTTGAAAGCTATACACGAAGATTTTCGTATTTTACAAATGAAATTAATTACTGACCTCTGAAAAATGAGTTTGAATTTACAATTAGGTTTCTTCCTGCTTAGACACCTTTGAATTTCCATGCACCAGAAATCTTCAAAAATTAGTTTAACTAGTAAAGGTCAACTTCTGCTGTTTCTTTTGTTATATGGCTGGAAGAGAGAAAATTTCCAGATTTTGCATGTCTTAATTGAATTCGTTTACATTAGAGGTAGAAAAACTTGATGACCCTTGATAAGAAAACTGAAACTTGAAATGTCTAGGAAAACTCATTTCTGTGCAGGTGAAAATAAAATATTTATCTGAAAAACATGTAATTGCTAATATTTATCCATTATGTATTGTAAAACACATACCTATTAGGTATAGTATGATTTTGTAATTTACTTTTTGGTCTTAGTTGTACTTAGAAGTTTTTCTTCCTATATGTATCTGAGATTAAAATAGTATTTCTTGTTTATACATTTAATAATGACTCAATAACACTATTTTTAAAAAATCATATTCACTCCATAACTGTAGAAGTTTTAGTCTTAGTATACAATTGTATAACTACAAATATAATTTAAAAATGCTTAAAATTGAATGCAAATTATTTAAATAGTAGAAAATGGCTGTCCTTTAAAATGTGGTTTCTTTGACAGTTTTTCCATTTGATGGGCACAAGTCTTTTGGAATGTTTTGGTACCTTCAATTATTTCTGCTATCTTTCCAGATACTATAATAGCACTTCGAAGAAACTGACCGTCTCTTTAGCAAGACAATCTTGGAGGAGGACAGCCATATTCACCACACCTTTGGGTAGTTTGCATGAGTGATATCAGGCCTCCTTTCCTTCTCAGCAGAATTTTCAGTCTTACCTTGGTAGACTTTCAGACCATCTTCATAAAGTTAGAGGGGCATTGAATCATGTGAATCAGCTCATGAGTTAGCTCTTTATGACTTGATAACTTTCAAACCTTGTACAACTTAAACATTGAGACAAAATCTGAAAGATGCTTCTGGGTAACCAGTTGTATGTCATAATGATGATCCTTATTTATGCTCAAGGTCAGTTAATTTTAATTGTGTTCTATCAAAATGTTTAATCTTTCGGTTTTTAAAGTCACACTGTTCAGTGCTAATTCTTTCATGCAGATGAAATTAATTGCATGGTCTTGTATTTAACCTAGCAGTGATTATGAAAGTTTTCATTTTTTTCAGTTTTAATGACTGAAATGGACTGAAATTTCACAAACCTGCCTGATTTGAATTAACCAGCTGAATTTGCTCTCTGACCTTCAGAAAATGGCTTCTGTTTAACTTAATTTTGCTGAAGAACTCCTCAGCTGATTTATTTAACCTCTGTAATCTAAGTATCAGTCTACTATTTTATAATAAAAACTGAAATGTAATGAAAAGCTCCATTTTCCATCTTCAACTTTAAGGACCCCTGATTTCATCTTTATCTGTGCTAGTAAGCTGATGAGGTCCATGTGATAAAGATTCAGAAAAAGCGAGACACAGAGTTTCATGCAGTAGGAAGCTCTATGATCTTTTCACATAATGTGAAATGGAAGGCATTAGTTAATGTTTTCCAAATGCTCAAGGTTAATTGTTCATTCACACATGTTCTTCTGAAACAGTCCATCAGCTCTTTTTAATCTTTGATTTCCTGCATTTCGTTGAGATGGTAGCTGTTTCAAGCTACTTGTCCCCCACCTCGAACGCCTCGTTGAGCTGCTTAGTTTATTCTTAAACTTGGTGCACCTCCAGGTGCTATTTGTTTTCCTTTCCCAATAGCCAACTCTGAGACAATGTGCCCCTCTGAGCTTGCAAAACTAACCTAGTAATCTGTGGTCGTCACTCCCTTTTTGTCTATATGGTAAATCTTATTATAGAAACCAGAAGTTTAGATTTCGTTTAACTAAAAACTAAACTATCATCAGCCTGAAGGTTCCCAGTGTTGAGTTTCTTTTTCACTAAAGCAAAATCTTTGGTTACACTACAAAACAGTCTGTTTCAATATGATAAAAGGAGAGTTCAGACAACTACTTCAGGCATCTAAGTTTACATAGCTATTTCGCGATTCAGAATTCAGGTTCATCCAACATAATTGTAACTCTCCATTGAGGAACCCATTAGAAGTCAGCCGCTGAAGAGATGTGGCCTCTGCAATAGTGAATCAGGTCTTGGTTTGCTGAGTCTCATGCTGGAAGAGTCTCAGGACTGAACTGAGAAGTGGGCTATTCAGAAAAAAGTGATGGAGTAGAGTTTTACTGTAGTTCCCTAAAATGTGAGTAGACCCCTCTGCCCTGATACTACTTACATACGTAGGAGTGTTGGTAGAGGACAGCGTAAGTGATCTCACACAAAATCTACAGTAAGGTTACATAGTGGTCAGTTTTGAGTCTCTCTCAATCTTTCTTTGCTGCCACAGGAAATCATGGAGGGAGGGAGATCCACGCTCTGTGTTCAGTTCTGTTTGCTCAACCTGCTATGGATTTGGAAGTGTTACAGAATTCAGATACGGGAAATGGGAATTAATAAAGACATCCAAAACTCCAAACCTCCTTTATGGACTGCGACAAATACAGTTGACAGATGAGTGCAGTAATGCATATACAGTAATGACTAGGATAGAGACTGTAAGTCAAGTGCTGCAATTTAGGGAGTATTAAGAGAAACCGAAATATATTTCAAACTTATAAAAGGAATATTTTTCTACCAACACATAATAAAGATTTGGAATTCATTGCCACTAGAGAACATGGATGACTGTGTGACTGAAATTATTTCCTGAAAAATAAGACCATCCACAAATATTAAGTAGTTTTGCTTTGGTCAGATAGAAATATTTGTGTTTCACACACCAACAAATCCATATAGTATAGAGGTAAGACTGAACTCCTTGTCCTGGCAGGTTGTTCTATAACTTCACTGGACAGTGGAGTGACTCTTGTATCTGCTTTAAAAACCACCAGTAACATCCACTTTCATAAATATGTCATTGTGTCCTGTATAACCCAGAGATCTAATCTGGTAATCTAATTCGTAATAGAGACTGGAGTCAGAGATACCGTGGTCGATATCTTCTAAACTGAGCTCTCGGCTAGCTCTGGAGCAAAGAACTCACTGGTGAAAAAACACCTGATTCCCTCTTCTACTGCCAGTTGTCCCTGCTCCCCTCTCAAACAGGCACTCTTGTCAGAAGGACTTCTCTTGTGACTGTGTCTCTTTCTGTCCTGCCCTTCTGTGCAGGCACAGCCAGGCCTTTATTTCATTTTTTAAAATACACTTTGGAGGTTGTTTGAAACTTACTTTTATTCCTCAGTGCTTTCAATACAGCACTTGTGCGCTCACAACAGGGACAGAAAGCAGAACTGCAGTTACGTATAGTATGGGGTATGAGTTGGGGTTGGGCCCTGCCTCTGTGTAGATGTGACAGTTCTGGGCCAAATCAGTATAAACCTTGCATACATGGCTTTGTCGGTCAGTAATGCCATGCACTCTGAATATATGATACCATTTTTTTCGTAGTGAAATAGTTGTGTTTTATTTTAGCTAGATATTTTAGGTACCAACTTGCTTATTTCCTCCCTCTGCTGTGCACCTCAAGGTATTTAAAACATTCCTTAGTATTTTGTAATATTCCCTTGAACTCTTGCTAAAACTGAAGATATTTAAAGTGGATTCATTTTAAATTAATATATGTGTGCTTGAATTGTTTCAAAACTCTGAAGTAATATTTTCATGCACGATGGAATTTTTTTAGTAATATCTCAAGGTGTTTGGAAATCTCTAGGAATGTATATAAGGAGTAAGTCTCATTTCTAATTGCACATATTACAGTGTGATGCCTTTTTTGTTGAAAACAATGAAGTATTACAAATCTGGAAAGGAGAATAGACTTGAAATCCCTGGCAGAAACTTATCAACACTTTTTCAATTCAGGTTGCATTTGTGTGGTGATTTACACGTATGCCTAACTCACACTGTGAATTAAACACTTTTTAAAGCCAGTGAAACAATTTACATGTGAAGAAATAAGCACATGCGTATGCTTTTTAATAGATTATGTTGAATATTCTTATTGGCATAGAAACCGATATTTTGAAAGAAATAATTTGCTTAAATGTATATCTCCAAAACACGTTTTCTTGTAGTCTAAAAATTACCAAAATACAGTTGCGTCTGTCTAATAAGGAAAGTTTATCTGCGCTAATGACCAGAATTGCTATATTACCTTCAAAGCTGAGAAGAATCACTTTGGCTTACTATAAGGAAATGCCATTAATGTTTTTTTTTGTCTGTATTACATCAGGATATGCTGCTTGGTTCCCAGTTCAGACAGAAATTCTGTTCACCTGCAAAAGTTGCCAGGTTTACTCCAAATTCTTTCATTTTGTGTGTATTTCAGTTCATTTCTTTCTCCACAGAAAAAGCATTAGGACTTCTACATTTTATTCTCAGTCTTGAAAAGGTACTGTTTGATTGCTGGAAATTATCAAAAGCCAAGTTGGAGAAGCACAATACAAAGTTCCCCGTTTAGGCCATAATGTAAATTTTTGGAGGTCTGGTTTAGGAAAAAAAATTTATAATTATACAAGAAAAAAACTTCACTGTAGGCTTTTAAAATGATTGCTTTTTTATTACCCATTTTGAAGCACTTTAATGTCTCATGACAGTGACAAACCTAATTTTATTAAAACTTCATTTTACAAAATACTATGATTTGTGATATCTTATTCTTCATTTATATATGCAGATCTAAACAGGATGTAAAAGCAACATATCTGTATTTCTGTCCTTGTGTCCAGAAATGGAGATCGTGATGTAAATTAAATGATTCTTCCAAATGCTTGTGCTGATGCAGAGAAATTGGTTGTGATGATGGAGGATGTTTGCTCTCCAAGCACTGGTCACTTGTAAGATGATACACCTTTGAAGCTGAGGTAAAACCTCTGAAATACTATATTTTTGAATGGGTTGATGTTGAAATCTGTATCCTGAACCAAATTTTGCTCTCACTTATGACAGTGCAACCCCATTGACTGTAGCAGAATTGCAAGTGTGATGAGAAGAAAACTGGATGCAGTGAATTAAACTTTCTTATACATAGAAATACTAGGTAAAAAACTACATCAAGGGCTAAATTTTGCTACTATGTCATGGATAGTTTTAGGTTACACTGCAGTAAAGGAGAGCGTTGCCATAAGCAGACATTAATATCTTTGTATTTCCAATTATAAATCTGCATGTTTGAAAAATACTGAAGGATTCATGCATATGAAGCAATGTAGAATTTTAATGTATTTATTTTGCACATTTGAAAAGCTTACAGAGTTTAGTAAGTGATCAGTTTAATAAAGTGGTATTTTGGTGAAACTGTCTGTGGAAGCCGAAACCCACATTCTGCTCTTGATTATTGTGGTGCATTCCACAGAAAATTGATGAACGCCTCTAGAGAACAGAATATGCCCCTATGTTTTTCTGTGTTGCAGAGGACTATAAACTTAACTTAGGCTTCAGGATGCAATAGCTTAAAGCAACGGGTGGATTTAATAAAATTACAAAGAAGGAGGATTGTATTTTAGTTAAGCAGTAAGCTGTCACTGGAGGAAAAAGAAATAAAAGCCTATAGTGTAGCACAACAGAAAAAGGACTGAGCTGCTGAAAGCTGGATTAATTCAGTGATATAGAGATGTCACTTCCTCCTTTTGCCAGGCTGTGAAATTCTTTATAATTCCCACTGGTAAAGCTGTCAACACAAACAAAGGGAAATATGGAAACTTCCATGCAAGTCATCCTTTGATGGGTAGAAGAACATATACGTTCAAAGGAACAAATTTATCAGCATCATGTGTGATATAAGCTTTTTAGAAGCATTATGAAAAAAAGTGCAGAGAGCTTACCCAAATCAAGAAAGCATGTAAGAAATTGATTAACTAGGTATGGTAAAATATTTTTAGAACTATGTTTCTAAGAAATTATTTTAGTAAAGATACGCACTTAATAAATGTGGAATACTAACTTGCCTAACGGTTACAATGTCATCTGTAAGTTCGGGGCAAAGCTGGCTAAAATATGTTCATTTCTGTGTGAAACTTGCTTTTTTTGTTAACCAGCTGTCAGTGTCTTTAGACGAAAAGATTGGGAGATCAATAGTTAGTATGGCTCAGCAGTACTTTCAGAGTATGGATTAATCAAATTAATTCATTAACCAAACACATTGGTGACACATTGTGTAAATGAAGTTGTACAGAAAGAGCTACAAAAACTTTGTACCAAAAAAAAGTATTCATTTATCTTTTGTCCAAAATGTTAAAGGACGTTGGTAGGACACTGTCTCGTAATTATCTGAGGGTATCTGTTTCCAGGAAAGGTGAAGTTAAGTGGCCCACGTAAACTAGGTATCTCCCTGAAATGTGCATAACCAGACATGGAGAAGTCCAAGAATTTTCACTGTAACTCACGTATGACATTGCTTTTTACGTAAGGCTCCCTTTCAAGATTTTTATACAGTGAAAACCATTTCTGTATGAAGTGGCTTGTTTCCCTAAAGTTATGAAAGATAAGCTTCATTCACTCACAACCAGAGCTTTTTTTAGTTTTGTTTAAGGGAATTACGGTACAGGCATTTCTTTTTTCTTTTCTCATTTCTTATTTGTACCAGTTTATTTTTAATGCATGTATAAAATTTATCATGTTGCATTGAAATTTTATATTTTAAAAAAAGGACAACGGAATTTTTCTTACATACTTACATATCAGTCGTAGTAAGGGAGGTGACCTCAGTTAAACTGCTGATTTTGTTAATCCCTTAAAGTGGAAGCCTAAAAGAGATTATTTGCTAGGAAAGAGTCATGTATGGATGATCTTTTTCAGGGTGAGTCAGCCGTTCCCTAATTCCTATGTCTTCCAAGTCAGAACCTAAACACCATCTTTTCCTGCATGCAAAAAGCACTTCCCCTACCACGCTAGGCTTTGCTCCAGGCACAAATAAACAGTGTGAGTCCTAGCACTGTGCCATGAAAGGTCAAGATCTGTTGCTGCTGATCCTGCTTTTGCCTGCCCCGGCACAAAAGTACTGCCTTGAAGTTGTTTGCATACCACAGCTGAGGAATCCCTGCTTCAGTTTGTCTCGGGCTGGATATTGCTCTAGCTTGCTGATGAGGAGGTCCGTGGTAATTATGGAGGTGCCAGTCGGCTTTCAAAGTAAACAGTAAGTTAAAGCAAGGAAAGAGCCCTAGTTTTATATGAAAAATCTATCATGCCATTCCTCAAACCATCATTTCTGAGTATGTACAATGAATTAGCCACGTGCGTACTGAGGGAGGGAGGAAGAGGGAGGAGAGCCGGTCCTGTCACAGAAGCAGAATGAAAGCCGAAACAAATGCTCAGTACAAGCAGTGAAGAGCATCGTATCTGTCTGAAAAAATGACAGATATAAATGGACAGCATTTTGTTTTCTTAGACTGGATGCTTGGCTAAGAGCAGTCAGATACTTAAACGCTCTTTCAGAGTGTCTTTGAATGTGTAATGGTTAAAATGATTGAAAATGTGGTCTGCGGATGAGAAGTTCAAGTCAAAAACACAAAACAGTTCGACCTCTTATATCCCTTGCAGCTTACAAGGTCTGTTTCAAAAATTTAAAGCGCCTTCCCAACTTTCATATAACTGTAATTCTCTCCTGTACTGATGTAAATACATTTTTTATTTGGTCATAAAATAAATCTGGAAGATTATGCTAGACTTGAATCTCCAGAGCCATAAGGAAATCTAGATTTTAAACTTTCAGTGTTGAGATCATATTTGTGCCCGACACAGATCACTGATGCATTACTCATCTTGACTGGAGCACTAGAAAATGTGGTAATAAAACCATGTAATAATTAGCAGGAGCTTTTATAAATTATTATTACCTTGAATGTCTTCGAAAGATAAGATGATACATGACAACTTCCCTTTAGGGGAAATTATATGAAAACTCTTTTCACAAAGTTTGTACCTTGAACTTGACATGCATTTTGAAAAGTTCAGGATTTTATTTACTACTTTGTTTTAAATCAGAATTAATATCAGAAACACTTTAAATGGCAGGTGCAAATGAGATGTAAATAAGTACTTTTTGGAAAAAAGGTTAAAGAAACCGGTGGAAGATATCGAGATGGAGATGTTGAGGCACAAAATACTGTGTTGCCAGTTAGGATGATTTTATTGTGTTTATGGTATTAATGTTTCAAGTTAAAGGCTAAATATTTCAGGTTAAAGGCACGAAGATGTATACTTGCATTTTACAGACTTACATGTAAGACTGCAGAAATAAACTGGAAAATGCAAGTGCTTAGAAAACATAAGGCAAATTAAGAAGATCTCAAAACTTAAAAAAAAAAAGTGATGCTTTAAAGCTCTTTCAGGAAAGTGATTTGTAAATATGTGTAGTTTGTTGCTGTTATTAATTTATGTTTACAATGTAAAATTCTTATTTATGTTTATAAACTTTTTTCACTATCACTGTTTGAAAATCTGATATACTCAAATGTCCGTTTTTTTCTTTGAACTCAGATTTTAGTTGGCTTCCATCTGTTTCTCAGGGGTTTCTTTTGAGATTTAATCACACGATATTTAAGTTTTGGTAGCGGTTTCAGTAATGAAAAAAGTGTGTGTCCTGAAACTCAACTGTCATCCACTGTTTTGTTGTCGTTGTTCGCTGTATCCAAGAAGTGTCTCTCTGCAAGGTTGAAGGGAACAAGGAGCAGGAGGGTGATGGGACAGCGATGAAACCACAGACCTTGCTCTAAGGAGCTGCATGCTGATGAATGCCCAGGCAGAACATAACACAGTATTAAGGGTGGCTGGGAGTCTAATAAATACAGCATCACATATCGATAGAAGTCTTATAATAGTAATGATTTTATTTGCCTCACTCCCTTGGTTCTACAGACAAGCCGTGGAGTAGGTAGGAGGCACTCATGAAGTGAAATTCAAACGATAGTTTGTCTTCCCATAAGGTCTATGGGATTGCCACATATAAACTCAGAGCAAATAAACCAAAAAATACAAGACACCAAAGCCATTTTAGAGGGGGTTGTAAATTTAAATTTAATTTAAATTTCTTGAAAAAGCACAGCAGTTCAGATCTGGGAATTTATTCTTTCTGACAGTTTGGTAACTAAAAAGACAAACTAACCAAAAAAGGTAAAAGCAGTTGAGTGAGTGAGTTTTTTGACACAGCTGGGTTGGTTGGAGGCACCATTACACTGTTATCCATTGTACGGATAAAGGTTGACACCCCAGGGCCTGCCGTGACCTGCCAGAGCCAGCCAGACAGCCAGGGAAACGCCAAGAGGCCCCACAGTGGGGAGAGTCGGGGGCTGACGCAGTCCCCTAGATCAAAGCGCCTTCAAACTCTCTTTGAATGCAAGATCAGAGTCCACTAAAATATTTATTTGGCGTTGAGTTTGATCTCCGGTTATGAAACTCTTGACCAATCCAAAATCTCACAGCTAGCCCCTTCTCAAAAAGTGTCTCCACTTCTTCCACTCTTTCTTGTCAGTTTTATCACCATATTGCTTGAAAACCCCTATTGACTCAAAATGTGGAGTGGTTGTGGTGGCCCTCAGAATGTGTTAGAGAAGGTTGCTAGACAGGAAAAGAATCTGCTGCTACTGTGTGTTCTTCCCTCTAATTTACCTTGAGAAGCACTTCATGTCATATGATGAAATCTGAAGGAACAGTAAGAAAATGTTAACTGCAAAAATGCATTCAAGGGAAGCATATGTTCCCATTAGTACCTTAAAAAGAGATCACCACTTACATAAATAGAGCATTTTCCTTCTCTCCAGTCTCTCCACCTGGAGGAAACAGAAATAAAAGGTAGAGAAATCTTTCATAGCTCCACTATTATGTTTATTAGTCTGCAAAACTGTGGATATAAGAGTAACTGTAGCTTATGTGGTCCTGCACAGTTTGTTAGTTTGTGACATTACTTAAAATGTAAAGGCATGCTGGTAAGCTTTTCTTTTTGGTTTGATATTCTTTGTATTGCAGGCAAACGGTGAACAACACCATGTAACGCAAACCGTAGAACAGGAAAAACTGTATCTGAAGTAATTTTCACTACTGCAGCCCTAAACCAAACACTTTTGGTTGCAGAACTGAGAGATTCACAGTATTTAACATTTCATTATTTCATTTTTTCTCAAATGAGTACAATTCTTATTCGCTAATGTCTGCTACTTCCCTTTCTGTCACATCTGCACCCTTAGGAAGGTGGTGTAAATAAAGGGCATGAAGAAACTTTGGATTTATGTGTCCATAGAAAACACCTCCTCCTTGGTAGTCTCAATTTGCAAACAGGGCAGTTCATCAGTCACAGGGATGCTGGGACAGTGGTTTCCCCTGTCAGCCTGAGAAAGGAGCTCATCCTGTAAATGTAATAATTTTTTCTGATCATCTCTTTACACCACTGCTGTGTGCATAGAATTATGCTGTAGAATTTTTTTTATCACAGCTATGTGATAAACACTTTTAAAAGTGTACAGGAGTGTACTTTGCCTCCAGATATTCAGGCCTGAGAAATGATAAAACCGTCTTGTTTTACTGGGAGAAGGAGGAAGGCTGATGGTCATTCTTTGGTCCTTGCATTCTTGTGAGCAGAGACATGTTAGTCTACAGCAGAAGACAGGAGGACAGAGGTGAAGTGGTGGCAGGGGGTGGCAAATGAGTCTGCTCTGGTTTGGAGCTGCTGAGTGAAGACCTCCTGTGTATGGACTTATGCAAAGGGGGTGATGGCGTGCTCCTTCACTGCTTGTGGAGTCTAAAACCAGGCTGGTTTTCCTCTGCCTGATGCCTGGTAAAAGAAGAGGCAAATCTTGTTCCTCATCTGCTACTGTGAAGACTCTCTGCAGTTCATTGAGCAGTGCCTAAGGATTTGAGCCTTAGAGCTCACTGTTCATGTACGTCCCGTGGCGTTCAGTCTTCCCTTGGCAGCGCTTTTCATGATGGCTCTTTCCTTTGTCTCACTTTTTTTGGTGATGAAAAACACAATTGCTTGCAAGCAATCTTGCATTAGCGGCCTTCCACACCTGATGCATTAGTTGTTTCAGCAGTTAAGAATGAGGTTATGCCCAATGCTGATGTCAAAAACAACACGTGAAAGCTGATTATGCTCTCCCCAGTACTTTATGTATGCTCCAGTGGGTTTTCATTGTCAAAGAGGTGGGCCTTTATTATGCCACATAATGGAGTAAAATAAGGATTACTTGGATTTCAGTGCATGAGATAATAGCAGCTCACAGGCACCTGTTTAAGGAAGTGTATTATATTCCTAAGCACGTGTATTTTATAAAAATTAAGCAAAATTTCATTTGAAAAAACTTGTACTTAAGCTGCATAAATAGGTTCAAGTACCAAAAAAAGGCATCAGGGAACCTGGATGGATGCATTTATTAGTGGCCCGTACAATCCTGACAGTCCCTTCTAACAATAAAGTGTGGGACCCATCAAGTGATGGCACAAATATCCTAATCTGAACTGACATTGCTTTCTAGCCCAGTTCATCAATCATGTTTTATTAGCTTTAACAGAGCCAAGCTGCTGTCATTTCCATGCTGTAGTGGTGACAAAAGCTGGTGCCGAAAATGTGCTGCAGGTGTAACTTTCACTCAAAGAGCATTTCTGAGCAGCAGTCAAGTTTGTGTTTGCATGGGGAGAGAGTGCCATCTTCAGTTTCACATCTCCCTGTGAAACAAGTCTGAACTTTCTAGTGCTGCCCGATGGCTAAGTGAGGAAAAAATTATCAGGAGAAATTGAGAAATGGTTCTTAATTCTTATTTTTATGAGACTTTGGACTTCAGAAGAAAAATGCTAAACATCGTGTTCTTGTTCCCCTTTTAAGATACCGTTGATTTAGATATGTCTGTTGTGATGAGTAATTTCTGGTAAGGAAAAGTAAAGTTGGGCTTTGTCCTTTTGGTTTGCAATGCCATATGACGAAAATAACAATTGCCAGCTAGATCGCAAACCCCTTGTAACCAGTAGCACATTGCGTGCGTAAAAACTGAGAGCTAGGAGTCTATGCATTTACTGTGTTTTGTAAGATCCATCAACTCCATGTATTCTTTCAGCCCAGACTTGACTCGGTGTTTGCTTTGGGGTCCTGGCACTTGACCCTTGTTTTTCTTGGCTCTGTGTCATTTTGCAGCAGAGCTCGAGGACACTCCTCATCTCTTGTTTCCAGCATGTTAACATATTCAGGTAAATATTACCTGGCACAGGCACATGCATTATCCTTTGGGGGAGTATTTGTAAAAGTTTTAAAGTCCAGATCAAACAACAGCATCCATCTTCCTTCTTCCTGAATTTCTTTTATTCATGAGATGAATGTCACTAGCAAAATTCTTTCTTCGATCTTCAGAAACACTTTATTTTGTCAATATTCAGAGACAAGGTTGGCGCTTATAAGTACCCCTATTACTTGCAGAATATATGCCCAGGTACATCTTTTTCGTATGTTTGAACACTTCATAGAACTTTGCACAATAAGGAGCAGATGTGTCATAGCGACAGCAGGCAAGCAGGGACCAGGAAGGTGGTTTCATTAAATGAGCTTTGGGATAAATGCAGCACATTAGACACCCACTGAAAGACAGGAGCTGTTGATGGGGTGACCTCTGAATGCAAGTCATCTTACTATAAACAGAAGGGTGTGGAAAGCCATTGGACAGAGCCAAGCTTGTTTACTATCCAGGTCTCCCCTTAGTTAACTTAAGTAACTGGACTGTGCCAGGCTTGGTGTGACAGCTCAAGGAAGAACAAAGTGTCTTCAGTGTTTCTGAGTTTAAATAATTCTAGCTGACCGGCGCAAAAGTTTTTTGGTCCTGAAAATCTGTCTGCACACCTTAGCTGCTGTACAGTGGAAGCTGATTAGTGCTGAACGTAACAGATACTCTTTTTTTTTTTTTTTTTTTTTTTT